>SXGT01694440.1_pt1 | contig 33856 bp, 28 predicted proteins | sample 3176221 | NCBI WGS metagenome assembly SXGT01 (sample SAMN11356862, study PRJNA531348) | freshwater metagenome | isolation source: freshwater sample F1-120 | place: China: Fuxian Lake, Yuxi | collected 2017-12-25 | reverse complement strand
TTCGTCGATGTCGCAGTCGCTGAGCGCGCGCGTGCAGACCGAGAGCTGGTCTGAATCGTCGTAGATCGCGAAGCCCGAAGGCAGTCACCCGCGCCCGGGAGGAGCTGGAGCGCGCGCGCCGCTCGTCGGATCGCGCCGAGCCGGCCGCGCTGTCGCTGCTGGCGCTCGCCGCCGGCGAGGTGCTCGGGTCCAACGACTCGCAGCGCCAGGTGATGCTGGGCGCCGCGCGAGCGCGGGTGTTGCGCACCGCCTCGCGCCGCGAGGATCCACGCGCGTACTGCACGGCGGTCCGGCTGCACCGCCGTCTGCTCGAGCTGACCGGCGGGATTCCCGCCGATCTGCCCGGTCCCGCGTGATGCGCACCATCGCGTTTCTTCTTGTCCTCGCTGCGTGCGGTGAGCCCAGACGCGAGGCCCAGCCGGCGCGCACCGAGCCCGGTGGCGGCAGCGGACCTCGCGACGCTGCGGCGCGACCGCCGACCACGTTCGTCGACGGTGCCGACGACGTCGCGATCGCCCACGACGCCGGGGTCACCGTCGACGATCCGGGTGGCGGAGCGGGCAGCGCGGCCGACGCGCTCGGGGCCTTGCCGGCCTGGCAAGCCGTCGTCGATCGCGATCGGTACCTGGCCCGCCGCAACCAGCGCGCCGTGCTCGCCGGCCGCATCGGCGGCGAAGCGATCGCGCCCGGCGCGCGCGGCGTGGTCCGCTGGCTGGTCGACGAGACCGAGGGCAACGGGGCGCTGGCGGTGCGGGTTGCCATCTCGGGCAAGGCGCCCGCCGACGGCGAGCGGGTGGCGGTCGAGGGCGCGTGGACCCTCGACGATCAGCGGCGCTGGTACTGGCAGGTGACGTCGATGTCGACGCTCGACGGGCCGGCACCACCCGCGCCACCCGATCCGCCGTCGACGCCCGGTCACCTCGTCGGCACCGGTTCGCCGCCATCGGGCTGGCGCCCGATCTCCAAGGCCCGCGACGGCGGGATCGTCACCTTCGGCGTGGTGCGAACGCCACGCGGCGAAGGCGACGGCTGGCTCGTCGCCGATGACTCGTTCAGTCCGCCCTTCGCGTACCTCTACCTGCCCGGCGAACGCCCCAGCTACGGCGGCCACGATCTGCGCCATCCCGACGAGCGCTGGGTGCTCAAGCGCGGCGTCACCTACTGGGTCCGCATCGATCGGATCCGCCGCCGCACCCCCGAGGACCTCGCCCGCATAAAGGCCACGACCGCGCCAACCAAGTTCTGAGCCTTACTGTTCCCCTTCCCCTTCCCCGTCCCCTTCCCCTTACCCTTACCCTTCTCGCTGCTATCTTCACGCCGTGCGCATCCTGGTCGGCGTCATCCTCACACTGTCCCTGTTCACCTCGGCCGCGGTCGCGGCTCCCGAACCCCGCCCGGCGCACCCGCGCCTGCTCCTCGACGACACCCTGCGGGCGGCGTGGAAGCGGGGCGCGACGAAGGCCGGCAGCCCGGTGGCGCGCGCGGTCGATCGCTGCCACCAGATCCAGAAAAATCCCAAGGAGTTCGAGCGCGACCTTTACATGGGCCTCGACTGGGCCGGCTTCCTGCAGAACTGTCTGGTGGCGTGGGTGGCGACCGGCAAGTCCGAGCACGCCGACACGGCGATGAAGTACTTCATCGCCATGATCGACGACCTCGCGGTGATCGGCGACGGAAAGGGCGGCAACGAGGCCGCGCGCCGTGACAGCGGCTACTCGATCCGCGCCCTGGGCCCGTATCCGGCGCTGGCCTACGACTGGCTCCACGATCACCCCCGGATGACCCCGGCCCTGCGCGCCCGGGCGCGCGAGCGTTTCGCGGCGTGGACCACGTGGTACCTGGCCAGCGGCTACCGCGCGCGCAGCCCGAGCACGAACTACCACGCCGGCTACCTCATTGCGGTGACGTTCATCGCCATCGCCCAGCACGGCGAGGCCGGCCCCGCCGGCGACGCGCTGTGGAACCTGGTGCGCGACGACCTGTGGGGTAGGGACATGGTCACGGCCATGACCGCCGGCGGCGCGCTCGACGGCGGTGACTGGGGCGAGGGCTGGCAATACGCGCCCCTGTCGGTGGCCTCGTACGCGCTCGCGGCCCGCGTCATGGCCCAGCAGGGCGCGGCGCCGCCGGCGGTGCGGCCGTGGCTCGACGCGGTCCTGCGGCGCCATGTCTACGGCCTCTCCCCCGGCGGCATGGTCTGGGCCGGCGGCGACACCCAGGCCGAGACCGCCAACGTGCCGGTGGGCTTCCTGACCCTGGCCGGCGTGGTGCTGGGCGACGCGTCGAACGACTCCAAGGCGTGGGCCGCTCACGAGATCGAACGCCTCAAGCTGGGCGAGGACGACATCGCGAAGCAGTTCGCCCTGTTCGGCGCGCTGGCCCAGGCGTCGACGGTGGCGGCGGCCGAGGTCCCGCGCCAGAGCTGGCCCACCTTCTACTTGGCGCGCGGCGTGGGCACGCTCTACACGCGCAGTCACTGGGGCAAGGACGCGGTGTGGACCGTGCTCCAGTGCAACAAGACCATCGACGTCGATCACGTGCATCCCAACGCCGGCAACGTGGCGATGTCGCGCGGCCCCGACGATCTGATCGTCGATCCCAGCCCGTACGGCACGCTGTCGAGCCTGACCAGCAACGCGCCGACGGTGGAGAGCAAGCAGCTGCCGCCCGACTACAAGCCGTCGCAGGCCTACTGGAGCGTGAAGACCGGCTTCAAGTGGGCCCACCAGACCGCGTCCGGCGTCGTGGTCACGCGCTGCGACTACGCCGATCAATACAAGTTCCAGGACAATCCCAGCGACGTGCCGGCGGCTCAGCGCGACGTGGTCGTGTTCCCCTGGGATCATGGCAAGAACGCCACCATGGTCGTCGTCGATCGGGCGAAGAGCGGCGATCGGAGTCGCAACCTCTTCCTCCGCTTCCGCACCCAGGCCAAGCTGGCCAAGGACGGCGACGGCGCCAAGGGCACGCGCGGCGGCTCGCAGGTCGCAGTCCACAAGCTATGGGCGTCAGGTGGCGCCGGCGAGCTGCGCTCGTTGCCGCGCGGCGACTGCTTCTCGGGCGCGACCCGCGGCGGCTGCGACATCCCCCGCTTCGCCGTCGACGAGTGGCGCCTGGTCGTGCCGGGCCCGACCATGGAGGCCGCCCACGTCATCGACGCGATGCCGTCCAAGGGCGGCGAGACCGCGGCCACCGTCGAGAAGCAGGGCAGCGTCACGGTGGTGACCGCGCAGCGCGGCGGCGGCGCGATGGTGGTCGCGATCGGTGGCGACGGCGCGCTCAGCTACAAGGCCACGCCCGGCGTCCACGCCGTGATCGACGGCCCTGACGACGCGATGGTGGCGGCGGCGGCCGGCGCCGGCGGCGTGTGCGCGATCACGGTCGCGCCGCGCGGCCCCGGCACCAAGGTCCCCGGCCGCCCAGCGGTGTTCACGCTCGACGCCCAGTGCGCGGTCCAGGCCGACGGCGCCATGGCCGCGCCGCTGGGCATGCCGCCGGGCTCGGACGGCGCTGTCGACGCTGGCGCCGGCGGCGCCGCTGCCGCGATCGAGGACGCCGCGACCGCTGGTGGCGGTGGCGGCGACGGCGTCCCCGATGACGCCGTGGTCACGCCCAGCGGCACCCTGCCGCGCAGCGCGCGCAGTGGTTGCTGCGGCGCTCAGTCCACGCCGGGCTCGCCGATCGCGATGGCGGCGCTGGTGCTCGTGTGGCTGGTCATCTCCGGGAGGAGAGGATCCAGTAGAGCGCTCCGGACAGCCCGAAGCCGATGAACCAGGCCCAGTCGTAGATCATGCGCATCGGCGCCCAGAACGCGCCGGCGAGCGCGACCCCGGCGCCGACCACGGTGGCGATCACCGCCGCCGGGTTCCAGCCGCCCTGGTAGCGGTAGACGCCGTCGGGCACGTAGAGGTCGCGCAGGACCAGGTTGGTCTTGCGGATGATCCAGTAGTCGACGATCAGCACGCCAGCGATCGAGCCCAGCGCGCCCGAGTAGCCGATCAGCCAGCCGTCGATGTAGCGCTTGGAGTCGGCGAGCAGCTCCCAGGGCTGGAACAGGATGCCGAGGATCCCGGTGATGAGGCCGCCGGTCTTGAAGTCGATCTTCGACGGGAAGGCGTTGGCGAAGTCGTTGGCCGGCGACACCACGTTGGCAGCGATGTTGACCGCGAGGGTCGCGACCACGATCGTGAACATGGCGATGGCGACCAGCCACGGGCTCTCGAAGCGCGACATGAGCGCGATCGGCTCCCAGATCTGCTCGCCGTAGATGATCGCCGTGGCCGACGTGATCACCACACCCATGGCGGCGAACGCCGTCATCGTCGTCGGCAGCGCCACGATCTGGCCCACCGCCTGCTCGCGCTGCGAGCGGCCGAAGCGGGTGAAGTCGGGCATGTTGAGCGACAAGGTCGACCAGAAGCCGATCATCGCGGTGAGCGACGGCACGAACACCGGCCAGAACTCGCCCCAGGTGTGCAGCCGTCCCGACTGCTCCATGATCGGTCCCAGGCCGTCGGCGCGATCGATCGCCCACCACACCAGGATCGCCGTCATCACCAGCACGAACGGCGCGGCCCAGCGCTCGACCCGGCGCAGGAGCTCCATGCCCTTGTAGATGACCAGGATGTTGAGCGCCCAGAACAGCAGGAACGAGATCCACTGCGTGGTCGGATAACCGTGGACGCGGCCCAGCGCCGCCGGCCAGCCGTGCCACAGCGAGGCGAAGAACGCGTGCAGCGCGAGGCCGCCGATCCAGGCCTGGATGCCGAACCAGCCGCAGGCGACCAGCGCGCGCATGAGCGCGGGCAGGTTGGCGCCGACGGTGCCGTAGGCGGCGCGGGCGAAGACCGGGAACGGGATGCCGTAGCGGGTGCCCGGGTGCGAGTTGAGCAGGATGGGAGCGAGGACGATGATGTTGCCGAGCGCGATCGTGATGAGGGCCTGCCACCAGCTCATCCCGTTCTTGATGAGGCTCGAGGCCATCATGTAGGTGGGGATGCAGTGGGCCATCGAGACCCAGAGCGCGGCGTAGTCCCACGTGTTCCAGGTGCGCTCGGCCACCCGCACCGGTGCCAGATCGTGGTTGAACAGCGGCGAGCGCTCGATCTCGTCGTGATCGCTGAGCTCGATCCGCCCGTCGGGATGGGCGACTTCTCGCGTCGACATGGGGGTGCGACTATCCTACGATGCAATCATGCGTGCGCTGTGCGGCCTGCCCCTGCTGCTGATCGCCGCCTGCGGGTTCCGGCCCGGCGGCGAGGACAACGGCACCGAGGCCGACGCCGCCATCGACAGCGCCGAGACCGACGCCGACCTGGGCGACGGCGGTGACGTCGACGGGGCCACGATCGACGCCGCCACGACCGACGCCGCCACGACCGACGCCGCCACGACCGACGCCGCCACGATCGACGCCGCCGCGATCGACGCCGCCACGATCGACGCCGCCGCGATCGACGCCGCCACGATCGACGCCGCCGCGATCGACGCCCGGCTGATCGATGCCGCCATGATCGACGCTCGCCCCGCCTGCCCGGCCGTGTACGACGTGACTTTCAACGGCAGCCGCTACCGGTTGGTCGCGGGCCCCGCCACCGTCGGCCCCGCCAGCACCGACTGCAACGACGACTTGCCCGGCGGGCGCACGCACCTGGCGACATTCGAGGTCGCCGCCGACATGGATGGCGCCATCGACGCCGTCAACCCCGGCAACAGCGCCGAGCCGCTGGTCGGCGCGGCGTGCAGCAGCGTCGACTGCTCGTCGATGGCGCTGTGGTCGTGGGTGACCGGGACCATGGTCGCCGCAACCTTGTGGGAAACCGGCCAGCCCAACAACGGGTTCACCCAGAAGATCGCCGCCGCCCGCCAGGTCTCGAGCACCTGGACCCTGAACAACGTCGACGCCGCGACCGCGACCCGGCCGTACATCTGCGAATGCGATCCGTGACGAGCGAGGCCATGCGCTCACCCACGCATCTGGTCGAGCACGGACGGCAGATCCTGGGCCGCTTCGACGGGCCGGCCGCGCACAACAATCTGATCGACGGCGCATACCGGCACCTGCCGCGCGCGCTGCGCTGGTGGCGTCTCAAGGAATGGCAGGCGGTCCAGATCGCGTCGCCGCGGCTGTTCGCCAACCTGGCCCTGTTCGACGCCCGCCTCATGCAACTCCGCCAGGTCAAGGTCTACGACCGCACTCGCGGCGTGAAGCACATCCACGAGACCAAGCTGCCGCCGCGAACGCTGCGCATCGCCGACCAGCTCCTCGACTCGGTCAACCGCCACGCCGATCGCGGCGGCTCGCTCGCTTTCACCAACCGGATGACTCACGGCCGCATCGAGGTCGAGTGCGAGCTGGCCGCGCGCGGCGGCACTCCGCGGGTCGCCGGCCGCTTCACCCTCCTCACCGATCGCGGTGCGTCGCAGGTGGTGAGCTTGCCGTTCGCCCACGGCGGCATGTACTCGCACAAGGGCATGTTCCCCGTCGACGGCGAGCTGACCATCGGCGACGAACGCGTCCGCCTCGATCCAGGCGAGACCCTGGCGCTGCTCGACGACCACAAGGGCTATTACCCGTACGTGATGCGGTGGGACTGGGTGACGTGCGCGACCTGGCAGGGCGGCGCCGCCGTCGGCTTCAACCTGACCCGCAACCAGTGCAAGGACCCGGCGACATACAACGAGAACTGCGCCTGGCGCGGCGACCAGCTCGGCGTGCTGCCGGCGATCGAGGTGACCCGCACCGGTGTCGGCGGCCGCAGCGAGCGCTGGTTCTTCCGCGATCGTGACGGGCGGGTCGATGTGACCTTCGAGCCGACCGTGCCCGGCGACGTGCGCGTGCAGGCCGTGATCGTCGAAAGCCGCTACCGCGGACCGTTCGGCAACTTCTCGGGCCGCCTCGAGCCCGACGGCCTGCCGCCGATCAGCGTCGACGGCTGGTTCGGCATGGGCGAAGACTTCCACCTGCGCTGCTAGGCGTCTTCGTCGAAGTCGGTCAGGTGCCAGCCCTCGGGCGAATGGACCTGGGCGGCGAGGCCGGGATCGAGGTGCTCGGCAGCGGCGACGGCGATCATGCGCTTCGACTCGCGCGGGGCGAAGCCGCGCGACTCGAGCGACTCGGCGAGCCACTGCCCGCCCAGGTAGCGCATCGAGAGGCTGGTGGCGCCGGTGCGGTAGACCAGCCCGGGCAGGAGATCGAGCATCGCGGGCATGTCGGCCCGGTGGCCGAACAGGTCGCGGATGTGGGCGGTGCCGTCGTCGCTCCGCTCGACGAGCGCGTAGACGCGGAGCTCGGCGGCGTGCGAGCTCCCGCCGCGAGCGTACGCGGTGTACCAGGTGCGCTTCGCCGACGACGGGAAGCGCCACGCCAGCACGGCGCCGGTGCGATGGGCCACGACGCCGTGATCGCCGCGCGAACCCTCCCACAAGGCGTCGAGCGCCGCGACCGGTGGGGTCGCAGTCGCGTCGACGCGAAGCCGCCGCGACGCCTCGGCCGCGGCCGGCGACCGCCGCGCCAGCTGGGCCAGATCGACGGCGGCGCCGGCCATGGCCGCGAACAGCGGCTGTTCGACGGCGCGGTAGAGCAGCTCGCGCGCCGCCGGCGGCACCCGCGCCAGCTCGAGCTCGCGCACGCGGCTGGCGTACTCGGCGTGGCGCAGGACGCGGGCCCAGCGGCCGATGGTGCCGAGGGTGACGTAGCCGACCCGCTTGAACACGCCCTCGGCGAGGTGGTTGGGGAAGCCGTAGGCGAAGCCGTGGGTGGCCAGCGCGTAAGCCTTGGTCTCGCGCACCAGCGCGAGCGCGGGGCCGACCGAGCGATGGGCCTTGTCGACGGCGAGATCGGCGAGGAGCCCGGCGCTGGCCGACGGGTGCGAGGCACCGATCTGGAAGTGGCGGACTCCGACCCCGGCGGTGCCAACGGCGGTGGTGGAATCGGAGGCGCGGAGGAGGACGACGGTGTCGGGCGGGTTGGGCGCCGTGGTGTAGAGCCAGTCGTACTTGGCGGCGGGGGTGGACTCGAGGTGGAGATTTTCGGACCAGAGGCGCAGGAGATCCGCGCGTGCGTCGGAGGGAGGCACGCGAATGACCGAGTAGGTGGGGCGAGGGGGAGGCACGGAGCGAGGCGAAGATCTTAGAAGGGCAAGGGCAAGGTCAAGGGCAAGGGCTAGGCCCGGTCCCCGACCCGGAAGTCAGCGAGCCAGCTCCCTGCGGATGCCTTCACGGACGCCGACCCGCGGCTTCCAGCCCAGGAGCTGCTCGGCCTTGCCGGTGCCCCAGTGAATGCGGGCCAGCGCCGACTGCAGGCGATAGAGCGCGACCGGCGATGGGCGGCCCAGCGCGCCGAGCGGGAGCTCGGAGAGCTTGCCGAGGCCGAACACGAGCGCGCGGGGTACACGGATCGAGGGAGCCCCGCCGCCGGCCAGATCGAGGACGTCCTTCTGGGTGAGGGCCTCGCCGTCGATGATCTGGATGATCTCGCCCTTCGACAGCTTCTTGTCGACCGCGGCCAGGATCGCGTCGACCACGTCGTCGATGTAGACCAGCGGCAGCTCGAGCTTGCCGTCGCCCAGCACCAGCCAGCGGCCACCGGCGCGGCGCGCCACCGCCCCGTTGAGGAGCTGGATGCCGCCGCCGAAGATCTGGCCGGGGCGCAGGATCACCGCGGGCAGCCCCGCGGCGGCGGCGTCGACCACCAGCTTCTCGGCCTCGAGCTTGGCCCGGGTGTAGGCGCCGCGCTCGTCGGGGCGCGGCTCGAGCGCCGCGGTCTCGTCGACGGTGCCGCCGTTGTGCGCACTGCCGGCCCAGTCGATGACCGACATCGAGCTGATGTGGACCAGCTGCTTCACGCCGTACTTCTTGCACGCGTCGATCACGTTCTGGGTGCCGACCACGGTGCCGCCCAGGTGCTCGGGCCAGCCGCCCTTCATGGCGGCGCCGGCGTGGATCACGATCTGCGCGCCCTTCACGGCGCGATCGACCGCGGCCGGATCGCCGAGGTTGCCGATGGCGTACTCGACGCCGGGCAGCGGCCGCTCGGGAGCGCGGCGGACCATGACCCGGAGCTTCTTGCCGTCGGCGAGCAAGCGCCGCATGGTGGCGCCGCCCAGCGAGCCCGACGCGCCGGTGATCAGGTACGGCACCGAGTCCGAGAGCTTGAACTGAGCCAGGCGCGCGGTGTGCTCGGCGTCCGCGTTGCGGGCGATCTTCTCGACCCACTCGACCACGTTCACCGCGTCCTCGACCGAGACCGGCGGCGGCTCGCCGGCGGCGAGGCGGCGGTAGAAGTCGGCGACCAGGTTGCGCAGGCCCTGGTACGACTTCACCTCCTTGCGCACGAACTTCCACACGCCGACCGGCACGTCGACCAGAGGCTGGATCGAGTCGGAGAAGGCGTTGATCAGCCGCTCGGCAGCCTTGGGCAAGGGCGTCGACGCGCGCTTGCCGTGGAACATGGCGAACAGATCGACGCGCAGCACCGCCTTGGTGCCGTGGATGATGATCTGGCTCTGCATCGGCTTCACGTTCCACGACAGCTGGAACTGACCGAGGCCGCGCTTGCAGCGCACCATCGCCCGCCACTCGTCGAAGGCCAGATTGGGATCGCCGCCCAGCGATCGCCACGACGCCTCGACGTCCTCGATCTGACCGAGCAGCTCCTGGATGATGTACATGCAGTGCACGCCGATGTCGCGGAACGGGTAACCGGCGTCGCGATAGTGCGGCGGCAACGGGCCGCCCTCGAAGGGCGGGTACTCCGAGCCGCGCAGGATGTCGACCGACACCACCTGGCCCAGCGCGCCGGATTTCACCATCGCCAGCGCCCGCTCGACCTGCGGATCGTAGAGCAGCGAGTGATTGACGGTCGCGGTCAGGCCCTTCTGCTTGGCCAGGGCGGCGATGCGGCGGCCCTCCTCGGGATCCTCGGTGACCGGCTTCTCGATCAGGACGTGGCAGCCCTTCTCGAGCGCGGCCAGCGCGATCTTGCCGTGGGTCGATGGCGGGGTCAGGACATGGATGACGTTGGCCCCGGCGGCGATGATCTCGTCGAGCGAGCCGAAGGTCTTGACGCCGAACTTCTCGGCGAAGGCGGCGGCCCGCTTGGCGTCGAGGTCGACCACGCCGACCAGCTCGACGTCGGGCAGCGCGCGCACGGCGGCGACGTGGAACTCGCAGATGTTGCCGGCACCGATCATGCCGGCCTTGAGACGTCCATTGCTCATACGGTTGCTTTCCTCGCAGGGAGCTCGTCGACGATGCGGGCCACGGTGGCCACCCGCGCCGCCCAGGTCTCGTTCTTCATCGCGTCCGATCGCGCCTTGCGCGCTCCCGGCTGGTCATCGAGGGCTCGCACGATCGCGGCCTCGACCTCGTCGGGGGTCGAGGCGATCGTGCATAGCGCGGCGTGGCGCACCACCTCCGGCACCGCCGTCGACACCACCGGCACGCCGGCCGACAGGTACTCGCGCAGCTTGATGGGGTTCACGAAGGTCATGCGCTCGGAGATCACGTAGGGGATGAGCCCGACGTCGAAGGCCTTGCAGTAGGCCGGCAGATCCTGGTGCGGCTTGCGGCCGAGCAGGTGGACGTTGGGTAGCGCGCGCAGGCGCTCGACGTCGACCATGATCTGCCCGAGCAGCACGAAGGTCCACGCCGGCCGGCGCCGGGCGACCGCGGCGATGAGATCGAGGTCGACCCAGTCCTGGATCGTCCCGTAGAAGCCGATCAGCGGCCGCGGCAGCGACGCCACGTCGGCGGGCAACGGCAACGCCGGCTCGAGCGCGCGCGCGAACTGGGCGTGATCGACGCCGTGCGGCGAGACGTGGGTAGCCTTGCACACCTCGCGCTTGCTCTCGGCCAGCGCGTGGTTGATGGCGAAGCAGGCGTCGACCTTGCGCAGCAACAGCTCCTCGGAGCGGCGGGTCTCCTGCTCGTCGAGGTAGCTGAACAACGACCACTCGTCGACGCAGTAGTAGATCGCGTGGCGCTCGCCGAGGGTGCCGACGTAATCGGCGACGTTGGGCAGGAACGTCCACAGATCGAAGTCGCGCAGGCCGAGCCGCCAGCGCAGGCCGCGGATGGTCGCGCGCAGGATGCGCATGTTGAGCTGGCGGGCCACGGCGCTGTGCGGGATGGGCAGGACCAGGGGCGAGAACACCCACAGATCGTTCTCGACGTTGACCGGACCCTGGATGAACTCGCCGACCTTGCGACGGATCTTGCCGAGGTCGCGGCCGCTCGACAGCTTCGGCGTGCGGGTGCCGACCGAGTTGAGCCACAGCACCCGCCGGGTCCGCGCGAGCTCGCGCAGGACGTGATGGTTGCTGGTGGGGTCCTCGTGCCAGTCCTTGGCGAAGGCGATGATCCCGACCGGCCGGGGCTCGTGCGACACGGCGCGGAAGGTACGGACCCGGACCGTTCTTGTAAAGGCGGCGTCGGGTCGCACGAACATCGTGCTTCCGCACACTTGCGGAAGACTCGTCGATTTGAACGAGCCTCGCGTCAGTCGTCGTCCGGAAGCACGAACTCGCCGCCGCGGCGATCGCAACGCGCGCGCAGCTCCTCCTCCGTCAACCCTCCTGGTGCATACCAGTCGATCGTCGTCCAGCTCCGGTCATCCTGGGTGGTGGTGATCCGGCAGCCGTTCACCGCCTCGTCCCGCTCGCAGGCCATGTCACCCCAGGTCCCACCGATCGCGCAGAGTCCGCGTGCGTCCTCGAGCTGGTCATCGGTCCAGTCGCCCAGGTACTCGACACACGCGACGCCGCCGTACTCGCAGCTGCCACGCACGTCCGATTCCGAGCACGCAGCGAGACCAAGAATCAAGCTCATCACGACCTGACGCATCATGGGCTCCGTGAGGAGCAAGCCGCGGGCCAGCTCGACTACAACCAGCCGACGGCGACTTCGGCGGCGCATCTGCCAGGGCTTGCCACGACCTGCATGCCATCCCCCACACAACGTTCACGGCGTGTCCGAGACAACCGGTCATTGCGTTTTCCCGGGCCTGCGGCTATCGCTGGCGTGATGACGCTTCGGGCTCGTGTGCGACGTTCCATGGAAGATGCGCTGCAGCGCATCCCTGGCGGTCGCATCGTCTGGCGCGGGCCCTCGCACCTGCGGCGGGTGGCGCTGACGTTCGACGACGGCCCCGACGAGCGCACGCCACGCTACCTCGACCTGCTCGATCGCCACGGCGTGGCGGCCACCTTCTTCGTGATGGGTGACCTGACCGAGCTCGCCCCCGGCGCCATCGCCGAATACCTCCGCCGCGGCCACCAGGTCGGCGCCCACGGCTACGACCACCAGAAGTTCACCAAGCTCGGACCGCGCGGTATCCGAGATCAGCTCCAGCGCACCATGCGCCTCATCGGGCCGGTACCGCAGGGCCGCATGTGGGTGAGGCCGCCCTACGGCGCGATGGGGCCGATCGAGGCCGCGACCATCATCGCGGGCGGGCACGTGATCGGCATGTGGTCGTTCGACAGCAAGGACTACGACCCGACCGATCCGGCGGAGCTCGTGGCCCGCTGCGCGCCGTCGCAGATCGTGCCCGGCGACGTGCTCCTGTTCCACGAGGGCCACGACTGGACGCTCGAGGCGCTGCCGGCGATCATCGAGGCGTTGCAGGGCGACGGCTACGAGCTGGTCACGATGGCCGACCTGCTCGCGAACGTGACATGAAGCCAGCGACCGGCCTGGCGCGGGTGCTGGTCGGGTGTGCGTTGGTCGCCTGCCAGGGCAAGCCAGCGCCCGGCGCCGAGCTGGCGGTGGTCGGCGAGAGCACGCGGCCGCGCTGGGAGGATCCGTTGCCGGCGGTGACCCCGCTCTTCGACGGCGAGCGGGTGCGGCTGCGCGGCGTGCGCGGGGAGACCCTCGGCGTCCACGTCGTGCGGGCGCCCCGCAAGCATGTCCCTGTCGCGCTCGCGTTCGACGGCGATGGTAGCGCCGGCCTGCGGCTCGAGGCCTTCACCGTCGAGCACCACCGCGTCAACGCGCCTTCCACGTCGATGTACGGGGGCAGCCGCGGCCGCGGCCGCTATCCCGATCGCCTGACCCCGACCCAGCAGCCGGTCACCGCCGAGCGTTCGGCCTTCTTCGATCTGGCGATCGCGCGCGACGCCGCGCCTGGCCCGCGCACCGGCACGCTCACCGTCGGCGAGCGCCGCATCCCGGTCGAGCTCGTGATCGAGGACCTCGAGCTGCCCGACCTCGCGGCCGCGCCGTGGGTGTGGGCCTACTACGACGCCAAGGAGGTGAAACGCGCCGACGACGTCGCCGACGTCCTCGGCCAGGAACGTCGCTACGCGGCGCTGTTCCGGAGCCGCGGCGTCGTCGCCTCACCCGAGCTGACCGCGGCGTCGTGGACCGATCGCAAGGAGCTGGTCGCCGGCCTCCGCTTCATCCCCGTGCTCTTGCCGCTGGAGCCGGCGGCGATCGCCACCGAGGTCGCCGGCTGGATCGAGCGCACCGCCGGCAGTGGCCAGGTGCCGTTCGCCATCCCCATCGACGAGCCGCGCCGCTTGATCGACCAGCTCCGCGTCCGCGCCCGCGCCGGCTGGGTGCGCGCCGGCGGTGGTGGCCCCGGCCGTTTCCTCTACGCCGTCACCCACGAGCCGTCGTGGTTGCTGGGCGGCGACGTCGACATCTACATCTCGCCTTCCGCCGCCGGCAAACACGCGGGGGCGTGGACCTACAACGGCGGCCCACCCTGGGCCGGCGCCATGGTGCTCGACGCCGCCGAGCCCGGCACCCGCACCTGGGGCTGGATCGGGTTCCGCTACGACGTGCCGCTCTGGTACGTGTGGGACGCGATGTACTGGCGCGACCGCTACAACCGCGGCCGCGACGCCGCGCCGCTCGAGGATCTGCGCGAGAAGCCGGTGACGTTCGACGACGGCGAGGATCACGGCAACCTCGACGGGGTGCTGGTCTACCCCGGCGTCCTGCCGTCGCTGCGACTGGACGCGATCCGCCGCGGCCTGCAGGATCGCGCGCTGCTCGAGCTCCTGGCCGCCTGCGCCGGCCGCCCCGCCGCCGACGCCATCGTGACGCCGCTGGTGCCACGCGCGCTGGGCGAGGCTCGCCGCGGCGAACGCGCGTCGTGGCCGTCCGACGACGCGGTGTTCGAGCGGGCCCGCCTGCGCGTCCTCGACGAGCTGGTCGCTTGCCGTCGCCGCCCACCCGCGCCATCGTCGCCGCCGCCATGAGTCTCTCGATCGCCGTCGCGCCTCATCCGTCGCTCGACGCCGGCGCGTTCGTCACCCGGCTGGCGGCGCCGCTCGGCGACCTGACCTGGTCCGCGGCCACGACCGGCGGCGTCGCCACACCACCGCCGGCGCTGGCGGGCGCGGGTGACGTCAAGGACGCCGTGCGCGCACTGCTCCGCCATGGCGGCTACAAGCCGTCGGGACGAGGCAAGCCGGCCTCCGAGTACCTGGCCCAGGCCGCCGCCGAAGGTCGCTTCCCGGTCGTGAATCCCGCCGTCGACGTGTGCAACCACGTCTCGTTGCACAGCGGCCTGCCGATCTCGGTGATCGATCTCGATCTGGCCACCGCGCCGCTGTCGATCGCGGTGTGCGCCGAGGGCACCAGTTACGTCTTCAACCCGTCGGGCCAGACCATCGACGCCGGCGGCCTGTGCGCATTGTGCGACGTCGCCGGCCCCTGCGGCACGCCGGTCAAGGACGCGCAACGCACCAAGACTCACGCCGGCACGCGCACACTGCTGTCGATCGTGTGGGGCACCCGCGCGCTGGAGGGGCGGACGGCGGCGGCGACGCGGTGGTACCGCGAGCTGGCGGCGACGATCGAGAGTGCGACCGTCGACGATGTCGTGTTGCGCTAGAAGCAACAGGCAACAGGCACCAGGCAACAGGCAATCAACGCGGGTAGTATCAGCCGTGGCCGAACCGACGACGGGGCGCGCGCCCTACTACCGCATCGGCAGCGGGTTGGGCATCTTCGGCGCGTTCTGCACCGGCGCGGCGCTCGCCGGCTGGGGCACACTGTCCGAGATCTGGACAAGACCGCCCCAGGGCTGGACGTCGGTGCTGCTCCTCGCGGGTGGGTTCGGTCTCGTCGGTGCCGCCGCGATCGCCGCCGGCCGCGCACCTTTCGAGGTCGGCGTGGGTAAGGGCGGCGGCAACCTCGGCCGTCCCGCGTGGGCGATCTCGCTCGCGCTGCACGTCTTCGGAACGCTCGTCGGCATGATCGCGATCATACCGTTGATCGATCGCGGTCCCCGCGCCGCGGTCTTCGTGGCCGCCGGACTGTGGGTGTGCGCGGCGTTCGGTGCCGGGTTCTTCGTGTTCGACCTGTGGAAGCAGCGCGCCCCGCTCGGCTTCGGCCTTGGCCTCGTCACCGCCGGCGGCGTCACGGGCACGGTGGTGGAAGGCCGGCTCGAGCGCCGCATCCTCCACACCCACAAGGCCAAGCTCTACCGGACCCGGTCCACGACCTGGATCGACGCCCACGCCTCGGTCGACGGCACGGCGACGCTGCGCGTACGCACCGGCGGCACGGACACCGACGTGGCCACCGGCACGCTGCGCTGGTCGGCTCCGATCCGCTACCTGCCCGGCGGCGAGGCCCGCGAGCTCACCAGCGTCACCACGATCCTCGCTGGCGATCACATCCTCCACGCGCCCGATCGCAACCTCGCCTTCGCCGCCGCCGGCTCACCGCGCCTCGCCCTGGCCCTGGCCACGTGCGGCCACCTCGCCCGCCTGACGTGGCTCCTCGCGTTGAGCGTGACCAGCGCGGTGCTCGCCGCACACCTGCAGTAGCTACTAGCTCTCGAGCAACACGGTGCCCAGCACCTTGGTCGCCGTGATCTGATCGACGGCGCGGCGCATCTCGCGCGCGGTGGTGACGCGGCCGCGCGCCACCAGCAGCACGCCGTCGGCGGCGTCCTGGAGCAGGTTGACCTCGGCGGTGCCAAACACCGGCGGCGCGTCGATCACGATGTGGTCGTAGCCTCCCAGACGCAGCCGCTCCATCGCGATCGCGAAGGCCGGCGCGTCGAGGAGCTGGGCCTGCTCGGAGCGGGGATTGACCGCGGCCACGTGCAGCCAGAGCTGGGGGATGTCGACGAGGCCCCAGGGCAGGAGCGGCTGGTGGCGGTGGGCGGCGAGCTGCTCGGCGAAGCACCACGGCGGGACGAAGCGGAACACACCGGCGAGCTGGGGCCGGCGCAGGTGGGTCTCGGCGAGCAGCACCTTGGCGCGGCCGCACTCGGCCAGGGCCAGGGCGAGGTTGATCGCCGTCGTGGTCTTGCCCTCGCCCGCCTTGGCGCTGGTCACCACCACGACCTGCGGGCGTCCGCACTCGAGGAGGTGGTGGCGCAAGACGCGGAACTGCGCCGCCCGCTCCGAGTCGGGATCGAGGTGGAGGATGAGCCGAGGATCGGGGGTAGCGTCGTCGGGCAGGTGATGCTGGGTGAGCCCGATCTCGGGCGGCGGATCGCGCCCGGTCGACAGCCCGGCCGGCGTCATCGGCGGCTGCATCGAGACCGTGGGGCGACCGGGTTCGAGAGCCAGGCCGCGCTCGCTTTCGGGCGGCAACGCCAACGTGTGGGCCAGGGCTCTTCCGCCTTCGGTCGGCGGCCGCACCGCCGCCATCGGGTGCGTGACCAGCGGCAGGGGTGCACCGGCGCGCGTGGGCGCGTCGAGCGCATCGTCGGGAACCCCCGGACGATCTCCGAACTTGCCGCGCTTGGTCATGGGGCGTTCGGTCCGGAGCGTATCACGCCGCGCGGCCGCGCCGAACCGCGCCGCGGCCGCGTGCCCGCGCCTTGGGGATGACGGCCAGCGGGGCCAGCCCGAGCGCTTCCAGATCACCGCGCCGGTAAATACGGTCGTCGATGAAGGCCAGGCCGAGGGCGAGGGCGCAACCGAGGGCGGTGAACAGGAAGACACCACCGAACACCACGATCTTCTTGCCCTTGCCGATCGGCTTGAGCGGCCGGTAGGCCGGATCGAGGACGGCGAGGCTGGCGCCTTGCTCGGCGGCGCGCTGCTCGGCGTCGAGCTTGCTGCGGAAGGCGCTGTCGGTGAGGTTGGTGACGCGGGTGCGCTGCTCGTCGACCTCGAGGCGCAGGCGCTGGTACTCGTCCTCGAGCTGGACGATCTCGCTGGCAGCGGTGACCGGCTTCTCGCCCGCGACCGGCGGCGGATCGGTGGCGGAGGCGCCGCGCTGGCGCGCGCGCTCGGCCGAGATCTGGCGCTCGATCTGGGCGAGCTCGGCCTCGAGCTGGGCCTTGTCGACGGGGCCCGACGGCATCACCGCGACGTCGTCGGGATCCTGGGGCACCGCCGCCTTGGCCTGAGCCAGGCGGCTCTTGCCGGCGTCGACGCGCTCACGAGCCTTGACCGCGTCGGGGTGACGGTCGGTGAAGCGATTGAGGGTCTCGGCCAGCGCGCGCTCGGCCGCCTCGAGCTCGCGCTCGGCGTCGGCGACCTTCTGGTCGGCGGCGATCTGGGCGGCGGTGCGCGTCCGCGGCTGGCGCGGCTCGGGCGCGACCGGCGCGCCGGGATTGGCGATGCGCGCCTTGATGCGGGCCTTCTGGCGCTCGAGGATCTGGAGCGGGTTCTCCCCGCTGGCGCGGGGCCGGTTGGTCCGTTCTTCCTGCGCGGCGCGGATCGACGCGCCCTCGCCGCCGCCCGCGCCTTGGGCGGCGTCGATTGCGAACTCGGGGTTGTCAGCGAGAAACTGGTTGAGCGTGGTCTGGTTGCGCCGGAGCACGTCCATCGCCTCGCTGCGCAGCTTCTCGGCGAAGTTGGCCGTGGTCTCGGCTTGCTCGAGCCGCAGCTTGCCTTCCTTGGCCACGAGCAGCTCGGTCAGGCGCTGCGTGACGTCGCGAGCGCGGGTCGCGTTCGAGTCCATGTAGGTGATGACGAAGGTGTTGGCTCCGCGCGGCGCAAAGTCGATGGCCATGCGCAGCTCCTCGACCGCGGCGTCCTCACCATCGGACGCCACGATGTCGGGGAAGGGATTGATCTTGGGATCGCGGATCACCTCGACCAGCGAGCTGCGAGCGAGCAGGATCTCGCGGTAGCGCTCGCCGATGTTGCGGTGCATCGTCGATACGTCGCGGTTCTGCACCACGCTGGTCTGGATCTTCTCCTGGTAGAGCAACACCGCGCCTGACTTGAACACCTTGGGACGGGTCATCGCGAAGGCGACCGAGAGCACGCCGCCCAGCACCACCAGGCCGGCGACCAGCCACCAGTAGCGACGGGCCTGCACCACGTACTGGAGCAGCCGATCGAGCTTCTCGCGGGGAGTCACCTGGGCTAACGCCATGGCACCCAGGATGGCATCCGGCGGCGCTGGACGCCACGATCGCGCAACCTGCCGACGTGGTCGCCGGGGAAGGCCGGCAAGTGGCCGAGGGCTACCAGCTCCAGCCGCCCCACGTCGTCGAGATCATGGACCCGGCCATCGAAGGCACCGATCACCACGCCGGCCAGGGGCGCGAAGATGCACAGGGCGACCAGGGCCAGACCGATCAGCACCAGCATCGAACGATCGTGCCGGGGCGGCTTGCGCTCGTCGACGACGTTGATCTCGAGCGCGAGCCCGGCGGCGATGGCCTGGGCCTGAAGGGCCTCGCTGGTGGTGGTCAGCTGGACCGACTTGAAGGCCTCCTCGGCCCGGATCACGGCGACCCCGACCTCGTTGCCACGCAGGCGCTGCAGCGCGATCTGGGCCTGATCGTCGCGGGCCTCGGCAGCGGCCAGGGCCGCGGCGGCTTCGGTCTGAGCGGCGCGCGCATCGATGACTCGGCCGCGCATGGTCTCGAGCACCGAGCGCGACGCTTCTTCCAGATCCCGGGCCACGTCGAGGCGATGTTCGCCCTCGCGGGCGATGACCAGGTAGGTGATCGCGCGGGCCATCTCGTAGGCGAAGTCGGGATCGCGATCGGTGAAGCTGATGGCGACGCGGGCCGTGCGGCGCTCGTCGTACGCGTACGAGTACTGAAAGAAGTTGCGCCACACCGCGATGCCGATGGCATCGCGGACGTCCATCAGCACCGCCTCGTCGCCATAGAGCTCGCGCTCGTCGACGTAGAGCTCGCGTTCTTCGAGCAGCTTGATCAGCTCGCCGTTGGACAGGAGCACGTTGTCGATGTAGTCGCGCAGCTCGTTCAGCGGCGTGGAACCGCGGGAGGTGGCCAGCTCGCCTTCGGAGATCGCCAGGACCAGGCGGGCCCGGTACATCGCCGGCTTCTTCGCGACCTTCCACACCACCGCCGCGGTCAGCGCCAACCCGATCGCGACGACCAGCGGCCACCGCGCCTGCGCCCGCCGCTTGAGCCGCTGCAGCTCGGCGATGAGCGTGCGGTAGAAGGGCGGTTCGGACTCGTACCAGTCGGGCATCGACGCTGGCCCAGGAGTATCCCACAACCCGCGATGAGCGCCGTTCGCTCGCCGATGACCCGTCAGCGCCCGGCGACGGCGTCGTCGAGGACCTGGTGCAGGGCCGCGGCCGAGGCCGCCCAACCGCCGCGGGCCCCGCGGGCCGCGACCGCCAGCGGATCGTAGGGCGTGGCCAGGGCGCGCTCGAGCGCCACGGCGAAGGCGTCGGGGTCGCGGGCGGGCGCCAGCTCGCCCAGGGCGGCGTCGCCGAGCAGATCGGGGATGCCGCCCACGGTGGTGGCGACCACGCGCCGCCCCGAGGCCAGCGCCTCGAGCACCACGTTGGGCGTGCCCTCGGCCCAGCTGGCCAGGGCGAGCACGTCGCACGCCGCCATGAGCGTGGGGACCTCGGCGAACGGCCTGGCCCCGAGCAGGTGCAGTCGGCCGCCCAGGCGCCCGGCCACGGCCGCGAGCGCCGCCTGTTGATCACCGCCGCCGGCCATCACCAGGTGCGCGGCTGGCCGGCGGGCGGCGACGCGCTCGAAGGCGGCGGCCAGATCGAGCACGCCCTTGCTCTCCTTCAGGTTGCCGACGTAAAGCGCGAGCTCGGCGTCGGCGGGGAGCCCCAGCGCCGCCCGCGCCGCTGCCCGATCCCGAGGACGGAACAGCTCGGCGTCGACGCCGTTCATGACGATGGCGATGCGGGCGCGGGCCACGCCGAGCGCCACGACCTCGTCGGCGAGCGCACGGCTGACCGCGACCACGCGCGCCGCCCGCGGCAAGGCCCAGGCGAGCTGCCGGCGCGGTCCGGGGAGCTGGGCGTTCTGGTTGATGTCGGAGCCGTGCAGCTTGACCACCGCCGGCACGCCCAGGAGCTGAGCCAGCACCACGGCCGCGAAGCCGTCGGGGTAGGCCCACGACGCCAGCACGACGTCGACCTTGCCGCGGTAGCGCAGAACCTCGGGCAGGAGCGAGGCGACGTACAGCGGGCCCCAGGTGCCATGACCGGCGCGAGGCAGGAACAGGGTGCGCGGGTGGCGCACGGGCAGTCCGTCGATGGTCTCGCGGTCCGGGACCTCGGTCAGGCGGCCCGCCGACGACCAGCGGGACAGGAGCCCGGCCCCCGGGTAGTACGGGATCGTCGCCAGCACGTCGACGATCTGGCAGTGGCGGGCAAGCGCGGCGAACTGCTGGCGGTTGAACGGCGCCGACAGCGGTTCGGCGGCGTTGGGGAAGATCTTGGTGACGACGAGGACGCGCAAACCGGCAAGCGTTCAGATCGCGAAGACCTTGTCCATGCGCAACAGCTTGAAGATGGCGAGCGGCTGATCGCGAGCGCCGGTCACCGACACCTGGCCGCCGTGATTGCGGCAACGCTTGTAGAGGGCCACCAGCGCGGCCACGCCCGAGCTGTCGATCAGATCGAGCCCGCTCAGGTCGACGACCACGCGTGGTCGCCGTTCCTCGACGAGCTTGTCGATGACCGGCGCGAGCTCGGGGGCGGTGTTGACGTCGAGCGTGCCGGCGATGCGCACGGTGGAGACATCACCTTGGTCAGAGCGGCTGAAGTCGATCGGCACGGGCATCACCTGGTTGGGGGAAGGTCACGAAGCGTCAGCGGGGCGGTGTCGCTTGGTCAGGCGCCACAGGTTGGGAGGACCGGGTTCATACGCCACTTCATCGAGCATGGCGCGGGCGATGTGAAGGCCCATGCCGCCCTCGGGCAGGGAGTCCAGGTCGGGCTCGGGCACGGTGCTCGGATCGAAGCTCACGCCGGTGTCGCGGATCTCGATGGTGAGCGTGCCGTCAGCGACGTGGAGCGCGATCTCCACGGTCTCGCCGTCGCGACGGCCGTAGGCGTGGAGGACGATGTTGTTGTAGATCTCGGCGAACGCGGAGACCAGCTCGGCGTCGAACGGATCGCGCAGGTCGTAGGCCCCGCTCAGCGACTGCTCGTCCACTGTACGCTCGCCGCGGGCCAGCCGACAGGCCTCGGCGATCAGCCGTACGGCCAGCGCCCGGTGGCGCAGGTCGCACGGCGAGATCAGCCGGATGACAGAGGCCGAGGCCATGTCGAGTGAGGATATCAGGGTCGGGTCCGCTCGTGGTAGCGTCGGCGTCGAATGGACACCAGCGTGCGATTGGTCAAGCGAGCGATCGACGTCGTCGGTTCTCTCGTGGGGCTGGCCATCTCGGCTCCGCTCACCCCGATCATCGCCGCCGCCATCTACATCGAGTCCCCGGGGCCGGTGTTCTTCCGCCAGCGCCGCGCCGGCAGCCTGCGCTCGGTCGGCTACGAGAACGGCGTCAAGCGGTTCCGATTCCACGAGTTCCACATGCACAAGTTCCGGACCATGCGTCCGGACGCCGAGCGCTTCACCGGGGCGGTGATCGCGGGCAAGGACGACCCCCGCATCACCAAGGTCGGCAAGTTCCTGCGCAAGTCGCGGCTCGACGAGCTGCCCCAGTTCTGGGACGTCCTGCGCGGCGAGATGAGCCTGGTCGGGCCGCGGCCCGAGCGCCCCGAGCTGATCGAGAACCTGGCCTACGCCATCCCCTTCTTCGAGGAGCGCATGCGCGACGTCAAGCCGGGCATCACCGGCCTGGCCCAGGTCTCGCTCGGCTACACCGGCGAGGTCCCCGAGGGCAGCGAGATCGCCGCCCTCGCCGCGACCCTGCAGAACCCCTACGGCCTCGACGACGCCAAGGGCGCGCTCGCCGACGACATGCGCATCAAGATGCTCTACGACCTGGCCTACACGGCCTCACTCGAGAAGCTGGCCACGTACCTGCCCACCGAGCTCCGCGTCATCGCCCGCACGCCGCTGGTGATGATGAAGGCCGTCGGTCGCTAGGCGCTGCGCGATCGTCGAGCAGCGCCTATGGCACGAAGAGGCTATCGCCGGCGACCAGCACGATGTTCATGTCCGGCCGCTTGCCGCTGATGAGGGCGTCGTAGGAGAGCGGGATCGTCCGGATCGTCCCGGTCTTCACATCACGGCGCTGCAGCACCATCTCGTTCTTCTTGGCGAAGCGCGTGAACCCGCCGGCCAGGGCCAGGGCCTCGCTCACGGTCACGAAGAAGTCGGGCGTCATCATGCCGGGACGGGTGACCTCGCCCGACACGGTGAAGCGATAGCTATGGGCACCGCGCAGCGCCACCGTGATCTCCGAGCCCTGGAGCTTCACGAAGTCGGCGACCTTGGTCTTGATCTTGGCCTTGAGCGTCGTCGGGGTCTCGCCGACGGCACGCAGGTCGCCGACCAGCGGCATGGTGATCGTGCCGTCAGGACGGATGGTGGCCTCGGTGGTGAGCCCGGGGTTCTCCCAGACGTTGATCACGATCTGATCGCCGACCCCCAGGACCCACTCCTGGTTGCGAGGATCGGGCTCGGTCGAGTAGTCGTAGTCGGGGATGCTGTGGCCGCAGCCGGCCGCGAGCACGACCGTCAGCGCGACGAACAGAACCACGGCGCGTGGGGCACTCAGAAGAACCATCAGGCGAAGTGTATCACCAGACGTCGAAGGTCATCGGTGTGCCGCCCAGCGGCAGGACGGCGACCTTGGCCTTGCGGCGAGCGTTGGTGCTCTGCAGGTAGATGGTGGTGCCATCGCAGGTCCCGTCGGGGAAGCAGTGGATCTCGAACGTGCTGCCAGCGGTGGTGGGTACCGCCGGCGCGCCGCCGGCGGTCAGGTTGGCGCTCGTCGTGTAGCCCGACAGCAGGACGGCCTTGTTCAGCGCCGCCGACGACATCTCGATCCAGGTCGCGGTCGTGGCCGGCGCCAGGTCCTCTTGGAGGCGCTGGACCGAGATCCGGGCGCCGGTGGAGGTCAACGTGAACACCGCGCGGGTGCGAGCGGTGCTGCCCAGCGCCGCCGCCACCTCGCCGCGGACCGGCCCGTAGGTCACGGCCTTGCGTGAAGTCTCGGCCAGCTTGCTCGACACCTGGGAGGCCACGTCGATGGGGCGGGGCGCGGACTTGAGCAACGAGTAGCCGATCACGGCCAGGACGCCGATGATGGCCACGGTGATCAACAGCTCGGACAGCGTGAAGCCACCCTGGCGGCGGGACCCTCTCACAGGCCGACCCCCATGTTGCGAAGGTCGGTGCCGACGGTCGAGTAGCGGTAGACGTGATTGCCCCGCAGCTCCTGGGGGCGGGCCGCATCGGCGACACCCTCGAGCTGGACCTCGTCGCGATCGCCGACATCGTTGTTGCCGGGCCGGACGTCATCGAGGAGCTTGGGGGTGCGCAGCGATGGCACCACGTCGACGCGGGTGTGGGTTCGGACCACCAGCGTGACCCGGGCCGAGACCAGCCGCGGCCGGGTGTGATCGTACGAGGCCATGATGTACGCGGTCGGCGTCCCCGACGGAGGCACGCCGATGGCGGCGAGGCGGGGCGCGCTCAGCCCTGCCTGGGTGACGTCGGAGTACCACTCGCGGCGCGGATCGACGTCGAGGTCGACGGTGTCGACCAGGAGCTCGCCGGTGTTGTCGTCGCTGTCGTCCCACCGGGTCGCGACCTGGAGATCGGTGAAGCCGACCGCCAGGTCCTGCCAGTCGTCGGCGAACCCGGCGCTGCGCGAGAGCTGGAGCACGGCGAGGTCGCGGCGGTTGGGATCGATGCGATAGCCGTGGGCGCGGAAGCGGTAGACCATCGCGCGGTTGTCGGTGCCGATCGCAAGGTCGGTGCGAACCTGGTCGCACTGATCGTTGTTGGGCGTGCCCCAGGTGCCGCTGACGGCCAGGTTGATGGTGGTGGCGTTGAGCGTGGCGATCTGAGCCACACACGAGAAGAAGGCGACCTCGTCGGGTGTGCCGCTCTGGGCCTTGACGATCGCGATCAGGTCCCCGGCGACGAAGTCTCCGGCGTCGTCGACCTGGATGACGGTGAACGCCGCGGTGGCGCTGTCGGCGCTGCCGTTGAAGTCGACGACCCGGGCCTGGGCCGAGGCGTCGGCGTAGAACATGTGCACCTCGTCGGGCCCGAAGTTGTCGACGTCGTTGATCACCTCGACCGGCTGGTGGAGGGCGAGATCACCGGCAAAGAGGAACCCGTCGGGCATCTGGAAGCCTGCCTGGCGCAGATCGTCGGCGATCAGGCCGTGGCCGGCGGCCAGGATCTGCTGGAGCTCGGCGACGCCCTGCTGGCCGCGGTAGGCCAGCGACATGCGGCTGAAGATCGACAGGATCATCCCGACCAGGAGCGAGCTGATCACCAGCGACACCATGACCTCGACCAAGGTGAAGCCGGTCTGGCGAAGGCGGGCGCGGCTCACAACGCCTCGGAGACGGTGCGGATCAACTCGAAGCTGACCACGTGATCGTACATGCCGCCCTCGGAGCCCGGCGCCGCGCCGGCGTCGGTCCAGCCCACCTCGACGCGGATCTTGACCAGGTTGGTCGAGGCCGCGGTCATCTCGGTGACCTGGACCCGACGCGTGAACGTGGTCCCGGCCCGGCCAGCGACGGTGTTCATGTTGGCGTCGATGGGCAGGGTGGCGACCCCGAACTCGGCGAACAGCGCCGCCAGGCTGAGGCTGCGGATCTCCTCCAGCGTGGCCTCGGCCACCGCCACGCCCTCACCGCTGCGCGAGGTGGTGGCGTTGCCCTTGGCGGTCACGACGTGCAGCGACAGGAGCCCGGTCAACCCGATCACGGTGACGACCATGGTGATGAGCATCTCGAGCAGCGTGAAGCCGCGCTGCCGGCGTCGTGCTCTCGCTGGGGCCATCCGTCGCATCAGTAGACCTGACGCCACCCCAGCAGCGAGAGCGCATCGGCGGTGCCGACGGTGCCCGTGCCACTCTCGCTGCCCGTTCCGTACAGCGGCGGCGGGGTCGAGGAGCCCGAGTCGCCGCCCGCGTTGGCGGCGCGCGGCGTGCCGATGCGCGACACGTCACCCGACAGGGTGGCGAAGTAGAGAGCGCCGGCGTCGCCGTAGAGCGCACCCATCACGGCCGAGGCCAGGGTCTGGCTGAAGTCCTCGCTGAAGTCGCCCTGCGTGTCGGCATCGAGCTGGAGGGCCTGCACCACGGTCGACCCCAGGTCGCACTGGGCGCTGCCGATCACCGGGTCCTTGGTGCGGGTGAAGATCACCTGCTCGGGCGTCACCACCGTGCCACCGTAGAACTTCTCGCAGGTGCCGGCGGCACAGGTGCCGGTCAGCTTCGAGCGGATGTCGCCCGTGTCGGCGTAGACCGCGTAGAACTCGTTGGTCTGGGTGACGGCGTGGCTCTCGAGCCCGCCGGTGCCGAAGTACAGGACCACTCGCGTCGTCGAGTCAGCGCGCACCGCGAGGGTGCCGCTGATCGGGCTCTGGGCGCCGAGCGCACCCGAGGTGGCCTGGGTCGAGAACAGCGCCATCTGCTTCACGCCGCTGATGTCTTCGACCTCGATGTCGCCGAGCGTGCCGTTGTCGTTGAAGGCGCCGTCGAGGTCCTTGGCCGGATCGAGCTTGTAGACGTTGCCGCAGGCGTCAGCGAACACGGCGCGGTCGGAGAAGCCGTTGATGGTGGGGGCGCCCGGCTCGAACTCGTCGTCGGTCTCGAACACGGCGATGTCGCTGGTCACCGGGCACGCGGCCCGGAACTGCCAGACCTTCTCGCCCGTGGCGAGGTCGTAGGCGGCGACGATCCGGCCCTTGGACCAGGGCGCCACCGGGTTGTCGAAGCCGACGCCGGTGGCGGCGAGGACGAAGTAGCGCTCGGTGGCACCGACGCGCACGCGGGCGACGGCCGGCTTGGCGAAGCCCTGACCGGCATCGGCATCACCTGGCGTGGCGGTCCACATCGGCGTCGGGCCGGAGACGGCGCCGCTCGAGGGATCGACGGTCTGGGTAACGTCGAGGGCGAGGATGCTGCGGCCGCCGTTGCCGGCGCCGACGATGGCGGCGGTGGCGAACGTGCCGTCGGCGCGGCGGTAGTCGGCCAGGGTCGGCGATCCGTCGGGGAACGAGCTGATCTCCGTGGTGCCGGCCGAGATGCTGACGGTCTGATCGGCGATCATGCCGCCCGCGGTCTTGGGCGGGATGAAGGCCCAGGCTTCGTAGCCGCTGGGCGCGGTCAGGATGCTGCTCGGGTTGGTCTGGATGGCGTGGATCATGCCGTCCTTGGCGCCGAACATCACCAGCTGGCGCCGGCCCGCGTAGGCGGTGCGGAAGGCGTCGTGGCCGGTCTTGTCGGTGACCGACGCGTACGAGTACCAGATCGGGATCGCCGGCTTGGTGAGGATGGCCGGGGTCGAGGTCTCGATCGCTCCCAGCCGCGACAGCGAGATGCCGGCGTTGCCGACGCCGAAGCGCGCGCTGCGCACCCAGGCGATCACGCTGGCCGCCTGGGTCGTATCGGCGGCGTCGAGCACGTCCTGGAGCTGGTTGTTGCCGGCGTTGGCGACGGTGAAGTCGAGGCGCACGTTGCCGGCATCGCTGGCGGTGTAGATGTTGCGCTGGTTGTCGGAGACACCGTCGATGTAGTCGGCGGCGTCCCAGTAGGTCTGGGTGAGGCCGGCGTTGACGGCGTAGAAGCTGCCGCGGTCGCCGGGCTGACGGAAGCCGCCCAGGTAGGCGACGCCGTCGTTGACGATGACGCCGGCGCGGAAGTGCTCGAGGGCCTGCGTGTAGTCGAAGGTCATGCCCATGCTGCGTAGCTCGGGCGAGCGGGTGTGGGCCGCGTTCGAGCACATCACGGCCTTCCACCGCACCTCGCGGCCGACCGGCTTGGAGAAGGTCGCGCACAGGTCGCCGGAGCCGTCACCGCAGTCGGTGGCGAGGATCCAGTTGGGCGGGTTCTCGTTGGAGACGAAGAATTGCAGCGTGCCGCTGTTGAGGGTGTAATCGGGGTCGATGCGAGCGGCGGTGACCACCATCTCGGAGTTGGCCAGCGCGCCCAGGTCGATCGTGCCCGAGGCGACCTCGCCGCACGGCACGTACTGCTGGACCACGCGGTTGGCGAACACGTAGAAGCTCGACGTGTGGTTACCGTCGGCGATCATCACGTCGGGGGTGTTCGACGGGTCGTGGTCGTAGTTGAAGACGAAGCCGACGTCGAAGTCGAAGGTCGGGTTGTTGGTGGTGGTGAGGGTCTGGCCGGTGCCGGAGAACGGCGTGGCGGTGCCGTTGTTGACCCAGTAGACGCTATGGCCGCCGTTGCCGGAGTTGAAGTTCCAGTTGTCGCTCCCGGCGATGACGTCGGGCTTGCCGTCGCCCGAGAAGTCGGCCACCAGGATGGCGGTGGCCGCGCCAGGGAAGGTCATCGACTGGAAGCTCGAGGTGTTGATGCCGCCGCCGTCGACGCCCTTCCACAGGCGCAGGCGGTTGCCGGCGGTGGTGCAGCAGCTGGGCGCGCCCGCGATCAGGTCGCGCTTGCCGTCGCCGTCGACGTCCTCGAACTTGAACACGGCCAGGTTGGCGTTGGCCGGGTAGCCCATGTTGGTGATGAGCGTCGAGGCGTACGTGAACCTGGGATTGGTGCCGCAGCGCAGGGGCGCCGGCGCCGCCGGCTGGGCGCCGCTGGCGGTCGAGCAGTTGTTGAGGAAGATGCGGATCGTGCCGTTGTTGTAGCCACTGCCGACCAGGAGGTCGATCTTGCGGTCGCCGTTGTAGTCGAGGGCCTGGATGCTGGTGCCGCCCCAGGTCTGAGCGCCCAGCGCGCTCGGCGCCGTGCCGGTGGCCATGGCGGCGTAGCCGGCGAGGAAGCGCGGGTTGCCCGACGTGTCGTTGCTGGCCTGGTTGAGCCACAGGGTCGCGCTGTCGGGAACGTTGTAGGTCGGGGCCGAGGCCACGAACACGTCGGCCCAGCCGTCGCCGTTGAAGTCGGCGGCGGCAGTCGGGCGCCAGCGGTGGGAGGCGGTCGCCGACTGCAGCTCGCGCACGTTGACGAACTTGGGCGTGCGCACGGCGTTGGGGTCGTCCCAGTCGGGCGCCGGGTTGTCGAAGGTTCGGTTGCGGTAGATGCGGACGAAGGCCGTCGCCTCCCCGACGCCGACGAAGTCGTCCCAGGTGTCATTGTCGAAGTCGGCGACCGCGGCGAACACGGTCAGGTCGTTGATGCCGAGCGTCGTCGAACGGAACAGACCCGCGGCCTGCTCGAGGCGCAGCTTGGCACCGCTGGTGTCGTAGACCACGCCGTTCTGGGTGGTCCCGGTCTGCAGCGTGGTCCCCGACCAGTTGGCCGGTGTCGAGGTCGCCGGGCACGTACTCTGGGCCGTAGCCGGCCCGGCGGTGATCGCGGTGAGAGCGAAGGGGAGCGCCAGAGAACGAAGGCGAAGGGTGCTCATCACGGACCTCCAGGGGTGTACGTCGCAACATCGGTAGCCACGATCGTGGTCAAACAGTCGTTGCGGCCGGCGCCGTCCTCGGCCATGCCGCGCTGTCCGTAACCCGGACAAGGCCGCCCGCCGGCGCCGACGGTCTCGACGCCGACCTGCCATTCGACCTGGGCCACGGCGCCGTTGGGGCCGAAGCCGGTCGAGCGGATGATCACGCGGCCGTCCTGGTCGTCGCCGGCGACGTAGCCGTCGTCGTCGAGGTTGTTGAGAACCTCGACCCGGTACCAGGCGTTGATGTCGGTGCTGAACAGGTTGCCGGCAGCGCCGGGCTGGGCCTGATTGCCGACGACGTCGACGGGAACCTGGGGGTTGACGTTGGCCGGCTCGACGAACGCGCTCCACTTGGCCGTGCTGTCGACGTTGCGGCGCAAGTAGTCCATGGCCGCGGCGGCGCCGCTCTCGGCCGCGAACAGCGCCGTCGAGCGATGACGCTCGTGACCGGCGGCGCCGACGCCGCCTTGGACCGCGAGCACGGTGAGGCTGCCGAGCGTGACCAGCCCGGTGAGTGCGATCGTGGCGATGACCAGCGCGCTGCCCCGCTGGTTCCGCCGTGTACTACGACGATGGAACATGGAGGTGAGACCTCGGAGGATAGTGTCGCAAACCCTCCAGGAATCACAATTCCCAGGAGGGTTAGCGATCGGTCATCGGCGGCCGTGGCGCCGATCGCACGAGGTGGGTGTCGCGCCTACGCAGCGCTAGCGGAGCGGATCACGGCAGCGGCTTGCCGTCGGGGTCGAGGACCAGCAGCCCCCCCGGGCCCAGGGTCCGCTCCGCGGCCAGTTTCTCCAATGCATCCCGCAAGGTGAGCTGTTTGCCGTCGGCCATGAGGGGGACGTCCTTGCCATCCTCGCGGACGATCACGGGCGCGTCGCCGTCGCCGACCACCACGTAGATGGCGTCGGCCGACCTGAGGTGCTTCTTCGCCGAGGCCTTGACCTGGGCGGCGGTGACCTTGTCGATCTTGGTGGAGTAGCTCGCCCAGTAGTCGAGGGGCAGGCCGTAGTAGACCAGCGAGCGGAACATCCCCAGCGACGCGCCGGCGGTGGCGAAGCGGCTGGGCAGACCGAGCACGGCGCTGGCCCGCTCGCGCTCGAGCTCGGCCGCAGTCGCCGGGACGGTGCCGCGCTCGAGATCGCGCAGCTCGCGCTGCAGCTCGAGCAACGACTGATAGGTCGCGTCGCTGCGCACCGAGCCACCGGCGCCGATCACGCCGTAGTAGCGGCTGTAGCTGATGCCGGCGCGGGCGCCGTAGGTGTAGCCCTTGCCCTCGCGCAGGTTCATGTTGATGCGGCTGGTGAAGCCACCGCCGAGGATCGACGCCATGATCGAGGTGGCGAGGTAGTCGGGCGCGTTGCGCAGCGGGCCGAAGTGCGCGAGCGAGATCTGCGATTGCGCGGCCCCCGGGATGTGCACGAAGTGGATGCGGGCCTTGGCCTTGGCCGGCTTGCTCAGCCCGGGTAGCGCCGGAGCCTTGCCCTTCCACGCCGCCAGCGCCGGTCCCTCGAAGCGCTCGCGGATCTGAGCCGCGGTGAGATCTCCGACGACGAACAGGCGTGCGCCCGCCGGCTTGAGGTGGGCGGCGTGGTAGGCCTTGCAGTCGTCGAGGGTGATGGCGCCGAGCGACGCCTCGGTGGTGATGCGGCCGAAGGCGTGGGCGTCGCCATACAGGACCGGGCCCGCCACGCGGCTGGCCACCGCCTCGGGGTTGCCCTTGGCCTGCTTGAGTCCCTCGAGCCGGCGCTTGATCATGCGATCGAGGTCGCTGGCGCGAAAGCCGGGCGTGAGCAGGGTGTCGACGAAGAGCCCGAAAGTCACGTCCATGTGCTTCGACAGGGTCGACATCGAGACGCCCTGGGTGTCGACGCCCGCGTACGAGCTCACGCTCGAGGCCACGTCGGCGAGCGCCTCGCTGAAGGCGAGCTTGTCGAGCGCGACCGTGCCTTCGCTGACCATCGACATGCAGACCGAGGCCAGGCCCTGTTTGCCGACCGGATCGGCGATGGTGCCGCCGTCGAAGGTGAGATCGATGCTGACGATGGGCAGGGTGTGCTGCTCGACCAGGTAGACGGTGATGCCGTTCTTCAGCTTGAAGGTCTGGACCTTGGGCAGGCGGAAGGGACGGGGCGGGCCGGCCTTGGGCTGCTCGGCTCGGAATGGCTCGTCGGGGAAGGTGAGCTCTTGCGGCTGAGCGCTCTGGGTCACGGGCGCGGGCTCCGGGGTGGGCGGTGGCGGCGGCACCGGCGTGGGCTCGGCGACGACGGGGGGCTGGGGCATGGGCGTCGGCGGGCGCGCCGTGGCGCCGGGGCCGCAGCCGGCCGCGACCGAGGCCACGAGGACGAGGGCAAACGAGCGTGAACACGTGATCATGGCGCACCTCCGGCGGCCTTGGCGGGCACGGTGACGATGACGACCGCGTGGGAGAGATCGAGGTACGCGGTGGCCGCGGCCTGCACCGACGCGCTGGTGACGGCGCGGTAGCGCTCCAGGTCGAAGTGCAGGCGGCCCGGATCGCCCAGGAAGTGGTTGTAGGACTGAAGCTGGTTGGCGCGGCCCATGAGGCTCTCGAGCCCCCACACCGCCGAGGCCTCACGCTGGGTCACCACCCGGGCCAGCTCCTTGGCGTCGAGCGGCTCGCGGCGAACGCGGCCGAGCTCGGCGGCGACGATGCGCTCGACCTCGGCGAGATCGGCCTCGGTGCGGAGGGTGACCGACACCGCGAAGATGCCCGAGAACGTCGAGCCGCCCTGGTAGGCGCCCACCGCGGTGGCGAGCTGCTTGTCGTGGACCAGCACCTTGTAGAGACGGCCCGTCCCCTCGCGGCTGAGCGAGCTGGCCAGGACCGCGAGATCGGCGTCGCCGGGCGCGAAGCTGGCCGGGCTGTGCCACGCCCACGTGATCTGCCGCTGCTTGGCGAAGCCGTCGTCGACCTGGCGGCGCTCGGCCCGCGGCTTCGGCGGCGGCACGAACACGACCGCCGGCTTCTTGCTCGCCGGCAGGGTGCCGAACCAGCGCTCGATCTTGGCCTTGGCGTCGGCCTTGTCGAAGTCGCCGACCAGGGTGAGCGTGGCGTTGGCCGGCACGTACCAGGTCTTGAAGAAGCCGATCACGTCGTCGAGCGACGCGCCGGTGAGATCTTCGTGCTTGCCGATGGTGAGGTAGCGGTAGGGGTGGCCTTCGGGGTAGAGCGCCTCGTACAAGGCGAAGCGGGCCTTGCCGTAGGGCACGTTGTCGTAGCGCTGGCGGCGTTCGTTGCGCACCACCTCGATCTGGTTGTCGAGGCTCTTCTGGGTGAGCATCGGCAGCATGTAGGCCAGGCGATCGCTCTCGAGCCAGAGCGCCGTGTCGAGCTGGTTCGACGGCACCACCTCGAAGTAGTTGGTGCGATCGGGGTTGGTGGTGCCGTTGACGCTGTCACCGCCGATGATCTTGAGGGTCTCGAAGTGCTTGTCCTCGCCGACGTGGGTCGAGCCCTGGAACAGCATGTGCTCGAAGAGGTGGGCAAACCCGCTCTTGCCGTGGACCTCGTGGCCCGAGCCCACGTGGTACCAGACGTTGACCGCGACCAGCGGCACCGCGTTGTCGGGGGCGAGGATGACCTCGAACCCGTTGGCGAGCTGGTAGCGCTCGAACTCGATCTCGGGATCGTCGGCGGCGACGGGCGCGGCGACGAATGCGACCAGGGCGACCGCCAGGGCGGTCCTTCGGGTGGGCGACATGCGCGGACCCTAACAGACGAGGACCGGCATTCCTTCCGTTTGGGCATGTTCCAGGCCCCCGGCAGCCCCCGCACCCCACCCGTGACCCCTGAAACCCGGAGCCATGTTTGACCGCTCGCTGATCGCTCGCCGGCGGTCAGGTGATCTCGATCGGCTGAACTCCGAGGAGCACGCCGCCCTCGGCGGCGGGATCGAGCCACATGAGCAGGCGCTGGCGTGGCCGACCCTCGACCTCGATCTCCAGGATCCGCCGGACCGCGTTGCCCGCCACCGCCTTGCTCAGATCGCTCTCGAACGCCTCCCACGCCGCGGCCAGCGGCGTCGACTGGACGGTCAGGCCCTCGACCTCGACGGCGACGCCCATCACGAACCGCCCGAACGCCGAGTTGGCGACCAGCACCAGGCCCTGGGCGGTGACCAGCGCCAGCGGCAGGCGGCACGACTCGAACGCGCGCGCGACCAGCGCGTCGCGCTCGTTCTTGCTGCGCTCGATCACCACCCGCTTGCCGGGGCCACCGCCGCGCCGGCCACGGCGGCCGAAGCCGAGCATGTCCATGACCGTGCGCAGCTCGTAGATGAACGCCGCCATGTCGCGGTGGCGATCGACGGGCTGCTTGGCCAGCGCGTGCAGGATCAGGTTCTCGAGCGCCGGATCGATGCCGCCCGGCACCAGCTTCGAGGGCGGCGTCGGCGTCTCGTCGAGATGGCCGTGGAGGATCTGCGACACCGGTCCGTCCCACGGTACGTGGCCGGTGACGATCTCGTAGAAGAGGATGCCCAGCGCGTAGATGTCCGACGACGGCGAGGCGGCGTCGCCGCGGATGCGCTCGGGCGCCACGTAGTGCGGCGTGCCCGACAGTGGCCCCGAGCCGCGACCACCGGCGAGGGAACGGGCCAGCCCGAAGTCGAGGAGCTTGACCACCTGATGGCGGCGCTTGGTGCCCTGCTGCTCGGTGACCAGCAGGTTCTCGGTCTTGATGTCGCAGTGAACGATGCCCTTGCCGTGCACGTAATGGAGTGCGTCCGCGACCTGGAGAATGATCTCGCAGGCGACGCGCACGCCGAGCCGGGTCTCGCGATGGAGCATCTTGGCCAGGGGCTCGCCCTCGACCAGCTCCATGACCATGAACGCGCCCAGATCGGCGTCCTCGCCGAAGTCGACCACCGACGTGATGTTGGGGTGGTTGACCGAGCTGGCCAGCCGGGCCTCGCGGTAGAAGAGCTCGCGGGCGTCGTCGGTGTCGGCCAGGTTCTCGCCGATGACCTTGAGGGCGAAGACCTTGCCGAGCTGGGTGTGGGTGACCTTGTAGACCTTGCCCATCCCGCCCTGACCGATGCGCTCGAGCAGCTCGTAGCGGCCGGCGACCTGCTTGCCGGGCGGCAGCCCGGGGCGGGCCAACCGCGGGGCCGGGCGCCCCGTCGTCGGTGCGGGTGGCACCACCGGCGCC
>SXGT01892758.1_pt1 | contig 33877 bp, 26 predicted proteins | sample 3176221 | NCBI WGS metagenome assembly SXGT01 (sample SAMN11356862, study PRJNA531348) | freshwater metagenome | isolation source: freshwater sample F1-120 | place: China: Fuxian Lake, Yuxi | collected 2017-12-25 | reverse complement strand
CTCGGCGCCGACGACTACCTCGGCAAGCCGTTCAACCTGCGCGAACTGCTGCTGCGCGCCGACGCGTTGTTGCGCCGCCGGACGCCGCCCGCCCCCGGCATCGACGTGCTCGACTTCGGCGGCAATCGGATCGACTTTCGCGCCATGCATGCCTCGTGCCACGGTGGCGAGCAGGTTCTACTCACGGTGTCGGAGACCAAGCTGCTGAAGCTGCTGGCGGCGCGCGCCGGCACCGTCGTGTCGCGCAAAGTGGTGGTCGACCACCTGTTCGGAAGCGGCGCCGTGCCCACGGTGCGCACGCTCGACAACGTCGTTTTGCGTCTGCGCAAGCTGTTCGAGAAGGACCCCGCCACTCCCCGCCACCTGCACACCGTGCGCGGCGTCGGCTTCCGCTTCGATGCCTGATCGACGCTTTGGCGCGGGGCAAATGGCCTCCGCCCATTCGCAACCTTCGTCCCGGCGACGTATTCTGCGCCGCTTCGGCCACACTCTGCGCCAATCCCGATGATCCTACGCCACGCTCTGTTCTCCGTTCTCCTCGCTGCCCCGCTGTTCGCCCAAGGGGAAGTCGATCTCCGCACCACCGCCAAGAAGGGAACCGCCGTCTGGCTCCAGCAGGACGAGAAACGAAGCCAGATCATGGAAGCGTCCGGCCAGGAGTTCGAGAGCTCGCAGACGATCCACCGTGCCTTCCAGGTCGCAGTGTTGAGCGTCGATGACAAGGGCAACCTGGTCATCGAAGTCGAAATCGCACGCATCCACGGCGCGATCTCCATCCCAATGGTGGGCGACATCGAGTTCGATTCGCTCGACAAGCCGAAGGAAGGCGAAGAAGGCGAAGAAGACGAAGAATCCGGCGGCGGCTTCGGTCCCGATCCGGCAACGATCAAGAAGTCGATGATGATGGGCGCCGGCAAGAAGTTCCAAGCCCGCGTCAGCCCGAACGGCAAGGTCGTCGAGCTGCTCGAGGGCGCCAAGGAGATCATGGAAGGCGCTGGTGATGGCATGCCTGCCGCCAGCATGCGGCCGCTCGAGGAGATCATCGAGTGCGCGTTCGGCGCGCTGCCCGACAATGCAGTGGCGGTCGGCGGCAAGTGGGAGCGCAAGACCAAGGAAGAGGGCCAGATGCCGATGGAAGCGAAGCTCGACCTGACGCTGGCCAAGGCGGACGCCGAGACGTTCGAGATCACTACGGCCGGCACGCTGGAGAAGCCGGCCGCGCCCGCCGCCGACGGCAAGCCCAAGGAAGACGAGACTGGCGAAGACGAACAGGCCGCGATGGTCGCCGAGATGCTGAAGGGCATGAAGATGAAGAACGGCAAGATCACCGGCGCCTACAAGATCTCGCGCACCGACGGCTTCGTGATCGAGTCGAGCAACGCGACCACCGTCGACATCGACATGGAAACGCCGATGGGCGAAATGACGATGGTGATGAAGATGAACACGTCCGTGAAGCGCACGACCGCCGCCGCCGCCATGGCCAAGAAGGAAGCGGAGAAGAAGGAAGACGCCGCCAAGGACGCCCCGAAGGACGCGGCGAAGGAAGAGGTCAAGGACCCCGCCAAGGTCATGTGATGCCCGCCTGCCGGCGTCAGCGACGTCGGCGGTAGAGGAACCGGTTCTCGCTGCGCCGCAGCGAGAACACGCCGTGGAACGCCACCGCGAGTTCGAGCCCCGCCTGCTCGCGCAGATCGTCCGCCAGCGGCTCGCGGACCGCGACGACGAACTCCTCCGGCAACGGCCCCTGCTTCGCGACCTGCTCGGCGAAGGGCCCGCGACCTAGTCCCCGGGCTCGATCCACCGGCGGCCGCGAGTAGTAGTAGCCGCCGAGCGACGTGGGGTCGCCGTCGACCACGAGCACTTCGCCGGCGAATGTCGGTTGCGCTCGCAACCACAGCGCCGCTTGCACAGCAGAGCGGTTGCCAAACCAGAACGACGCCCACAGGAACAGGGCAACGTGCACGGCGCTGACGAGGCGCAGATGCCATCGCGCCGCCGCGGACTGCCGCGACGACACCACTGCCAACCCCGCGCACAACACGGCAAGCAAGATCGCCAACGCCGGGTATTCGAACCGCAGCGCTTTCCGGCTGATGCAACTGTGGAGCAGGAGATGGCCCAGCGCCCCCACCGTCGCCACGGGCATCGCCGACGCGCCGGCGGCCACGCGTTGCCACGCGACGCGCAAGCACCCTGGCACCAGCCCCAACACCGGAACTACTCCCGCGGCCCAGTAGAACCAGAACGGCTGCTTCGTCCACTTTTCGGCCGCACCACCCTCGAGGTTGCTCTGCAGATAACGCCAAGGCGTGGCGAGAAAGCCGCCGTGCTCGGCGAGGTCGACGCAGCCCTGCAGGCAGATGCCCGGCGCGCAACCCAAGGCCAACGCCAGCGCCGCCGACCAACGCCGCTGCAGCAGCAACACGGCCAGGAACCCGGGCCCGAACAACGCATCCTGGAAACGCGCGCAAAACGCGAGGCCGAGGCACAAGCCGCCGGCGAAGACGAACAGCGGACGGCCCTGCATCGCGATCGCCGCCGCCAACACGAGACTGGTGGCGAAGGCCGGCCCCGATGCCTGCACGCCGGTGATCAGCAGCCCGGAGACCGCGAACAACAGCAACGCGGGACGGGGCGCTTGCAGCGGGCGCCACCGCACCACAAACAACCAGAACCACCAGGCTGGCAACAACGACACCAACGCGTGCACGGCCCGCACCGCCCGCATGGTCCACATCGGGTCCTCGAAGCCGACTGCATGCAACCCGCGGAACACTGCCGCCAACAGCCACGGGTAGACCGAGCTGCGGATGCCGTCGATCCACTCCCAAGTGCGGTGCCACGCTTGCCCGGTCGCAAGATGCCACGCCGGATCGATGTACTGGTACTGCTGGTCCGGGTAGGCGAAGCCGTCGGCGAAGAACACCGCCGGCAACCGCAGGCAGAACACGAGCAGCAACCACGTTGCCAACGGCCAGGGCGGACCCTGGGCAACTGCGGCGAGGCGGCCGGCGACGTTCACCCCTGCATGTTGGCGGGCCGACACCGCCAAGGGAACGACCGACCCGATGCGCATGCCCGGCAGCGCCGATGGAATTCCGGGGCCGGTTCCTGCGTAGGATCCGCACCTGATGCCCGACCGCGAAACCCTCCACGTCGCCGAGTTCCATGGCGACGGTATCTCCGCCGAACTGTCCCAGAGCGTCCACCAGGTCGCGGCGGCCCTGCCGCTGCGCGTGCAGTTCCACCCGGTTGACCTGACGCTGGCGTCGCGCAACGCGGACCCGAAGGCGTGCTACGACGCCGCGGTCGCGGCGATCACGACGCACCGGGTGGCGATGAAGTACCCGACCGTCACCGACAAGGAGAGTCCGAACAAGGTGCTGCGCGAACGCTGCAACTTCTCGGTGATCCATCGGCCCGTCGCCAGCTTGCCCGGCGTGAAGACGCGCCACGACGGCAAGGTCAACCTGCACATCATCCGCATCGCCGTCGGCGGCACCTACGAAGACGCCGGTCGCCGCATCGGCGACGACGTCGCGGTGTCGATCCGCGTGATCGAACGGCGCCCGTCGCGCGAGGCCGCGTTGTATGCCTTCCGCCTGGCGCGCCGTCTTTCGGCGGGAGTCACGAGCAGCAGCAAGCACACGATCCAGCGCGCCACCGACGGCCTGTTCGAAGAGATCGTGCGCGACGTCGCGCGTGAGTTCGGCGACGTGCCCCACCACTGCGAACTGTTCGACTCGCTGCTCTACAAGTTGCTGCTGAAGCCGGAGAACTACCGCGTCATCGTGACTCCGAACGAGTACGGCGACTTCTTGTCCGACATGGCCTGCGGCATGGTCGGTAGCCTTGGTCTTGGCGCTTCGGCCAACTACTCGTTCGACGCCGCCGGCAACGTCGCGTTGGCGCTGTTCGACCCCGCCGGGGGCACCGCGCCGGACATCGCCGGCAAGGGCATCTGCAATCCGTCGGCGGCGTTGCTCGCCTTCAGCATGCTGCTGACGCACGCCGGGTTCCGCGGCCTCGACACGATGCTCGACGAAGCCGTGCGCGGTGCGATCGCCAATGGCGAATCGACGCGTGATCTCGGCGGCTCGTTGGACACGAGCCAATTCACCGCCGCCGTGTGTCGCCGCCTGTCGCCGGCCGGGCGCGCCTGAGTCAGCCGCGCGGCCGGAACAACCGGTCGACGTTCTTGCTCGACTTGTGCTTCTCGGCAACCTTGCGGGTCCAGCGCATCGCTTCGGCGACGGGCACGAGGATCGAGCCCTCGGCGACGGGCAGCCAGACCGCCTGCTCGGCGTGTTCTTCGATCAAGCGATCGAACTCTTCGGTCGTCTCGGCGGCGGCGAGCTTTTCGAGCAAGCGCATATCAACCAGGGCGACCCCGGTGGATGTGTGCTGTTTCGTGCGCCCCAACAGGTCATCGGTGCTGACTTCGAACAGGTCGGCAAGGGCGACCAGGTCTTCGCCGGTAGGGAATCGACTGCCGCTCTCCCAGCGGGACACGGCCGACTCGTGTACGCCGAGCCGTTTGGCGACGTGGTCTTGGGTGAAGCCGCGGCGAGCGCGCAGTTCGCGCAAGCGAGCTGCAAGGTGCGTGGCGAGCGGGCGGGGTGCTTGTTCTTCGGGTTGTTCCGTCACGGAGGTGCCAGGTTGGGGGCAGGTGCCTTCCTACCCAATACGCACGCGAAGGTTGCAGAGCATCCTCGGTAACTGAAGTTGCAGGCGCCCGGTTGCCCCCACCTGCGAGGAGTGCCTTCAAACGGAACCCGCAGCAGGACTTTTCGTCTCCTTTCTTGACGTTTCGTCAACTTGCTGGCAAGGTGGGCAAGGAACGAGAACCACTGAGGACGTCATGAACCAGGACCCGCACCGCCTGCTACCCGTCGCTTTTCGAGCCGCATCGCGAGTTCTCAACAACAAGCTGCTCGCCGAAGAGGCCGGCGAACGCGCGATCCACCTGTACACCCTCGCCATCCTCAACGGCTCGCCGCCGGAACACCCGCGCGCGTGGCTGCGCAGCGTCGCGAAGCGCACGGCCCTGGCCCTGCGGCGGTCGGAGTGGGCGCGCACCCGGTCGGTGGACCAGACCGAGATGAACGAGCAGCAAGCGCCCTACCAACTGCCGCGCGGTGCCGGCTTCGACTTCGTGCGCGACCGCCTGCCCGACAGCCTCTCGCCCAGGCAACGCGAAGCGCTGGAGGCGGCCGTGAGCTGCAACAGCACCCGCGCCGCGGCACGCAGCTGCGGCATGCAGCCGCGCGACTTTCGCCGCTACCTGGGCACCATCACGCGCAAGGCCAAGGAACTCGTCGACGACACCGCCACTGCGGACATCTTCGCCGACGACGCCGTGGTGCAGTTCAAACTCGACACCTGAAGCGCGCGCAGGCTGGCGCAACGCCGGGCCCTCGGCGAAGGTTCCGGCATGACCCTCCCCATCACGCCTGTGGTCGCCGTGTCTCTGCTCGCGCTCGCGACAACCCTCGCAACCGGTGGCCAGGATCCGCAACCTGGCTACCGCGACACGCCGAAGCTGCCAGACGGCTTCCGGGTGCACGATGCCGACCGTCCGCGACCCGTCGCGGTCGCCGTGGGCCCCGCCGGGGCCCCGACGCCGCCCCCGGCCGACGCCGTGGTGCTGTTCGACGGCAAGGACCTCTCCGCGTTCCGCGGGCGCGATGGCGACGCCAAGTGGCTGCTCGTCGATGGCGCGATGCAAGTGAACGGCACGGGCGACATCGAGACGAAAGCCGAGTTCGGCGACTGCCAGGTGCACATCGAGTGGATGGCGCCGTCCCCGACGAAGGGCGACTCGCAGGGCCGCGGCAACAGCGGCGTGTTCCTGTTCGGGCGCTACGAAGTGCAGGTGCTCGATTCGTTCGAGAACCCCACCTACGCCGACGGCCAGGCTGCGGCCCTCTACGGCCAGAAGCCGCCACTGGTCAATGCGTGCCGACGGCCGGGCGAGTGGCAGACCTACGACATCTTCTTCCGGGCGCCGAGCTTCAAGGCCGATGGCTCGGTCGAACTGCCGGCGCGGATCACCGTCGTGCACAACGGCATCGTCGTGCAACTCGACGAGACGCTGCTCGGCGCCACGTCGCACCGCGGCGTTGCCAAGTACACGCAGCACGCCGACAAGGGACCGCTCAAGCTGCAGGACCACGGCGATCCCGTCAAGTTCCGCAACTTCTGGGTGCGGCCCCTGCAGCTCGAGCGCGCGGCGCCGAAGTGACGGCGCCCGCGGCGGCGAGGTCGGCTCAGCGCGTGCCGGTGTAGCTGCCGAGCACCGTGTGGTCGTGCAGCAGGTTCGCGCTGTCGGCGTTGGTCAAGCGCGTCGCCGTGGTGCCGTTCCACACGAACAGGTCGGCGGTCGTGTTGCCGGAGACCACTCGCGTGAACAACACCGTGTCGTTCGCGGTGAGCGCCTGGAAGACGTCGTCGCCGGTGGTGTCGCTGACGACGACCGAAGCCGTCCCCGAAGCATCCCACATCGACAGGTCGGTCTGGCTGCTCGCGGTGAGCGAGTAGACGAAGTCACCGGCGTCGAGGCCATTGCCGGCGTAGGCGAGCCCGGTGCCGGCGATCGCCGCGTTCCAGGTGCCAGCCGACACGTCGAACAAGCGCAGCGCGGTGCCGTCGGTGCGCTGTGCGACCACGTCGCCGTTGGTGAGGACGCCCACCGTCGTCGAAACCGTGCCGCCCGCTGCATTGGTTGCAGTGACCGGGGTGCCGATCAACGAGATCGCCAGCAGGCTCGACGTCGTGCCGCTCGGCCGCACGAACGCGTAGTTCGTGACGCCGTCACCCGTCACCGCGACGACCTGCCCGATGTCGGCGGCGTTGCGCACCGTGGCGCCAACCGCCGCGTCGAGATCGTAGAAGTAGATGTCGGCTTCGGAGCCCGAGACGACGCGGTTCCACACCACTTCGTTGCCAGCGCCGATCGCGGCGAACACGTCGTAGGCGCCGGTGCTGACCGTGCCGCTGACATTCGTGGTCTGGCCGTTCGTGGGGTTCCACGCGAAGACTTCGCTGACACTGCCGCTCTCGGCCGAAAACACGACCTGGCTGCTGGTGCCCGCGCCGTTGTAGGTCTTGTTCCAGGTCGCGATCGACGTCTGGTCCGAACCGATCTCGACGAGCCCGACTTCGCGCTTGAAGTAGAACAGGTCGGTCTCGCCGCCGCCGCCGACGCGGCTGATCACGACGCCGCCGTTCGGCAGCACGCCGACGATGGCCTCGGCCACGGCTTCCGTGGCGACCGCCGTGCCTTCGTTGTCCGCCGGGTCGTAGTAGTACACGTCCCGCTGGTTGTTCACGGTTGCCTCGTAGAACACGAGGTCCTCGGACGTGACGACGACTTCGGGCAGGTTCCCGACCGCGATCGGCAGGGCAAGCCCGGTGCGCGGGTTCCAGATGTAGAGCGTCGACTCGACCGACGTACCGGCGGAGAACAACACGCGATCGTCGCTGGTCTTGGCTTCGTAGACGACCGAATCGGGCTCGGTGGCGCCGAGTTCGGTGTTGAGGCGCGTCAGCGGATCGAACACGAACAGATCGCTGCCGCCGGCGCTCACCTTCGAATAGACGAGGCGGCCATCGGACAGTCCGGTGTGGAACGTCGGCGCCGAGATCGAACCGGCCACCCGCACGAAGCCATTCGTGCGCGTGTCGAGCAGCAGCACGCCGCTGTTGTCTTCGCGCACCACGGCGAAGTCGGCGTCCGTGACGCGCACTTCGAAAGTGCCGGTCGTCACCTTGGTGCCGTCGGTCACCGTGAACTCCACGGTGTAGACGCCCATGGTGTCGAACGTGTTCGAATACACGCTGCCCGCGAACGAGCCACCACCCGAAGCCACGTCATAGGTGAGCGCCGACCCTTCGCGGTCGGTGACGTAGTCACCGAGGTCGAGGCTGAACGCGGCGGCGCCGCTGGTGGACTGTTGCGGAACTTCGGCGAGTCGCGGCGAAGCATTGCTGACATTGCTGCCGCCGCCACAGGCGGCGACGGTCAGGGCGACCCCGGCGAAGAGGAGGTTCTGAAGCGTCGGACGAATGACCATGGATGGACGTCTCTCTCGGTTGCGATGCAAAGGTTGCGGAAGGCGACCCGCCTCGCATCGGCGACTCACTCCCTCGGGAATGAGGTCGCCGCGATCCGCACCTTGGCAACGGCGACTACTCGACACGGCGTCCAGAACTGCAGCGTTCAATCCGCAGGCAGTTCGAGGCGGCCGTGGCCGAGCCAACGATGCACGCGCAGCAGCTCCTGGAAGTCCGGGCGATGCACGTGCATCGGCACGCGCTGAAGACGATCGTCGTCGCGACCGAACGGCGGCGATGGAGTCGCAGTGAACAACTCGGTCCACAAGCGCACCGGGGCGCCGAGGAACACGCGGTCGAACGGACCGTGCGCGGACTCCAGCTCGTGCAGGCGTTCGTTGGTCTCGACCAGGAGGCGTTTCCAGTTCTGCAGCCGCAGCCGTGAGCCATACCGCGACTTGCCGCGGGTCTTCTGGTGCAACATCTGCGCCTTGCCGTTGCCGCGCACGACGTAGCGCCGCGAAGCCTTGTGTGCGACCAGCTGCTCGCCGTCCCAGCAGCCGAGCGCCATTGCCCCCGCCTGCAGCAACAGCACGAGGTGCACGGCCGGCACCAGCGCCGCCCGCGGGGCGTAGTCGCACAGTCGTTCGCCGGCGGCGACGCGCGGCGCCAACAACGGCACCCGCAAGCGGGCTGCGGCTGCACCGACGAATTGCAGGCCCTTCTTGTCGGCGCGTGCCGATGGCCACCGCAGCAGGAAGGCCTGCAGTTGCTCGTCGAGGTCCGCGAGCGGAAAGCGCACGGGGCGCGGCGTTCGGGCGGCGGCGTCGCGTTCCATCGGTCGCGGGTGAGCATAGCGACGGCAACTGGAACTTCGGCAGCGCCACCTCGCCGAGTAGGCTCCGTGGCGCGTGCGCCTCACGTTCGTCGTCCACCAGTTCCCGCCGCACTTCTTCACCGGCACCGAGCAGTACACGCTCGCGGTCGGGCGCGAGCTGCGTCGGCGTGGCCACGACGTCGATGTGTTCGCCCTCGACCCGCGGCACCACGAGGAAGACCGGCTGTGGCGTGAGTCGCGCGAAGTCGTCGACGGTCTGCCGGTGCGGCGCGTCACGTTCTGGTGGCAGCTCGGCAAGGACTGGTCGCGCATGGAGTATCGCCATCCCCTGATGGCGGAGGTGTTCGCGCGCCACCTGCGCGACCGCGACAGCGAGGTCGTGCACTCGTTCCACCTGCGCCACGTCGGCGCCGACCTGCTCGACGTCGTGCACGCGCAGCGACGCGGCCTCGTCGTGTCGCTGACCGACTTCTGGTTCCTGTGCCCGCGCGCGATCCTGATGCGCAGCGACGGCACGGCCTGCGACGGCCCACCCGACGGCGGCCGAGGGTGCCTGCCGTGCCACCAGCCCGACGTCGAGAAGATGCTCAAGGAGCATCCGGCGGCCACGGAACTGCTGCAGCTGCACGCCGCGGCGCCGGGCAGCAGCCGGCCGGGTTGGGAGCCGTTCCATCGCACCGGAGTCCTGCTCGACCGCCCGCGCTACCTGCGGGAACGGCTGCTGCGCGCCAACGCGATCGTGGCACCGACCCACTTCCTCGCCGATGTGTTCGCGCGCAACGGCGTGCCTGCCACGCGCATCGCGCGCCAGGGTTACGGCATCGACACGACCGGCATCGCTGCCGGCGCAGCCGCGGCACGGCCTGCCGCTGGCAGGCCGCTGACGTTCGGGTTCTTCGGGTCATTCGCGTCGCACAAGGCGCCGCACCTGCTGGTCGAAGCGATGGCGTTGGTTCGCGGGGATTGCCGCGTCGTGCTGCGCGGCCGGGCGAGCGATTTCCCCGACTACTCCGGCCCATTGCTCGCCGCCGCCGCGCGCGATCCGCGCATCACCGTGTTGCCACCGTACGAACGCGCGGAGCTGCCCCAGGCCCTGGGTGCGATCGACGTGCTCGTCGTGCCGAGCACCTGGCACGAGAACGCGCCGTTCGTCGTGCTCGAGGCGCGCGCCGCCGGCCTGCCCGTGCTGGCGAGCCGCTTCGGTGGCCTCGTCGAAGTCGTGCGCGACGACGTCGATGGCGAACTGTTCGCCGCGGGCGACGTCAAGGACCTCGCCGCTCGCTTGCAGCGTCTCGTCGATGAGCCGGCGCGCCTGCAGCGCTACCGCGCCGCGGTACAACCGCCGAAATCGCTTGCGCAAGCGGTGGACGAGTTCGAAGCGCATTACCTCGAGGCCCGTCGGCGATGAACGGACGCACGGTGTCCTGGCCGGGTTGGCCGCATGCGCCAGCACCGCTCGCGGCGATCGCGAGGGCCCGAGCCGAGGATCCGACCGCCCAGGTCGTCGACGACGCGGGGCGTGCGGTGCCGTTCGGAACCTGGACCCGGCTCGTCGAAACGACGCGCATCGTCTGGCAACGCGTCACCAGCGGGTTGCTCGGTGCGCTCGCGAACGCATGCAGCGGTCGCCGGCCGACGCCAGCGCCGACCACCACTGCGTGGGCCGGCCCGGTCGTGCTGGTGCTGCCGGTGTTGCCCGACCTGTCGCACACCTTCGTCTACCGCGAAGTGCTGGGGCTGCTGCGGCTGCGACCGGATTGGCGCGTGCTGGTGCTGCGCCGCAACGAACGCGCACCGGTGCACCCGGAGGCCCGGGAACTGCTGGCGCGCGTCACCTTCCTGCCGCGTGAGGGTGTGACCCGGGCGGCCTGGCGGGCGCTGCGCCACCTGGTCACACGCGCCGGTCGCAACCTGTTCGCGCTCTACCGCGCCGAACCCGGCGGCAACGCGCGCGACCTGCTCGGCAAGTTGGTTCTGCGCGACCCGACGCACCCGGGCAACGCGTTCCTGCTCGCCGACACGCTGCGCGCGCTGCGCCCGCGGCATCTGCACGTGTACGGGTCGACCTGGCCGACCAACGTGACGATGGGTGCGGCGCGGCTGCTCGGCGTGCCGTTCTCGATCTCCTCGTACGTCGATTTCGAGTTCGACTACGCCCACAAGCTGCTGCCGACGAAGTTCCGCGACGCGCGGTTCTTTCGCGTGGTCACCGCGTTCTGCAAGGCGCAGCTGCGCTCGCTGCTGCCCGCCGCCAAGGCCGAGTCGCACCGCGTGCCCGTCGTCTACCTCGGCATCGACCTGGTCGCCTGGCAGGACCGGCACGTCCCTGGCCAGGAGCGCGTGCTGCTGAGCGCGGCGCGGCTGGTGCCGAAGAAAGGCCTGCACGTGCTGCCGAAGGCACTGGCGGCGCTGCGCGCGCGCGGACTCGCGTGCCGCTGGCACATCGCCGGCGACGGCCCCGAAGAGCCCCACCTGCGCCGGCTCTGTGCGGAACACGGTGTCGCCGACCTCGTCGACTTCCTCGGCCCGCTCGACAACGCAGCGGTGAAACGCGAACTGCTGACCGCGACTCTCGCCGTGTTGCCTTGCGTCGTCGCAACCGATGGCGAACGCGACGGCATCCCGATCTTCCTGGTCGAAGCGATGGCGCTCGGCGTGCCGGTCGTCACCACGCCGGTGTCGGGCATCCCCGAACTGGTGCGCGACGGCGACACCGGTTTTCTCGCGGTGGCCGGCGACCCGGCGTCGTTGGCGGAAGCGCTGGCGCGGGTCTTGCTCGATCCCAAGGCAGCACACGCGGTCGGCGACCGCGGCCGCATCGCCGTGCACGAGACGCTCGACGTCGACGTGATGGCGCGGAAACTCGTCGCGGAGATCGAACGGTGAACGTCCTGGCCGTCGCGCTGCTGCCGCTGCTGTGGCTCCTGGCCATCGGCTTTGCCCTCGGACTGCTGCTGCTCGACCTGCTGGCGACGCCGTTCGCGTGGCTTCTGCGCCGCCGGCCCACCGACGTGTCGCCGCGCACGCGCAACGCGTCGATCGTGGTGCTGAACTGGAACGGTGTGCACTTCCTGCGCGAACTGATGCCGTCGTTGCTGGTCGCCGTCTCCCGCTGCCCCGGCGACCACGAAGTGATCGTGGTCGACAACGGCAGCGACGACGGTTCCGCCGACTGGCTCGCGCGCGAATGCCCATGGGCGAAGCTCGTGTGCTTGCCGGAGAACGTGTACTTCATCCGCGGCAACGCCGCCGGCGCCAAGGTCGCGACGCGCGACGTGATCGTGTTCCTCAACAACGACATGCGCGTCGAGCCGGACTGGCTTGGCCACCTGCTGCAGCCGTTCGCCGAGGACCGCACCGGCGATCTGTTCGCGACGAGCTCCCGCATCGAGATGCACGCGCCGCGCACCGAGACCGGACTGACGCGCTGTTTCCTGCGGCATGGCGAGATCCGCTTCGTGCAACCGCCCGGGCAACCCGGACCGCCGGTGCCCGCGCTGTGGGCCGGCGGCGGCAGCAGCGCGTTCGATCGCAGGAAGCACGACGCGATCGGCGGCTTCGAGGACCTGTACTTCCCGATGTACGTCGAGGACGCCAGCCTGTCGTGGCAGGCGTGGCGGCTCGGCTGGCGCGTCGTCTTCGTCTACGACAGCGTCGTGCACCACGCGCACCGTGGCTCGTCGACGCGTAAGTTCGGCCGCGAGGCGCTGGAACGACTGGCGTGGCGCAACCGCGAACTGTTCTTCGTGCGCAACGTCACCGATCCGTTGCTCGTGCTGCAGCACGCGCTGTTGATGCCGTGGAACCTGCGCAAGCACTGCCGATTGCTGTCGCTGCCGCTCGCGGATGGCGTGCGGGCGTGGCTTGCGGCGGTGCCGCGCTTGCCGCTCGCAGTGTGGCTGCGCACCACGGCGCGCCGGCACTACCGCCGCAGCGACCGCGAGCTGCTGCGCGCCGTCAACGGCCGTTGACGACCGACGCCAGCGCCGCGCGCAGCGCCGCGAACGCAGCCGGATGCTGGTAGCGTTCTTCGGCCAACGCACGCCCGGCGCGCACCAGTCCTGCCGCACCGCCGGCGAACAACACTTCGCGCAGCACCTGCACGCCTTGCGCCGGCGCCTCGAATCGGCGCCAGTGCTGCCCTTCCTGCCCGGCCAAGGCCTCGGCGCCGATCGCGGTCGACAGCACCGGACGCCCGAGCGCCCACGCTTCGATGATCTTGCCGCGGGTGCCGCCGCCCGTGCGGATCGGCAGATAGACCGCGTGCGACACCGCGTAGTGCGGCTTGACGTCATCGACGGTGCCGACCACTTCGACGCCCTCGCGCCCGCGAAACACACCGAGGCGATCAGCATCATCGCGGCCCACCAGTCGCGCGACTGCACCCGGGAACGCTGCGCGCAGCGCCGGCAGATGCTCCAGGACCAACTCCTCGATCGCCTCGAAGTTCGGCGGGTAGTCGATGGTGCCGACGAACAGCACGCGGATCGGCCCCTGCCCCACCGGCAGCGCCGGCAGCATCGGCAGCTTCGCGAGATCGACGGTCACGGGCACGGTTTCGATGCGCGCGCGGGGCGCCATCGTCAGCGCCACTTCGCGATCGAGCTCGGAGACGGTGATCGTCAGCGCCGCCTGCTGCAGCATGCGCGTCTCCAGCGCGGTGATCGTACGCGCTTCGAACGAACGGGTGACGCGATCGGTGAACGTGCGCTTCGTCGCCTGCGGCCGCGCGAACACGCCGCCTTCGAGGTTGTGCAGGTGCAGCACCAGGGGCGCCGGGAACGGCGGCAACACCGGGAACACGAACGAACTGTCGGCGACGATCGCCGCCGGCCGCAGCTTCGACGCCAACGCCGCCACTTCACCGGCGGCATGATCGCCCCAGCGCCGCTGCAGCAGTTCGGAACGGCCGCGCGACCACGCCAGCAGCTTGTTGGCAAACCCCGGCCGCGGGTCCTTCGCCACCGCCACCGGATGGCCTTGCAGACCGGCGGTCGCGGCGAGCACCGCGAGGTTCGTGCGATCGGCATCGGTGGCGACCGGCGCCACCAGGTGCACTTCGTGGTCGGCCGCGAAGGCGTCGAGCAGCAGTCGCGTGCGGATGCTGCCGCCATGGGTCAGCGGGTGCGGCACGTACGGGCAAAGGACCAGGATCTTGCGCATCGCTCGCGGCGTCGCGGACGCGGGCAAGGTATGGTCGCGGCCGTGTCCTCGCCATCGTCCGATCCGACTCCGGCCCTCTCCCGAATCGCCGACGAACTCGCTGCCGTTCGCCAGAGTGTCGACGGCATGGGCAAGAGCCTCGCGGCCCTGACCGCGGAGAACGCCGATCTACGTGCCCGCCTGGAGCAGAGTGAACGGGCTCGCGGCGACCTCGTGCAACAGACCGAGCACGTGATCGAACTGCTGGCGCAGGCCCGCCGCGAACTGCGCGCGCAGAAACCCGCCGGCAGCTGAGCGGCGGGGCCACAGCGGTGCTCAGCCGATGCCGCGTTCGAGCCGTTTGCCGAGCAGGCGCAGGAAGGTGCCTTCGGGGCTCGGCAGGTCCGAACCGGCCCTGGCCCCCAGGAACTGCCCCCAGCACTGCCACTTCACGTAGTCGGTGGTCCAGCGCAGCGCCTGCGCCTCTTCGCCCGGCGGCAGCCCGAGGCTCTTCACGTAGTCGCAGTGTTCCTTGGTCGCATGCGGGATCGCGCCGTCGAGCGCCTCGCGCGTGGGGATGCCGACGAGGCCGAACAACTTCACGAGGTTGCGGTGGTCGCAGAACGTGCGCTTGCCTTCGGCCCACGCCGAACGGTCGTGGCTGTGCATGACGATGGCGCCGCCGTGGTGCGCCAGCGTGAAGCCGGCCGCGATCGCGCGCTTGCCGAACCACACGTCCTCGCCAAAGCGCCGCGGGCCGAGCGGGAAGCGCTCCCACGCCTTGCGCCGGATCATCGACGCGACGTTGTCGAACGCGCAGGTGAACAGCCGTTCGAACGGTTGCAGGTCGTCCAGCGTCTTGCCGTCAGGCAGCCGCTTCTTGGTGATGCCATCGCCCCAACCGGGCCAGCCGAGGATGCGCCGCTTCATGACCGGCTGGCATCGGGCGCGCGGGATCTGCCGGCTCCAGGCGCCGACGACCATCGGATCGGCGAACGGCTCGACCATCTTCGCCAGCCAGTCCGAGCCCTGCATAGTCGCGTCCTGCACGAGCAGCACGACGAAGTCGCCGGTCGCCATCCCGATGCCGAGGTCACGGGTTCGGCCGTGGTCGAAGTCCTTCTTGGAAATCGAAGTGACGCGGAACCCGGCCCGCAGCAGGCGATCGACGGTGCCATCGCAAGAACCGCTGTCGACGGCGATGAGTTCGTCGAAGGCAGGGTCGCGCTGGGCGAGGATCGCGGCGAGCACTTCGTCGAGCAGGGGCCCCGAGTTGAGCGTCGGCATGACCAGGGATGTGCGCACGCAGCAGATGTTGCCGCCCAGACCACCCGCTCGCTACCCTGCGTCAGACGGCATCAGGGTAGTACTTGCGAAAGATCTCGTACAATCGCTTCGTGTTGGTCACGAACGTCGCCAACGGCGGCGCGACCTTCTCCGAACCAAGCCATGTCGGCGCGACTACGGGCAGCCCAAGAAACTGGAAAACCCGGCCGGACGCCTTGCTGACGTCCTTGGCGATTTCGTCCTCATAGCTGATCTGCACCATCTTGCAGCACTTGCCGATGCGATCGAAGGCTGCCCGGATTGCGATCGCCTCCTGGCAATAGAAATGGAAGTCGTTGCCCGAACACTCGAACGGAGCGTTCGGGTCGCTCACGGTGGGTTGTGCGTGGTAGAACGAATGCCAGCGGCCTGATCGCATGGCACGTTGAAGCGAAGCGAACTGCGCGACCAGGTCGCGCCGCTCGATTCGGACCACGGCGACGTCGCGCAGCGATTCATGGGTTTCGAACGCCTTGGCGAGATCCTCCGCCTCGGCCTGGGAGCCAACCGCGACCTTCACCCCATTCGCCAGTGCTGTGGCCTTTGGTACTGCTTCGGTGCCGCCGTAACCGAGCAGGTGCATCCCCTTCAACCCGCACGGGATCATCGACAAGGCGTCGATCAGGACCCCGTAGCCGTTGTCGCGTTCGAAGTCGTTCACGCCGCTCACGGTGAACACCGCAATCCCCTTGGTGAAGAACGGCGCCACCTTGAGTTCATCCATGCTGGACCGCACGTTCGGGTGTCCCTGCAAGGCCTGTTGGATGACGGTCGTACCGCTTCGCGCCATGCCGATGGTGACGAACCGAACACGAGAAGATGACTCCATTTGTGACCTGGGTACACGAAGTGGCTGGCACCGTGCAATACGCCAACCTGGCAACCTGCGGCTGCGATTACGCGGAAACGCCGGCGCGGTCGTGCAAATCGAAGGCACCAACGAGTTGTCAAGCTGACCTTTGCGCCGACTCCTCCGCTCAGGGATCATGCTGCCCCGAGCCAACGGCCGATGCGAGCAACCAGTCGGCGCCAAACCTCGCGATCACTTGTAGTTGCATGGCCCTGGATCCCAACCCGCACACGCCAACGCCGACGCCAAGCGACGCCGTTGTGACGTTGCCAAAGGCGTTTCTGGACCTTCGCCGGTCGCTCGCGAAACTGCCGCTCGCGCGAGCGGACGAACACTGGACAGCTTGCGCCGCACCAGGAACGGTGCTCGCGATCGCGGCGAACGGCCAGCAGGCGCCTTGTGAGTTCGCGCCACTTCGCCACCTCCCCGACGACGTTGCGCCCACCACGGCAACCCTGCGGCGCCAGTTAAACGAGGGCCAATTCCCGCTCGATCCGTGCCGAACCTGCGCCGAATGGCTGGCCGCGGAGCTGCCGGCGCCGCCGCTGCGGGACTACGGCCAGCTGCCGTTCTTGCCGGAGCCTACGCACCCCCGCGTACTGGTGCTGGAACTTGCTGAGCCCGGGCTGCCCGCAGCAGCCGTCGCCAGCCTGCCCGACTTGTGGCACCGCCTCGAACGCGTTGCCCTCGAAGCCGGCACCTTCCCGGCGTCCGTGATCGCGGCGGCCCTGGCAGCTCTCCCGACCACCTCGCCGGCACCGAAAGTCGAACTTCGCACCAGCAACGCGCACGCACTCAAACAGCTGCCGAGGTCGGTCCCGCTTGCCCAGATCGAGTTCACGATCGCCGAGTTCGATGCCGGCACACTCGAACTCGCGAGCAATGCTGCCCAGCGGCTCGACGCGCACCTGCAGGCGCGCTTCGTCCTCACCCCCAAGCACTGGCACTGGCTCGAGGAAGTCGTCCTTGGCTGCTCGGCCCGTGGGATTCCGCTCGAACTCGTGACCCTGCATCGCGGCGGTGTCCAGCCACTCGCGGAGCTCCGCACCGACGACCTCAGGTTCGTGACGGGCCATCTGCTCGGCTGCTGGCCCCGCCTCGGCGCCGCACGGCCGAAGGCGCTGCGCCCCGGCGCTTTTGGCGATCTTTGCAACGAACTGCGGCACCTGCTGCGCCTGCGTCTGGAAGCGGACGTGAAGAGCCCGACCGCGCACGGCCGAATTGCAGCCTCACTGCCAGAGGTGGATCACCCCGACCTGCGGGACCCGGCTCGTCGGATGGCCTGGCTCCGGGACCTGTTCGGCAATGGCCACCTGGCCGTCGTCGCCGAATGGGTCGTCGCGCTGGCGTGCAACTCAGCCGATTCGTTGCAGACACCCTGGCTCCGTGCGCTCGTCCATCGCCTTGCCGCCGATCGCCGGGATCCCGCCCTCTTGGACGCCTTGCGTCGAGCCTATGCAAAGCCATCCGAACGCAAGCGCCTTCGCGTTCAGGATGATGCCTTCTCGCGCGAGTTCGACCAAAAGCCGTTCGGCGGGCCTTGGGCGGAACGGCTCGGCCTTGCGCACGAAGGCGGCAACCGTCGGCGCCCTTTCCCAATCGGGAAGCCGCGCCAACCACGCAGCGGCGCGACCGCCGACGTGACGGTGCTGATCCCGTCGTACCAGCACGCCGCCTACATCGAAGAGACGATCGGCAGCGTCCTGGCGCAGCGCTACACGAACTTCAAGCTGCTGGTCGTCGACGATCGCTCTCGCGACGACACCGTGGAACGGGTGCGTGCGTTCGTCGATGCCAGGATCGAAGTCCGCGTCAACGACGAGAACCTTGGCCTCGGCAACAGCGTCCTGCAGGCGCTCGCGACGATCGACACCCCGTACGTCGCCCTGCTGAATTCTGACGACCTGTTCCACCCCCAACGGCTCGAACGCTGTCGCGAGGTCCTGCTACGCGATTCCGCAGTGCAACTGGTCACCACCAACTTGTCGCTGGTCGACGGCAACGGAGGCGAATTGCGTCCGGACAACGCCAGCCTCGTGCTGGATGGTGTCCTGGTTTTCGACTGGGTTCACTGGTACCGCCGCGTCACGCCAGCCGCGGACCTACCCGTCGACCAACTGTTCCCGGCCTTGCTGGAGAGCAATTTCCTCGCCACCAGCAGCAATCTCGTCTGTCGCACGGATTGGCTGCGCAGCCAGGCCGAGTCGTTGCGCAGCCTCAAGTACTGCCTCGACTGGCAACTGTTCCTGCAAGCTTCGCTCGAGGGCACGCTGCACCATCTGCACGAGCCCCTGGCAGCCTACCGACTGCACGCAACCAACACCGTGTGGTTCCGCGAGGGGCGTCGCTGGTCGTACTACCTGGAGGTCAATCGCGTCGCCGCGACCGCGCTGCGACGGCACGCGGCACGCGATCGTGGCGAGTCCAAGGCGACCGCTCTGCCCTTGCTGGAAGCTGTCGCTGCCCATGCCGCATCGAATCGCGAAACGGACGGGTTCGCGTTGTTCCTCAACGCCGTGCTCGACACCCTGGAACTGGATCGCCTGGCGCAGGACTCGCCGCATGCACGGGAACTGATCGAACGGCTGAACCAGTCGGCCGAGCAAGTCCGCGCCTTGCGCGACGCGGCCCCGACCGTCGACCCGACCACTGCACGACGCACGGCGTCGCAGCTTCAACTCGGCCTGCTCGCGGGCGAACAGCGCGACATCGAACGCGACACGAGACGTTGGCTGCAGGGCTATTGCGCCACGTTGGAGTCGCGGCTCGCCGATGCGAACGGCAGCACCACGCGACTGGAAGCGGACAAGCAGACCCTGCGGCAGCGTCAGGACGAACTCGACCGGATGATCCGCGGGCACGTCGACCAGGCCCGCCGCCTGGAAGCGGACCTGCACGCCGCCAACCAACGTGAACAGACCCAACGGCAGCGCGCGGAACATGCCGAGCAACGCAGTGGCAGCCTGCAGCGGGATCTGGATGGTGTGCGCGGCGACCTCGCTTCGGCCCGCGGCGCCGCCAGCGCGCTCGCCGATCTGCGCCAGTTGTTGGACAACGAACTCAAGACGTTGCGCAACGAACGTGACGCCACTCGCGCCGAACGCGACACCGTGCGCAACGAACGCGATGCCACGCGTGCCGAACGCGACGCCTTGCGCAACGAACGCGACTCCACCCGCGCCGAACGCGACACCGTCCGCAACGACCGCGATGCCACCCGCGCCGAACGCGACGCCGTGCGCAACGAACGCGACGCCACCCGCGTCGAACGGGACGCGGCCCGCCGGGAGACCGAAGCCGCTCGTTCGGCGAACCGCGAGCTGGAGTCGCGGCTCGCGGCGGAACAGACGACCGCCGGGAAACTCGTCGCCCAGCGGGCCGAGCTCGAGAACACCCTCACCCGCGAACGCGCCGAAACTCGCAGCCAGGCGGAACAGGCAGCCGCCGAACAGCAGCGGCTGCACCAGCAGATCCAGTCCGAGACCAAGGCCAAGGACGCCGTGCGATCGGAGCTTCAGCAGACGTCGCGCCAGCGCGATGACGTGCAGAAGCGACTGGACGCCGAGATCGCCCGCGTGCTCGACCTCCAGCGAGTGAAGGCGGAGCTCGAGAACCGTCGAAACGAGCTGGTCGGAACGCTCGCCCGCAGCCGTGATGAAATGGCGCGACTCCTCGGTTCGCGCGAATGGCGGTGGGGTAATTTCCTCTGGAACAAGATGCCTCTCGCCTACGTCTCCCGCCGCGGCAAGAAATGGTACCGCCGCCTGCTCGACGCGAAGAACCGCTTCGTGATGATGTTCCGCCGCCGCCACTCCGCCGAAGGCACCGCCGTGGTGACCGCGTGCTGGCAGTGGCCGATCTACAGCCACACGTTCGTCTACCAGGAGATGATCGGGCTGTCGCACCTGGGCCTCAACGTCCGCTTGTTCCACTGGGACCTGGGCGACACCTCGCAGCTGCACAAGGCCTTCGGCTACCTCGCCGACAACCGCACGATGCTGCAGCCGATCCAGGAGAACCACGTCCGCGACAAGGAGCACTTCGAGAAGACGCGCCCGGGCCGCCTGCGTGCGTTCCTCGAACGGGTCGCCAAGGCGACGGGCCGCAAGGTCGAGGATCTGGAGAAGGAGTCGATCGTGCTGCAGGGCTGCACGTTCGCGCGCATGGCCGAGCTGGCCGGAGCGACCTACCTGCACAGCTACTTCTTCTACGACCAGACGTTCATGGCCATGCAAGCGGCGTGGCTGCTGGACCTGCCGCGCGGCGTGTCGTGCTACGCCGACCACATGCTTGACGACTACTCGTTCAAGCTGGTGCCACTGCACGTCGAGCTGTGCGACGTGATCGTCGCGACCAGCGCCCGCATCAAGCGGGAGCTGTCGCAGATGACCGGCGGCCGCTTCGACGACAAGATCATCGTCAAGCCGAACGGCGTCGACGGCGCGCGTTTCCCGCCGGTCGTGCGCCAGGACCGCAAGCCCCGCGATCCGTTCGAGGTCGTGTCGATCTCGCGCATCGAACCGAAGAAGGGTCTCACCCACCTCGTCGAAGCGGTCGCGCAACTGAAGAAGCTGGGCCTGAAGGTGAAGGCCCACATCGTCGGCAGCAAGGACGCGCACAGCAAAGGCAGCCTCGAGTACGCGGCCGAGTTCGAGCAGCGCATCAAGGACCTCGGCGTCCAGGACGAGGTCATCCTGCACGGCATGAAACGGCAGGAGGAACTGCCGCCGATCCTGCAGCGCTGCCGCGCGTTCGTGGCGCCCTACGTCGAGATGGGCTCGGGCGACAAGGACGGCATCCCGACCGCGATGCTCGAAGGCCTCGCCTCGGGGCTGCCGGTCGTGACCACCGACTCCGGTTCGATCCTCGAGGTCGTCACCACCGAGATCGAGGGCATCGTCGTGCCACAACGCGACAGCAACGCGTTCGCCCAGGCTCTGCAGCGACTGATCGAGGACCCGGTCCTGGAACGCCGCATGGCCAAGGCCGCGCGGGCGCGTTTCGACCGCGAGTTCGACATCCGCGTCACCGAGGTTCGCCTGCACGAACGAGTCGCCCGACTGCTCGTGGCGAAGAAGCGCTCCAAGCCGGCGCCGGCGAACCCACCAGCCCGCTGAGCGATGCGGCTGCTGTTCGTCATCCACCAGTTCTTTCCCGACTGCCAGTCGGGCACCGAGCAGTACTGCCTCGCGTTGGCGCGGGCGGCTCGCGCGAACGGCGACGAAGTCACGGTGCTCTCGCTGCACTGGGACCACGACCGCGACTGGCCGGCGATCAAGTTGTTCGAACAGCCGTACGACGGCTTCCGCGTCCTGCGGTTGAACCACTGGCGGCGAATCGCCGCCAATGACGTGCTGCGCGACTACGACAACCGCCACCTCGAAGGCTGGTTCCGCGCGGTGCTCGACGACGTCCGCCCGGACGCGGTGCACTTCTTCCACCTGCGCCAGCTCGGCGCCAACCTGATCCCGGTCGCCCGGGCGCACGGCGTGCGCAGCGTGGTGAGCCTGATGGACTTCTGGTACCTGTGTCCGCGGTTCACGCTGCTGCGCAGCGACGGCACGCTGTGCGCGGGACCGCCTGCCGGCGGTACTGGCTGCGCGCCGTGCCACGCCCCGGAACTCGCCGAGGTCACGCCCACGTCCGGCTCGCCGCTGCTGACCAGCGAACCGCCGGCCCGTCTGCGCGCCCTGCTCGACCGCCCGGCGGCGATGTTGCGCAACCTGGCCACGGCCGACGCGATCGTGGCGCCATCCCGATTCCTCGCCGACATGTTCGCCCGCAATGGCCTGCCGCGCGACCGCGTCACGGTGATCCCGTACGGGCTCACCGCAGGGCGGATCACGCCGGTCCCGGCGACCCGCCCACGCACGCCGTTGCGACTCGGCTTCTGCGGCGTGTTGTCGCCATGGAAGGCCCCGCACCTGGCGATCGAAGCGGTGCGCGGCAGCACCGCGAACGTGACGTTGACGATCCATGGCAACGCGGCCGAGACGATGTTCGCCGACTACATCGCCCGCTGCCGCACGCTCGCCGGCGACGACCGCCGCATCACGTTCGCCGGCCCCTACGGCGAAGCCGACACCGGCCGCGTGTTCGCCGGGATCGACGCGTTGGTGGTGCCGAGCACGTGGTACGAGAACACGCCGTTCGTCGTCCTCGAGGCATTCGCTGCCGGTGTGCCGGTCCTGGCCTCGGAGCTCGGTGGGCTGGCCGAGGTGGTCCAGCACGAACGCAACGGCTTGCTGTTCCGCGCCGGCGACGCCGGCGCACTGCGGGTCGCGGTGGAGCGCCTGGCCGGCGACGCACAACTGCACGCCCGCCTGCAACCGACGGCCCCGCACGACGTCGCCGTCGACGGCGCGGCCTTCCGGCGACTCTACGCCCGTCCCTGAACGCGCCCGGCCAGCAGGTCGCGCAGGACCGGCAGCAGTTGCGCCGCCGCGGCGACGTGGGCTTCCGGACTCGGGTAGTACTCGTTCCACAGCCAGCCGTCCCGCAACACTGCGCCGTCGATCGGTGCCGACGCGGCCCACAAGCGCTGCGGCATGCCGTCGCTGCACGTGCACTCGCGGCAGGCGGTGAACTCGGGACGCACGCGATCGACCACCTCGCGGTCGAGCAGTTGCGGAAACGTGTTCAGCACGCCGTGGTCGCTGCCCCAGTCGACCGTGCCCGACCGCACTCGATGCCTTCGATTGCGTCGAGATCGGCAACACGCTCTGGCGCCGGAAAGCAGTCCGCCAAGGCCGCCGCGACCCGATGGCGGCGACGCCCAGGCAGCAACCGATCCGTCCCCGGCATCACACCTGACGACCCCCGCGCCCCAACGTCAGCACGTTGACCAGGGCACTGCCCCAGCGCCACTGGCGGCTCGACCGGAGCGCCGCTTCCCGGTGCTTGTGCTGCTCGAGTTCGGCATCGAGGCGGGCGATGCGCATCTGCAGATCGGCGACATCGGGCCCGGACCCACTGCGAACGGCCGACCTCGGTGTCGGCGCCGGTGCCGCACTCGCCGGCTTGCCGTCGAGATGCGCCTGGTAGATCTCGACGCTGCGTCGGCCGATCGCCGTGTCGGTGAGCCGCTTCTCGACCTCGGCGCGGGCCGCGGCGCCGCAACGATCGCGCAGCCGGTCGTCTTCGATCATGCGCTGCAACGCAGCGACGAACGCCGCCGGATCGCCGTTCCTGGCCAGCAGCCCGGTGCGTTCGTGTTCGATCAGTTCCGGCATGCCACCGCAATCCGACGACACGATCGCTCGCCCAGCGGTCATCGCCTCGAGGCAGCTGTACGGACAGTTCTCCCACAAGCTCGGGATCAGGAAGATCGAGCTCGCCTTCAGGCACGCGCGCACGTCGGGCAGCGTGATCTGGCCGAGGTAGAAGAAGCGCGACTGCAGCTGGTGGTCCTTCACCCACGGCAGGATGCGCTTCTCCATGTAGCCGAACAGATCGCGGCCGGCGAACACGAAGGCGATGTCCTGGTACTTGGCGAGCGTGCCCTCCACCATCTTCTGCACGATGTGGATGCCCTTGCGCTCCTCCATCCGGTTGGCGAAGAAGATCAGCTTCTTGTCCTTCGGCAGGCCGAACTTCGCGTGCACGTCGATGCCTTCGTCACGGTCGAACAACGGCACGTCGATGCCGTTCGGCACGACGTGGATGGGCTTGCGTTCGCCCATCTTGGCGTGCACTTCGTCGGCCAGGAACCGGCTGCACGAAGTGAGCACCGACGCCTGGTTGATCGCCAGTTGCTCGGCGAAGGCCGTCAGCACCCGGTCGATCTTCGGCGTGTCGTAGATGCCCATGATCAGCCGCGCCGGCGAGTGGAACTTGATCGCCGTCGGCACGCTCAGCATGGTCGTCGTGACCATCGCGTCGGCGCCGCACTCGGGCGCCTCGACGAAGTCGAACGGCTTCCTCGCGTGCGCCTTCGCGAAGACTTCGAAGGCGTCGGTCGCGGTCGTGACGCGATTCTGGAACCACCATGCCCGCGCCTTGCGCGCGTTGTCGAGCATGCCGTGCAAACAGCCTTCGCGCTTGACGCGCGTGACCTTGACGCCTTCGTGCTCGGAATGGGTGACGCCGGGCTTGGTCGCCCCGGCGAACACGTGCACGTCGTGGCCCAGCTTGGCCAGGGCCCGCGCCTGGTAGTACGCGTACGTGCCGATGCCGCCGAAGCCGGTGTCCGGCGGATACTCGAAGCTGAGGATCGCGATGCGCATGGGTGGATGGTCGCCGCCGCAGCGGCGCAAGTTCACTTCCCGGGCAGTGTGCACTGCCAACGCCAGGCGTCGGCCATGCACTGGTCGAGCGTTCGTTCGGCGCGCCAGCCCAGGCCGGCGGCGGCCTGTTCGGTGTTCGCGTAGGCTGCGATCACATCGCCGGGGCGGCGCGCCGCGAACTCCCATTGCAGCTTCTTGCCAGTGGAACGTTCGAACGCGGAGATCACTTCGAGCACGGTCGAGCCGGTGCCGGTGCCCAGGTTGAACACCTCGACCGGGTCACTGCCCTTGCCCGACAGCAGGCGCTCGAGCGCGTAGATGTGCGCCAGCGCCACGTCGACGACGTGGATGTAGTCGCGAATGCAGGTGCCGTCGCGTGTGGGGTAGTCGTTGCCGAACACCTTGAGCGGCCCACGCAGGCCGGCCGCACTCTGGGTGATGAACGGCACCAGGTTCTGCGGCACGCCGAGCGGCAGCTCGCCGATCTTCGCCGACGGGTGCGCACCGATCGGATTGAAGTAGCGCAGCGCGATGGCGCGAAAGCCGTGCGCCCGCGCCGCGTCGCGCAGGATCTCTTCGCCCACCTGCTTCGTGTTGCCGTACGGCGACTCGGCCGGCTTTACCGGCGCGTCCTCGCGCACCGGCAACGTGTCGGCCTGGCCGTACACGGTGCACGACGAACTGAAGATGAGCCGGCACTGCGGCTGCGCGGCCGTGAACTCCAACAGGTTGAGCAGCGAGCCGAAGTTGTTGCGGTAGTACGCGAGCGGCTTCTGCACCGACTCGCCCACCGCCTTGAAGGCGGCGAAATGGATGATGCCGGCGAGGTCGGGCATGCCGGCGAGCAGCGACCGGCACGCCACCGGATCGGCCAGATCGACGTTGGCCCACACCGGCCGCTGGCCACTGATCGCCGCGATGCCGTCCAGCACGTCGGCGCGCGTGTTGGCGAGGTTGTCGACGCAGACCACCCGGTACCCACGGGCGAGCAGTTCGACCGCCGTGTGCGAACCGATGAAGCCGAGACCACCGGTGACCAGGACCGTCTTCATGCGTTCTTGCCGCTCACTTGCGGGCGTAACCCTGGAAGTCGCGATGCTCCTGCTTGTGGAGCACTTCCTTCGGCAGCGCCTTGAACGCCGCGTAGGTGATCTTCAAGCCCTCGGCGCGCGACACCTTCGGCTCCCAGCCGAGGATCGACTTCGCCTTCGTGATGTCGGGGCGCCGCTGCGTCGGATCGTCCTTCGGCAGGTCCTTGAAGATGATCTTCTGCTTGGTGCCGGTGAGCTTGATGATCTCTTCGGCGAACTGCAGGATCGTGATCTCGTCGGGGTTGCCGATGTTGACCGGATACGGGTAGTCGCTGTGCAGCAGGCGATAGATGCCCTCGACGAGGTCATCGACGTAGCAGAACGAACGCGTCTGGTTGCCCTTGCCGAACACCGTCAGGTCTTCGCCGCGCAGCGCCTGGCCGATGAACGCCGGCAGCACGCGCCCGTCGTTGAGTCGCATGCGGGGGCCATACGTGTTGAAGATGCGGATGATGCGCGTCTGCAGGCCGTGGTAGGTGTGGTAGGCCATCGTCATGGCCTCCTGGAACCGCTTCGCTTCGTCGTAGACGCCGCGCGGCCCCACCGGATTGACGTTGCCCCAGTATTCCTCGGTCTGCGGATGCACGGTTGGGTCGCCGTAGACCTCGCTGGTCGACGCCACCAGGATGCGGGCCTTCTTTGCCTTTGCGAGACCCAGGCAGTTGTGCGTGCCCAGCGAGCCGACCTTCAGCGTCTGGATCGGGATCTTCAGGTAGTCGATCGGCGAGGCCGGCGAGGCGAAGTGGAGGATGTAGTCGAGCGGCCCTGGCACGTGCACGAAGGTCGAAACATCGCGGTGGTAGAAGGTGAATGCCTTCTCACGGAACAGGTGCTCGAGGTTGCGCAGGTCGCCGGTGATCAGGTTGTCCATGCCAACGACCTCGAAACCTTCCCGGAGGAAGCGGTCGCAGAGATGGGAGCCGAGGAAGCCGGCGGCACCAGTGATCAGAATGCGTGGCATGTTCTTCTAGGACTTGCAGGCAGGCGGAGCGTTCAAGCGAGGGTAGCACGGCCTGCCCGCGAGGGCTTCTCAGGCTTGCGACCGCGTTGGTGACTCGGCGCAACCTGCCTGCGGCAACCGCCGCAGTCACCGGACGTGCGTTCAAGCGGATGCTCCCGACGGGTCGGCCCCATCGCAAGGATCGAAACGAGAATGGGATGCCGGAGCTGCGTCGGTGGCCCCTGACTCACTCCATCAAGCCTGGGGTCTTGCTTCCAGCGACGCGCAGCAGAAGCCGCATCTCGTCCCGGAAGGCCTCCTCATCGGCGCACGACTCGCGGAGGTCCGATTCGATGCACTGCCGCAATCGCGCTCGTGCGCGATACAGGTGCATGTAGATGCCTTGTGGCGACAGTCCGAGTCGTGCCGCAACCTCCGGGCCCTGCAGCTTGACTCCGTCCAAGGCGTCACTGCCGATCCCGTAGAAGCACTTGAGGGCCTCGGCCGATGCCGAACACGACTTGCCAAGTTCTTCGAGAGCATTGCGCAGGACATTCTGCGCCCAGATCTGCGTCGCGGTCGATGCCGCCGTGTCCTCCGCCATCAGCGCATCCAGCGCTTCGTTCGGCAGCGGCTCGTGCCCGCGGCTGTCGCGCCATCGCCGAGCGAAGTTGCGCAAGGTCCCGAACAAGAGCGCGCGGAAGCGGCGCTGTCGGTCGGCACGGTCCACGACCTTGGACAAGTAGAGATAGCCCCAGAACTCGCCTTCGGCAGCAGCCACGTCGGCGCCGCGCGGCAATGCGGCGGAAAGCACTTCTTGAACGAAGGGGCGATAGTGCCCGACGAACCACTGCCACGATGCCTCGGGCTCAGGCCCGTAGAGTCCGTCGATGCGTGCCCACCTGGTGGAGTAGGGGTCCGAGGTCTGCATGCGCGCAGATCATGCGGCAGGCCGTGGATTGCACCCAGTGAGAGGCCGCGCCAACCTTGTGAAAATATGTGATTCGAGCGTTAGGAACCGGGTGTCGAGCACAAGAACCAGCGGTCGTTACCACCAAGGTTGCTTGTGCCACCTTTCGACCAAGTCGGGGCAGTGTAGCGGAGCTCCGATAGGCTTCGTGGTTGCACCTTCGAGTCTCCTCCTCGCTGGCGCCACCACGGCTTGCTTAGAAGGGTCCGCTGCACTGCCTTCCTTCTTGTCGTGACCGATTCTACTGCCGGGGCGCTCGATGCGTCGGAGCCTTCGTGGCCATGCTTGCCGCTCGAGGTCCTTGCAGAACTGGAGAGGATCGAGTTTCGGGTCACCGGAGAAGAAGCCCGGGCCGCGTGCATCGAGCAGTTGATGCACGATGCCGAACAACTGCGCGGCGAGATTGCGCAATGGGTGCGACGAGTGCGTGGAGTCAGCGCGGCGGTGACGGGCGACGCCGATTGAGCCAGGGTGACGATCGTTGCAGCGCGCGGCGGACGGGGCTGCGTGCGCTCGATACTCGTCGGCGGAGAGGCGTCTGTCTGCGCCTGTTTGCGCATCGTCGTCGCACCCCATAAACTCACCCATCCTTGCAGCAGCTTGACGGAAGGGCGCCCGTGATGGCGTCCCAGGCCTTGGATACCGCGCGAGACAGGTTTGGTGATGACAGCAGAGCGAGACGGCGAGAAACCTGAAGCCAGCCTTCCATCGCTGGCCCGACCGGATGGTGCCTTGGTCTCGCTTCGTGCGGAGGCACAGCCTGAACTTGCAGCAGTCAGCGACTGGTCCCTGGGAATGGAGTTGCTCCGTCGGCTCACTGATCCTTCGAAGACTTGGCAAGGCAGTCAACTCGGCTGGTTGGGTGCCCAACTCCAGTTCGCGTGCCGGAAGACCTTCGATTTCCACGACAACCGATTTGCTCGGCGTCGCTACCTCGACCTCTACGGCGTCTTGCATGGGCTCGTCGAAGTGCCTCTGCCGCTACGCGGCGCGACTTTCGTCGACCTGGGTTGCGGCGGCGTGAATCCGCTGGGTTTGCTGGTGGTTTTCCTCGCGCTCGGAGCACAGCGTGGCATCGGAGTCGATCTCGACGAAGTGCAAGACATCGAGAACGCTACGCTTGCAGTGGCGGATGTCGCGTCGCACATGATCGTGGATAGCGGTTCCATTGCTTGGAAACACGCGTTGCCGCCGGAGCAGGTGCTGAAGAACCTCGCGTCCTTCGATCTCAAGAAGCTGCGCCGTGGCGATCACTCGGGCATTGACCACAGCCGTCTCCGCTTCTGCCGCGACTCGGTCTACGCGATGTCGATTGACGCTGGCGAAGCAGACGTCGTGATGAGTAACGCGTTCCTTGAGCACATCCCTGATGTGTCGCGTGGCGTACGTGAGATCGCACGCATCACAAAGACCGGCGGCTACTCAGTTCACTGCATCGACCTCTCGGACCATAGACGCTACAACAGCGGACGGGGTCCGCTCGATTTCCTGACGGAGCAACCAGGTGCCGAAATGGTGGCTGGCAGCAATCGTCTGCGCGCGTCGCAGTTCGTGGCGATCTTCGAGCGCGAGGGATTTGAGGTGGTCCGTGCGACGCCGCGAGAACCGACTCCCGTGGACGCGGAAATGCGCGCAAAGTTCGTTGAGCCGTATTGCTCGATGGCGATCGAGGACTTGTCGCCCACGATGCTCCATGTCGTGGCGCGTCGGCGGTGATTCAGGGACGGATCCTTCGCCACACGATCGGAAACGCATCGCCCTCGACGACAGCGCCTTCCGCGATCGGCGCTGTGCCGCGGAGCAATGGCTCGCAGCCATCGGCGACGCGGACGTGCGAGCCCATGTAGTTGCAGACCGCCTCGCGTCGCCAGCGCGAAGAACGGTTTCTGCCGCTGCCGTGCAGCGTGTGGCTGTGGTGGATCGTCGCCTGTCCGGCCCGCACGGGCACTGCGACAGGTTGCCACGCGGCTCCTTGTGGCAGGTACTCGCGGATCGCCTCGATCGGCGCGTCGAACGGGATCTTGGGCAAGAGGCCCCAGCGATGGCTTCCAGGCACGAACTGCAAGCAGCCGCTCTCCTCGTCCGCGTCGTCGAGCATCAGGTTGCACGTGATGTGGCACGCGGGTGCGGTGCGCGTCCAGTAGGAGTAATCCTGGTGCCACGGCACCACGCCCGGATGGCGCGGAGGCTTGGCAAACACCTGGTCGTGCCACAAGCGCAGCGCGTCGACTTCGAGCAACTGCGCGCACGGTTGCGTGATGAGCGGGTTGCGGACCAAGGCGTCGAGGACTGGATGCACGCGCCAGCCGCCAAGGAAATGGCACACGACTTCGTCGGGTCGCTCCGTGTAGGCGCGTTCGACTTCGTAGAGGCGCGGTGCAAGCTCGTCGAGGCGAACGATCACTTCGGCGACTGCAGTGCGAACATCTTCGACTGCAGTTGGCGCCAGCACGTCGATCGGCCCGAGATAGCCGTCGCGGGCGAAGGACTCGCGCTGCGACGCTGACAACCTCAGGGGCGCGGTCATCCGCGGCAGGCGATGGCGGTGAATGTGGCGCGGCGGTCCATGCACATACACAACCGCGCGCGCGCGCTCCGGGCAACCGGCGTCTTCAGCGAGTGACGCCGGGGTGTTGGAGCCTCAGCGAACGATGCGCCAGACGCAAGCTGCCAAGAGTCCCGGCTGCGTTTGGCAGCAGGCCGCTTCAACGCAGAGAGAACGCACCCCCGCTCACTTCCTCGGCACTTCGTGGCCGTTCGAGTCGGCAAGATTCGGCAGGCCATCCCACGCTCGGCGCAGGGCTCCGACCGTGCCCATGAGGCCGGCGATGTCCATCGGCAGGATCATCGAGTTGGAGCTGTTGCCCAGCGATGCCGCGACGGACTTCTGCGCCTCGAGGGCTTGCAGCGCGATGATGGCCTGGGGATTGGTGTGCAGCACTCGGGCCATCGCTTCGAAACCCTGTGCCTGACCTTCGAGGCGCTTGGACTCTTGCAAGAAGGCGGCCTCCGCCGCCAAGCGCTTTGCCTCGAAGTCGCCCTCGGCCCGTAGCACCTGCGCTTGCTTTTCGCCTTCGGCGACGAGGATCGCCGCCTCCTTGTGCTTTGCCGCCTTCATGACGTTTGCGCGACCTTCCAGTTCCTTCTGGCGTTGCTGGGACAGCGCGTCCTCGATCTCCTTCTTGAAGTGGATGGACTGGATCTCGACGCGCAGGACCTTCACGCCCCAGGCCTCCGAGGCGGCTTCGAGCGCTTCTTGCAGCCGACGGCTGATGTGCTCGCGGGACGAGATGATCTGGTCTGCATCGAGCTTGCCCACTTCTTGACGCAGCGTCGTGTGAACGAGCTTCAGCATCGCGTCACCGAGGCTCTCGACGCCGTAGAACGCGAGCGCCGGGTCGACGATGCGGAAGTAGGCGATGGTGTCGGGGTGCAGCTCCGAGTTGTCCTTCGCCATTGCGATGATCTCGACCGGGTCGAGCATCTGTTCGCGCAACGAGATGTTGCCCTCGCGGTCCATCAAGTAGTGCTTCTTCGGCTTGTTTGTCGGACCGGCGGCGTCTTCGTCCTCGATGTAGGTGAAGAGCGGCGATTCTGCGCCACGCGGTGGAGTCCGGATTCGATCGAGGCCCGGGACGATGAAGTGCAGCCCAGGGGGCAGCGTCCTGTGCCACCGGCCCAATCGCTCGACGAGGCGATTGGATCCCTCTGGGACGCGCAACAATCCCTGCTTCAGCACGATCCAACACGCTGCCAGGCAGGCCACCAAGAACGCAAGATCCGCCTGGTCGAATGCCGTCAGCGCCAATACTGCCGCGAGCGCGCGGTTGTAAGGAACGGGCAGCGCCGACAGGCACACCAACGCGCCGCCGGCGGTTACCCATTGGTCGGCGCGAACGGCCTCGATCCATTGCATGAACTGCTCCTGGCCTTGCGGCATCGAAAGGGCCAAGAGCCAACTTTGATCAACTGTCTTCATGGTTGTTTTCGTCGAGGCGTTGAGACACGACTGGCTGAACTACGAGAACGAGGCCCTGGTGCCCCAGGACGCGGACCTGTGCATTTGTGGTAAGCGCCGACCCATCGTGGGACCGAACGCGCCACTCTCCGTTGCGGCGCAGGAGGGCCCGGCCGGTCGATGGGTTATGTGCATCGACGTCGAGCAGCGTGCCTTCCAGGCCAATCAAGTCGGTGCTGTTGATGCGCTTGCCGGAGTCTCGCGACCACGTGCGCGCCACCTTGGGGTAACGCAGGCTCGCGATGACGGTCGCCACGGGCAAAGCGATCGCCTGGGTCGTGCCATCAGTTCCAGCGAAGGAAAGCAAGCCAACGACCGCGAAGCCAAGTCCTAGGCAAGCGAGGTAGTCGCTATTGAGCGCGATGACGTCGGCGATGATCAGGACGAGCGCGAGCGTGAGCCAGGTCCAGGGGCTCATGCCCGTGAAGATCTCTGCGATGAAGTCCATGTGTCTTTTCGAGCAGGGTCTATTGAGTCAGGGAGCAGATGCAGAAGTGCGGCATCCGTGCAGTTGTGGGAGGACCTTGTCGCGACACTGCAACCTGCAGAGCTAGCAGACCCTTCTGCGAGTGTTTGCACCCAGCATCCGGGCTTGAACGGCCAGCACAGGCGCGATGGGAACGCCGCGAGGGATCGTTCACCGGTCCCCAATCCGCGCATCGACGCCATTGGTCACCGTCGCAAAGCGACCGCCGCCGAAGAGTTCAAGCGCCAGCCCCTGCATGTAGATGTGCAGGCCCAAGAACACCGGATCCATCGGGATCGCGAGGTTCCACGCGGTCGTGTGCAGCACGTTGTTGGGCGGCGGCAGCGGGAAGTTGTGGTTGGCGGACATGTAGGCCATGCAGCCGGGCATGCTGAGGAAGTCGAGCGCGAAGGGCAGCGGCACGCCGTTGAACAACGTGTTGCTAAAGCCGAGGTAGCCCGCGCACGGCGAGAAGGTCGGCACGTTCGACATCTCCATCTGGAAGGTCTGGCCGATCACCGGCAGCGAGTCGTTGATCACCGAGAGCGTCAACGGGCCATTGCTGCCAACGCACGGCGAGCCGTAGCTGCTCGCGCGCGCGAACGTCGGCAGGCTGAGCTGCCACAGATCGTTCGTGTAGCTCGTGCCGCAGCCGCCGGCGAAGAGCAGCATGCGGTTGCCGCCGAGTTCGTGGATCAGTTGTGATCCGGTGCGCGCGCTCGGCACGGAGCCGGATTGTGCGAGGTGGATGGTCCATTCGGTGCCGTTCCACGACCAGACGTCCTGCTGGCAGCCGGACGCGGTTTCGCCGCCGTGCAGCACGACGCGCTCGGCGCGCGGGTCATAGGCCATTGCGTGGCCGTCGCGGGCGCCGGGGTTCCAGTCGCCGTCGGCGCGGCGCAGTTGCGTCGGGGTCCAGTTGGAGCCGTCCCATTCCCAGGTGTCGGAATAGTTGGTGGCCCAGCCAGCGGATGCGCCGCCAAAGAGCACAACCTTGCCGCGCGCTGGGTCGAAGGCCATCTCCGCGGCCCAGCGCGGCGAAGGCGCATTGGCGGGCGAGCGCTGCGTCCAGGTGGCGCCGTTCCAGGTCCAGGTTTCGTTATCGACCGCGCTCGCGGTGCCGCCGCCGAACAACACGGTCTCGTTGCGCAACGGGTCATAGCACAAGCCAACGAGTTGGCGCGGCGAAGGCGACGTCGCGGGTGCGAGCTGCGTCCAGTTGGCGCCGTCGTATTCCCAGGTGTCGCCAAACTGCGCGTTGCCGAAGCCGAGGCCGCCAAATAGCACCGTGCGCTGCCGTGAGCTGTCATAGGCCAGTGGCGCAAACATGCGCCCGGGCGGCGACGCAGCGGGCGTGCGCGCGGTCCAATCGGTGCCGTTCCATTCCCAGGTGTCGTTGAGTTGGAACAACGTCTGGTTGAAGCCACCAAACATCACCGCAACACCGCGCGCCGCGTCGAAGGTCATGCCCGAACCCGAGCGATCGGGCGGCAGGGTGGCGGGGGATTGTTGCGCCCAGTTGGCGCCGTCATAGGTCCACGTCTCGCCGACCATCGTCGAGCCGTCGTAGCCGCCAAAGAGCACGCTCTTGTTGCGCACCGGGTCGTGCGTCATCGCAAAGCTATTGCGGGGCGAAGGCGCATTGGCGGTGTTGACGCGCGCCCAGGCGAGACCCGGATTGAGGGGGCCTGGGTTATTGCTGAGTTCCCAGGTGTCGGTGAGGAAGGCCGCATTGTCGCGGCCGCCGTGCAGCACGAGCCGATTGCGCGCAGTGTCGTGCACGAGCGCTGTGCCGTGGCGTCCGGATGGGTGGAGCGCGGCGCTGCCCTCGGTCCAGTTGGTACCGTCCCATTCCCAGATGTCATTGAGGCGCGTGGTGCCGGACTTGCCGCCGTGGACGATGGTGCGATTGCGCAGGTCGTCATAGGCCATGCCGTGGCGGGCGCGGGCGGG
>SXGT01594220.1_pt1 | contig 33890 bp, 22 predicted proteins | sample 3176221 | NCBI WGS metagenome assembly SXGT01 (sample SAMN11356862, study PRJNA531348) | freshwater metagenome | isolation source: freshwater sample F1-120 | place: China: Fuxian Lake, Yuxi | collected 2017-12-25 | reverse complement strand
TGAAGAATCCACCGAACGCCACCCGTGCCGTGTTCCTCGCCGCAAGACTCCGATGCGCGCAAATCGCACCACCGTCGATTCTGCGGCGCGGAGCGGAGCTCCTGCTCGTCAGTCCAACGGGGATACAAGACACCGATGGATCGGCTGCGACGACGATGAACGAGATCTCCGGCCCGCCGCTCGCTCACGCACACATCAAGAAATCCCGCCCTTCCACGTGGCCGCGCGCGGTGAGTTTGCCCCGGATGTAGTCGCGGGCCCCGCGCGTCGTCACGTAACTCAGCACGAAGATTTCCGTCGCCGCCGGCACCGCATCCTCCGCGAGCACCGGCACGCCCGTGCCGCCGAGCCCACGCCCCGTCTTTTTCAAATCAACATCGATGTAGCCGGCGATGCTCACGCCGTGCTTCGTGAGGTGCGCCGCCCGCTTCCGCGTGTGGCGTCCCGCGCCCCACACGAAAACCCGCCGGCCGCCCGCCACGCGCGCCGCTTCCCGTGCGATCCATTCCGCCTTCATCCGGAAAAACGCCTCTGGCGCATACCGGGCATCGATCCGCGTGAGCCGAATCGGCGAGTCGTGCCAGGTCAGCAGCTCGCGCGGCACCTTGGCCATCCGCACTCCCGCATCGAGCCAGCGCAGCCACAACTCGTAGTCCTCCGGGAAATTCCCGTCGCGATACCCGCCGTGTCGCGCCACGAGATCGCGACGAAACATCACACTCGGGTTCACGAGCGGCGCTTCGATGAAGCGGTTCAACGCGATCTGCTCCGGCGTCACGAGCGAGTTTACCCAGTCGACATGCAACGCATAGCCCGCCTGCGCCGCTCGATCGCCACCAAACTCCACCCCGCAGCCCACGACACCCACCGCCCGGTTGACCACCTGATCGAGAAATGCCACCTGCGCGGCCAGGCGCTCCGGCTGGGACACATCGTCCGCGTCCATCCGCGCGATGAACTCCCCTCGTGCCACCGCCGCCCCCGCGTTCGCCGCGACCGCAACCCCCGCGTGGTCCTGCCTGAGCACGCGCAGCCGCGGTTCGCCCCGCGCCCGGTCCGTCAATATCGCCCGCGTTCCGTCCGTCGAGCCGTCGTCCACGGCAATCAGCTCCCAGTCGGAGAATGTCTGCGCCCGCACACTCTCGACCGCCCGCGCCACGGTGGCGGCGGCATTGAACGCCGGCAGGACCACGGAAACGCGAGGGGGTGCTGAGTTCATCCTGGGTGCTGATTCGTCTGACTATAGCTGAACATGTTGTCTGCCTGCGTGCATCTTCAAGCCACGGAATTTGAACAGAAGGCAACAAAGAGAACGAAGGATCGTTCGTCTCCGCGACCTTCGTTTGCTTCGTTGCCTTCGGTGCAAGGGATTGGAGTTCAAGTTTCGTTTGCCCGCCGGAGGAGGGTTGCGGCCCCGGTGTCGCACTAGTAGGTTGTAAGTGTGTTGCTGCCCCCAAGCTAATCACCGAGCCATGTTGCCGTCCTCCACCTCCCCGCGGGATTTCGCCCTGCTGTTCGCAGCCCGGATCGTGCGCTTGTTTGCGTACGGGTTTCTCGCGGTGGTGCTCGTGCTCCACCTCCATACCCTCGGCTTTTCCACGGCGAAGGTCGGGCTGCTGCTTACGCTGACGTTGCTGGGTGGCGCGTTGCTCTCTGTCGTGATCAGTACGCGGGCGGATCGGATCGGACGGCGGCGGATGCTGCTCCTCGGTTCGGGGTTGATGATACTCGGCGGCGCGGTGATGGCGGGTACCGACACGTACTGGCTCCTGATCGTGGCGGCGATTGTGGGCGTCGTGAGTCCGACGGGCGGCGAGGTCGGCCCGTTTCTCGCGATCGAGCAGGCCTGCCTCACGCAGGTGATCGGCGACGACCAGCGCACGCGGGTCTTTGCGTGGTCGCATGTGCTCGGCTTCACCGCCAACGCCCTCGGCGCGCTGCTCGGAGGCTGGCTGGCCGGCGCGCTGCAACGGCACGGCTGGAGCGAACTGGCGAGCTATCGCGCGCTGCTCTGGCTCTACGCGGCGAGCGGCGCGGGGTTGCTCGTGGTGTTCGCCTTGCTCGGCCGGGCGGTGGAAGCGCCGGCGCGCGCGACGGATTCCGCCGGGAGAGCGCGGCCGTGGCACGGGCTGCACGAGGCAAAACGCGACGTGTTCCGGCTCAGCGCGCTGTTCACCCTCGATGCGTTCGGCGGGGGATTCATCGTGCAGAGTTTCGTCGCTTACTGGCTTCACCAAAAGTTCGGCGCCGACATCGCGACCCTCGGGAACGTGTTCTTCGGCGCGACGCTGCTCTCCGGGCTCTCCGCCCTCGCCGCCGTGCCGCTCGCGCGGCGCTTCGGGCTCTTGAACACGATGGTGTTCACCCATCTCCCGTCGAATGTGCTGTTGATCCTCCTGCCGTTCATGCCGACGTTTGGCCTGGCGGTGGCGGTGCTGCTCGCGCGGCACCTGATCTCACAGATGGATGTCCCGACACGGCAGTCCTACGTCAATGCGATCGTACCCGCCGCCGAGCGCTCCGCGGCCAACGGCCTCACGACCACCGTGCGGCAATTCGGCACCGCTCTCGGCCCGCTCGTCGCCGGCCCGTTGATGGCGGTGCCGGCGCTGGCGGGTTGGTGCTTTGTCGTCGGAGGCGGGCTCAAGGCGATTTATGACCTGATTCTCTGGCGCACCTTTGCGGCGATCAAGCCACCGGAAGAGAAGGGCGGGGCAGGGCGGGTCGCGGGAACAAAGCCCACCGAAATCGCATGACGTCGGTGGCCGACCAGTCGCACCGCCAGTCGGAGATAGGCGCGAGATCGCCACCGTCGTAAACAATAGGTTGGCGATCATGACGCGTGGTGTTACGCCATTCGGTGCGTCCGGTCGTTCCTCTGCCCCGACGCCGGGCGGTGTCCCTCTCGACCCGAGCGATTGTCCGTTCCAACCTCAGCAACCCCCATGCCTACCTCCACACCCTCTCAGCTCCCGGGTTCTCCCGGGCGTTTCGGAATCGGCGCGTTCGCGCTCGTGATCGGTCGCGCGACATTGACGCCGACATCCGCAGCCTCCCCGGCAAAGCCGGGAGGAATGAGCCCACTCTTCCGATTGGTTGCTCGGATCCTGCTGACGCTTGCTCCCGGCCTGGCCGTCCTCGGTGCCGAGGTCGCCAGCGGATCTGGCACGGTTCGGGGCCGCGTGTTCAATCCCGCCACCGGCGAATACGTGCGCGATGCCGAGGTCCGGCTCGCGGGCACCAATCAGATGACTTCCACCGCCAGCGGTGGATCGTTTGAATTCAACCAGGTGCCGGACGGCGAAGTTACGATCACCGTGACCTATACGGGCTACGACACCGCGCTGGACACGTTTACTGTCTCGGGGGGCCGGACGGCCGTGCGTGAAATCAACCTCACGAGCAGTGCCTCGGGCCCGAAGAAAATCGGCGAGGTGGTCCAACTCTCCGCGTTCAACGTCTCCAGCGAGCGCGAGGGCAACGCCAAGGCCATCATGGCCCAGCGCCGCAGCATGGACATCGTCACCTCCGTCTCCTCCGACATCTTCGGCGACGTGACGGACGGCAATGTCGGCGAGTTTTTGAAATATCTGCCGGGATTCGATCTCGAATATGTGGAGTCCGAGGCGCGCGGCCCACGTCTCGGCGGGATGGATCCGCAATATGTCGGCATGTCCGTCGACGGCATCCGCTCCGCCAGCCCCGATCCGGGGCTCGGGGCCGGCCGCTCGCGGGCGCCGAGTTTCGAGGGGGTTGCGATCAACAGCCTCGAGTCGATTGAGGTGACACGCACGACGAGCTCCGAGTCCGACGCCGACTCGCCCGCCGGCACGATCAACATGAAGACCAAGCGCGCCTTCGAGCGGAAGGGGCGGCAGGTGAGCGCCAACTTCAACCTCAATTTCAACACCGAGGAGTTCCGGCTTCGCCGCACCTACGGTCCGGGTGACCAGCCGCACTACAAGTGGTCGCCCAATGTCGTGTTCGATTATTCCGAGTCGTTTTTCAAACAGCGGCTCGGCATTCTCGTGAGTGCCAGCCGCGGCTCCTCGTATTCCGAGCAGTATCAATTCACGATGGACTACAACCGCAACCCCACCGCTGCGGATCCGCGCCCGCTCGTGCTGCGCAACCTCGACTTCAAGGACGGCCCCAAGGTGATCGACAAGGACAGCGTGCTCATCACCGCGGATTTCCGCGCCACGGCCCGGCTCACGCTCTCGGTCAACGCCAACTACGCCTACACGCAGGGCGATTTCTGGAATCGCAACTTCACGTTCACCGCCGCCAACAGCAACAGCAACGTCAACAACGGCCGCTCCACCGTCGGGGGCGACGGCCTCCTCACGATTGCCTCGCGCAGCAGCGCGACCAACACCGTGCCCGCCATCGCCAACGGCGGCAGCAGCTCGACCAAGCACGTCTACAATCGCACGATCGCGCCGCGCTTCGAATACAAGCTCGACGCGTGGGTCATCGATGGCGCCACCACCTACTCGATGGGCACGAAGCGCTACGACTCGCTGGCCCGCGGCTACAGCAACTCCGAGAGCGGCAGCATCCTCAGCAACTTCACCGCCACGCGCCCGAGCACCGACTCGATGAACTGGGTCATCCGCCAGACTTCCGGTCCAGACTGGTTCAACCTCGCCAACTTCACCAACACCAGCACCACCTCCGGCGGCACGCGTGCCAACGACACCGGCCGCCGCTTCAAAACCGAAATCTGGAACGGCCAGCTCAACGCCAAATGGACGCTCCCGTTCAAGCGCTTTCCCGCCGCCGTCAAGTTCGGCGGCAAAGTGAACGAGGAATACCGCACTCAGTTTAATCCCGAGGCCGCGCTCACGTGGAGCTACATCGGCCCCGGCGGCAACACTCTCACCGGCTACAACGCCCTCACCGGGGTGCCCACGATCGTCCCCACCGGCAGCTGGGCCAACCTCGGGCCGTCCTTCGTGACCCCGCACACCTTCGACACCGGCACGACCGGCGCCATCGCCGCCATCCACAATATCGCGGGGACGGCGGGCGTGCCGCCGCGGCCGAGCCGCAACGCCATCGGCCAGCTCTTCAACACTCGCCCCGAGCTCTTCGCGTTTACTGGCGCCACGCCCGAGAACTACTACACCGCGCACGTCGCCAACACCCGCAACGTCAAGCAGACCGTCACCGCCGCCTACAGCCAGATGGACGTGCGCTTCTCTCCCCAGTTTTCGGTCCGCGCCGGCCTGCGGGTCGAGGAAACCGCGAACCGTTTCCGCGAATTCGATCCGCGGCTGCGCGCCGAGATCGTACGCGCCGGCTTCCCCACCAACGCCGCCGGCCGCGCCACGACCATCCCCGGCCTGCAGTACCAGTTCTTCAGCCAGCCGCGCGTCGACCGCGAGTCGGACTACCGCAACTGGTTCCCGTCAGTCGTCGGGAAATACAGCCTCGGCCGGAACCTCCAGTTCCAAGCGGGTTTCAACAAAGCCATTTCCCGTCCCGCGATCGACGATCTCACCGGCGTGTTTAATGTGCAGGAGGATACCCAGATCGTCAGCGCCCCGAACGCCGATCTCCTCCCGGAATACTCGAAAAACTACCAGGCCCGCGTCTCGTATTATTTCGAGCCATCCGGCCAGTTCAGCGTCGGCGTCTCCCAAAACGAGATCACGAACCTCCGCGAGTCGTTCGACTTCAACGCCGAACAATTTGGCAACGACGATCCGGACCTCGCCAACTTCATCTTCCGCTCGACGCGAAATAACTCGCAGCTGCGCCGCTTCCGCAACCTTGAGGTTGGCTACAACCAGACGCTCTCGTTTCTCCCCGCGATACTCCGTGGCACCACGGTTGGTTTCACCTACGCCCGCTCTTACGCGAACCTCCGCCTCGCCAACATCGCCCCGCACCGCGCCACCGCCCGTCTCGGGTATTCCTACCGCCGTTTCAGTGCCAACCTCGGCCTCGTGTGGCGCGACAACACACCCGACTCCAACCCCGGCCGCTTTTACCGCCACCTCACCCAGCTCGACGGCCAGCTGAACTGGAAACTCACCCGCCAGCTCACGCTCTACGCCCAGGCGCGCAACCTCACCAAGGAGCCCGTGCGCTGGTTCGAAAGCCCGCCCGGTGCGAAAGAGGGTCAATCCGCTGTGCTCTGGAAATCGCAGTCTTACGGCTCCCTCTGGGTTTTCGGGATCAAGGGGCTGTTCTGACGCCCCCTTCCTTTCCTCGCACTCGCATCGCAACCAAGCACTCCCCCGTGGCTCCATGACCTCCCCCATTCCCCATCGCCTCTTGCTGCTCGTCTGGTTGACCGTTGTCTCGATTGTGCCCAAAGGCTTGGCGGTCGACGCCGGTGCCGTCGGCATCGTCTAGGGCGCCGTCAGCAACGCCGCCACCGGAGTCTACCTGAATGGTGCGCAAGTCACTCTCTCGCCGGGCGACGTCTTCGTCTTCACCTCCCGCGATGGTCGTTTCGTTTTTCCCCACGTGCCCGTCGGTGAACATCGCCTGACGGTTTCATATTCCGGTTTGGATGCGAAAACGATCACCGGCCGCGTCGCCGCCGGAGCCACCGCGGAGCATGACATCGGTCTGACCTCGGCAGTGTATCGGATGGACAAATTCGTGATCGAGGGCGAACGCGAAGGCAACGCGCTCGCGATTACGCAGCAACGCAATGCCGACAACGTCAAAACCGTCATCGCAACCGATGCGTTCGGCAACGTCGCGGATCTCAACCTGGGCAATTTCCTGATGCGGCTGCCGGGGGTCGGCAAGGAGGAGTCGGAAGGCGAAATCATCCGGGTGCAAATCCGCGGAGTGAATTCCAACCTCAGTGCCGTGAGCCTCGACGGCACGCGTGCGGCCAACGGCTCGACGCGTTCTTTCGACCGCGGCTTCGAGATCGACAAGATTCCGACCGACTTCATCGAGACCATCGAGATCACCAAGGCCATGACGCCGGACGTCGATGCCGATTCGATCGGCGGCGCGGTGAACCTGAAGACGAAGAGCGCGCTCGACCGGAAGACCCGACGCACGACGTATCAGGTGGGCGGCTCCTACAACGTATTGCGCGGAACGGCCGACCCGAGCGGGAGTGTCAGTTTCTCGGATGTGTTCAAGGGAAAGCTCGGCGTGATGTTCACGGGCAGCTATAATCATCTCCGCAAGCCCCGGGACGCCGCCCGGATGGACTACCAGCGGACGACCGACACGGACCGGCCGGCGTGGTTCAATTTCGTGCAATTTGGCGAAGACGGACTGAAGCACGAGCGGGCCGGCGTCGGTCTGCGGCTCGACTACCAACTGACGGCCAACACGCGCGTTTACGTCAACACGATGTATTCCTATTATTACGATCAGCTCAACCGGCACTGGGGTGTGTTGGGCACTCCGTCGTCGACGACCGGCATCCGCTCGGTCAGCGCGACGATCACCGAGACCCAGAATCATACGTTCACGCGCAACCAATACCTGCGGGACCGCGACATCATCACCTTCAATTACACCGCCGGCGGCGAGAGCAGGTTCTGGGGAGGAAAGGTGGACTATAATGCCAACTATTCCCCGTCGACGGGCACCGATGTGACGATGGATCTGAACCGCGTCACCGCCGGAGTCGGGTTCCTGCAGGATCGCACCAAGCTGACTCCAGGTTCGACGGAAGTGGTCCAGACCAGCGGACCGGACATTCGCGACTGGCGCTTGGCCACGCTGAATGCGACCAATTTCCCCCGAAACACGAGCAAGGACACGATCGGCGGCGCTCAGCTCAATTTCAGCAAACCGATCGACGGCCGCGTGCCCTTCATATTGAAAACGGGCTTCCGCGTGCGCACGCAGACGCGGGAGAAAGATGAGAGCCGGCGGGTGTACAATTACGTCGGTCCGAACGGCGTGGTCGGCCCCGCCGGCGCCGCGAACGACGACGATCTCCAGCGATTCCACGATCAGAGCTTTAACTACAGCTTCAAAAGCTATCCCTCGGTGTATCGCCAGATTCAGTGGCTCGACCTGGCGCGCTTCAAACAGGAGATCGTCACGAATGCCGGGCTGTTCCGCGAGGATCTCGCCACCGGGACGCGCGACACGATTCGCAACGATCTCAAGGCGTCGGAAACGGTCGGTGCGGCCTACGTGATGGGTGGCTTCAAATTCGGGCGTCTCGGGGTGGTGACCGGCGTGCGGATGGAGGAGACCCATCTCCGCGCCAATGGCTACCGGCAGGAGATTTCCGCGGCGGAAAAGGCGCGCCGCGCGGCATGGGTGGGCACGGTCACCGACGCGGAGAATGTGCGACGCACCCTGGCCGAGTATGCGAACCAGACCAAGGCCACCGGAAACTATCGCGATTACTTCCCGAGCATCCACTTTAAGTATCGGTTGACGCCAAATCTGCAGGCCCGGGCCAGTTTTTCCACTGGGATCGGCCGGCCCGGTTTCGGGCAGATCGTGCCCAATAACACCATCAACAACGAGCTCCTGACGATTACGGGCAACAACCCCGAGTTGAAACCGCAACACGCCGAGAATTACGACGTCACGCTGGAATACTATTTCGAGCCGGCCGGCACGCTCTCGGTCGGGGCGTTTAGGAAAAAGATTAGCGACTTCATCTACCGCAGTTCCGCGGGGCTGCTCACGAAGGGCAACCCGTTTGGCGACGAGTATGTCGGCTACGAATTCTCGACCGATTTCAACGGCGGCTTTGCGAAGGTGCAGGGGGTGGAATTCTCGTACCAGCAGCAGTTCAGCAATCTTCCCGGATTTTGGCGCGGCTTTGGCGTCTATGCGAACTACACCTATCTAAAATCCGAGGGCAATTACGGGCTGTTCGGCGTGTTGAAGGCGGAGCTGGCCAATTTCACCCCCCGCGCCGGCAACATCGGCATTTCGTACAACGCGCGCGGCTGGAGCCTGCGGGTGAAGATGAGCCACACCGGGCACCGCCTGGCGGTGTTCAATGCCACCAACCTGGCCAGTCGGACCTACAATTATCCAACCTCGCCCGTCGACTTCAACGTCGCCTACGCCTTCAGCCGCCGCCTCAGCGTTTATGCCGACGTGATCAACGTCTTCAACGTGCAGACGAACAATCAATACATGTATGTCGTGGACCGCTACAATCGGGCCGACACGTATTCGACGATCGTCAAATTCGGCGTGAGTGGGAATTTCTAGAATAGCGCGGCCCGGCGACGGCTCGGCGACCGGCATCTTGCCATCCAACACATCGGCCGAGAGGTCTTCGACAATGGCGGCCAGTTGCCGTGCAACTGCGATCTCCGTGTCGCCATGGCAGCACTGACCGACGAGCGGGGGCGCGCTGCCGACAAAGGCCCCGTCGGCTTTGCTCCATGCGATCACGCGAGGATAGCGCGCCGAAAGGGCGCGGATTTGTGCTTTACGGGTCTTGGCGTTCATTGGCGGGCTTGCTCAATTTTTTGGCGGATTTGTTTCTCGTGGTAAGGCTTCACATCCACGCCTTCGCTGTGCCCCGACACGATGGCGGTGACGCCCCGGGGGTGGCGAAATTTGCGGTGACTGCCGCGCTCCGGCTCTTGCACGAATCCGGCGCGCCGCAGGTCGGCAATGAGTTCGCGGAGCTTACGCGGCATTCCCGATATCATCGCAGTATCAAAGTGGCGGTCATGGGCGCCTGAGCGTGCCGGGGACCGGCCCTGATTCTTTTGTCCCAGCCCTTGGCCTTCGTGACCTTGCTGGTCCCGCCAGTGACGCAGACCGATGGTCTGGAGATGCGCGGTGCATTCGCCGCTCACCTGCCTGCAAGTCTCACCGGCAATTTCAAACTCGCCGGGGACCAAGGATGATCGCCCGGGCAAGAACCGACCCTTACGCTGTCCGTGGTTTTAACCCGAGCGCAACCGCCGCCGCAGATTGGTGCGTGTCGTAGGTGCAGATTTCGGCGAAGCGGTGGTGTAGCGCGGTGACGAGATGGAGGCAGTCTGCGGTGCGCAGAAAAACCGAGTCGGGAAGTGTGACAAAGGTTTTGGCGGCCGCTTCGACGATCGCGCCGTCCAGCGGCAGCCAAGTCCAAAATCCACCGAGATCATCGTTGGTAAACTGGCGAACCGCGATCAGGAACTGGTCGCGAGTCCACTTCCTCTCGCGCAACTGGCGGTGAAAAACGCCCATGAGTTCAGCGCGGCCGAGTTCCGAAATGAACACCTGATCTTCCGCTTCGAGCTTCAGTCGCACGGCTGGCGATTCCTGCTCGGCGAGGTATAGTTTTGCGATGGCCGAAGTGTCGCAAAGAATCATGGTCAGCGGTCCCCGCGTATTTCATTCAGCGCGGCTTGGATGTCCTGGCCGGGCGGCTGAGCCATCATCGCTTCGTATTCTGGCAACAGCACGCGGTTGCGCCGCTGGGGTCTGAGGAGGGCGGGGTTTGCCAGGACCGCTACTTGTTCGCCACGGTCGGTGATCGGAATGGGCCGCCGGGAAGCCCCGGCACGGCGCACCAGCGAGCCGGTGTCGTCGTGGAGCTGCTTGATGGTGAAAACGGTGGCAGGTGGCATAGGTGTAAGAGAGTCACATTGCGCGCGGTCGTCAAGAGTCACAGAGTCACTAGACTGCTGCCTCGCGCCACTCCTGATCCAAGATCGACTCGACCTCCGACGACGCGCGGCTCGCGGATTTTTCCACCACCACCCCGAAACCTGCCGCAATCTCGCCCGGGGTGACAAACATGTTGCGAGTTGCTCACCCCGTGGCTCGGCCGCGGGTCACTGGCGCCACGCGCCAGACCGAAGGCTGGCGCGCGAAACGGGCGAAGTTTCACCCGGCGATCGGAACTGCCGCTCCCCGAATTTCCGGGTGGCGTCGGCCCGTCCGGCGCTTTGACTGGGACCATGAATTCAATTATCCGGTGCGTGGCCCTGGCGGTTTTGATGATCGGAACTGTTTTCGGCGCACAGTCGCCCACGCCGGCGCCCGCCGCCACACCGCCGCGCAAGGAGCCGGGCACCGGCTGGGTTTCACTCTTCAATGGCAGGGACCTCAGCGGCTGGGTGAAGGTCGGCAACGAGAAATGGGAGGTCGACGAGGGCTCGATTCACGGCGAGGGCGTCACCAAGGAATATGGCTACCTGCGGACCGAGAAAAAATACCAGGACTTCCATCTGTCGCTCCGCTTCAAGTGCGAGGCGGACGGCAACAGCGGCGTGTTTTTCCACTCCGATTTCAAGCCGGGCACGGCGGCGGTTTCCCAGGGGCTGCAATTCGAAATCGACCGCGTGCTCGGACACCACACGGGCGGCATCTACGGCGACGGTCGGAAGTGGATTGTCTGGCCCGCGGCGGAAAACGAACTGGTGATCCGGCCCAACGACTGGAACGAGTTTCTCCTGAAGGTGGAGGGCAACCGCTACGTCGCGCGCCTGAATGGCATCGTCGTCGTTGATTTCACGGACCCGACGCCGGTGTCCTTCGACGGCTATATTTCGTTGCAACTGCACTCCGGCGGCCAGGGCAACATGCGGTTCAAGGATCTGTACATCCGGGACCTCTCCAAGCGCTGACGCGGACGCCCGCGGCGTTATCCCGCTCGGCTTTACGCCTTTCTGCGCGGTTTGTAGGGCAGCGGGGCCAGCGTCAGGACGGCAGCCAGCGCTTCGTATTCGGGGTCCTTGTGCACCAATTCGGCGCCGAGCTGTTGCGCCGAGGCGGCGACAAAGGCGTCGGCAAATGAAATGGCATGCGTCGCCTTCAGCCGGCCGGCGGCGAGACAGAGTGCCTCGTCGGGAAAGACAAACGTCACCGGCCAACCTTGGACGATCGCGCTAAACTCGGCCGCCCGCTGGGCGCCGTGTTCCTGGTGGGTGACGTAGTACACTTCCGTCAGGCTGGCGAAACTGGCGAACACCTCGCATTCGCCCGTTTCAGCGACCTCCAGGCGGCGCTCGACTTCCGCCGCGCCAGGCTCGTCCTCGAGCAGCGCGAGCAGGGCGGACGTATCAAGCAGAGCCGGAGCGTTTTTCACGGGCGCGGTCAGTCCGGCGGTTGGCGAGCAGACGCTGGGAGAGGCCGAGATCCTTGGCGAGACCGCGGCCAAATTTTCCGGTGCCGCTGCCCAGCGGGACCACGCGGATGCTGGTGCCGTCGTCGATCCAGGCGAGCCGGGAGTTTTCCCGGAGGTCGTATTTGCGCCGCAGGGCGCTCGGCACGACCGTCTGGCCCCGGGCAGAGACGAGGGTGTTCATCCCGGCCAAGATAAGGCGAAATGGAGTTTCATCAAGCGCTTTGTAATAGTGCCTTGTTTGTCGGGCGCATCTCCCGATTGACGGTGGCGGTTCGAGTTTCGGAGGGCGCCGCTTTGCCGGCGCCGATTCGCAGGGCCGCGCTTACGGCTGCGACAAAGCGCAGCCCTCCGAAAACGAATGAGGGGCGTGGCCGATCCGCCGGACGGACGATCGGGAGATGCGCCCTTGTTTGATGGGCGCGATGGCCGCGGACGCACCTCCTGGTCGTCGGCGTCAATCAGCGCGGGCGTCCAGCCGGAGCGGCGCTTGCCCAAGCGCCCGGATCGATTTGCCGGGAAGAGTCCGCCACTTGGGCGTTGAAAGTTAAGCGTTGAACGTGGCGCGTTTTGCGCCCCGCGCGGTCACTTCTCTTCGTCGTCCGCCCCGGTGGTGACGGCCCATTCCGGATACGGCACGCGGCTGCCTTTCATCGCGCGCCAGAGGATGCGGTTGAGCTGATCCTCCGGCGCCTTGTCCACTTCGCGAAAATTCATGCGCGCGGACGCGAGTGCGTCCTCCCGCAGGATCGGGTCCAGGATCGTCACGGGGTCGGGGTTCATCTGGTCGAGCGGCACGTTGTTCGGCACCGCCGTGAAGGGGGTGAAATCCGGCGTCTCCGTAAAGCAGTCGAACAGCGGTGTCGCGCTCGCATCGAACTGGTTCATCACGGGCAGGCCGAGGATTTGCTCGATCGTGCGGATGAGGCTCGTGGTGTTGTACTGGGTGCTGACGACGCTCTTTCGCTTCGCGTAGGGGCTGATGCAATACGCCGTCGTGCGGTAGCCGCTGACGTGGTCCCAGCCGGCCTGCGGATCGTCCTCGATGCCGAAGATCGCCATCTCCTTCCAGAAACGCGAACGGCTCAGCGCCTCCACGATGCGGCCGAAGGCGAGGTCATTGTCGGCCACGCATGCCGCCGGGGTCGGCGCGCCTTTCTTGGTGCCGCTCGCGTGATCGTTGGGCAGGCAGATGATCGTGAGCGCCGGGAATTCCCCCTTCGCCTCGAAGTCGCGCAGTTCCCGGAGGATGAAGTCGGCGCGAAACTGGTCGGGCACGTTCATCTCCCAGCCGACGTATCCGGTTGGCGAAAACGGGGCGATGCTCTCAATCATCGGGTAACTCGCGAAGACCGCGTCGGCGGCGCGGCCCTGCCAGGTGCGGTAGCAGTTCAGGAAATCGGGCGTGCCCTTGCGGCCATCGCGCCACGTCACGGCCGGGGCCATGAACTCGCCGTAGTTGCGGATGCTGACCCGGTGTTTCACGGCGTTGTCCCAGATGAAGCCGGCGGGCGAATACGCCAGTGCATCGTTCTCGTCGACGCCCATGCCGTCGGGATAGCTGCGGGGGAAACCGGCGAAGCTCTTCTCGAGATAGTCGGTCGCGAACGCCGTCGTGCTCCATTGGTGGCCGTCGGCGCTGAGGATGCCCGCGCAATAGGTGTTATCGAGCAGGACGAACTCGCGGACGAGTTTATGTTGGTTGGGCGTGATCGGTTCGCCGAAGATACAGAGCGAGGGATCGCCGTTGCCCTCCGGGAGGTCGCCGAAGACCTGGTCGTACGTGCGGTTTTCCTTGATGACGTAGACGACGTGCTTGATGCGGCTGGGCTCGCCGATGCGTTCGGGAATCGCGCGCGCCGGCTGGCCGGGGCGCGCCGGCAGCCGGGCTTGTGCGATCTGGTCGCGACGGAGATTGCGGGCGACGGTCTCGGAGAGGCGCGGCAGATCGCTTGCCGCCGGCACGGGCACGAGTGAGAGCGAGCCGGCATATTGCTTCGAATTGAAGCCCAGGGCGCCGGTGCCGGCTTGCCGCTGTTTCGCCTCGGGCAGGCCCTTGATATTCGCGACGATGATCGTGCCGCGGGGTGCGTCGAAGACGAGCGCGCCGGGGAACCAGCCGACGGGAAAGAGCCCCTCCAGTTTGGATTCGCGATCGGCGGGATCGAATTTCACCACCGCGACGGCGTTCTGCGTGCCGTTGGCGACATAGAGCCGGCGGCCGGACGGATCGAACACGAGGGCGTTGGGCGAGGCGCCGAAGAGGTCGCTCGGTTTGGATTTCACCCAGATGGTCTCGGCGACGGTGTCGCGGTGGGTGTCGATGACGCTGAGGGTGTCGGCGGCGGCGTTGGCACAGACGACGTGGCGGCCGTCGGGCGAAACCGCGAGGGCGCTCGCGTGCAGCCCGGTGAGAATTTCGGTGCCGCGGGTGGGGCCGGAGCCGCTTTCCCCGAGTGGCACAACGCTGACGGAACCTTCGTTGGCGATGTGCCTCACGGGATCGACACGCACGAGCGTGCCGCGTCCGGCCGGTCCGGTGTGGTCGCCGGCCTCGGGCCGGCGCCCGCCCCAATTGCTCACGTAGGCTTTGTCGCCGACGAGCACGACATCATAGGGCGCAACGCCGACGGGAAACGAGCGCAGGACGGTGCCGGTGGCCGCGTCGAGTTCGTGAAGTTGGTTCGAGAGGTTGGCGCACACGTAAAGGCGCGAGCCATCTTTGGAAAACGCGAGACCGCTCGGAATCTCCTCCTTGCGCCGTGGCGCTCCGGCGGGCGGCAGGGGAATCGTGTGCGAGGGAGCGACATTTCCGTCGGCCGCCACGGTGAAGACTTTGAGGCTGCCGTTGACGTTGCTGAGGAAGAGCCGTCGGCCGTCGGGCGAGAAGACAAGGCCGATGTAGCTGACCTGGCCCTTGGCGTCGGGCTGGAGGATGTTGGGCGAGACGACACCGGGCTGCGGTGCGCCCGGCGGCTCGGCGGGCAGTTTCACGTGCTGACGGATCCCGCCGGTCGCGGGGTCAAGGACCACGACCTCGTTGGATTTGCCCGAGACAACGAGGATGCGGCCGTCGGGCGACAGCGCGAGCGCCTGGGGCCGGAGGCCGGGAAGCTCGATTGTCCGGCCCAGCGGGGTGAGAACTTGATTGACCGGCGTGACAGTGCGGCCGGGGCCGCTGCGCCCGACACGCTCCGTCGCAGCCGTCGGCTCTGGCGGCGCGATTGTGTTGGTGCAGGCCGCGAGCAGGCCGGCGAGAATCACGGCGGAGCAGACGGCTGCGGCGGGGAGGGGGAGGGGAAGGGGATGGCGGGGCGTCATGGAAATCAGGGACTAGTAGCGCGACCAATAACTTTCGTGACGTGTAGCTGCGAGCGCCAGCGAGTGGACCACCGGCGCGCTCCACTCGCTGGCGCTCGCCGCTACTTGTCACGCTACTTTGCGGTCGGCACACTAGTTTCAGGTGGAGAAGCCCTCCGGGGGCAAGCTTGGCGGCGAGGGACAAACCCGGAAATTTCCCAACGCGGCTCAGGGCCGCCGTTTCGGCAGGCACAACGCCCGGAGCGGAGTCGAAGGGCAACCAAAGATCCCGCCGAGGTAATTAACCGCAGATTGCCTTGCGCGGATCGTCGGAGATTCTTCCGCCTTTATCTGCGGTTTCTGCGAAGTCTGCGGTCAAGAATTCTGCGGTTTGAAAATCATCGCGGATCGCAACGACAGAGATCCATCGTAGCGCACGAACGACGTGACCCGCCTCAAAACGCCACCGTCGCCGTCGTCACGTATTGGCGCGGTTCGGTGTAGCGGGTCCAGGTGTAGCCGTTGCCCTGGTCGGACTTCACGTCGAAGACATTGTTGATGTTGAGCTGGAGCGTCCAGTTGAGGCGGCCGATTTTCCGACGGTAACTGAAAAACGGATTCGTGAGAACGTAGTCGTCAGTCTCGGTAGCCGGGAGCACCACGACATTGGCGATCGTGACGGCGGCGCGGGGCTTGCCACGGGCGTAGCGCGCGGAGACGCCGGTGGAAAATCCCTTGAGCCGGCCCTCGGTGAACGTGTAGCGGGTCGTGAGGCTGGCCGTGGTGCGCTTCGCGGCGGCGACGTTGCCCTCCTGCTCTTCGAGATATTCGCGCGTGATCGCGGTGGCATCGTCGGGGTTGAGGCCGCGGGCCTGGGCGGTCTGACGGGCCTCGGTGACGAGCCGGCCGAGCAGCGGGTAGAACCGCGTGTATTCGGTGCGGTTGTTCGAGAATGCGGCGAGGAGCGTCCAGTTGCGCGTGACGTTGGCCGTGACCTGGTATTCCCAGCCGGTCGAGGTCCGGTCCCGATAGTCGATCAGATTGGCGAAGGGGGCGGCGAGGAGCGGGTTCAGTTCGTCGCGCGCGGTGGCGTCGACGGCGGAGTTCAGGTTTTCCTGCTGAGTGCGGAAGTGGGTGACGGTGGCTTCGATTTTTCCACGGAAGAGATGGAAGCGCGCGCTGAAGTCGACACCCTCGCCGGTCAGCGGCGCGAGCGCGGCGCCCAGGAGATCGATGCCATAGTTGTCGCTGAACTGCGATGACTCGAAATAGCCGGCGGTGAGCGAGAGCCACGGGAACACGTGCCACACGCCACCAAAGGTCTGATTGGTGCTCCAGCTGTCGGCGAACGGGAAGAGCGGGATGTCGAGATCGGCGAGACCGTTGTTGGGGATGCGCGAGCCATCGGCGCGGAAGAAGGTCTGCTGGTTGAAATTCGCCGTGTCGGCGGAGGTCGGGGTGCTCACGCTCTGCAGCCAGTGCTCGCGGCTGAGGCCGATGCTCGTGCGCACACGGTTCTTGAAATAGGCGCCGAGCAGGCTGACGGAGCCGGAGGTGAGGCTCTGGTCGAGCCGGCGGTTCGTGCCACTGCCGGCGTTGTGCCGGAACAGCTGCGTCACGCCGGGGCGTACGCTCCAGCCGAGGGTCTCATCGCCGTTGCCGCCGCGCAGGTAATGAATCGGATAGACGAGGTTGTTGTTGAAATAGGCGGCCTGGCCGGTGAAGCCGCGCTTGGCGATTTCCTCCCTCGTGAGCGAGTAGCCGTAGTTGTCGGAGTAATTGGTCTCGTGCCGATAGCTGGCGGCGACGACAAGGCGTTGCGAAATGCCGAGCGGCAGGCGCGCATCATAGACGCCCTGCGCGCGCCAGTTGGCGATCTCGTGGCCATCGGGATTGTAGAGCGGAGCATGCACGATGTACATCTGCCCGTAGTTGGGGTTGGGGACCGTGCCGGCGCCGTTGGGGTTGGGCAGAACCGGATTGACGTCCACATGGACGCTGCGACCGGCGACGCCGCCCACGCTGGCGAGGCTGGAGTACGTTTGCTTGCGAAACGTCTCGTCGATCTGGCCGTTGTGTGCGACGAGCAGATTCAGTCGATCGGAAAACGAGTGCTTCAGCTCGACGGTGTAGGCGTAATATTTTGAGTTCTGTTTGTTGTCGGGTCCGGCCCAGTCCTCGCTGAGCGGGATGATGCTTTCGGGGATGCGGCGCAGCGGGTGGCGGTTCGGGTTTTGCGGATCGGTGGCGGACACTGCGGCGGCGGCGGTGTTGGTCGTGGTGATGCGAAACGTGTTCGTCGCGGTCGACTGCCAGTTGTTGATCACGCCGCCGACATCGACGATCGCGTGCGCGGCGGCGGTGATGGCGCGAAGCTGCTGCATGCCGACCCCATTGACCTGAGTGCCGGCACGCGCGGGATCGGCGTCGAGGGCGCTCGTGCCGGTGCCGGGAACATAGGCGATGCGGCTGTCGGTCGGCCCGAGATGGCCGAGGTGATACGTGGTGTTGCCGGTTTCGTAGACGGCGTCGATTTGCGTCCGCCGGTGCTTGAACGGCTCCCAGCGCACGGCGCCGGCGTAGCCCTCGAGATCGCGGCCCATGCGCTGCTTGAACATCTCGACCTCCGACTTGATGGCGTTGAAGCGCACGCCGAGCCGGCCCGGGAGGAGCGGCTGGTTGAAATCGATCGAGTAGCGTTGCGTGCCAAAACTGTCGGAGCGGATTTGCGCCGAGCCGCGCTGCTGGAAGGTCGCGCGCTTGCTCGCGATGTTGATGATGCCGCCGGCATCGACGTCACCGTACGCCAGCCCGCCGGGCCCGCGGCTGAACTCGATCCGCTCGGTGTTAAAGATGTCGGCCGCGAGATACCACGGGAAACCGTCGCGGAGCTGGCGCACGGTGGCGAGGCCGCGGATGTTCACTTGGTTGCCCGAGCGGTTGCCGACGACGGCGCCCACCGTGCCGAGATCGTTGGCGATGTTTTCCGAGCTCATCGCGAAATCGACGGCGTCGAAATAATTGTTGAAGGCGAGATCCTGGAGAAACTCCTGCGTCATGACCGAGATCGAGTTGGGCAGGTTCTCGAGCTTTTCGTTGGTGCGGGTGCCGGACATCGCGGTGGACGCGGCATAGCCGAGGTCCTTGTCGCTCGTGACCTCGAACGGCGAGAGCGTGACGGGTTGCTCGCCATCGGCGGTTTTGGCGGCGGCCGGAGGATTGGGGGTCGGAGCGGTCTGGGCTGGGGCGATGGGAGCGCTGAGGGCGACGACCACCAGCATCGCGAGCGGGGCGGAGGAGCGAGGGCTGGCCATGGCGAGGTGGGGGGACTGAAGTTTCGGACGCGGCGGCCCGATGAGGGTGGCCAAAACAAACGGGGAAATGGCGCGAACGCCAGTCTGGAGGGCGGGCGAGAAACCCGGACGGGAAGTTCCGTCGGTTGCCGGCCTGCGGTACTTGAACGGCGCTTTCCCAAGCGCCGGTGAGCTGCGCAGCTCGTCGGCGGTTGGCAAGCGCCGCTCCTTCCGCCCGACTACGCCGAAAACAAACCGCGCATCTCCTGCAGATACCGCGGCACGGCGGTCGCCGGATCCGCCTTGCCCTCGTATTCGAGCGCGACCCAGCCCTGATAGCCGGCGTCGCGCAGAATCCGCGTGAAGCGTTTCAGGTCGGCCGGCACTTTGTTGGCCGGCGAGCCGTCGTGCACCTCGGTCTTGAACTGGACATTGACGGCGTACGGTACGCAGTCCGCGAAATCCTGATACGGATCGCCCGTGCGGAAATTCCCCGAATCGAGGTTGATGCCGACCCACGGGCTCTTCACTGCCTTGACCATCGGCAGGAGCGTTGCCGCGCTGCCGATGGAGTCGTGGTTTTCGAGCCCGAGAAAGATCCCTCGTTTGCCCGCGTAGTCGCAGCACTCCTCGAGTGCGCTGACCACCAGCTTGTCGGCTTCGTCGCGCGGAATCTCTTTTGTGACGCCGGCGAACACGCGGATATGCGGGGCGCCGAGCAGGGCCGCGCGATCGATCCATTGCTTGGTGGCGGCGATCTCCGCGTCGCGCTTCGGCCCCTTCGGGTGCGAGAAATTGTTGCCGATGGCAGTGCCGCTGATGGCGATGCCGCGAAGAAACGCATGGCGGCGGAGCGCGATCAGATACGCGTCGGTCTCCTCGGCGAAGAAGTAGCTCGTGAGTTCCGTGCCGTCGCAGCCGTGCGCCGCGCAATAATCGATGAACTTGAACATGTCGGTCGCCTTTCCGGCGGGGACCTTGAGGTTGGGCTTGCCGCGCATGGTGGGGAAAGTGTCGCGGAAGGAATAGGCCGCGAGGCTGAGCCGCAGGCTGGGTTTGCCCTTGCGGTTGAACGGCCCGCGATCGGACGCGGCGCGTGCGGTCAGGGGAGTGGCGAGGGCGGCGAGCCCGGCGGCGGTGCTGATTTTCAGGAAGTCGCGACGATTGACGGTGTGCATCGGGGAAAGCGGGGAGGAGGAAACGACATTCAAACACATCGCGGTGCGCCCGCAATGGATTTTGCGTCTCTCCGCGAGTGCGGCGACCTTCCCGCCGGCTGTGCCCGCCTGCACTGCCCCGACTACCGCTTCTTCAAGTACGTGTCGAACCAGCGGACCATTTCGCCAAGGTAATCCGGCGGATTCACCGCGCCGGGGAACGTGGGGCCGTGGCCCGCGCCGGGGATGCGCAGCAGCCTCACGGTGACGCCGGCGACCTTCAGCTTCGCTTCCATCTCCTCGGATTGAGAGTACAACACCGCTTCGTCCTTGTCGCCGTGCATGAGCAGGAACGGCGGGTCATCGGAAGTAACATGCGTGACCGGCGAGGCTTCCTGATGGAGCCGGTATTCGGCTGTATTCTCCATGCCTTTGGCGGGACGGGCCATGCCGAGGATGAACCGCCCGTAGTCGCCGGTGAGGAAATTGGCGGGAGCGGCGCGCGCGACGACGCACTGCACCTTGGCGCTTTCACGTTCAACCGGATCGGGGTCCGACGGCTGGCCGGTGCCGTCGAGCGTGCCGAGCATGCTGACGAGGTGGCCGCCGGACGATCCGCCGACGGCACCGATGCGGGTGGCGTCGATGCCGAACCTCGTGGCATGGTGGCGGACGAACCGCACGGCGCGTTGGACGTCTTCGACCGGTCCAGGATAGCGGAATCGCGGCAGGGCCCGGTGGTTCAGGGTGAACACCGTGTAGCCGGCTTCGGCGAGCGGCGGCGCGTACTGCTTCGCCTGGCCGTTCGACTTGAGCTCGCGAGCGTTGTAGGCGAGCGGGGCGCTCCAGCCGCTGCCGGAGATAAAGACGATGCCGTAGCCGTTGGGCTTGGCCGGTTGGTAAACATCGAGCAGCAAGGCGGCTCCGGAGTACATGCCGTAGACGACGTTCGATTGGACGGTATGGGCGTCGGCGGCGTGCAGGGCAGGCAGGAGAATCAGGGCGAGAGAGAGGGATTTCATGGGTTCACGTCCGGCACGTTCAGCCAATCTTCCCGGCCAACGGCACTGTGTCGAGACCCTTGAACCACGCAACGTTGCCGTTGCCGGAAGATTTTGTCCCGCGGCTCTGCTCCGCCCTGGCAGAAACGCGATTGCGGTCAGTCGCCGTCCGGTGAAGTTTCTCCGCATGCCCCGATTCTTTCTTTTCCGATCGAGCCTCACTTTGATTCTCATGGGTTTCGCCGCCATCGCCACGCCCGCCGCCGAATCCGTCGCGCCGATTCGCAAGGTGCGCGACTTCGTGCTCTACGAGAATGCGAAATACTATTCCGCCTTTCCGTCGGTCGTGCGCCGCCCGGATGGCGAGGTGATCGTCGCATTTCGCCGGGCGCCGGCGCGCGTGGCTTTCGGCGAGGCCGGGGAGTCGCACGTCGATCCCAACAGCTATCTCGTGCAGGTGCGCTCGCGCGACGGCGGCGTCACGTGGACGCCGGAGCCGGCGCTGATCTACGCGCATGCGTTCGGCGGGTCGCAGGATCCCTGTCTGCTGCAGTTGCGCGACGGAGCGCTGTGGTGCGCGACCTACGGCTGGGCCTTCGTGAAGCCCGAGGCCGTGGCGAAACTGCGGGCACCCTATTTCCAAATCGTGCCCGGCGTGATCTTCCTCGGTGGCTTTCTCGTGCGTTCGGATGACGGCGGCCGCCAGTGGCAGGGGCCGTTCTACCCGCCACACATTGCACCGGAGAGGAATCACGATCTGCACGGCCAGCCGCTGCCGGCGTATAACCGAGGTGCGATGTGCGAGGGCCGCGACGGACGGATCTTTTGGGTGGTCGCCGCCGACGACGCCGCGCAGCCGCGCAAGACGTCGAACCACCTGCTCATCTCCGCGGACCAGGGTGCCACGTGGAACTATGCGTCGCCTGTCGCCGTCGATCCAAAAGTGTCCTTCAACGAGGCCTCGGTTTACGAAACACCCAAGGGTGACCTGGTGGCCTTCCTTCGCACCGCTGGTTTCGGCGACCACGCGTGTCTCGCGCGATCGACGGATGGCGGAAAAAGTTTTCAACCATGGCAGGACATGGGCTGGCAGGGGCATCCGCTCCAGGCTTTGCGGCTGCCGGATGCGCGCGTGTTGCTCGTGTATGGCTACCGCCACAAACCATACGGAGTCCGGGCGCGCATCCTCAACGCCGAGTGCACCGATTTCGCCAGCGCGAAGGAGTTTGTGATCCGCGACGACGGTGGCACCACCGACCTCGGTTACCCATGGTCCGTGCAACTCGACGGCAACCGCGTGTTGGTCGTGTACTATTTCAACCTCGCCGGTGGGCCGCGGCACATCGCGGGGTCGGTGCTGGAGATAAATTGAGTCTCAGTCCAACCCCCGGACGTGGCAGCCGCGGCAGGTGCGGTAACGCGAGCTCGGCAGCAGGGCCCGCCCGCAATGCACGCATTCGCGGCGGCTGAGCCCTTGTTCGCCCCAGTGGCGTCGCAGGATCGCCTGCGCCTGTTCGGTGATGTCGCGCCGCAGTCGTTCGACGTGGGCGCCGTCCGTAAAGGTGGCGGGAAATTTCAGCGCGAGCCAGCGGTAGACTGTGATCAGCTTCAGCGTCTCCTCGATCGCCTCGAGTCCGCCGCCACCATCCTGCGCGCGCGGAAAATTCACCGGCTGGCCGGCGGCAAGGCCCTCCAACCACCCGGCAAAGGTGTCGCGAAACAGATGGTCCTCGAGGTCGATGGGCGTGCAGGCGAGGGCGTAACGCGACTCGATTGGCAGCCTGGGCGCATAGGTGTCGACGAACTCGGCCGCCGCGATCACGTCCTCCTGCACGTCCGGGAAAAACGTGCCGCCGGGAAACGTGAGCCGCGAGCGGAAGAACTCGAGGATCGGCCCGAGCCGGTCGAACCCGAGGTGGTCGGAGATCGCGCGTACGTGCATCGGAGTCGGCGCCGCGGGCAGCCGATCGGGCGCCGGCGTGACCTGCGGGGCCGCGAGGGCCTCCTCGATCCGCTGCCCGTCGCGCACCGAAAACGCGCCGACCCAACCCGCCGAGCCCGGCCCGCGTCCGGCGCGGCCGGCAATCTGCATGAGTTCCGCCGGCGAGAGGCGCCGGTCGTCTTCGCCGTCAAATTTGTCCGTCTCGTAGAAAATCACGCGGTCGAGCGGCAGGTTGAGCCCGAGGCCAATGGCGTCCGTGGCGCAGACGAGGTCGGCCTCGCCTTCGCGGAAGCGGCGCGCTTCGTTGCGCCGCACTTCGGGTGAAAGGCCGCCGTAGATCACTGCGACCCGTTGCCCGTGCGCCTCGAACATCGCCTTCAGCTCCAGCACCACGGCGCGCGAAAATCCGATGATGGCGGAGCGCGGCGGCACGTGCTTCCAGTCCAGCACCCCCTCGTAGGCGAGAGTGCCCAGGCGCGCGAGATGGTTCACTTCGACGACGTCGCCGCACAGCTCCGCCAGTCGCCGGATGACGGGTTCGGCCGAGGCGGGCCCCGTGACGATCAACGTCTCCGCGGCCACGCCACAGTACGCCGCCACCCAGGCCCACCCGCGGTCGCGATCAAACGCGAGTTGCATCTCGTCGAGCACGCACACCTCGACGCGGTGGGAGAAGTCCGCCATCTCCACCGTGCGCGCGGAGTGGGTCGGCGATTGTTCGTCGCGTTCCTCGCCGGTGATGAGCGAGCATGGCGTACCAAGTTCGCCCACGCGATCGCGTTGCTCGAGGGCGAGCAGCCGCAGCGGCCCGAGGTACATTCCGCTCCGGGCGGCGGCGAGCGCGTGCACCGCCCGGTGGGTCTTGCCGGAATTGGTCGGGCCCAGCCACGCGACGACCTTGCGCGTCATGGTCCGCGCCACCGGAAAGCACTGGAGGTAGTCGAGAAACCCCGGGTTTCGTCCGGCGAGGCCGGCGAAGAGCGTGCGATCGAGGGCGAGCGTGCACGCCAGCCGGATGCGGAGATAGAGCTCCTTTCGATCCGCGAGCAGCGGCGGATTCGGACGAAAGGTCCGCGCGACATCCGGGGCGGCGAGCACCAGCCAGCCGTCGTACGTCGGAGGGGCGGCCCGGAGGCGTCGCTCCGCCTCGCGCGTGCCGGGGTTTTTCCTCGCCAACAGTTCCGTGGCGACGGCGGGCGCCCCGAGGCGGTCCAGCTCAAAGATCAACGGCGCCAGCTTGAGTGATACCGGCGCGCGCACCGGAAGCTGCAAGCCCTCGCGGATGTCGAGGTGGGCCGGGACGAGGATCGTGACCTCGTCGCCCGCCTCCAAAAATCCGCCGAATTCCAGTCCAGCTCCAGCGGCCGCCACCGTATCGACGGTGAAACGTGCGAGGTCCAACCGCACGCCGGTGAGCCGCAATTTCAGCGGAACCGGGGCGAGGAGAAACGCGCGTCCGATCCCCGTGTCCTCGACGCAGAGCTCCCCCAGCAGTTCCTGGCGGGCCCGCGTGATGACCTCCTCGTGCGTCGGTTGCTCGTGTTTCGATGCCATGCGGCGGGGTCACCGCGCGGCCGGTGGGCGTCCTTCGGAGATCTCGATCAGATCAAGCGAAGTTACGACGCTGGCCGGATCAAGGCCGGCTTCCTGAATTTGTTTTTGCAGGTAAGGTGTGATGCGATCGTTCCAACCCGCCTTGCGCGTAAACTCATTCCAGACGAGGGCCTGGGTGCGGTTGGGGCGCAGGCCACGGGAGAATATCCACTCGGCGAGTTCGGCGTCGGGGCCGCCCTCTTTGATTCGGGCCTCGAGGTCGGCAAAGCGGACGCCGAGAAAACCGCAGAGCATGCCGTCGAGTCCGATGGAGAGCCCGTAGTTGCGGTGCAGATCCTCCGGGAGCGAGCCGGCCTGCATCAGACGAATCTTGTCGAACATCCGGCCGAGATGATGAAGACCGCCGGTGGTTTTGTCGTAGGGGCTGCGCAATCCCGGGATGGCTGGCATGGGCTGCAACATGAAGCGGGCGCCGGCCGCGGTGGCGAAACATTTTGTGGGGGCTGGCGAAAGCTCGACACCGCGGGCCAGTGTCCTCTGGCTCGGAGCCCTCCACCTCAATCCGGCGATGGCAGAAAAGCTTTCACCAAAGTACAAGCTGAAGGCGCCGCCCGCTGAGAGCGACCGCTCGAAGGACCGCATTCCGACGAATGAGGAACTCCTCTACGAGTTGCGCAAACACGGCGTGAAGGCGCCCCCGCCGAGGGAACTGCCGAAGGTGAGCCGGCGCACGCGCGACTTTTTGCTCATCGGGGGAATCGGCAGCGCGGGCATTTTGTTCGCGGCGTTTCGGGTGATGGGAGACACGGACACCGCGGTGGTGCTGCGGCTCGCGCTCACCGGCATGGCGCTCTTTTGCGGCCTCCTGTGGTTCATCCTTTACGGCGTGATGGGCCGGTACTGAAAAGCCCGCCCTTAAGACCTTGGGCTGGCATTCGGCCGATTTCCATCGACGCACGTGACGGTATGCCGTCGCCGGCTTTAGGGAAGGGCGGGCTCAGGCAGCGCTGCTCACTCGGAATGGAATTTGGCATCGAGCGCTTTCCGTGCGTGGGTGGGTGCCGTGCCACCGGCCCTCAGCGAACTCAGCCTGCCCGACTTCGAACGCCTCCTCGCGGCGTGGGGTTTCAAACCCGTGCACGCGGCGCGGGTGCTGCGCGATTTCTATGCGGGCCGGGAAGATCCGGTCGCCGCCTCCCGGCCTCTCCCGGACGGGCTGCTCGAGAGACTGCGGAGCGAATTGCCGCCCACGCCCGTCACTCTCGCGGCCCGTCAGGTCGCGGAGGACGGCACCACCAAGCTGCTCCTCCGGCTGGCGGACGCCCGCACCATCGAGAGCGTGCTGATGCCGGATTTTCGCCCGGACCGCGCCGCCGGCTGCGTGTCGTCGCAGGTGGGTTGCGCGATGGGGTGCGATTTTTGCGCGACGACGAAGACCGGGTTTGAGCGCAACCTCACCGCAGGCGAAATCGTCGAGCAGTATCTTGCGTTGCGCCGCGAAGCGCAGGCGGACGGCCGCCGGCTGCAGACCATCGTGTTTATGGGCATGGGCGAGCCGTTGTTGAATCTCGCGGCCGTGCTCGCCGCCGTCGAACGGATCGCGGACAACCGCCTCGGCGCGCTCGGCTGGCGGCAGATCACGGTGTCGACGGTCGGCATCGTGCCGGGCATCGATGCGCTCACGGCCGCCGGTCTCAACGTGCACCTCGCCGTCTCGCTGCATGCGCCCGACGATGCCACGCGCGCCCAACTCCTCCCGCCGGGAAAACGTTTCGCCATTGCCGACATCCTCGCCGCCGCGGATCGATTTCAGGCGAGCCGGGGCCGCCCGGTGACGATTCAGTATTGCCTGCTCAAGGGGGTGAATGACTCGTCCGACCACGCGCGCACGCTCGCGACGGTGCTCGGCGGACGGCGGATGCACGTGAACTTGCTCCGCTACAATCCGACCGGACTCAGTCTGCGCGGAGTGCTCTACGATCGTTCGTCCGACGCCGTGGCGGAGGCGTTCGCGGCGGAGTTGCGGGTGCGGGGGGTGGTGGCGCATTTCCGCCGTTCGCGCGGCCCCGACATCGACGCGGCATGCGGGCAACTGCGGCGGCGCAGCGGGGTGGAAGACCTGGCCGTCCAGGGAAAAGATCGCGCCCACCATTTCGGCCAATCCGGCCATGATCGGAGAATGGCGTAAGGGGGCATCCGTCTTGGCGTCAGGAACGTACCCAAATCAATTCCATCACCATGAAACCGAATCTCCGCTCCCGGTTTGCCCGCTGTTCCGCCCTGGCCATTCTGGGTGGTACGCTGGGCGCCCAAGTCGCTCCCACGCCTGTCGTGCTGGAAGCATTTACCGTCACCGGAACCAACATCCGCCGGATCGAGCAGGAGACGAATCTGCCGGTTTCAGTTCTGGAAATCGAAGACCTCGGACTCCGCGCCGCGCCGACCGCCGCCGAAATGCTCTCGATGCTGCCCAGCGGCGGTGCGCTCACCCTGACGGAGACGAATGTCCTCGGGGCCGACGCGCGCGGGGACAACACGTCCCTTAATTTCCGCGGCATCGGCTCCGGCAACACCCTCGTGCTCGTCAACGGTCGACGGCTCGCGCCGCATCCGATCAGTCAGTCCGAAGGCGGCCTGCCGTCGCTGGCGGTCAACGTGAACCAGCTCCCGATGGCCGCGATCAAGCGGGTCGAGGTGCTGCGCGACGGTGCCTCCGCCGTTTATGGCGCCGATGCGGCCGCCGGGGTCGTTAACACCATCCTCCGGCGCGACTACAACGGCTATGAGTTCTCTCTGCGGGGCGGCATGACCGAGCACGGCGGCGGCGAGGACTGGCAGGCAACTGTCAGCGGCGGCGAGACCTTCAACGGCGGCCGGACCAATTTCGTCGCCATGCTCCAGGTGTATCATCGCGAGCTGCTCGGCGCGAAGGACCGCAAGTTCTCCAGCGATGCCGACGTGCGTCGCGTGCGACCCCTCCCCGAACCGTGGAGCACGACCGACACCGATTTCGACAACCGCTCCAGCTCCTCCCAATATGGCAACTTCATCCGCGGGGCATTCGACGCCAGTGGCAGCTTCGTGGGGGCGCGTCCCGCTGGGAACGTCGGGATCAACACCTCCACCACACCCTCCGTTGCGCTGACCGCCTCGACCGCCGGGGTGTTCTTCATGGTGCCGCTGGCCGAGGGTGGCACCGGCCTGCGCCAGACCACGCCCTCGCGTGCGCCGGGGAGCGTCGAGCGTGATTATTATTTCAACCTGACCAAAGACCGCGTGCTCCTTCCGCAGACCGACCGGATCAATCTCTACACCGCGCTCGATCACCGGATCAACCAACGGCTCTCAGCCTTTGGCGAGTTCGCCTACTACCGCGCGGACTCGTTCAATCACCGGGACCCGGCGGGCGTGGATGGCACGGACGACTTGAACATGTTTGTTGGCGCCAACAACCCGTGGAATCCCTTCGGCTCCCGCTTCTACAGTGCGACCGGCGCCCCCAATGCGGACGGCACGCCGCGCGTCACTGGCGCGCCCTCCGATGTGCTCATCGCCGGCAGCACTGGCGTGCGTCCCCGCGAGTTCAAACCGAAGGACATCCGCGTGCGGTCCCAATCACTGCGCGCCGTCGGCGGACTGCGCGGCTCGACCTTCGCGGATTTCGAGTGGGAGTCGGCCGCGCTGTATTCGCGCGCGCGGACCCGCGACGCGGAGGCCAACAACATCCGGCACAGTCGTCTCCAGACCGCGCTGCTCCGCACGGACAATTCCGCCTTCAATCCCTTTGGTTATACCTTCCGGAATGTGGGCGGGGTCATTCAGGTCGACCAGCCCTACACCAATCCGGCCGGGGTCGTCGACCCGCTCACCGACACCTTCATCCGCGAGGGCCGCACCGAACTCGTGACGTGGGACGCGAAGCTGAACGGTACACTCTTCAATTTCTGGGGCGGGCGCGTCGGCAGCGCGTTCGGCGTCGAGTATCGTTGGGAGTCCTACCAGGACTGGCGCCCGCCGTTCCACGGGCTGAATCCCGCGGGCGACCCCACGCCCAATCTGCCGCGGGGCATCGACAACGATTTTGTCGGTCTCAGCCCCAATCTGAATCTTTACTCCGCCCGCAACGTGGTCTCGGGCTACACCGAGCTTCTGGTGCCGGTTTTCGGCAAGAAAAACCGGCTGCCGCTGCTCGACGTGGTCGAATTTTCGCTGGCCGGCCGTTACGAGAAATTCTCCGATTTCGGCGACGCGTTTAAACCGAAATACGGCCTCGCCTGGCGCCCGGGGGCGAACCTCCTGGTTCGCGCCTCCTACAACGAATCGTTCCGCGCCCCCAATCTGGTGCAGACCAACAACCAGCCGTTGCAGCGCTCCGTGTCGGGCGTGACGGACGTCTATCGCTCGCCGGTGACGGGCCTGATCACCGACGGCTCGACCAGCCGCACGGTGTTTCGGCAGGGCAACGCCGGGCTGCGACCCGAGGAATCGAACACGGCCACCATCGGACTTGTGCTGGAGGTACCGCGAATCAAGGGGCTGACGTTCACCCTCGATTGGTGGCGGCTCAACCAGAGCAAAGTGATCGACAATCTCGCCTCGGCCGGCGTGCTGGCCCGCGACCAGCAGTTGCTGGATTCCTACACCCAGGCGCAAATCGCCGCCGGTACCGCCGCGAACAGCATCAGCACCAACTCCGGTGCCGCCGATTACCACGGCAACCCGAATGTCACGCGCGCTCCGGTCACGCCGGCGGACCGCGAAGCCTTTGCCGCCTACAATGCGACACGCCCGGCGTCATCGCAACGCGCCCCGGTGGGGCGGCTGGTCTCGCTGGTCGACGACTACCTCAACCTCGCGGGCCGCGACCTCGAAGGCTTCGACATGGCGATGTCGTATCGGCTGCCCAAGCTGCCGTTCGGTCAGTTCACGTTCCGGGCGGAGGCCACGCTCAACCGGAAATTCAAGCAGCAGCTCGACGAATTTTCCGAGGTTGATTCGATTTTGGAGGAGGACGGACGAGCGAAATGGCGCGGCAATGCGAGCCTCACGTGGCGGCACGGTGACTGGAGCGCGGGTTGGTTCTCGGAGTATTATGGTGGCTCGATGGATCCCGGTGGGGCCTTGGCGACCGGTGCGGCCGGCCGCGCGCTCTATGACCAACTGGGCCGTCCCTCCTATATCAAGGAATTCTTCGATATCGGCGGGGTCGTGCGGTATCGGTGGTGGATCGAAGACGTGATCCAGCACAACGCCTACGTGCAACACCGCTTCGGAAAGCAACACGGAATCCTCCGCAATGTGACCGTGCGCGCGGGCGTCACCAACGTCTTCGACGAGGAGCCCCCGATCGCCGACGAGTCACGCGGTTACCAAGGTGGCACCGTCAGCGCGAAGGGCCGCGCGCTCTATCTGCAGATTTCCAAGAAACTGTGACGCACTGAGACTCAAACGGTCGCTTCGCTCGGTACGCGATTTCTGAAATCGTCGGGCTGATGGACGACCAGCGAGGGCCCGGCCAGGCGGCTCACACTTGCTCAAGAGCCTGCCGCAAATCCCAGATGAGATCCTCGTGGTGCTCGATGCCGATGGAGAGCCGCACCAAGTCGTCGGTGATGCCACCGAGCAGTTTGTCCTCCGGCGTGAGGCCCGAGTGCGTCATCGCGGCGGGGTGTTGCGCCAGCGATTCGGTGGAGCCGAGCGAGACGGCGAGTTTGAAAACTTTCAAATGATCCAGGAAGGCGAAGGCCTCCTTTTCCCCGCCGCGGAGGTAGCACGAGATCAGCGAGCCGGGGCCGGTGTGTTGTTTCCGGTAGATGGCGTATTCGGGATCGGCGGGCGTGAGCAGCCCGAGGTAGCAGACCTGGCGCACCTTCGGGTGGGACGCGAGCAACGCCGCCACCGCGATCGCATTGCGCTGCTGCTGCTCGGCGCGGATCTTGAGGGTCTCGAGTGACCGGGTGAGCAGCCAGGCGGTGTAGGGGTTGGGCATCCCGCCGAGCAGCGCGCGGTGCTGCGCGATGGCGGTGAGGAGCACGTCGTCGTTGGCCAGTGCGACACCGCCGACCACGTCCGAGTGGCCCCCGATAAATTTCGTGGCGGAATAAAGCACGAGGTCGGCGCCGACTTTGGCGGGTTGGGCGAAGACCGGGCCGGCCATCGTGTTGTCGACGATCACGAGGATGCGACCGGAACTCTGCCCCGCCGGGGCCGGGGCGTGGCGCAGCGCGAGTTCCTTCATGCGGCCGATGTCCGTCAGCCGGTTGTTGGGATTCGCCGGACTCTCGATGAAGATCGAGCGGGTGCGCGGTGTGATCAGCGGCGCGGCGAGGTCGGGCGCGGCGAAACCCGCCGGGATGAAATGCGCGGTGATGCCGAGGCGTTTCAGGAAATGGTGGATGAGCGCATCGGTGCCGCCGTAGACCGGCGCGCAAACGATTATCTCGTCGCCCGGGTGATGCGTGGCGAGGAGCGTCGTGGCGATGGCGGCCATCCCGCTGGAAAAGCTGTAGGCGTCCCTCATGCCCTCCCAGAGGGCCACGCGGTCCTCGAAGATTTCGAGATTCGGATTGTTGATCCGCGAGTAGATGAGACCCATCTCGCGGCGCGGCGGCGGGTGGCCTTCGCCGTGGGCCCAGGCGAAAAACTGTTTGCCGTCGGCGGCGTGCTTGAACGCAAACGTGGAGGTGAGAAACACCGGCGGCTTCACCGCGCCCTCGCTCAACCACGGATCGAAGCCGTAGCTGAGAGCCAGCGTTTCGGGGTGCAGCCGGGCGATTTCAGAGTCGGATAGCTTGCTCATAACATCTTTGGTTGGGCGCAGGCTAACCCCGGATTCGGCGAATGTCCGCAGTGCGCCGGCCGTGCGCGATATTAATTAAGACAGCTATTCAGGCCTATTGCCGGCGCGAACGATGGGCGCGGGCTGCTCTTTCCTCTTTCGCGGTGCCCGAAATCGCTCCCCGTGCTCGCGGATTTTTCCCAACAAGAAAGGGAACGAGGAACCAGTGTGCCGACCGCAAAGTAGCGTGACAAGTAGCGGCGAGCGCCAGCGAGTGGAGCGCGCCGGTGGTCCACTCGCTGGCGCGCGCAGCTACGTCACGAAAGTTATTGGTCGCGCCACTAGCATGATCTGCGCCGGAGGAAAATGGGCAGATGGGGGACGCACGGGAGCGTCAGGTCACCGGCGGGGTTGGTCTGGTTCGGCGATGGGCCAGCCGGAGGCGATCCAATCGGAGAGGCTGCCGGTGTTGGCGGCGCGAAAGCCCTCGGCGGCAAGGATGCGGGCGGCGATGCCCGAGCGGCCGCCGGCGGCGCAATACAGCAGCAGTTCGCGGCCGGCGTGGGCGGCGAGGAACGTCTGCCACCGCGCCCGGCCCCCGGTGAGGTCGGTGAGCGGCAGCAGCACGGCGCGCGCGGCCACGCCACCGTGCCACTCACCGGGTTCGCGGACATCGATGAGGAGCGCTGCGCCAGAGCGCACGCGTTCGGCGCACGCGGCGGGCGCGAGGCGCGGCGCGGAGGCGAAGAGGGCCTTGAGCAGCTTCAGCGGGTTCATGCGGATGCCGGCAGGGGCGCGGCGGCGGAGCGACGGTTGGCCATGAAGTAGAGCACGGGCACCGCCATCCGGCTGATCAGGAGCGACGCGATTTCGCCGAACATGAGACTGATCGCGAGCCCCTGGAAAATCGGATCGGCGAGAATCACGCTCGCGCCGACGACCACGGCGAGCGCCGTGAGCAGCATGGGCCGGAAGCGCACCGCGCCGGCCTCGATGACGGCGTCGCGCAGCGGCAGACCCTGGGCGCGGCGCAGCTCGATGAAGTCGACGAGGATGATCGAGTTGCGCACGACGATGCCGGCGCCGGCCATGCAGCCGATCATCGACGTCGCGGTGAAAAACGCGCCGAGCGCCCAGTGCGCGGGCAGAATGCCGACGAGCGAAAACGGGATCGCGGCCATCACGACCAGCGGGGTCACGTAGCTGCGGAACCAGCCGACCATGAGCATGGCGATGAGCACGAGCACGGCGGCGAACGCGAGGCCGAGATCGCGGAAGACCTCGAGGGTGACGTGCCATTCACCGTCCCACTTCAGCGCGGGTGACTGGTCGTCGGTGGGAAGATTGAGGTGAAAAATCGGCAAGGCGGCCACGGTGGCGCCGAACTTCCGCGCGTCGAGCGCGCGAATCGCGCGGTCGATGCCGAACATCGCGTAGGCCGGGCTCTCGACCTTCCCGGCGACGTCGGCGGTCACGTAGGTGACGGGCAGGAGGTTCTTGCGGTAAAGATTTGGGCTGGCGGTGGTGCGCTCGATCCGCACCAGTTCGGAGAGCGGCACCAGGGGAGCGGCGGGATCGCGGTCGCTGCGCACCTGCAAGGCGAGCAGCGACTCCGGCTGGCTGCGGGCGGCGGGTGGCAGCTCGAAAATGATCGGCACATCTTCGCGCTCCGCGGGCAGGTGCAACAGATCAACCGGTTGGCCCTGGGCGGCCAGTTGCAGCGCCTGGGTGACGGCGGCCTCGCTGATGCCGTGCAGGGCGGCCTTGGCCTTGTCGATGACGAAGCGGACCTTGGGCTGCGGAGCCTCGACGTACCAATCGATGTCCACGACGCCCTCGGTCTTTGCCAAAATTTCCCGGACCTCGCGGGCGAGCGCGATGCGCTGGGTTTCGTCGGGGCCGTAAATTTCGGCGACGATGGACTGGAGCACGGGCGGGCCCGGCGGAACCTCGGCGACGGCGACGGCGGCCCCGTATTTTTTGGCGATGGCGGCGACGGCCGGGCGGATGCGCTTGGCGATGGCGTGGCTCTGGTGGGAGCGCCGGTCCTTGCCCACGAGATTGACCTGGATATCGGCGACATTGGGGCCGCGGCGGAGATAGTAATGGCGGACGAGGCCGTTGAAGTTGAACGGCGACGCGGTGCCGGCGTAGATCTGGTAGTCGCGCACCTCGGGCTCGCCGCGGATCGCGGCGGCCATTTCCCGGGCGATGCGGGTGGTTTGTTCGAGGGTGGTGCCCTCGGGGGTGTTGAGGATGACCTGAAACTCCGACTTATTGTCGAAGGGCAGCATCTTGATCGTGACCGCACCGGTCAGCACGAAGGCGACGGCCGCGAGCAGCAGTGTGACGATGCCGCCAAGAAACAGCCACCGCCAGCGGGCGCGGTCGAGCAGCGGCCCCATGACGCGGTAGTAGAGCCGGGTGAACCAGTCATCGGGCGCGTGCTCGTGTTCTGGCAATGTAGCCGGGGTCGCCGACCCCGGTGCACGGAGTGCGCCGTCCCGGGAACCGGGGTCAGCGACCCCGGCTACCTTGGCGTGCCGGCGCAGGACGCGAATCGCCGCCCACGGCGTGATGGTGAAGGCGATGGCAATCGAGAAGAGCATCGCGGCGGTCGAGCCAATCGGAATCGGCCGCATGTAGGGCCCCATCAGGCCACCGACGAAGGCCATCGGCAGAATGGCCGCGATCACGGCCCACGTGGCGAGGATGGTCGGATTGCCCACCTCGTCGACGGCCTCGAGGGCGATCTGCGTGAGGGGCCTTTTCTCCGAGCCGGGCAGGCGGATGTGGCGGACGATGTTTTCCACCACCACGATCGCGTCGTC
>SXGT01521296.1_pt1 | contig 33892 bp, 32 predicted proteins | sample 3176221 | NCBI WGS metagenome assembly SXGT01 (sample SAMN11356862, study PRJNA531348) | freshwater metagenome | isolation source: freshwater sample F1-120 | place: China: Fuxian Lake, Yuxi | collected 2017-12-25 | reverse complement strand
TCCGCCACGAGCGCCGGCCGCCCGTAGCCGCGAGCCACAACCCGGGCCCGGCCCGCCGCCCCGCGTCGTGCCCGCTCGGCGGGGTCGGCGAGGGCCGCCCGGAGCGCGGCTTCGAGGGCGTCGACGTCGTCGGTGGGGACCACCCAGCCGACCGCTTCGTCCACGAGCTCGGGGATGCCGGAGACCGCGGTGGTGATGACCGGGAGGCCGCTGGCCATCGCTTCGACCAGGGCCACGGGCAGGCCGTCCATGTCGCCGTCCGGCGCGACGCGACACGGCAAGACGAAGCAGCACGCGCCGGCGAGGCGTCTGCGCACCTCGGCGTGGGGCAACAGGCCGAGGACACGGAGCGGCGGGCTCGGCGCCAGGTCGCTGATCACGTCGATGTGGACGCGGTCGCCGAGGCGTCGGGCCACTTCGGCCACGAGGTCGAGCCCCTTCTTGGGGACCGCGCGCCCGACACAGAGGACCGGCCCGGGCGCGGCGGGGTCGGCCTGGGCGAAGCCGTCGAGGTCGAGGCCGAAGCGCACCAGGCGGGCGGTGACGCCGTACCGATCGTGCACCAACGCCTGGTTGTAGGTGGTCATCGCCACGACGGCGGTCGCGTCGGTGAGCACCCGGCCCAGCGCCGGGCGGGGCTTGTACAGGTCGACGGCGTGGACCGTGACGCTGTACGGCACCCCGGCGCGCGTCGCCGCCAGGCGCACCCACTCGGCGGCTTCGCCGGCGAAGTGGACGTGGGCGCGTCGCGCCCGCCGGAGGATCGCCGCGAGCCACAGGACCCGCCGCGAGACCCACGCAGGCCGCCGGAGCCACTCCAAGAGGAGCGTCGGCGCGGCCGCGAACCACCCGGCGCGGTGGGGTTGGGCGTGCAGCGGCGCGCCCGTCGGCTCGACGAAGATGTCGTCGCGGGTGTCGAACGCCGCGAGCTCGACGGGGACGCCGGCGGCGCGGAGGGCCCGGACCTCGTCGCGGACGAAGGTCTCGCTCAGGGCGGGGTGGTAGCGCACCACGTAGAGGATCATCGTGCGCTCCGGGGCCGGGCGACGACCTCGGCGAGCACGGCCTCGATCTCCGCGGCGCGGTCGGCCCAGGTGCGCACCCGCGGCTCCCCGTGCCCGGCCGCGACCGCCCGGCCGAGCGCCGCCGCGAGCCCGGGCCGGTCGCCGGGGGGGTAGTAGAACGGGCGGTCGCCGGCGATCTCCCGCACCGTGGGCAGGTCGGCGGCCACGATCGGCCGGCCGGTGGCCAGGTAGTCCCACAACTTCAGCGGCGACGTGAACTGCCGGCCGAAGCTGTTGTCCTCGAGCGGGAGCACGAGCGCGGCGGCGGCGGCCAGGCGGGCGGGCAGCGCGGGGTAGGGGAGGGGGCCCCCCGCGCGGACGTTGGGCGGCAGGGGGCCGGGCCACGTGTCGCCGACCAGCTCGAGGTCGAACTGCGGGAGGTCGGCGAAGGCCTCGACGAGCGCGGCCACCCCCTTGTACGCCCGCGCCGACCCCGCGTAGACCACGCACGGGCGCGCCGAGGGCTCCCGCGGCGGCGCGGGCGCCACGCGGTCGGCGGCCGTGGCGTTGTGGACGACGCGTCGGAGGGCGGGGAGCGCGGCCCCGTAGGCCGCCTCCAGCGCAGCCAGCGTGCCCCCGCTGTTGGTGACCAGCGCGTTGCAGCGCGCGAGCATCGCCCGCTCCCACGCCTCGGTCACGCCGGGCTCGTCTTCCTCCTCGGCGGCGCGCTGCTTCTCGAGGCAGTGTGCTTCGTACACCACGCGCGGCCGCTCGCCGACGGGGCCGAGGTACTTCAGCTCGCGGGCGTACACCACCGAGTCGCGGGTCGCCGCGTCGCACCAGGTGGCGAGCGTCCACCGGAACCACGCGCTGGCGGCCGGGCTCCACGCGCTCGGCGCCAACTGGAGGTGCAGGGTCGGCACCGGGGCGAGGCCGTGGTCGGCGAGGATCGTGTCGACGTCGGCCGGGGCGCCGCGGGCCCGGTTGGCGAGGAGCCACACCTCGTGCCCGCGCGAGGCCAGCGCGTGACAGGTGTGGAGGACCTGGACGGTCTGGGCCCGCGTACCGGGGAGCGCCGGCCGGTACAGGTGGAGCACACGCACGGGCGTCCGGTAACCGCGGCCCATAGGATGCACCGCATGTCCACGCCCCTTCCCCGCACCGATGCCGAGCTCGGCGAGCTCGCGTTCGCCAACCTCCAGGCCGTCGTCGCCATCGACAGCCAGTCCGACGAGGCGTCGCCCACCATCCCGACCACCGAGGGCCAACGGCGCCTGGGCCAGGTGCTCGCGCGCTACTACGTCGGCGCCGGCGCCACCGTGGAGCAGGATGCGCAGGCCAACGTGTTGGCGTGGCTTCCGGGTCGCGGGGCGCGCGCGGGTGCTGCACCGGTGGCGTTCATGGTGCACGTCGACACGGCGCGGGGCACCCAGGCGGTCCCGGCCCTGAATGTGTTGCGCGGCTGGGACGGCACGCGGGTGCCCTACCCCCGCAACCCCACGATCTGCGTCGACCTCGACACCTACCCGGCGGCGGCGGGGTTCGTCGGGCACGACCTCGTGTACGGGCCGGGCGACTTCCCGTTCGGTCTGGACGACAAGCTCGGGCTCGCCTACTGCATGAGCCTCGCGACGATCCTCGCCGGCGCGGCGTGCGACCACCCCCCGCTGGTCTTCATCGGCCGCCCCGACGAAGAGGTGGGCCGGGACGCCGCGGTCGTGGGGCTCGCGGCGCTGTTGGCCGCCCGCGGCGTGCGGTGCGGGTACACCGTCGACGGCATCCTGCCGTTCGAGGTCAACACCGAGAACTTCTACGCGGCGGTGGCGCACGTCGGTTTTGCCGGCGGCCCCGCGCGGCCGTTGGAGGGGGCGCCGTTCGTCGCGCACATCGGCGGGGTCAACACGCACGGCGCCACCGCGCACGCCGAGGGGCACCGCGCCGCGCCGCGCCTGGTCGCGGAGTGGGCCGGCGCCCTGGCCCGGCACGAGGTGGTCTTCGATCGGTTCGTCTCCGACGCGCTTCGCGACTGCGACGCGGTGGTGCACCTGCGCATCGCCGACGGAGCCGAGCAGCGGGTCCGCGACGCGCTCGAAGCGGTCATGGCGCCGCACGTCCGGCGGGGGGCCACCTTCCGCCTCGAGCCCGGCGCGGCCGTGGAGGGCGATGCCGCGGTGGAGGCGATGCTCGACTGGCTCGCCACGTTCTACGCCTCGGCGCCTGGGTTCACGCTGCCGTGCGAAGACTCCCACGGTCGCGACGGCTACAGCCACCCCTACCGGGCGCGCCCGGTCGCCGACGGGGTGCAGCTCGACGTGCGGATCCGCGACTTCGCCGCCGAGGGGCGTACGCGCCGGGTGGAGCACCTGCGCGGCCTGGCCGGGGGCCACCGCTTCGCGGCCGAGCACCAGTACGAGAACATGGGTCCGCGCATGGCGGCCCACCCCGAGCTGGTGGAGTGGGCCCAGGCCGCGGCGGCCGACGTCGGCGTGCCGGTCTCGATCGTCCCGATCCGCGGCGGAACGGGGGTGGACCCGTTCCTGGACCGCGGCATCCCGGTGGCCAACCTCGGCACCGGCTACTTCGCGCCCGAGAGCGAGAAGGAGCTCACTTCGCTCCAGACGATGGCGCACCACCTCCGGTGGTTGTACGCGCTGGTCCAGAGGCTCTGACCGCCGAAGCGGGATAACGACGGCGCGACGCTGTCGCGTCCGCTTCCCGGAGTTCACATGCGCTTCTCTCGTGTCATCGCCCTGTTCGCCCTCGCCGCGCTCCCCGCCGTCGCCTTCGCCGGCAAGGCCAAGGAGCCGGATCCGCTGCCGGTGATCGTCGCCACGGGCATCGGCGAGTTCGACACCGTGTTCAACCCCGCCAAGGGCATCCAGGACAAGCTCAAGGCCGAGTCCGACTCGCTCAAGAAGGCGCGCACCGACGCCAACGCCGCGCTCGAGGTCGCCACCGACGATCCGCTCGGCACCGCGCTCGCGGAGCTCAAGAAGAAGGCCAACACCAAGCTCAAGGTGGTGATGAGCGGCCGCATGCCGAAGGTCAGCCCCGAGGGCGTGGTGCCCGACAACATCCAGAAGGGTATCGACGCGGTCAACGGCCTGGTCGACGCGGCCGACGGCACGATCACCCGCGCCGGTGGCCTCAAGGACGAGGCGATCCGCCTCGCCGGCGCGTGCAAGGACTTCCCCGGCAAGCTGCCGGGCCTGGTCAAGAACCCGCTCGAGATCGCGTCGAAGGGCAAGGTCGTGGGCGACGACGTGAAGGCCACCACCGCGCTCCCCGACCGCATCCAGCTCGTCGTCGACGAAGCCGGTGGCATCTTCACCGACGTGCAGGGCGCGTTCGCGGAGTAGGGCGTCGGTCCGCCGCAGGTGCGTACGAAAGTACGCACCTGCGTATGGACGGTGGCACCATCCTGGGGTAGAAGGGTGCGGAGGCTGTGATGTTCATCCCCGTGCTGCTCGCCCCGTTCGCGGCGTACGCGCAGGAGCCGGTGGGCTCCATGGATGATGCGGGGGTCGCCTCGGTGTCGGTGGTGCTCCCGCAGTCCGAGGCCGAGGTGCGCGCCGCCCTGGCCGACCCGGAGGTGGCCGCGCTCCTGCCGCCCGAGGTGCTGGCCGTGCGCACCCTCTCCTCCGGCCGGTGCGTCACCCTCGGCGTCACGGTCAAGGGGGCGTGGGACCCGCTGCAGTACACCACCCAGCGCTGCCCCACCGCCGATGGGTTCCGCTACAAGTTGCTCCAGTCCGACTCCATCACCGCCTACTCGGCGGAGTGGTCGTTGGCGCCGCACGTCGGGGGCGGCACCGAGGTCACCTACCGGGTGTCCACCGAGGTCGATCTGCCGGTTCCGCGCGCGCTGGTGCGCAAGAACGTCCTCGTCAGCGCGCGCGACACGGTGCTGGCCCTGGTCCGGCAGCTCACGTCGCGCCGCCACTGACGCCTACTCGTAGTACATCCACAGCGGGCCGGGAAAACTCCACGTCAGCGCTTCGCGCAGGCGGTCCCGCCAGTTGATCCAGTTGTGCCCGTCCGGGGCCTCCGTGAAGCGCGCCGCCTCGGCGCAACGCTGGAAGACGGGGAACAAGCTGCGGTTGTAGTAGATCAGCGACTCGAACGTGCCGCAGCTCTGGTAGACCTTGGCGTCCAGGTGCGGCGGCTCGGCGCGGAACTCGTTCACGAAGCGCACGATCGGGTCCCACAGCGGGCCGCGCTCGTGCTCGCCGATGTCGGTGAACGCGAGGCTGCCCGACTGCAGGATGAGGCGGCCCCACGTGCCCGGGTGGCGCACCGCGGCGAACAACGAGGACACCGCGCCGAAGCTCGCGCCCATGATCCCCTGGAACTCCGGCCCGTCGAGCACCGGGAAGTTCGCCCGGAGGTGGGGGAGCAGCTCGGTCGCGAGGAAGTCGGCCTGCTTGGGGTTGGCGGCGTACTCCCAGTTGCGCTGCACGCCGCTGGTGAAGCACACCAACAGCGGGGCGACCTCGTGCCGGTGGATGAGGTTGTCCAGGCACGTGCGCATCGTGGCGAAGTGCTGGAAGTCGTTGCCGTCGTGCACGATGAGGAGCGGGTACTTCTTTCCGGCGCGCGCGCCGTACGGCACGTACACCTGGAAGGTGCGGTCGCCGTGCCAGATGGCCGAGTGCAGCTTGCTCTCCACCAGGGTGCCGGCGCGGGCGAACGGGTCGGGCCGGGTCCACTCCGGGTCCTCGTACGACGAGGCCGGACAGACCGAGTTGCTCCCGAACGGATCGTACGCGCGGCGCGGGTTGCGCGGGTCGGCCGACCACCGCCCCTTCCCCTGGCGCACGACCTCGAACTTGTACTCGACGCGGGCCCGCTTCGGCAGGTCCAGTGGCAGCCAGAACGCGTCGGTGTTCGGGATGCGGCGGAGCTCGATGCGCGACGGGAGGCCGAAGACCCAGTGTTGGAGAAAGACCGCCTCGGTGGGCTCGCCGTCCCAGTAGAAGAACGTCGCGTGGTCGTCGTCGACCAGGGGCAGCACGGTGTCGTGCACGAACGCGTCGAGCAGCGCGCGGCGGTTGGCTCCGGCCCGCTGCGTCTGCGTGATGAGCTCAAGCACCCGTTGCATCGACCACGCTCCCGTCCTGGCTCAGGGTGAAGGCGGCGCCGGCGGTGCCGGTGTAGCGGCCGTTCTCGTAGACCGCGCCGTTCTGCAGGCCGACCACGACGCGCGGCTGCAGCCGGTGGGCGAGCACCGCGACGTTGACGCGGTCCGCGAGGTCGAGCCGTTCGCGGGCGTGCGGGAGCAGCACCGTGCTGCGCAACAGGCCGAAGCCGTGGTCGAGGAACTCGGCCGTACCGGGGCCGTACGCGGTGTGGTCGTGGTAGAGCAGCACCCGCTCGGTCATGAGCATCGCGCCGCCGCTCCACGCGTACAGCGGCCGCACGGTGAGGGCGGGGCCGACGTCGAAGAAGGTGCACCGGTTCCGGAGCACCCCCACGTGGCCGCCCGCGACCAGGAGCGCGTCGCACCCTTCGAGCTCCTGGCGCACCGCCTCGCGCTCACGCCGCACCAGCGGGTGCTCGCCGGGGCGGACCTCGCGGTCGAAGCCGTCGTGGAGCGCGCGGGCTTCGGTGAGGAACAGGTCGTCGATCTCGCGGAGGTGTCGTGCGGCCTGCTGGAACCACGGGTCGGCGGCGGTGCCGTACTCCCGGAGCAGGTTGCTGGCGCACTGCACGGCGCTCTGCACCCGGAGGTGGTAGCGGTCCTTCATGCGCCGCAGGGCGTCCTGCTTGGCGGTGTACCGGGTCATCAGCTCGGGCGCGTCGCGCTCCAGAAGCCGGAACCGGTCGTACAGGCGCAGGTTGCGGACCTCGTTGGGCAGGGCGGCGCGCAGCGGCTCGTCGCGCAGCTCATCGTAACGCCAGCCCGCGCTGATGAGCGCGACCGGGCCGTTCACGCCGTGTTTCCGGAGGACTTCGGGGAGGACCCCGTCGGGGCGCTCCGGACCGAGGATGGTCAAGGACATCAGGGGCCTCCCGATAGCCGGCCGGGCGCCGATCGGCACGCGCCAGCCGCGGGTGCGGGTCCGGCATACAGGGCGCCCCGGGAGACACCATGATCGAGGTGCGGGGGCTCACCAAGACCTACCGCGTGCCGGTGCGTCCGCCGGGGCTCGGCGGCGCGTTGCGGTCGTTGTGGTCGCGCGAACACCGAGAGGTGCACGCGGTCGCCGACTTGTCGTTCACGATCCGGCCGGGCGAGCGGGTGGGGTTCCTCGGGCCCACCGGCGCCGGCAAGACCACGACGCTGAAGATGTTGTCGGGGCTCCTGTACCCGTCCTCCGGCGAGGTCTCGGTGCTCGGGCACGTCCCGCAGGCGCGCGAGCCGGCGTTCCTCCAGCAGATCACGCTGGTGATGGGCCAGAAGCAGCAGCTCCTGTGGGACCTGCCGGCCGCGGAGAGCTTCGAGCTGAACCGAGCGTTGTACGGGGTGGAGCGCGCGGAGTTCCGGCGCACGCTGGACGAGCTGGTGGCGATGCTCCACGCCGAGCCGCTCTTGGAGAAGCCGGTCCGCAACCTGTCGCTCGGCGAGCGCATGAAGTGTGAGCTCATCGCTTCGCTCGTGCACCGGCCGCAGGTCCTCTTCCTGGACGAGCCCACCATCGGGCTGGATGTCGAGATGCAGGTGCAGGTGCGGCAGTTCGTGGCCGAGCTCAACCGCCAGACCGGCGCCACCGTGCTCCTCACGAGCCACTACATGCAGGACATCGCGGCGCTCACGCCGCGCCTCCTCATCATCGACCAGGGGCGACTGCGCTACGACGGCTCGCTCGACGACCTCACCCGGCGGGTCGCGCCCGAGCGGCGGGTGGTGGTGCAGGCGGTGGTGCCCGAGCTCGAAGCGCTCGGGCTCGTCGCCCACGAAGGCCGGATGGTGGCGACGGTGCCGGCCGCCGAGGCCAACGCGCTTCTGCAGCGGGTGCTGGCGGTGGCGCCGCTGGTCGAGCTCGGGGTCGAGGTGCCGCCGCTCGACGAGGTGATCGGCCGCGTCTTCCGCGAGGGGCGCGCGTGAGCCGCCCGGCGCCGCTCGGTTCGGGCACCGCAGCGCGCCTGTGGCACGTCGTGCGCGCGTGGCCGGCGCTGCAACAGGTCGCGTTCTCGGGGATGGTCGCCTACCGCGCCGAGATGGTCATCTGGGTGCTGAGCGCCACGTTGCCGCTGGTGATGCTCGCGTTGTGGAGCGCGGCCGCCGCCGACGCGCCGATCGGGGGGTGGGACCAGCTCGGGTTCACGCGGTACTTCGCGGTCAACCTGATCGTCCGGCAGCTCACCGGTGCGTGGGTCGTGTGGGAGCTGAACTGGCAGATTCGCCAGGGGGAGCTCTCGCCCCGGCTCCTGCGCCCGATGCACCCGTTGGTCTTCAACCTCGCCGAGACGCTGGCGGCGTTGCCGTTCCGGGCGCTGGTGTTGTTTCCGCTGGTCGGCGTGCTGGCGGTGTGGCGGCCGGAGGCGCTCTTTCTGCCTTCTCCGTCGGTGGGTGCTGCGTTTCTGCTGAGCGTCGCGATGGCGTTCTTCGCCGCGTGGTCGGTCCAGGCCGCGTTCGGGATGTTGGCCTTCTGGTTCGAGCAGTCGATGGGCTTCTGGTCGGCGTGGTTCGCGGTGTGGGCGTTGTGCGCCGGGTACTTCGTTCCGCTCGACCTGTTCCCGGCGGGGTGGGTGCAGCTGGTCCGCGCATTGCCGTTCTACAGCACGCTCGGCGCGCCGATCGACATCCTGCTGGGCCGCGTCGCCATCGGGCCGACGCTCGCGGTGCAGGCGTTCTGGGTGGTGGCGCTCGGCGCGGGGCTCGGGCTCATGTGGCGGGCGGGTGTGCGCCGGTACGGGGCGGTGGGCGCGTGAGCGCGCGGGTCACCGGCGGTGTCCGGCCCGCGGTGGTGGTGGCCCTGGTGCGGGCGTCGATCTTGACGGCGTTCCAGTACCGCGCGAGCTTCGTCGCGGAGATGGTGGTGGGGGCGCTCTCGGCGCTCGGGATGGCGGCGCCGCTCTTCCTCGTGTACGCGCGGGTCCCGCAGGTGCAGGGGTGGACGCTCGACCAGGCGCTCCTGGTGACCGGCTTCTTCTTGTTGTACAACGCCTTTGTCGCGGGGGTCGTGGAACCGAACCTGGGCGCGGTGGTGGACGGGGTGCGCACCGGGGCGTTGGACTACTTCCTCATCCGCCCGGTCGACGCGCAGTTGCTCGTCTCGTTCCGGCGGGTGGCGCCCGCGGCGCTCTGGGAGCTCGTCGGGGGCGTCGTGATCCTCGCGGTCGCGCTCGGCCGGTTGCCCACGCCGACGTGGGCCCAGGTGGGCCTCGCGGCGGGCCTCTTCTTCGCGGGCCTGGGGGCCACCTACGGCTTGTGGTTGGCGGTCACGTGCCTGAGCTTCTGGTTTGTGCGGGTGGACAACCTGCGCTTCCTGCTCGGGGCGATCACCGACGCGGGCAGGTGGCCGGTGTCGGTGTACGGGCGGGCGTTGCGGCTGGTGCTCACGACCGTCATCCCGGTGGGGTTGGTGTCGAGCTACCCGGCGATGGCGCTGCTCGGGCGCATCGACGCCGGGCTGGTGGTGGGGGCGGTCGCGGCGGCGGTCGGGAGCCTGGTGTTCTCGCGCCTGGTGCTCGTCCGCGCCCTCCGCAACTACTCCAGCGCCAGCAGTTGATCTCAGGGGGACGCGCCGCGACCGGCCGCGTCGAGCGGCCGGTTGCGCCGCGCGTCCCGGCGCGGTGCGCGCCGGACCCTGCGCGCTTCGGGACGGTCGCGGCGCACCGCCCGCCGACTACTCCGTCTTCGGCTTCTTCAGCTTCTCGGTGCGCACCGGCTTCAAGCCGGTGCGGTCGACCTTGGGGACGCCGGCTTCGCGCGGCGGCTTGATCTCCTTGAGCTCGACGTCGAACGTGAGGTCGCCCGAGGGGGCGCCGGGGCGCTTCGGGGTGTCGCCGTACGCGAGGTCGGCCGGGATCCAGAAGCGGCGCTTCTCGCCCACCACCATGAGCTGCACCCCCTCGGTCCAACCGGCGATCACGCGGTTGAGCGAGAACGAGGCCGGCTTCCCGCGGGTGACCGAGGAGTCGAACATCGTGCCGTCCTTGGTCCACCCCGTGTAGTCGACCACGACCACCGACTCCTCCTTCGGGTGCTCCTTGCCCGTACCCGGGGTGAGGACCTTGGACGCGAGCCCGCTCTTGGTCTTCTTGGCGCCCTTGCTCGGCGCCGCGACGTCTTCCGGGGCGGGGATCGGCTTGGGGGCGGGTGTGATGCTCACGAGCTCCACGTCGAAGACCAACATCCCCGCCGGCTTGCCCGCGCGGCCCTTGTAGGCGATCTCCTCGGGGATCCAGAACCGCGTCTTCTCGCCGACGACCATGAGCTGCAGGCCTTCGGTCCACCCCGGGATGACCTTGTCGACCCCGAACGTGGCGGGCTTCCCGCGCTTGGTGGAGGAGTCGAACGCCGCGCCGTCGGTGGTCCATCCCGTGTAATTGACGGTGACCTTGTCCTTGGGGCCGGGGTGCTCCGCGCCGGTGCCGGCGGTGAGCACCTTGTAGGCGAGGCCCGTCGCGGTCTTCAGGGCGTCGGCCGGGGGCGAGGCGACGTCGGCCGGAGCCGGGATGTCCAACGCCGGCTTTTCGGCCTTGCCGTCGGACTTGACCTCGACCTTGGCCTCGGTCTTGGCCTCCGGGGCCGGGGAATCGGGGGTGGCACACGCGAACAGGGCGAGGAGCAGGTAGGTCATGGCCGCCGCTGCTAACCTTGCCGAAGCGGGCTCGCTGCAATAGCCGCCCGCCACTTCGAGGTGAATCGTGCTTCGTGCCCTTCTTCCCGCCCTGTTCCTCGCCGGCTGCGCCCCCAGCGGCGTCTTCATGATCTTCGTCCCCTACAGCGAGAGCGCCACCGAGTGCTCCACCACCGTCAGCGAGAACTTCAGCGACGCCTACTCGCCGGCCGATGACGACGAGGACGGCGGCGGCCCGTGGACCATCACCGAGGACTACACCGGCTCCGACTCGCTCATGTTCGTGCACATCTCGCCCACCTCCGGTGGCGGTGCGGTGTTGACGATGGGCGATGCGGCGTACCCGGGCGTGGCCGAAGGCGACGGGTGGACCTTCACCTGGACCCAGCACACCGACGGCAACTACAGCGCCGAGCACAAGGACGACTACGACTACACCGAGGCGTACACCAACGACTCCACGGTGAACATCCACGTGACGTCGGCCCTCTTCTCGGGCCTGAGCGGCACGATCTCCGGCACCGGCTCCAGCACGATGTCGTGGACCGAGTCCGACGAGTGGGACGTCGAGGACATCGAGGTCTACTCCGGCCAGATCCCGTCGCAGTACTACCTGGTCTACAAGGACTCGGGCGACCTCATCCCCCAGACCAACGAAGCGGAAGAGGACGACTGCAAGGGCGGCACCTGCGAGCTCGCGATCGAGCAGGCCTGCTCCACGTCGGGCCAGGCGTTCACCGCCGAGCGCGTCGAGGGCAACGACGTCCTGTTGTACAACGACTGGATCGAGGACGGCCAGTCGGGCGGTGGCGGCGGCAGCGTCGACACCGGGTTCTAAGCTCGTACGCCGCGACGCGGCGCCCCGCGCGGGCGCCGCCGTCGGCCCTACAGGATGGTCTGGCCGAGGGCGCTCAACAAGAGCCACACGGCCAGGCGTCCGGTGCGGTTCTCCGAGTCGATGACCGGGTTGAGCTCCACCATCTCCAGGCCGAGCACCTTCTTCGTGGCGGCGACCTTCTCGCAGATGAGGTGCGACTCGCGCAGGCTCAGACCGCCGGGGACGGCGGTTCCGACGCCGGGCGCGTGCTGCGGGTCGACCCCGTCGAGGTCGAAGCTCAGGTGCACGCCGGCGGTGCCGTCCAGCGCACGGTCGATCGCTTCGCGTGCACACAGCGCCGTGCCGCGCTCGTCGAGCTCGCTCATCGAGTACACGCGCAGGCCGACCTCCTGCACGAAGCGGCGCTCCCCTTCGTCCACCGAGCGGGCGCCGAACACGCAGACGTTGCGTGCGTCGAGCGCGGGGCCGTCGCCGGCGAGCGCGACCAGCTCGCGCGGGCCGTGCCCGAGCAGGACCGCCAACGGCATGCCGTGGATGTTGCCCGTGGGGGAGGTGCCCGGGGTGTTGATGTCGGTGTGCGCGTCGACCCACAGCACCCCGATGCGGCGCCCGCGCTTCTTCCAGTAGCGGCTGATCCCGGTGATCGTGCCGATGGCGACGGAGTGATCGCCCCCGAGCACCACGGGGAGGCGACCGGCCTCCAGGCCCGCCTCCACCCGGTCGGCGAGCCGGGCGCAGACCTCGGTGATCTCGTGGAGGTAGCGGGCGTGGACGTCGCCCGGCTCGAGCATCTCCTGCGAGCGCACGCCGAGGGCGAAGTTGTCGGCGACGCGGCATCCGAGGCCCTCGATGCCCGCCTTCAGGCCGGCGAGGTGGATCGCCGACGGCCCCATGTCGACGCCGCGACGGCCGGCGCCGAGGTCCATGTGGACGTTCCCGATCATGATCTCGCGCATGCGCTCACTCCGCGTGCAGATCGCCGGCCGCGAGCTCGCCGAACGTCGATTCTTCTTCCCAGTCCACACCCGGCACGAGGTGCGCCGCGTCGAAGGCCCGCGTCTCCACGATGCCGGCGCGCGGCGAGGTGAAGACCCGCATCAGCTCGATGCCACCGGGCTGGCCGACGCCGGAGCGCCCGTGCGGCGCGGTGGGCAGGCGCAGGCTCGCCCCGATCGTGCTGCGGTTCACGTTGAGCGCGCCGGTGCGCAGGCCGTCGCGCAGCTCGGCGAGCGCCGGGGAGTCGGGTCGCGCGAAGACCGAGGTGACCGGCCGGTAGACCGCACGGTTGTGGAGATCGACCGCCTCTTCGACGCTGGCGACGCGGTACAAGAGGAGCAGGGGGCCGGGCGGCTCCTCGTTGAGGAACGGCAACCCGCCGCGCCAGCGCACCTCGTAGATGCCGGGGCTGCAGTAGTGGCCGCGGCGGCCGCTGAGCTCCAGCGCGTCGCCCTCGCACAGCGGAACGTGGCCCTTGGACGACAACGCGCGGCAATACTTGCGGAAGCGCGTGCGCAGCGCTTCGCTGACGACGGGACCCATGAAGACGTCGTCCTCGAGGCCGAAGCCGACGTGGAGTCGCTGCGCGCGGCGCACGAGCTCCGGCACCACCTCGTTCCACGCGCTCGCGTGGATGAAGGCCCGGGCGGTGGACGTGGCCCGTTGCCCGGCGGTGAGGAAGGCGCCGACCAGCAGCTCGTACACCGCGCGCTCGCGCGGTGCGTCCTCGTGCACGTAGGCGAGGCCCTTGCCGCCGGTCTGGAAGTGGGTGGGCAGCTCGGGACGTTCGGCGAGGGCGCGGCGCAGCTCGCGCGCGGTCTCGTAGCTGCCGGTGAAGCACAACGCGTCGAGCCCGGGATGGTTGACCAGGCGTTGGCCCACGGCCGACCCCGGCCCCTGGACGAGGTTGAACACCCCGCGCGGCAGACGCACCCGGTCCCAGAGCTCGGCCACCGTCTGTCCGACGACGGGGCTGTACTTGGAGGGCTTGTAGACCACGCCGTTGCCCCCGAGCACGGCCGCGGCGGTGGTGAGCACCGCGCTGCTGAACGTGAGGACCGCGGGGTTGATGATGCCCACGACACCGCGGGGGACGAAGTCGGTGCGCCCGGCGATGTCGTCCATCACCCGCGGCGCGACCAGCCCTACGCCGTCGTCGAGCAGCAGGTCGAGGGCCCGGACGCTCGCCGCGACCTCCTGGCGGGACTCCCACAGGGGCTTGCCCGACTCGCGCGTGATGAGAATGGCGGTGGGTTCGGCGAACTCCTGCACCTGGTCGCGGAACCGTTGGACCGCCGCCGCGCGCTCCATGATGCCGGCCCGCCGCCACGCGCGGGTACCCTGCGTCGCCGACTCGATCGCCTCGTCGACCGAGCGCAGCGAGAACGCGAAGCGCCCGAGCACATCGCGCCGATCGCCGGGGTTGGTGGCGTTGAGGTACCCGTCGACCGACTCGGACTTGAGGAACGAGCCCCAGAGGTAGTCGCCGCGCCGGAGCACGCGCTCGGGGAGCTGGTTGGCCAGGGCGGTCGCCACGGGCGTCAGTATAGCCCAACGGGCCCGGCAGGGTGGCCGAGGCGCGCGCACGCTTCGTCGTGCAGCGGGGTGGCGAGGCCGGCTCGGCGGGCGACGGTGTGGAGCCACCCGTCGCGCCACGGCCACTCCTTCACCGCGGCGCGCCACGACCCGACCGCGAGGCTGTATTCCCGGAGGCGGCGCAGCGTGTCGGCTGCGTCGGGCGTGGCGCCGAGGCCGGCGCCGCACACCGGGAGCAGCTCGGCCACGCGCGCCTCGAGCTCGTCGGTCCGCGCGAGGCTGGCCAACACCGTCTCCTGGTGCAGGTCGCCCAGCACCCCGAAGACGCTGAGCCACAGGAGCTTGGTCCCGACCTCCGCTTCGTACTGGGCGGCGCTCGCCACGGTGCGGGCGGCGAGGCCCGCGCGCCCGAGGAACGCCGCGGTCCACGAGGCGTGGCGGCCCCAGAAGACCGACGGCGCGCCCGCTTCGGGGGGGGCGCCGCGGGTGGGGACGGCGAACCACAACTGCCCCTGCGTGAGCTCGCCGAACCCCCGTCCCCGCAGCCAGGGGAGCAAGGCCCCGTTCTGCACCAGGACGAGGTCGGCCGGGCGGGGACACGCGTCGATGATGCCGGCGACGTCGTCGTTGCGGGTGCACACCAGGACCGGCCCCCCCCCGTCGGGCACCGCACCGCCCCGCGTGACGACCTCGACCTCGATCCCCTGGGCGGTGGCCGCCGCCGCGAGCGCCTGGCCCACCCGACCGGCCCCCACCACGGTCAGCACGGCGCCGCCGCGATCGCAGCGCGATGCCGGGCGGCCCCGGCGCGCTTCGGGACGGTCGCGCGGCATCGCCCCCAAACGCTCGGGCGGGCCGGGCTCATCCGACGAGCTTGCCGCCGCACGCCTGCCACGCCGCCACGCCGCCTTCGAGGCTCGTGGCGTTGAACAGGCCCTTTTGACGCAAGAGCCGCGCCGCGGCCACGCTGCGCTGGCCGTGGGCGCAATAGCACACGATCTCGTTGCACTTTTCGACCTCGCGCCACCGGGCTTCGAGCTGGCCGAGCGGAATGAGGATGGCGCCGGGGATGGTGCCGAGGCGGGTCTCCTCGGGCTCGCGCACGTCGAGGAGCACCACGGGTTCGCCGCACTCCACGCGCTCTTTCACCTCCTGCGCGCCCGCTTCGAGGTTCGCGAGGGCATCGGCGTCGGCCACCGGCCCTTCTTCGCCGGCGACGACGGCGACCGGGCCGCGGCCGGCGCTCGGGGCGGGGGCGGCGGCCGCCGGGGCGGACGCGGGGGGAGGCGACGCGCGGGAGTCGCCGCTGACGCGGGACACGACGCGCTTGGCGAGGGAGCGCAACAGGCCCATGACGGTCTCCGCGTCCGCCGTATCCGGAGGGCCGGTCCCTCGCCGCAACACGGCCCGGTCGGCGCGGTCCCGGCTACCGAACCGCGGCGGCGGCGGACGCCCGGACATCGGGATAGCCCGCGGGGTCGTGCGCTTCTCCGACCTCTGCACGCTCGCGAGCGCCTTGTCCTGGCTGCGGGTGGCCCTGGCCGCCGCGTTGCCGTTGCTCCCGCGGGAGTGGTGGCTCGGCGTGTACGCGACGGCGCTCTTCACCGACGTACTCGACGGGCGCGTCGCGCGGAGCACCGGCACCGCGACCCCGGCGGGCGCCACGCTCGACGCCTGGGCCGACAAGGCGCTCCACGTCAACACCGCGTGGACGTTGGTGAACGAGGGCATCTTTCCCGGCTGGTGGATGTTGCCGCTGTTCATCCGGGAGATCGTCCAGGTGCCGCTGGTCTTCGTCTTCGCGCACCGGTGGCGCACGGGTGTGGGCCGGCCGGCCACCCGGCCGCTGGGGCAGCTCACCACGATCTTCGTGGCGCTCACGCTGGTGCTCGGGCTGCTCGGCCTGCCGACCCCGGCGCTCACGCTGACGGTCGGCGCCCTCGGCCTCGCTGCGGGAATGGATTACGCCCGGCTACACTTCTCCCACCTCCGCACGGTGCCGCTGCCATGACTCTCCTTTTCCTGCTGCTCGGGTGCCCCGAGACCGTCTCCAAGCTCGACACCGCCGACGCCTTCCCGGGCGACGAGGACGGCGATGGGTGGACCGTCGAAGAAGGCGACTGCAACGACGAGGACCGGTCCATCAACCCCGGGGCGGCCGAGGTCTGGTACGACGAGGTCGACCAGAACTGTGTGGCCGAGGACGAGCAGGACCAGGACGGCGACGGCTCGAAGGTCACGCGCGACTGCGACGACACCGACGCCACCCGGTTCCCGGGCAACGACGAGCTGTGCGACGGCATCGACAACGACTGCGACGAGACGGTCGACGACGATCCGGTCGACGGCGAGGTCGTGTACGTCGACCGCGATCTCGACGGGTACGCCGACGATCTCGCGGCCGAGCGCACCGTGTGCGAGGTGTACGCCGGCTTCACCCAGGTGCTCGGCGACTGCGACGACGACGATCGCTCGGTGGCCCCCGACGCGGCCGAGGTGTGCGACACGCTCGACAACGACTGCGACGGCGTGGTCGACGAGAACCCGACCGACGCGCCGGCCTGGTACGCCGACGCCGACGGCGACGGTGCGGGCGACGCCGCCCGGTGGCTGCGCGCGTGCGCGGCTCCCGATGGCACCGTGGCGGACGATTCGGACTGCGACGACACCGATGCCAGCGCGTTCCCCGGCGGCATCGAGCTGTGCGACGAGGTCGACAACGACTGCAACGACGAGGTCGACGACGACCCGACGGACACCACGTCGGTGTGGCCCGACCTCGACCTCGACGGGTACGGCGACTCCGCCGAGACGCCCGCCACGGCGTGCGCCTACACCGGCGCCGTCGTCGACGGCGACTGCGACGACGCCGACGCCACCGCCTACCCGGGCGCGCTCGAGATGTGCGACGGCGTGGACAACGACTGCGACGAGGTCGCGGACGATGACGTGAGTTTCGTCGACTACTACGTCGACGACGACGCGGACGGGTACGGCGCGGGGCCCCTCGTCGGGAACGACTGCCTGGTCCCGTCGGGGCACGCGGCGAACGCCGACGACTGCGACGACGCGGACGCGACGGTGTCGCCGGCGGCGGCCGAGGTCTGCGACGACGTCGACAACGACTGCTCGGGCACCGCGGACGACGACGCGGTGGACGGCAGCGAGTGGTACATGGACGACGACGGCGACAGCCACGGGGCCGGCGAGCCGATGGTGGGTTGCGCAGCGAGCGGCGACTACACCGTCGACAACGGCGACGACTGCGACGACAGCGAGGCCGACATCTACCCGGGCGCCACCGAGGCGGACGACGGATCCGACAACGACTGTGATGGCGCCTACGACGAAGACTTCGTGGCGGCCGGCGACCTCGTCTTGAGCGAGGTGGCCCGCCAGACGTGGATGGGCGGCACCTCGACCGACGCTTCGGGGCAGTGGTTCGAGGTGGTGAACGTCTCGTCGCGCGACGTGGTGCTCTCCGGGTGGGCCATCCAGCGCACGAGCTCGGTCGGTACCGACGGCTACTCCGTCGACCCTGCCGAGTCGCTGGTGGTGGAGGCGGGCCAACGCGTGGTCTTCTGCGCCTCGGCGGACTGGACGGACGAAGCCACCGCCGACAGCCTCCTCGTGTGCGACTACGTCTGGGGCGACCCGGCCTACCCGGACACCTACGAGGGCACCTACAAGGACAACACGTTCGGCCTGCAGCGCGACGAGGACTCCCTCTCGCTGTGGATCGCCGGCAGCATGGTGGACACCGTTTCGTGGGACGCCACGTGGCCACAGGGCGCCACCCAGTCCATGACGCTGGACAGCGCGTCGCTCAACGCGGCGGACAACGATCTGGCCGCCGCCTGGGCGATGGACTCCACCAACCCCTGGTGGGACGACGGCACCAGCACGGTGGAGTACGGCACGCCCGGCTACTGACCGGCCGGCGCCGTGCGCCCTACGGGAAGTAGTACCGGACGCCGAGATCGGCGCGGGGCTGCATGTAGCAGAAGAGCGTGACGCTGATGGTGCACACGTCGAAGGGGTAGCCGCCGAGGCCCACGTCGACGAACGCATCCAGCGGCATGTCGTGGAACTTCAGGTCGACGCCCAGGCCGGTGCCGAAGCCGAGCTTGCCGCTGGCGAAGCCCGGGTAGAGCCACACCCCGCCGTCGACGCCGGCCAGCCAGTACACGTCGAACTTCCCGAGCTCGGTGTCGCGCGCGGTGAACAGGTCGACCTCGAAGTTGGCGCGGACCTGTTGGAGCAGGCCGCCGTTGCCCAGGTAGGCGCTGATCCCGATGGCAGGCTTGAGCCAGTACTTTCCCGCGGCGCTGATGAAGCCGTTGCCCGAGGCGGCTCCGAGACCGAACTTCCGGGCGGTGCCGACCTCGGTGGCGGCCGCAGCCGGATCGACGAGCAGGGAAAGGGCGAGCGTGGTGATCATCGGGTCTCCGCCGCGCCTGAATAGCCGGTTTCCCTGCCGCGTACACTTGCGCCCTGTGGTCCTCCGGTTACAGGGCCCACCCCCAAAGCCAAGGGTTCACATGAAGAAGCTCGCTTTCGTCGCCGCCGCCCTCCTCCTGGCCGGCTGCTCCTACAAGAACCACAACGCTCCGGGCTTCGGCGCCCGCTGGGCCAGCGTGGACTACACCGTGCTCGGCGAGACCAGCGCCGAGGCCTGCGGTACCTACGTGTTCGGCATCGACTTCGGCCACCTGTTCCAGGACAAGGCCGGCGCCACCAGCGGCGGCGGCGGTGGCGACCCGCTCAGCGCGATCCTCGCGCTCGTCGGCGTCGGCGGCGGCACCCCGGAAGAGGCGCGTGCCCTCTACGAAGCCCTCGACAAGATGCCCGAGGCGACCAACCTCGCCGCGTACCGCAGCCACGTCACGAGCGACGGCCTCACCGCCGGCAAGTTCGCGATGCCGATCTTCGGCCGTCGTTGCGCCACCATCGTGGCCCACGGCGTCAAGATGGGCAAGGGCCCGGTCCCGAACGCCGAGTAACCCTCGTCGTCCCTGGGGAAGCCGCCTCGGCAACGGGGCGGCTTCCTTCGTTTTCGGCGCGGTTACAGCAGCTCGTCGAGGAGCGAGGTGGCGTAGCAACCCGCAGCGAGCGTGACTTCCAGCACGTAGCCGTCTTCGGTCGGGACGATCCTGGCGTCCTGCGCGGCGGCGACCAGCGGGCGCCGGCTGCCGGGGACGATGCGCGCCACCCGGTCGAGCTCGTCGAGGCCGACGCCCGACTCGGCGAGTACACCCTCGTCGAGCGCCCGCGCGGCGCCGCGCGGCCAGCGCATCTGCGCACCGTACAGCGGGCCGGTGGGGACGCCCGCCTCGAGCCAGTCGCCGTCGATGCGCACGGGGCCGCGCAGGTCGAGGACACGGTTGAAGCCGGCTGCCTGCCAGGCGATGAGGGCGAAGCGGCGACGCTGCGCGTCGAGGCGGCCGGCGCGGCCGAGCAGCACGTCGAGCCCGAGGTCGGGCAGCCCGTTGCCGACCCGCTGCGGTCCGAACCGGTTGGGGAAGTGCCCGAGCTGGAGGAGCCGCGCCGCGGCGAGCGCGGCGTCGCCGTCGCGCACGCGGATGCGGAAACGATTGCCGTCGAGCAACCCCGGCCGCAACGGCTCCCGCGTCTCCCCCGCGTCGACGAGGGTGAGCCCGTCGGGCAGGGCGCGGAGCCGCCGGCCCCCGACGATGGTGAACCGCTGCTCGGTGACCGCTTCGCGGTCCTTGAGCCCCGCGTAGCCGACGTCTTCGCTCTGGACGTCGGCGGCGCGGGCGAGCGTGCGCGCGACCTCCGGTGTGTCGCGGCCGGTGCGCCGCACCCGGTACCACGCGACGCCCCGCCCCTTCGGGCAGCCGTGCGGCACCTCGAGCACCTCGAAGTCTTCGTGGTGCACCTTGTACCGGCCGCCGGAGCCGGGGAGGCGGGGCTCAGCCATGGGGGAGGTCCTGGGCGACGATGACCTTGCCCACCACCTCGCGGGCCTCCAGGCGGGCCTGCGCGGCGCCGAGCTCGCGCATCGACCCGACCTCGTCCACGACCGGGAGGATGTCCCCGGCGTGGACGCAGGCCCAGGCGGCGAGCATGTCCGACGACGTTCCCATGGTGCTCCCCAAGACGTCGAGCTGCTTGAAGAAGAGCGTGCGCAGGCCGAGCGGCACCTCGGCGCCGGAGGTGGCGCCGCAACAGACCAGGCGCCCGCCCCACCGCAGGGCGCGCACTGAGCTCGCCCACGTGTCCTTGCCCACCGACTCGACCACCACGTCGACATCGCGGACGCCCACCGCGTCGTACGGCCACGCGGTCGCGCCGAGGGCCTCGATGCGCGCTCGCTTGGCGGGGGTGCTCGCGGTCGCGTGCACCTCGCAGCCGAAGGTGCGCGCCACCTGGATCGCGTAGACGCCGACCCCGCTGGCGCCCGCCTGCACCAGCACCCGCTCGCCGCGTTGGAGGCGGGCCCGCGCCACGAGCATGTGCCACGCGGTCAACAGGGCCAACGGCAGCGCGGCGGCATCGGACAGCGGCATCCCCGGTGGCACCGGCAGCACCTGCCAGGCCGGGACCACCACCCGTTCGGCGCAGCCGCCGTCGGCGCTCTCGCCGCGGATCCGGAAGTGGCGGCACCGGTTCTGGCGGCCAGCCAGGCACGCCGCGCAGCTCCCGCAGCCCCAGCTCGGGTGCAGGACCACGGGGCGTCCGTCGACCGTGCCCGCCACGTCGCTCCCCGGCACCCGCGGCAGGTGGAAGTCGTGCCCCGGCACCCCGCGGCGAACCCAGACGTCGAGGTGGTTGAGGCCGACGTGCGTGACGTGGACGACCACCTCGCCCGGGCCGGCGGCGGGCTCGGGGAGCTCCTCGATCCGGAGCACCTCGGGGCCCCCGTGTTCCCGCACCACGATCGCCTTCACGTCGCCTCCCGGTCGGCGGCCTATCGCGCGGGACGTGCGGCGGGGCTACCTTCGCAGGATGGCGAGCCCCGCCGACCTCGGCCCCCTGCGGCTCATCCGACGTTTCTTCGACGCGCGGCGGGGCGATCCGCGCGCCAAGGAAGACCTGTACCACCTGCGGGGCGTGCTCACCTTCGTCGCGCTCTTCGCGGCCACGATCGGCCTGCCCGGCCTGTTGTTGGCGTACTACGGCATCGCCGGCATCCGCGCCCAACAAGACGCCGCGCGCGCCCAGGTGGCCAACGACGCCGAGCTCGCGGCCGACCTGTTGGGCACGCAGATCGAGGCGGAGTTCAAGGCGTTCGAGGACTCGGCCCTGGGCCGGCTGACCACCGGCAAGTCGATGCACGCGCGGCTGGGCGAGCTCTCGCCGGCGCTCCGCGTCGTGTACCGGTTCGACGAGGAGGGCCAGCTCGCGGCGCCGTTCCTCGTCGCCGAGCGCCGGGGCGTGGACGAGGCCCCGTGGCGCATGGCCGAGGCGTGGCGGCGCGCGGCCGACCTCGAACAAGGGGGCGAGTACGGCGCGGCGGCGACCTTGTGGGGGCGGATCCAGCACCGGGTCGGCGACCCGGTCGCGCGGGGCGATGCGCTGTTCGCGCGGGCGCGGTGTCTGCTTCGTGCGGGCGACGTCCGCGGCGCCGAGGCGGCGTTCGGCGAGCTGGCGCGCGAACACCGGCAGGTCCGCACGGTGGAGGGCTTCCGCCTCGGCGACCTCGCGCGCTTCAAGCTCGCGGAGATCCTTCTCGCGCGCGAGCCCGACCAGGGGGTGGCCGCGTTCCAGCGGCTGATCGCCGATCTGCTCGGCGAGGCCTGGACGGTAGGGGAGGGGGGCGAAGCGGCGGTCGTCCAGCGCGCGCTCGACAACCTGGAGGCCACGGGCACCCCGCAGGAGCTCGTTCGCCGCGACCGCGACACCGTCGACGACCGGCAGGCCCAGCTCTACTGGGCGGGCGTGCTCCAGGCCGAGATGGACTCGCTGGGGGCGAAGGGTCGCCTCCTGCGTCAGCCGACGGGCAAGTTCTACTACACGGCGACGGACTCGGCGGTGTGGGCGCGCACGTGGACGGAGACCGACCAGTACCTCTTCGCGCTCGACGCCGACCTCCTGCTCAAGCGCCTCCGCGGGCTCGGCGAGGGGGCGCTCGGCGTCAACTCCGACGTGGTCGTGACCCTGCTCGCGGTCGAGGACCCGTCCCCGCCCGACGTGCGGGTACGTCGGCCGCTGTCCCGCGCGCCGCAGTGGTCGATCGTGGCCTACCCGCGCGACCCGGCGGCGTTGGACCGTCGCCAGTCGGAGGACGTCCGGCGGAGCCTGGGCATCGTCCTGCTCAGCGTCGTGATGATCGTGATCGGGGCGTTCCTGAGCGCGGGCCTGGTGCGCCGCGAGCTCGACGCCGCGCGGCTCAAGAGCGAGTTCGCCGCCAACGTGAGCCACGAGCTGCGCTCCCCCATCACGCAGATCCGGCTCAAGGCCGAAGCCCTGCAGCTCGGCCTCGCCGAGACGCCCGAGTCGCAGGCCCGCCACTACGACGTCATCGTGCGCGAGGCCGAGCGGCTGTCCCGCATGGTCGACAACATGCTCGACTTCGCGGCCATCGAGCGCGGCCAGAAGAAGTACAACCTCCGTCCCGGCGACCTCGCCGCCACCGTGCAGAACGTGGTCGAATCGGCCCGCGTCGCGATGGAGATGCGGGTGATGCAGGTCGAGGAGTCCTACCCGGAGGACCTGCCTCCGGTCTGGCACGACCCCGACGCAATCGCGCAGGTGATCGTGAATCTGTTGTCAAACGCGGCCAAGTATGGGCAGGACGCGGGGTGGATCGGGGTGGTCATCCGGTCGGCACCCGGCGAGGTGCTCGTCGAGGTGTCCGATCGCGGAATCGGCATCGACGCTGCCGAAACACAGGCGATCTTCGAACAATATTACCGAAGCAACGACCCGAATGCGCGCCGGCGCAAGGGCACGGGAATCGGCCTGACCATCGTGAAGTACATCATGGAGGCCCACGGCGGCCGCGTGACCGTACACTCCACGCTGGGCGTGGGCACCACCTTCGTGCTTCACTTCCCGATACAGAGGCCAGCCAGCCTCGACCGCCAAGGAGCCTGAACACGATGGCCCGGATCCTGTTCCTCGAAGACGAAGAAGACCTCCTCAGCTCGCTGGTGGCGTTCTTCACGCGCGAAGGCTTCGAGGTGTTCCACGCCCGAGGCGGCGACGCGGCGATTCAGCTCGCGACGCGCATGCGGCCGGACATCGCGGTGATGGACGTGATGTTGCACGAAGGCCCGGAGGGACCGGGCGGGAAGGACGGCTTCGAGGTGCTGCGTGCACTTCGGGACCGTGGTTTTGCCGGGCCGGTCATCTTCCTGACGGCGCGCACGCTCGAGCACGACAAGCTGCTCGCCTTCGACCTCGGCGCCGACGACTACATCACCAAGCCCTTCTCGCTGTTGGAGCTACGCGCCCGGGTTCGGGCGGCGCTCAAGCGGGCGGGCGGCGGCAAGGCCGTGTACCGGTACGGCAAGGTCGAGGTCGACCTCGACAACTACGTCATCCGCCACGGGGACGACCTCGAGCGCCTCTCCAACCGCGAGCAGGAGCTGCTGAAGTACCTCATCGAACACCGCGGCAAGGTGCTCCAGCGCGACGAGCTGCTCACGAGCATCTGGAAGTACAGCGCCGGCGTCACCACCCGCACCGTCGACACGCACATCCTCAACGTGCGCAAGAAGCTCCGCGACGACGCGAGCGAGCCCGCGTTCATCGAGACCCTCCACGGCATCGGCTACAAGTTCATCGCCCAGGAGCACTGATGCTCGCCCTCTGCGCGTGGGCGGCGGCGTCGGACCCGGCGGCGGACTGGAAGGCGCTGTACGAAGCACGGTTCGTGGCGGTGGCCGACGGTACGCCCGACAACGCGGCCCGGCTGTACGAGGCCACCCTGCTCGATCGGGGTCCCGCCGACGCGTTGTTCGTCGCCACCTCGTACTGGCTCGGGCGCGCGCGCCTGGAGCTCGGCGACCTGTCCCGCGCGCGCGGCAGCCTCGCGGCCGCCGCGGCCGAGCCGGGACTCGCCGCCGGCGCCCCCTACGTCAGCGACCCCGAGGTGCGCGACGCGGCGCGCGAGCTGCTCGAGGAGGTGGCGCTCCGCGGCGCGGTCATCGTTTCGCTTCCGGTGCGCTTCGACTTCGAGGGCGGCAGCTTTCCCGGCGTGCGGGCGTGGTCGGCCGAAGGCGCCGGGCTCGAGGTCGTGGGCGAACCCGGCCGACGTGTGGCGGCGTGGAGCACGGTGGTGGGCCCCGACACCACCGACCACGTGACCCTCCGGTTCGCCGCCACCGCGGCCCCCGCCGCGGTCTCCGTGCGCGCGCGCCTGGCGGAAGGCGAGCTCGCGGTGCGCTGGTCGGCGGTCGACGAGTGGGGCGCCCGCTGGCGCGGCCCCGTCACCCCGCTGACGGCCGAGTGGACCGAGGCGCGGGTCTCGGCCCGCGACCTGGAACCTCCGGAGGGGGCCGTCGGCCCGATGGCCCCCGGCCGGCTCACCGACGTCGCCCTGGAGCTGGTCCCGACGGGGACGGCTGCGCGGGGGCGGGCTACCTTGTGGGTCGACGACATCCTGGCGGAGTGATGCTCATCGTTCAGAAGTACGGCGGCTCCTCGGTCGCCGACGTGGTGCGCATCCGGGCGGTCGCGGCGCGGGTCGCCCAGACCGTCGCCGACGGGCACCGGGTCGTGGTGGTGGTCTCCGCGATGGGCAACACGACCAACGAGCTCCTGGCGTTGGCCCGCGAGGTCACCAAGACCCCGGGACGTCGTGAGCTGGACATGCTCATCTCGGTCGGGGAGCGGGTGAGCATGGCGCTCTTGGCGATGGCGCTGCACGAGCTCGGTGTGCCGGCGCGCAGCTTCACCGGCAGCCAGTCGGGCATCATCACCGACACCGCCCACGCCAGCGCCCGGGTGGTCGAGGTCCGGCCCGATCGGCTGCGGGAGAGCCTCGACGCGGGCGAGGTGGCCATCGTGGCGGGCTTCCAGGGGGTGAGCCGCGCGCGCGAGGTGACGACCCTCGGCCGCGGCGGAAGCGACACCACTGCGGTGGTCCTCGCCGGTGCGCTGGGCGCCGACGAGTGCGAGATCTGCTCCGACGTCGACGGCATCTGGTCGGCCGACCCGCGGGTGGTTCCGGGCGCGGTGAAGCTCGACACGCTGAGCCTGGACGAAGCGCTCGCGATGGCGCGGAACGGGGCCAAGGTGCTCTACGAAGACGCGGTGGCCTGGGCCCACCGGGAGGGGATCACGCTGCGCGCGAGCGCCACTGCGCAGCGTGGCGGCGGCACGCGGGTGCAGCCCGCACCGACGCCGGAGCGTGTCGCCGCGGTGGTGTGCGACACCCAGCTCGCGCTCTTGCCAGCCGCTTCGTTCGCCGCGCTCCCCGGGCCGTGCCTGCGTGCTGCGGGGCCGTGGGGGCTCCTGGTCGACCTGCGGAACGTGCACGGCGAGCTGCCGGGGGCCACGCCGGTGGCGAGCGTCGCGGTGGTCGGTACCCGCGTCGGCGCCGATCCGGAGCGCCTGCGCGCCGTGCTCGAGGTCGCCGCGGCCGAGCTCGGCGCCCCACCCGAGCGCTGGTGGGCGGGCGCTGACGCGGTGGTGATGGTTGTCAATTCTTCCGCTGCCCCCGCGTTGGAGCGCCGCCTGCACTTTTCATTCGTGCCGGCTTCCGGTATTCCGGTCGACAGATGATCCGGCAGTTCCTCAATCCGCCCAACTGGTTCAGTGCGGCGAGCCTCTTCTGCGGCTTGTACGCCATCATGCTCGCGGGCGGCGCCAATGGCGACCCGGCGGCGTTCTACCAGGCGGGCCTGTTCGTCTTCTACGCCGGCCTCTTCGACGGGCTCGACGGTCGCGTCGCGCGGCTCACCGGCACCGGGAGCGCGTTCGGCGTGCAGCTCGACTCGCTCATCGACGTGGTGAGCTTCGGCGTGGCCCCGGCGCTCCTGGCCTACTTCTGGCGGCTGCACGAGCTGGGGCCGGTCGGGGTGTTCGGCGCGTTCTTCTTCATGTTGTGCGGCTCGTTCCGGCTGGCGCGGTTCAACTGCATGGCCGACGGCAAGGTGCACACCTTCGGGCCCGGGTCCACGATCACGGTCACCGGGGGCACGCTCGCGGCGTTGGTGATGTGGCAGGCGGGCGGCGGCGGCGGGCTGGAACTCGGCGCCTCGGAGCTCCTGTTGGCGTGCTCGGCGATGGCGCTCTTGATGGTGTCGAGCATCCCGTACCGGACGATGAAGTCGCTCCGCAAGAACGTGCCCACCTTCGCCGGCGTGGTCATCGTCGCCGGTGCGTTCGTCTACATGGGCATCCGCTACGACATCTCCACCGTCCTGGTGACGTTCGGATCGGTGGCGGTGCTCAGCGGGCCGCTCGAGCTCGTGCTCGGCTACCCGGCGCGGCGGCGCAAGCTCGTGCGCGAACGGCGCGCGAACGTGCCCGTGTCCCGGGACGACGAACCGCGCTGAGGCGACGGGCACCACGCTTCGGGGCGGCGCACCGCGACCGGCCTGGACCTCGAACGAGGCTGGCGTGCGCCGCGCGCGGTCGTACGACCGCACGGTGCTGCGCGCCCGGCAGCGCGACGCGCGCCGGACCCGGCCCGCTTCGGGCGGGTCGCGGCGCGTCGCCCCGGAGCTTCGGCTCCGGAGGGCCCTACTCGTCCTCGGCGGGCTCCTCGCCCTCTTCTTCGTCGTCGTCGGACAGCTCGTCGTCCTCGGCGTCGACCTCTTCTTCGGACTCTTCTTCCTCGGCCAGCTCTTCCTCGCGCACGCGGCCCTTGCCCCGGTACTTGGCCAGGATCGCGTCGCGGGGATCGGGGTTCGGATCGTTGCGCTGGTCGGCTCCGCACTTGGGGCAGAGGGGCTCCGGGCGGTTGAGGTCGTAGAACTTCAACCCGCACTCGAAGCAGGTGTAGCGCTTGCCGAGCTTGCTCTTGTCCTGCATCGTACTCTCGCGGACCGCCCTATTACCGCAACCGCGGCGGAGCGCAAGCTGGCGAGGTGGGCTCGGTGAGTTAGGCGGCGGCGCCTCGCGGAGGGCTGCCATGTTCACGTTGCTCCTGGGTGTGCTCGGATGTGCGACGGAAGCCGTCGACGAGGGCACCACCGACGTCCGGGTGGATCACGCCAAGAACAAGGTGGAGTCGGTGGCGCCGCAGTCGTGCGTGAACGAATCGGGCAAGGTCTTCGTGGTGTGGACCGACGATCGCGAGGGCGAGCCCCAGGTCTGGTTCAACATGTCGGCCGACGGGGGCGTCACGTTCCTCCAGCAGGACACGCTGTTGAGCCACGGCGAGGCGGCCACGGCCAACCCGGCCATCGCCTGCGCGGGCGACCACGTGTACGTGGTGTGGGAGGACAAGCGCGACGGCGAGCTCGGCTACGAGAACATCTACGTCAACTGGTCCGACGACGCCGGCCGCCACTGGCAGAAGGAGGACGTCGCGCTCGACAACGACGTCGAGGGCAGCTTCATCAGCATCGCGCCCACGGTCGCGGCGGCGGGCGACGCGGCGTGGGTGGTCTGGTCCGACCAGGTCAGCGGCGCGTACGACATCTACGCGGTGCGCACGGTGAACGGCGGCGAGGAGTGGTCGAGCCCGGAGCGGGTCGACACCGACGAAGCGGGCGCCGCCTTCTCGTCCAACCCGGTCGTCGCCGGCGACGCCGACGGCAACGTCGTGGTCGCGTGGGAGGATCGTCGTAACGGAAAGACGGACATCTACGTCAACAACTCCACCGACTCGGGCAAGACCTTCGGCGCCGACGACCGGCGCGTCGACGGGGGCGACGATCCGGGCGCGTCGGAGAGCGGCCAGCTCCAGCTCGTGCTCGCGGCGCCCAACGCCTACGTGGTCTGGCAGGACGACCGGTACGGCGAGAACAACGACATCTTGCTGAACTACAGCCACAGCTCGGGCGACGGCTGGCGGGACGAAGCGCTCCGGGTCGAGAGCGACGCCGAGGGCATCGCCGACTCCCGGTACCCGGCGGTGGCGGCGCAGGGCGACCAGGTGCTCGTCGCGTTCCAGGACAACCGGTCGGGCGGCTACGACATCTTCCTCCGCTGGTCGGAGAACGCGGGGAGCGACTGGGCCGAGGCCGAGGAGCTTCGGGTCGAGGCCGACGACCCGGGCGAAGCGCAGAGCTACTACCCGCGCATCGCGCTGGCCGACGACACGTGGGCGATCCTCTGGCAGGACTACCGCGACGACATCGAGGGCATCGGCTTCAACGACCTGTACTACAATTACACGGTCAACGCCGGCGCCAACTGGCAGACGGCCGACATCCGCGTGAACAGCACCCAGAACGCCACCTCCTACGCGGTCGACGCCAACTTCTACGTCCGCAACGGCGTGGTCCTCACCGTGTGGGCCGACGGGCGGTTCGGGTCGAGCGACCTGTTCTGCGCCGGGCGGACCCTCGGCACCCCCAGCCGGTGGGTCGAGGCCGAGGCGCCGGCGGGGGAGTGAGCCTGCGCGCCGGCCTGGGAGTCGCGTTCGCGGGGCTGGTCGGGTGTGCGCGTGGCCCTGAAGACCCGCGCGCGGCGTTGGTGCTCACGTTCGCGGGGGCGCCCGCCTCGCGGGTCGAGGCCGCGGTGGCGCTGCGCGAAGGGCGCGACGGCGAAGCCTGCCGTGCGTTGCGTGCCCGGTTGGCGGCGGATTCGGCGGAGGCGGAGTGGAGCACGCTGCTCGTCGTCGCTGCGCGCGACCCCAACTGCCTGCCGGTCGTCGACGCGGAGCGGTTGGCGACGTGGGGCCGCGGGCGCGAAGGCTGGGCCGACGCCGTCGGGGAGTGGGACGCGGCCCAGGCGCGCCCGGTCGATCTGGGGCGGCTCGGTCCGGGCGCGCGGCTGCGTGTGGCGCTCCGTGGCGACGATCAGGCCGTGGTGGTGCGCACGGCCGAGGAGGTGCTGCGGGCGGACCCGACCGACCCGTTCGCCTGTGCGGTCCTGGTGCGCGACGCGATCGAGCGCGGGGAGCTCGAGGAGGCGGCCGGCCACTGTTCCGAGGTGCACACCCCTGCGGTAGGCCGCTTGCGCGCCCAGGCGCTCGACGAGGCGGGCCGGGTGGACGAGGCGGTGGCCGCCTACGAACGGCTCGGCCTCACCGTGCATGCGGGGGCGATCCTCGTGCAGGAGCGGCCCGGTCCCGACGCCGAGTCCCGGCTCGCCGAGCCGGTGCCGCCGGCGGCCTTGCACCGCGGCTGGGGTGCGGTGCTCCGGGGCGTGCCGCCTTCGCTCGAGGGGCTCGACGCGAGCCCCGAGGCGACGATGCTCCGGGCGCTGGCCGGCGACGTGTCGGCTCGCGAGGAGCTCGCGGGGATCGAGCTCATCGAGGCGCGGGTCTTGCGCGCGCGGCTCGAGGGCATCCCGGACCTGCTCGCGACCGACCTGGCCGCCTCGCCCACTTCGGAGGTGCTCCTGCGCGCCGATCTCGGCATCCGCCTGGAGCGCGGCCTCGACCTCGGGCCGGCCCGGGCGCGGCTCGCCGCGCTCGACCCCGACCATGTGCGGTTGACCGCCCACGGCGGCCGCAGGGAGGCCCCATGGCGCGCCCTGGTGCCGTGGACGTGGGCCGACCTGGCGGCCCGCGCCGACCTCGCGCCCAGCGCCGCTTCGGACGAGGTGGGCGAACGTTGGCGCGAAGCGCAGGCCCTCCCCGCGGCGGAGCGCGCCGAACGAATTGCCGAGCTGCAGGAGGACCACCCCACGCTTCGCGGCCTGGCGCGTGTACGGGCGGGGGGATCTCTCCTTGACGGACCGCCTGCTCTCAGATAACCGCCGCGGGCTTCGGGGTACTCTCCCCCTCTGTCGGGAATTCCATGCACGCGCATCATACCTGGACCACGCACTCCACTTCGCCGCAGGAGGCTACGCACGACTGGTTCGTCGTGGACGCCGCCGGGCAGACGTTGGGCCGCCTCGCCTCTCGCATCTCGCAGGTGCTGCAGGGCAAGCACAAGCCGGCGTACACCCCTCACACCGACACGGGCGACTTCGTGGTGGTCGTCAACGCCGAGAAGATCGCGCTGTCGGGCAAGAAGCTCGATCAGAAGCAGTATCACCACTACTCTGGGCACCCGGGCGGCCTCACCTCCGTCACCGCGCGCAAGCAGCTCCAGGACCACCCGGAGCGCGTCATCACCGCGGCCGTTCAGGGCATGGTGCCCCGCAACCGCCTCGGCCGGCAGATGATGACCAAGCTCAAGGTCTACGCGGGCGCTCAGCACCCGCACGCCGCCCAGCAGCCCAAGCCCTTCCCCGAGTACGTCTGATGGCCTCCAAGCAGCTCGTCCAGTTCTGCGCCACCGGCCGCCGTAAGACGGCGACCGCGCGCATCTTCCTTCGTCCTGGCTCCGGCAAGGTCACCGTCAACGCTCGCGAGGCGGGGGAGTACCTCCACCGCGCCGTGCTGGAGATGGTGGTGCGCCAGCCCCTGGTCGTCTCGCAGCAGCCCGACTGGGACGTCATCGTGAACGTCCACGGCGGCGGCAAGTCCGGCCAGGCCGAGGCGATCCGCATGGGCCTCGCCCGCGCGCTCGTGGCGGCGAACCCCAACCTGCGCGGCGACATGCGCAAGGCCGGGTTCCTCACCCGCGACGGCCGCAAGGTCGAGCGCAAGAAGTACGGTCGCGCCGGCGCCCGCCGTCGCTTCCAGTTCAGCAAGCGCTGATCGTCGGCCCGGGGTCGCGGCGCTCGCCGCGGCCCCCCCCCGGAGTGCATTCCCCTCATGATCCGGCCACGGTGTGCCGATCAGCAGGGGGAGGGTTTCTTCGATGCGCACTCCGAATTTTCCGCGAGCACCGGCGCTCTCGCCCGACGCCCGTGGACTGACGCGCCTGATCGAGGAGATGGCGCAGGCTGGTGCGTCGGACCTCCACATCAAGGTGCCGGGTCGGCCGCAGGTTCGCGTGGACGGGGCGCTCGTCCCGATGCCGCACGAGCGGCTGCTGCCCGTGCACACGTCCGGCTTTGCCCAGGCGGTCCTGGAGCTCGCGGGTGAACCCCCGTCCGATGGGGTCCTGCGCGATGCCCGCGTGGCGTTCTCCGTCGAGGGGGTGGGCCGGTTCCGGGCCCAGGTCGCTCGCCAGCGGGGTTCCTACGAGATCGTCGTCCACCGGGTGCAGCTCGAGGCGCCGCGGATGGTCGACTTCCCCGGGCTCGACGTCGTGGGGGCTGCGTTCTCCGGGCCGCCCGGGCTCTTCCTCGTCGGGGGCGGCCGTCAACGTCGGGCCGCGCTCGCGGCCATCGTTCGCGAGTTCAACGAACACCACTGGGGGCGGCTCGTCAGCATCGAGGACCCGATCGACTGGCTTCACCGCGACGCCCGCGCGAGCGTGAGCCAACGCGAGGTGGGCACCGACGTCGCGACCATCCACGAAGGGCTGAGCGCCGCGATGCGGCAGGACGCCGACGCCATCGTCGTCACCGACGTCCCGACCGAGGCCGACGCCGAAGTGGTGCTGCGCGCCGCCGAGGAGGGCCTCTTCGTCTTCGCCGGCTTGCCGGTGGCCGGGGCCGACGATGGTGTGCTCGCCTTCGCGGGCCGGTTCCCGGCGGCGCGGGAGCGCGAGGTCGCGGCCCGGGTGGCGAGTGTTCTGCGCGGCGTGGCCCTGGTCGAGCCCGACGCGAGCGTACAGTGGCGCCCGATCGACGGGTCGCATCGGGCCGCGCTTCGGGCAGGACGATTGTCCCTGGTCGGTTGAGCGGCGCCCACGGCCCGAAGCATGATAGATTGACGAGCATCTTCGGGGGCAGGGCTTTGCGGGGCGGCAGGTGACCGGCAGGAGCTATCGGGTCGCGGCGCTGCTCGGGCAGGGCGCGTTCGGTGCGGTGTACCTTGCCGACACGGTCGGGTCGGGGCTGCAGCGCCAGGTCGCCATCAAGCTCCTGCGTCCGGAGAAGGCGGCCACGCCGGGGCTCGTCGGTCGGTTGCGCGACGAAGCGAGGATGCTGGCGGCGCTGCGGCACCGGGCGATCGTGCGTGTCGACGACCTCATGGAGCTCGACGGCACCTGGGCCGTGGTGATGGAGTACGTCGAGGGGTGCGACCTGGCCGAGCTCTTGAAGCTCGGCGCCATCCCGCCGGTCGTGGCCCTCGCCATCGTCGAGGAGGTGGCCAGCGCGCTGCACGCGGCGTACCACCAGAATGGGCCCACGGGCTCGCCGCTGCGGCTCATCCACCGGGACATCAAGCCGTCGAACATCCGCCTCACGCCGCAGGGCGAGGTGAAGATCCTCGACTTCGGTGTGGCGCGGGCCGAGCTCCAAGGGCGCGAGGAGCACACCCAGGAAGCCGCGTTCGGCACGGTGCCCTACATGGCGCCCGAGCGGTTCTACGGCGAGGACACCCACTCGGGCGACGTGTACGCCCTCGGCGTGACCCTCTTCGAGATGCTCACCGCGGTGAAGCCGGGAAAGTCGGCGATGGACGCCGACCGCAACCCGCCCGGCGACAAGCTCCGCGCCCAGTGGGGGTGGCTGCTCGAGATCTCCCAACCGCTGCACGACCTCGTCGCGCAGATGCTCGCCACCAATGTCGCCGACCGGCCGACGGCCCGCGAGACGGCGCGCGTCGCGGCCACGATCCGCGCCTCGCTTCCCGGCGACTCGCTGGACGAGTGGGCCGAGCGCGTGGTGCCGGCGGGGCTCCGCCTGCAAGAGGAGCGGCGGGGCCAGGTGCAAGGGGACCGCACCGGAACGATGCTCTTCGAACGATCGGGGGTGCTCCCGGTCACCCGGCCCGCGCCGGCCCGATCGGGAGGGGGGATGACGGCGCTGGTGGCCGCGCCCGTGGCGCTCTTGCTGGCGGGCGGGGTGGCGGCCGCGATCATCGTCCCCGCGGTGTGGTTCGGGCTCGGTCCCGGCGCCACGCCCGCGCCGGTCGCCCCGGTCACCGCCACGGCGGTGAAGCTGCTCGGCGCGACGAGCAAGCGCGGCACCAAGGTCACCTTCAAGCCCGACGCGACGATCTTCCAGGAGACGACGTTCAGCCACGAGACGCTCGCCAAGCGGCTGCGCGAGCTCGCCTACCTGCTCGGCCTGCGTGGACTCACCATCACGCTGGCCGACGAACGGGTCGGCTACGAGGAGACCTTCCGTTTCGAGAAGGGCATCGCGACCTTCGTCGAGAACCTGAACCAGAACAAGACGCCGATCCACTCCACCGTGATCCACCTGCAGAAGGAGGTGGAGGTCGTGCGCTCGAAGGGGGTCGAGACGCTGCAGATCGACGTCGCGATGCAGTACAACGACGGCTTCCACGAAGACGTCTACTGCTTCGCCAACAACATCAACACGCACGAGGGTGGCACCCACCTGTCGGGCTTCCACAGCGCGCTGACGCGCACGCTGAACGCCTACGCCAAGAAGGCGGGGCTGATCAAGGACAACGAGGCGCCGCCGGCGGGCGAGGACTTCCGCGAGGGGCTCGCCGCGGTCATCTCGGTGCTGGTGCCCGACCCGCTGTTCGAGAGCCAGACGAAGGTGAAGCTCGGCAACGCGGAGGTCGAGGGCGCGGTCCAGACCGTCGTCAACGAGCAGCTCGGCGCCTTCCTCGAGGAGCACCCGGGCGAGGCGAAATCGATCGTCAACAAGGCGCTGCTGGCGATGCGCGCGCGCGAGGCGGCGCGCAAGCAGCGCGACCTGGTGCGCAAGAGCGCGATGGGCGGCGGCGGGCTGCCGGGCAAGCTGGCCGACTGCCAGACGCGCAAGGCCGAGGACGCCGAGATCTACCTGGTCGAGGGTGACTCGGCCGGTGG
>SXGT01317825.1_pt1 | contig 33892 bp, 31 predicted proteins | sample 3176221 | NCBI WGS metagenome assembly SXGT01 (sample SAMN11356862, study PRJNA531348) | freshwater metagenome | isolation source: freshwater sample F1-120 | place: China: Fuxian Lake, Yuxi | collected 2017-12-25 | reverse complement strand
GAAGCGTATCGGGTGGCGGCTTTGAACGGCTACAACCGGCTGTTTTGACGCGATTCCTTGTTCCCACGGAGACCGTGGGAACGAGTGAAGGCCGTCCTATTTCCCCGCGCAAGCCGCTTTCTCATACTGCCCGATCTTTTCCACGCGACGGGCATGGCGGCCTCCTTCGAAGGGAGTTTCGAGCCAGGCTTTGACCACGCCCTTAAGCCGTGCGACGTGCGGCTCCGCGGCGGCGGCTTCCCTAGGCAAATCTCCGTTGAGACACAAGACGTTGGTGTCGTTATGCTGCCGGCAGACGCGTGCGGTGGCTTCGTCGGCCACGACGGCGGCCCGGACGCCGGGAAATTTGTTGGCCGTGATTGCCATGCCAATTCCGGTGCCGCAAATCAGGATTCCCCTGTCCACGTTGCCGGTTGAGACCTTCTTCGCGGCCACGGCGGCGATATCCGGGTAATCGACGGGCTCCGTGTTGCAGGGTCCTTCGTCGGTCACTTCGTGCCCAAGCTGTTTGGCGCACGCCACAAGGGCCGCTTTGAGCTCGGTTCCACGATGGTCGCTGCCGATGGAGATTCGCATGATTGTCCTCGCTGCTGGCGAGAGATATGGAGCTGCACAGTTACGGTCTTCGGTTAGTATAAAGGTAAGTTTGCGGTTTGGTCATTGGGACTTGGTCACTGGTTATTTGCAGAAAGATGCTCACGGCCATCCGTCACCTGCTGGAAATGATCCGGTTCAGCCACACGCTGTTCGCGCTCCCCTTTGCGCTGCTGGCGGCGGTAATGGCCTGGACGACACCGGCTCCGGTTGGCTCGCAGATCCGTTTTGAGCCATGGCACCTGGCGGGAATCCTGGTCTGCATGGTGGGGGCCAGAAGCGCGGCGATGGCCTTCAATCGGCTGGTGGACCACAGGTTCGATGCGGAGAATCCTCGGACGAAAATGCGGCACTTGCCGGCGGGGCTGTTGTCCGCTTCCAGCGTACTGCTCTTCACTGTTGTTTCCAGCGGCTTGTTCCTGGCGGGGACACTCCTGTTTCTTCCCAACTGGCTGCCGCTGGCTTTTTCGATTCCGGTGCTCTTGTTTCTGCTGGGATACAGCTATGCGAAGCGTTTTACGTCGCTGGCCCATTTCTGGCTGGGGGTAGCTTTGATGCTCGCCCCCGTTTGTGCCTGGATTGCCCTGCGTGGACAGATTCTGCTCACGCATCCGGCTGACGTACTCCCCGCGGTGATTCTGGGGGGCGCGGTCCTGGCCTGGGTTGCCGGCTTCGATGTCATCTACGCCTGCCAGGACGCGGACTTCGATCGCGGGGCTCGCCTCCGCAGCATTCCAGCCGCACTCGGTATCCTGGGGGCGCTGCGGCTGGCGGCGGTTTGCCACCTGATCACACTGGTGCTTCTTGCGTTGTTACCGCTGGCGTGCCCGGAGGTGGGCTTGCGGTGGATTTATGCGGCGGGAGTGGCAGCGGTCAGCGTGCTACTGATCTACGAGCACGCGATTGTGAAGCCGACTGACTTGACACGGGTAAATGTCGCCTTCTTCAATATCAATGTGGTGATTAGCATGGGGCTGTTCATCGTTGGCACCATCGACCTGCTGACCTGACCGCGGGTTCCTCTTATTTTGACCGCAAGGACGCCGAAACATGAAGCTGCCAATTACACTTTGTGCCGCCGCGTTGCTGGCCGCGTTTTTAGGTTGCGGAGGGAGCAAGCCAGATACAACTCCGGCCAAGAGCGAGTCCCCAAAATCCACAGGGATCCCAGCGACACCTACGACGCCAAAGGAATCGTCACTGGCGACGACCGAATCAGTGGCGCCCAAGGTCGTTCAAGGCCCCCCCGAGGCTCCGCAGCGAGTCAACAACGACCTCCGCACGCTCGCGGCCCGTCTGGTGGAAAAGAGCCCGCAGGGTTCTTGGCGCATCAACGACTCCGCCGCCCTGGAGCTCGAAAAGCTGGGGGACGAGGCGCAGACCGACCTGGTTGCGCTGCTCGGCGACGCTCAGACCGAAGCGCGGCGGGGAGCGGCTTATTATCTGTTGGCGAAATTCAATCCAAACGATGCGAAACAGGTCCAAGGCTATTCCGCGCTCCTGGAGGACCCAGAGCCATTCCTCCGCGGCCTCGGCCTGCAGGCTGTGCGCAGGATGCAAAAGTCCGATCAGGCAGCCGCGGTGCCGCGATTGGCCAAGATGCTGATTGCCTCGCAAGAACCGATCGCGGAAAACCGCGCGGCTTTGGCGCGCCTGCTTGGAAGCTTGAAGAAAGATGCCGCACCAGCCATTGCTGCGCTAACATCGGGAGCCAAGGCCGACGAGAGCCCGAAAGTCCGCGGCGCTTATCTGGTGGCCATTTCACAAATCGCCGCGCCAACCGAAGCGCTGCCGGCGTTCCGTCAGGGACTGGCGGACCAGGATGCCGCTGTTCGACTCGTCGCCGCCGCCCGGCTGCGGCAGCTAAAGACCGCCGCCGCTCCCGCCGCCGAAGAACTGGCACAAGCGCTGGAAGATGGCGATGGCAGTGTGCGCGAAGTCGCCGCGGAAGCCCTCGTGGAGGTCGGCGCTCCCGCCGTCGAGCCGCTCCTCAAGCAAGTCGATTCTAAAACGGCTCGCACCCGCCAACTCGCGATTGCCTGTCTGGGCAAGCTCGGCCCGGAAGCGAAGGCTGCCTTGCCACTGGTCGAAAAACATTTGACGGACGAAGATCCCGAAGTGAAGAAAGTGGCCGAAGCCGTCGTGAGAATTCTCAAGGGCTCGTGACTCTCTTGCACCGCCCGCTCACAGACCGGCATCTTTGATGGGCAAGTAAACCATGTAATACATCACCAGGAAAAACAGCCAGAACACAAACGCCGTCCAAATCAGCACAAGCACCGTCCACAGCATTTTAGAGAGCGGCGAGAAGCCACGGCTGACCCACAATACGGGCAGGCCCAGAAACAACGTCACAAAGAAGAGCATCCCCAGGACCAGCCAGGAATTGTCCGCCAGATCCCGCAACTTTTTCCGGGCGGAAGGAGGGGGCTCAGCCACAATTTCGGCATCGACGGGTTCAAGCGGGTTTTCCGGGAAATTCTGCAAAGGAGCCATGGCTGAATTGTGCGGTGGCGGCGGCGTTAGGAAAAGTAGACTGGCAGTGTTCGTAGCAGACACATTCCGTGTGCCGGCCTGCGATTCTGAAATGCCGCGCTCACGGAGTGCGCGGACCACATTTTGCCCGACTACAATGGGGACATGGAAAGTTCCGCCAAAACCGTCCCCGCTCCGCTGCGGATTCGTGTTGCGCCGGAAGAGGTGACGGTTCGCTTTTGGGGCCTGCGCGACGAGCCGCTCGGAACCTGGCTGCGAGTGATTCTTGGCGCCGCCGCGGCCGTGGTGGTCAGCAAGTTTCTCGAGAATGAGTGGTGGGGGTGGGGAACGATGGGCCTGGTCCTCATCACGCTTTGGCGAAGCCTGATCCCGCTCCGGTTTGAAATCGGTCCGCCTGGTATTACGCAGATAGTCCTCGGCCGGCGGACTCGCATTCTTTGGACCTTTATTCTCAATTACCAGGTTTGTTCCCGCGGCGTCTTGCTCCTGCCGGATGCGGCGGTCACTCCCCTCTCGCCGCTTCGCGGCCTGTTCCTTCCATGGGTTTCTCAGAAAGAACGAGTGCTGGCCAATATCGAGTATTATCTTGTCTCCTGGACTGCCTCTCAGACGACAACCACGCGCTAACCATGAAACCTTCCGTCAAGTCCGCCCTGCTCCTGGCTATGGCCTTTGCTATGCTGGCCACTCCGGCAGTCGCTGGAAATCGCTTGTTTCGCCGCTGGCAACCGTCGCGGCCCGCGCGCGATTCCGTCGCCGAGCAGGCACAGGTTCTCGTTTCCACTCCCGTTCCCAAGAAGCTCATGTATCCGGCCACTCGCAAGTCCGATCACGTGGATGAATATCATGGCACGAAAGTCTCGGATCCATACCGCTGGCTGGAAGATCCCGACAGCGACGAAACCAAGGCCTGGGTGCAAGCCCAGAACCAAGTGACTTTCGGCTATCTGGAGCAGTTGCCCTCCCGCGAGCAATTTCGCCAGCGGCTGACGAAGCTGTGGAACTATGAGCGGTTCGGCCATCCCATCAAGCGGAAGGGGCGCTACTTTTATTCCCGCAACAGCGGCCTGGAAAACCAGAATGCCGTGTACGTGATGGACGGGCTCGCCGGCCAGCCGCGGCTGCTCATTGATCCGAACACGCTCTCGAAGGACGGCACCATCGCGCTGGCGAACTGGGTGGTCAGCGATGACGGCAAAGTCTGTGCTTATGCCCTCGCTCACGCCGGCTCGGACTGGAATGAATGGAAAGTGCTCGATGTCGATACGGGGCGCGATCTTCCCGATCATTTGCAGTGGGTCAAGTTCAGTGGCATCGCCTGGACCCCCGATGGCCGCGGCTTCTTTTACAGCCGCTACGATGAGCCCAAGGCGAGCGAAAAATTCACCGGCCAGAACTATTTTCAAAAGCTGTACTTTCACAAGCTGGGGGATGAGCAAGCCAAAGACACGCTCATTTACGAGCGGAAGGACGAAAAGGAATGGGGCTTTGGGGGCGAAGTCACCGAGGATGGCCGCTATCTCGTCATCACCGTTTGGCGCGGAACGGAGCGGAAAAACCAGCTCTTCTACAAAGACCTGCAAAAAGCTGACGCGAAAGTTGTTGAACTCTTGACCGGCTTTGACGCCGAATACAACGTCATTGGCAGCCAGGGGGCGGTTTTCTATCTCGTGACCAACAAGGACGCCCCGCTGCGGCGGCTCATTGCCCTCGATGTCTCCGCCGCCGAGCCGCCAGTTCGAGAAATCATCCCGGAAGCAAAACATGTGCTGCAATCAGTCAGCTTGATCGGCGGGCACTTTATTGTTCACTATTTGCAGGATGCCCGTAGCGCGGTGCAGGTTCATGATCTCGCCGGCAAGCACGTCCGGGCTGTGGACCTTCCCGCACTTGGGTCCGCAGGGGGCTTTGGCGGCCGTCATGACGATGGCGAGACTTTTTATTCCTTCACGAACTATACGACCCCCGGCAGCATCTTTCGTTACGACGTGGCGACCGGCAAGAGCACGCTCTTCCGCGAGCCGAAGGTCGACTTTGACCCTTCGCAATTCGAAGCCACCCAGATCTTCTACACCAGCCGCGACGGCACCAAAGTGCCGATGATGGTTGTGGCGAAGAAGGGAATGAAGCTCGACGGAACGAATCCGACCATCTTGTATGGATATGGTGGGTTCGATATCGCGCAGCGGCCCGGCTTCTCGGTCAGCACGCTGGCCTGGGTAGAGTCCGGCGGCGTTTACGCGGTCGCCAATCTTCGAGGTGGCGGCGAATACGGCCGGGCCTGGCACGAAGCAGGCATGCTCAAGAACAAGCAGAATGTGTTCGATGATTTCATTGCCGCCGCCCAGTGGCTCATCGATCAGAAATATACCGCTCCATCGCACCTCGCCATTCGTGGCGGCAGCAACGGGGGCCTCCTGGTCGGTGCGGCCATGACGCAGCGGCCGGACCTCTTTGGCGCAGCAGTTCCCGCCGTCGGTGTCCTCGACATGCTCCGCTTCCACAAATTCACCATCGGCTGGGCTTGGGTGAACGAGTATGGAAGTGCCGACGTTGCCGAGCAGTTTCCCACGCTGTTGGCCTACTCGCCGCTGCACAATCTTAAGCCAGGCACCAAGTATCCCCCCACCCTCATCACCACCGGCGACCACGACGACCGGGTCGTCCCCGCCCACAGCTTCAAATTCGCGGCCACCTTGCAGGCCGCTCACGCCGGCGAGGCTCCGGTCCTCATTCGCATCGAAACCCGCGCCGGCCACGGAGCCGGCAAGCCGACCACCAAGCTCATCGAAGAAGCTGCCGACGTGCTGGCGTTCCTCAAGGGGACGATTGGGAAGTAGCGACTAGAGTCGCGTTGTGGCCGGTCTCCCACGTTGTGGCCGGTCTCCCGACCGTGCCATCGCCCGACCCCAGTTGTGGCAAGGTCTCCCGACCTTGCCACGTGCCCGACCGAAGGTCTCCATTCCCACGGGCCGCGGCTCGTCCCATGAGGAGACCTTCGGTCGGCCGTTTCGGCGAGGCCCTCCGACCCGCGCCGAACGCGACTCTCTTGTCCCGCAGGGGCTGGCCCGAAAAAATCTTCCGAATTCTGGCTGCTGAGGGCTTCCCTGTGCCAACCGGATTTTGTACAATAGTTCACATATCGGCGGAGCTGCGCACGGAGCCAGGGACGGTATGATCTTTTCCAATTCGGTTGTCATGGCGTGAAAAGTTCCCTGGAGGGGACCGTTGGAGTCCCGGCTTCAGCCGGAATCTGAAGACCGCCTCAAGGCGGGACTCCAACTGGGGCAGGAGATTCATGAATCAAGAAATGGACTGATTCACTAATTCATGAGCCGTAAAGGAATGCTGGACCTTGGGTTGTGCGCAGGCTGGCGATGAAAATGGAACGTGAATCAAGTGAATCAAGCTCGGGCTTGAGGGGCTTTTCAGCCCTTCCAAGGCAACCCTCACCCCGGCCCTCTCCCATGGGTCGAGGGGGAGTCTCGGTTTTGGGCACGATGCTTTCCTACCGACCGAGCGGTAGGACTCGACCCACGATTTGGTCGCGCGCCACGCCGCCTCCCCAGTGGCGGCTGTCGATGGAGATGGGGGAGTTGTCGCCGAGGAGAAAATAGCGGCCGTCGGCGAGGGGAGCATCCGCTTGCCAGTCGTCGCCGAGTCGGTTGGAAGTGAGATGATAAATGTCTCGCCAGACTTGCAGGTGCGAGATCTCCGCAGGTCCGTTGGCGCCAATTCGCAGCGGCGACTCGCCCGCTTGGGCTGGCCTGACATTTTGGCGGACCGGCATACCGTCGTACTCAAACGCGGCCAGGACGTGGCGATTGACGGAAAACAGAAAGCGTCCGTCGCACAGGGCTGCTTCCAGTTGGAATTCGCCGGAGGACTTGGGGAGCATATCAACCCCGACCGGAGAGTCGTTTTTGAGTACGCAGCATCGCCTTTCGTCCAGTTTGAGCTCAACCGTGAGGATGTGCGGCGGATCCCGGAGGGTGACGTGGACATCACCCGTCTTGGCTTTGACCCGGCAGCGGAGCAAGAGGTCTCGCACGGGATAGAGCTCGTGTCCCTTCGCCTGGTTGTAACTATCGTTGTCTCGGATCTTCGCGGGCGCGGTTCTAGGAGCGGGACTGGCGCTGCAGTGCCAGTGCTGGTATTCGAGCCACTGAACTGTTTCGCCTCCTTTCTCGGGGACAAAACGAAAACCGGAGGAAGTCGGATGCCAGCTTGAGGACATCCGCGAGAATGGAATCCAGCGCTGAGCTTTCGGCAGCTTGTCGGACCGCTTGCTCGAAAGAAAGTCATTGTCGTGAACCAGAACAGCCTGCTCGCGAAACTGCTGCAGAGTCTTTTGGTGCGGGTCGCTGTCGCTGTGCAAATCGCCGTCGCGAATGACGGGGCGCTCCAGCGGCAATGCGGCGATCCGTTTGACCGCAAAAGCGGTTGCCGGCCTGGCATTGCCGGTTTGCGGTTCGACGAGCATGACCAGATCCCACCGCTGCGGAGCGGCCCAGAGGTAAGGCCAGGTATCAACCAGCACTCTCTCGCCACGGCGGAGGTCGTTGTCCCGTAGCTCGTTGTCGCGGTAACCGCAGTTGGGACAAACGGCTCGGCGGCTGTCGGGGAAGGCGTCGGCATCGCAGCGGAAGGTGAAGCCGCAGTCCTCGCAGGTGACGCGGAAATGGTTGCCGTACAGCGCCTCGGCCATCGAGCCGCCGTCGATGCGGATGGTCCGAATCAGTCCTTTGATGCACCACAGCCGAAAGAGCGCCGGCGCGAAAACACAAACCATCAGCAGCATCACCGAGAGCCGGAGGCGGCTAAGCGGATCGGTCGGGATGAGCCGAGGCAGTGACATGCGTCGTTGATCCTAGATCGGTCTTTTCAGTCCGCCCAAAGCCGCCGGAAAAGGCGAAGTACGCGGCTCCACACAAACAGAGCGAGGCCCAAACGTAATTCCAGGTCAGCTTTTCGTTAAGTACAAGGAGAGCGAACGGGACAAATACCGCGAGTGTGATAATCTCTTGCAGAAACTTGAGCTGATAAAACGAGATACCGCCAGCATAACCGATGCGGTTGGCCGGAACTTGCAGCACATACTCGAAGAAGGCGATTCCCCAACTCACCAGAATGGCCAGGGCAATGGTTCGCCCCTTCAAGAACTCCAGCCGCGGGTGGAGATACCACGCACAGAGCATGAAGAAGTTGGAGGCGACAAGCAGCGTGGTGGTTTTGAGCAGGATCATGACGGTTGTAGCGGCTGTTTGTGAGCTAAAGTTGGGAGGAGTGCGGAGTGCAAAGTTTAGAGTGCAATGCATAAAAATCCAAGTTCAAGGCGCGGCAGTTGATGGCATCGAGTAGGTACTCTTCCGTTCCGGGTCTGGCATTGGGGCTGCTCTTTCTAGCCGCGCCAAACCTGTTGCTTGCCCAGCAGACTTTCAGGCTGCAACTGAGTGGGCGGTGGGTAGAGGGAACGCCCCTGGCGGCGACCGAGTCGCAGGCGCTGTTGCTGGCGCGGGATGGGCGGATATGGGACTTTGTTCCTGCCGAGGCCCAAAACTACAGCAAGTCCTCCAGTACCTTTCAGGCGTACTCTCAGGCCGAGATGCGCGGTCAGTTGATGCGCGAGTTTGGCAAGAGTTTCGAGGTCTCTGGGATTGGGCATTACCTGGTGGTGCATCCCGCGGGGCAGAAGGATTTGTGGGGACCGCGATTCGAGGAGCTGTATCGGTCGTTCGTCCATTATTTCAACACCCGCGGTTTCCGTCCCAGCGAGCCACGCTTTGCCATGATCGCAATTGTCTTTCCGCGGCAGGCGGATTTTCAGCGGGCCGCGACGGCGGATGGGTGCCAGAACGTCCAGAACATGCTGGGGTATTATTCTCCCAAAACCAACCGCATCGCTTTGTTCGACGCGACCGCGGGCCGCGCGGGAGTCGACTGGACCACCAATGCCGATACCATCATTCACGAGGCGACGCATCAGATGGCGTTCAATGCTGGCCTACACAACCGCTTCGGCCAGACGCCTCAGTGGGTTTGCGAAGGGCTGGCGACGATGTTCGAGGCCCCTGGAGTTTGGAACGGCCGCGTCCACCGCAACCTGACCGACCGTGTGAACCGCAAGCAACTCGCCGCCTTCCGCCGCTTTCAGCCGCGGCGGAGCGCCAATGCCATTGCCGAAATGGTCAGCTCCGACCGGGCTTTTGATTCCAGTCCCGAGGCAGCCTATGCGGAAGCCTGGGCGACTTCCTTCTTTCTGAGCGAGCACGAGCCGCGAAAGTACGTGCAGTACCTGATGAAAGCCGCAGCGGTCAAGGATTTTTCGGCATACCCCGCTCCCCAGCGCCTGAAGGACTTCACCGATATCTTTGGCAGCAATTTCGCGCTGCTTGATTCGCGGCTGCAGCGGTTTATCGGGGAATTGAAGTAGGCGGAACACTCTGACATCAGCCTGAAGCGCAAGCGAAGAACAAGTAACCATTGCGAGCGCTAGTCAGCCGCCGAATCATGGCTCACCGTCACCGTCGTGCTGATGCCCCCCCGAGGAGTAAATGCCGCAGCCAGCTTCAGCCTTCGGGGCTTCAACATCTCCATCAAAACATCGAAGATCCGGTTCGTGACGTTTTCGTAGAAGATCCCTTCATTGCGAAAGCCCTGCAGGTAGAGCTTGAGGCTCTTGAGCTCCACGCAGGTACGGTCCGGCGTATAGGTAATCGTCAGCGTGCCGAAATCGGGCTGTCCCGTCATCGGGCAGACCGAAGTGAATTCCGGGCAGACGATTTCTATGACATAATCCCGGCCGGGGAACTGGTTTTCAAAGGTTTCCAAAATCGCACGCGGGTCGGACATTCAGGGCTCCTTGGCAGAAAAACTCATTGTGCCATGATGAGGCGGGGAAGGCAAATGACGAAGTCTGAATGACGAATGGCGAATGAAATGCAGAAGTACCATCGTTACGTGGGTTTGCTCGCAGTCGTGATGCTGGTCCGTTGTTGCGTTGCGACTGAGCCAGGTCGGCTGCCGCTGGGTGTACCAGCGGATGCCGGTTTGAGTGCTGAAAAGCTCCAGCAGATCGACGCCATCGTGCAGGAAGGGCTCGATCAGAAGAAAGTGCCCGGCTGTGTGTTGCTGGTCGGTCGGCGGAACAAGATCGCGCTCCTGAAGGCCTATGGCAATAAGCGAGTCGAGCCCGAGCCGCAACCGATGACGACGGATACGCTGTTCGACCTGGCCTCGCTCACCAAACCGATTGCCACGGCGACCAGCGTGATGATCCTCGTTGACCAGGGGAAACTGAAGCTCGACGAACCGGTCGCGACTTACCTGCCGGAATTCGTCGTCGGGGGCAAAGAAAAAGTCACCGTGCGGCAGCTTCTCATTCATGTCAGCGGCCTGATTCCCGACAACAGCATCAAGGACTATGACGACGGTGTGGAGAAAGCCTTGCAGCGGGTCTTCGCGCTAAAGCCCCAGAATCCGCCCGGAGAACGCTTCGCCTACAGCGACATGAACTTCGTCGTTCTGGGCGAGCTCATTAAAAAGCTCAGCGGTAAAAACGTCCACGAATTTTCGCGCGAACACATTTTCCAGCCGCTGGGAATGCAAGAGACCTCCTACCTTCCGGGGGATGAGTTAAAGCAGCGAGCTGCCCCAACGGAAAGGCGAGATGGCAAATGGATGCTGGGAGAAGTCCACGATCCGCGAGCCTTCAAGCTCGGCGGCATCGCAGGTCACGCGGGGCTCTTTTCCACGGCGGAAGACCTGGCCATCTATGCGAGCATGATGCTCGGTCGCGGCGAACACGGAGGCAAGCGAATCCTCTCCGAAGACGCCTGGAATCGGATGACCTCGCCCAACAAAGTCCCCGCACGCCGCAACGATGGCACCCAGTACGAAGGGCATCGCGGCCTGGGCTGGGACATGCAGACTGGCTACTCCAGCAACCGAGGTGACTCCCTTTCACCAGCCGCCTTCGGCCACGGTGGTTTCACCGGGACCGCGATCTGGATTGATCCCGAGAAGGACCTGTTCTTCATCTTCCTCAGCAACCGCGTTCATCCGGATGGCAAGGGTCTGGTGAATCCGTTGATTGGGAAGATTGGGACGGTGGTTGGGGAAATGACGAAATCCGAATGACGAATGGCGAAAGAATTTGAATTCGCCATTCGAGTTTCGAGTTTCCTCTCTACTCCTCATAGCTCGCCTGCCGCGCGTAGTCCCTGGCAATGGATTGTTTTGGCACCACCACTGGTAGCGGCTGAGGGTCGAAGGGAATGCCTTCGAGAAACCGCGGCTGCAGATAGGCCTGCGTCTGGCCGGGAACGAAGCGTTTTTCCGGGCCATACGTCTCCATCAGCCGGTGGATGCCGGGGTTGATTTCAATCTTGCCGTCGTCGCGCGGATCGCCGACGGAATCAAACGAGCCAATGCAGACCATGCTCTCGGTCCGGTCGTGGAATTCATAGGCTTCCACTCCTTTGTCCCGTAGGGCTTTCGTCAGGCGGGCAGCTTTGTCCGCGGCAATGTCGATTTTCGCCATTCCCTTGTATTGCTCATCGCCGGTTTTGAACGCTTTGCCCGCCAACTGATCAAATTCCGTGGGCTTCATCGATTCCACGCCGCGGAAGGACGCCACCTTGACCGTATATTTTCCTGGGCACTTGAGCAGGCTGTATTTCACGCCCCGATTGAGCTCCACGATAAACGGGTCGAGCCCTTTGGGAGCGAAATACTCTTCCGGCAGGAGCGGGTTGCGCGTGACGAAAGCATTCCCCATGGGCCCTTTTTCTTTCTTCTGGAGCATTTTTCCGGTCTCGTCCAGCATCTTTCTGGTCTCGCGGTACATCCCTCGGATCGTGCCCCACGTTTGCAGCGATTTCTCACCCGTTTTCTTGGGGTTTAGGGTATCGGGCTGCATCGTTTTGATGTTCTGTAAAGCCTTCTCGATGTCCGGCTGGTCGACCGAATGATAATTGCCGACAAGGACCGCAATTTCGTCCCGTTTATAGGCGTTGCTGTTCCGCATGATTTTCTGGCCGCCGTACCGATTGAGACCCAGGCCGATCTCGGGGGCTCCCATGTCAAAATGCTTGCGATAGATGAAGGCCGACAGGTGATACTTCTGGCGGAGCTCCAGCACCAGGTTGTGGGCCTGCTCTTCCGCTTCGATGCCGCCGGTGAAGCTGGTGCACATGACCATCCAGGGGCCGTGCGACTCCGTCAGCTCATAGTCCTTGTCCGGATCGGCTTCGACCTTGGTATAGGGAATCAGTTTCGCCCACGGCGGCGCGGCAAGAATTGAATTCACCATGACCGGCCCGGACAAAACCACAGCCGCCAGCAAAGCCCGGCGAACAAGAGTGTAAGAGCGCATGGCAGCCTCCAATGTCGAGAATCGAGCCCGGAACGGGGAGAGAGAAGCGGCGGGAAGATAGCAAACGGCCAGCGGAGGGCCAAGGGCAGTTCCGCCCTTCGCGCCCTGTCAAAAAAGGGCGCTGCCTCGTTGCAACTCGGCAATTCCGCTAGCTTATTGAGATGTCGCGGGGCTCGTTTACTCGCTGGTATTCGCGTTGATGTACGGAGTCGTCCTCCTGCTGGTGCGCCGACTTTGGCCATTGGCAGTGGCGTATGCACTCTTCAATGTCTATCTGGAACTCGCGGCTAAATACTTGTTGGACACAGCCTCATGCCACCCAAAACATGCCCAAAATGCAGTTCTCAAATGCAGCCGGGGTTTCCGGTCGAGACTGGATCAAAGGGGGGCCTTTTCATTACACGCTGGTCGGATCAGTTGCCACAAGAGATCGCCGGTATTTTCGGCGGTCACACGTTTATGCCTCGTGCCGTTCCGAATGAGATCATGCTGGGATTCGCTTGTAGGCAATGCGGATTCGTGGAGCTCTATCTGGTGTCGGACTCTCAACTGCGACAATTCCTCCACGACAATGCCGCCCAGCAGCCGAATCCAGCCGGCCGAGAATCACCAACTCCCCCTCGGCTATAATGGTGGCATGTCTTTCTCCTACACCCTTCTCCTCTTGCCGCTGCTGGTGCTCTTTGCGGGCGTGCCGTTTTTGCTCACGCTGCGAAATAGCGCCGTGACGGAGTCGCCGTGGTTTTGGGGGTATTTGTTCGGGATGTTCGCTCTGGTGGCGTTGTCGTTCGCGGGGCCCAAGTTTGCCGCTCGGCAAGCGCAACTTGAGCAGCAGTTTCAGGGGCGCGAACGGGCTTTGCAGATCCGCAGCGGCGAGGAGCGGAGCGATGAACTTTCGACGCCAGAAGATGGGATCATCACGCTGTGGCCTCTGTATGCGGGATTGTCGACAGTGACCGCAATCGCTTGGGGAGTGTTTTGGTGGACTCGCAAACGGTCTTTGGCAGAAAAGAGGAGTTTATGAACTGGCTCTTCGACCGACCGGTGTATGTGGCTGTTTTGGGGCTGGTGTTCTGCGTTCCGATCGGCATTGCCTGGGTGATGTCTGGCCGCAAGGAGGTGCTGTACGCGTTGGCCGCGGCTTTTGGCATCTTTGTGGGACTGCTCATCATGGAGCGGATGGTCATCAGCGACCGCGAAGCGATTGAGGCGACCGTGCTGCAGATCACCCGGGACGTGGAAGCGAACAACCACCAGGCGGTGCGGCAGCACATTTATTCCGGCTCACCGCAGCTCCAGCAGAAGGTGCAGGGGGAATTACCCAACTATGTGTTCACCGAGTGCCGCATCACGTCACAGCCGGAGATTGAGGTCAACGCCAAGGACCAGCCCCGCTCGGCGAGAGTCACTTTCCTGGCGGCAGCGGCGGGAGACTTCAAGTACCAAGGAATGAGCGGGAGCGCGACAAAAGAAGCCCCCATCCGTCGCCGCATCATTCTGCACATGCGGCGGGAACCGGACGGCCGCTGGACCGTGGAGGATTATGCTCACGAAGATTTCCAGAAAGAGTTTTATCAGCAGAAAGCAGAATGAAGCACAAAACCAAAGTGACAGCGAGGAAGATCGCGGACTTTCCTCGCTGGTGCTGCGGGTTTGTTGCGCGTGGAATGTCCCCTTTCAGATTGACCCCGCACGCGGCATCGGTACAATTTCCTAGTGGTGGAACGGTACTCACTCGATGCAGCATCACGATTTTCTTCGCCTGGCTGTTCCCTACCGCCTTGAGTCACATGGTCTCTTAGCAGACGCGCCGCCTCAGGGTGGCGGCAGGGCCAATGCTTGTCCGTATCGCAGCAGATCGAGTCGAAGTGCAGGCACCCGCCAAGCTCAATCTTTTTCTCGAAATCCTGGCTAAACGGCCCGATGGATATCACGAGATTGAAACCCTGATGACTCGGATTGGGCTCTACGATTCGCTCGCGTTCCGGGCAACCCAGTCGCCTGAAATTCAACTTGATTGCCGCTGGGCAGCGGGACAGAGGGGACATCAGCAGGATTCCCTCGGCGACTTACCTCCGTCAGAACAAAATATTGTCTTCAAAGCGGCAAACCTTTTGCAGCAGCGAAGTGGCTGTGGGCGGGGGGCGGAGATTTGCCTCGTGAAGCGAATTCCGTCCGCCGCTGGACTGGGAGGAGCTTCCAGCGATGCCGCCGCGGTGCTGGTCGCGGCCAACATTGCCTGGGAACTGAATTGGAGCCGCGAGCGACTGATGAGATTAGCCGCCGAACTCGGCAGTGACATTCCTTTCTTCCTGGGAAGCGGCAGCGCTGTGTGTCGCGGTCGCGGCGAGCAGATTGAAAAAAACGGGCCGATCCATCTGCACGTCGTGGTTGTCCGGCCGCCAGTCGGGCTTTCCACGCCGGAGGTTTACCAGCGTTGCCGCCCAGCCAGCACACCGATTGGCGTCCAGAAGCTACAATCCGGCCTGCGGAGTGGAAGCTGGAAGGACATCAAATCCGCTTTGGTCAATCGACTGGAAGAGCCGGCCTCACAGCTCACCCCGTGGATTGGCCGGCTGCGGCAGGAATTTGAAAACGCCGGCTGCATCGCCCAACAGCTGAGCGGCAGCGGTTCGAGTTATTTTGGCATCTGTGAAAATGCCCGGCATGCCCGCCGCGTAGCCGGCAGACTGCGAAGCAAACGAATTGGAATGGTGACGGCGACGACCACGATCGGATAAGGAAACACAGAGGACTTCAACCTCGCCCGTTCAGGAATGGGCGTGGCATCAAAGGGAGTAACGCCATGGAGATTACCGAGGTTCGCATCAAGCTCATGGAGGATTCGGACGACCGCCTTCAGGGCTTCTGTTCCGTCACCTTCGACGACAGCTTTGTCGTTCGCGACCTGAAAATCATCGAAGGGACCAGCGGCCCTTTCGTCGCCATGCCCAGCCGCAAGCTGACCGGCCATTGCCACAGTTGCGGTAGCAAGAATCATCTCAAGGCAAACTACTGCAACCAGTGCGGGAACCGGCAGCGGGAAGTTCCCATGCTGCGCGACTCGGAGGGACGTGCCAAGCTTTATGCCGACATCGCCCACCCCATTAACTCCACCTGCCGCGAGATGATTCAATCCCGGGTCATCGCCGAATACCGCGCCGAACAGGAGCGGGCCAAGCAGCCGGGCTACATGAGCCGTTACGACGACGATTACGACGACGACATCGACCCGGTTGCCTACACCGAAGAGCGTCGCGGCACTCCCGCGGGCATGCCCGCGGGTTCGCACGTGGAGCCTGCTCAGAAAGACATCCCGGCTCCGCACATCGCTGCTCCCCAGGTCGATTCGTCGACGCATTCCCCAATGGGCGTTCAACAAGCGCCGGCCGGGACGGAGTCCGCCATCCCCGGTCCCCACATTCCCCCCGCGAGTTCGCGAGGAACCATCAGGGAGGAATCGAAACGCGAAGTGACGTCGTCCGCAACGCCAGCCGCTTCCACTCCGCTACCCAAAAGAAAGGGATTTGGCGAAGGGATTTTCTAAGCTCACCGGCGACTTCGACCTCACTGCGGATCAGGCCTTGGGCTTGACCGCAACGGCTGGTGGGGCAACTTTACGGCGGCTCAATCGCCGCCGCACCAGCAGCCCTGTGACGGGGATAACGAGGAGCAGGCAGACAATCGGCAGGGCGATGGCCAGAATTGTGGTCGCCACTGAGAGGACGAGTTCCAGCGTAGAGACGATGAAGTTCCCCAGCCCCGCGGTGGTGAGAGTGGAAGTTCCGCGGAGGGTGACCGTGCCAAGCTGAATGATGGCGGCGACCGACCCCCCCGCGATGAAGGCCAGCGACCAGCGCAGGAGCGGAGACATTTCCGTGGCCATTGGCGTCGGGGCAATGGTGGCCGCCAGCGTGATGGTGCCGGCGACGACGGCGGCGGGAGTGGCGATGGTATCGAGTAGGTTGTCGAGCCAGGGGACGTAATAGGCGACGATTTCCAGTGAGGTCGCCGCTAGGAAGCAGATCAAGGCGGGAAGTGTTCCAATCCACTCAAACCCGCTGGAAAGTTCCAAGTGCCCCGCCATCGAAGCTACGCTCATCCCCAGCATCGGCACGAAGACCCGAAAGCCGCAGGCGGCTGACAGGCCGATGCCCAAGCAGAGGGAGAGGGCGAATTCCATGGGGCCAAGACGACGAGAATGAGAGATCGAGAGTTGGGGAGTGACACTGGGAGGTTATTCGCTGGAATTCGGCCATTATTGACCGGTAATTCGTGGCCCGCTATTCCCGTAGTGGGATGGCCCATTCCGTGCCGCCAGTGGGGTCGATGGCTTCTTTCAGGCGTTTGTGAACGATGAATGTCATGCGGGCGTTCTTGAAGTCGACGTATTTGGGCGTGGGAGCACCAAGTTGCCGGCAGCGTGAGCAGAATGGGAGCTTGACCCGCACCACGCTGGTTTCTTGTAAGCCGCGGACGAACATCAAAAGAGCCGCTGGCCAACTGATGAGAGCGAGCAGCAGGGCCATCACCCCCGCGCCTTCCGCCCGCCCTTCGGACGAATGTTGCGTGATTGTGTGATAGTGGTCGGCGGGCCCGCCGCAGCCGCAGCAGATGAGGGGAAGTTCCTCGCCGTGTGCGATGCGGACGGCAGTGTGATCGGTGGGGGCGGTGCTAGCCCGAGTGTTCCCCTGGCAGGCCGGGCACGAACCATCCGGCTTGGAAATGACCTTGGTAAAACAGTGCGGGCAATCGATGACCATGGGAATCCCTTATCCCGGCGGCCAGGCCATGGACCTGCCGCCGAGCAGATGCAGATGCAGGTGCTCAACCGACTGGCCGCCATCGGCTCCAATATTCGTGACAATGCGATAGCCGTTCCCCAGGCCAAGCTTGCTGGCCAGGTTGCGGCAGACGAGAAAGAGATGTCCCGCCAGAGCTAGGTCGTCGTTTTCCAGGTCGGCGATCGATTTGACTTCCTTCTTGGGAATGACCAGGAGGTGAGTGGGAGCCTGGGGATTCAGATCGGCAAAGGCGAGGCAGAGCTCGTCTTCGTACAGGATTTTGGCGGGTATTTCTTTGTCGATGATCCGTTTGAAGATGGTTTTGGAGGGCATGAAAGTTTGCTTATAAATGAGGAATTTTGCTATGGCTGGCCGGCAGCGGATTCTCTAATATCCCCATTCTAGCCTCGCTCGCACTTGCGCAACTGCTAGCGGCCACGCGCCAGGCCGATTCGTCAAGGAGGACGAACTTGAATACGCTCAAATCTGCCGCACTGGTGATCATTCTGGCCGGGGTTTTGTACGGTGTCTACGTGACGCTGCACCAGCCCTCTGCTGCGCTCCCCCATGGACTGACCGAGGAGCAGGTCAAGCAGGACACCGTTCCACCGGAGGTGGAATTTGGCCCGGAGGCGGAGGGAACTCCGCTTGCGGAAGTGCCGTTTAATTCCCGCGAGGAATCTCCGCGGCGGTTGAATCCCAAATTTCCCAGCGGGCAGGATCGCGACAGCGCCAGCGATTTTGCTCCCCCGCAAACGCTGACCGAGACACTGCCCCCCGGACCCGAAGCGGCAACTGGCCTTCCCGACACACATCCAGCCGGCCATGAAGCGCCGCTGGCCGACGGCAATCCGCGGACGGGGAGTGTCAATCTGACGGCCAAGAATTTCCAGCGGGATTGGCTCAATGCGACGTCCCAGGTGGAAGACGGAAAATTCCGCCAGGCCCTGGCCACGTTGACTCCCTATTATCGCAGCCCGGACCTGAGTTCCGAGCAGCAGACGCAGTTGCTGGAGTGGCTCGATGCCTTGGCCGCCAAGGTCATTTACTCCAAGGAGCACCTGCTCGCCAGTCCGCATGTCGTGACCAGCGATCGGGAAAAGCTGGTCGACGTGGCCAGAAAGTATGGCGTCAGCACGCAGCTTCTGGCAAACATCAACGCCGAAGTCGTCAACAACCCGGACATCCTCGTGGTCACCACCCGGCTCAAAGTGGTCCCGGGCCCGTTCCGCGCGGAAGTCGACTTGGCCAACAGTGAAATCACGGTCTTTCTCGGCAACCTTTACGCCGGCCGCTTTCCCTTTGCTCGTGGCGACGAACGACCCCGTCCAGGGGAATATCAAGTCCGTGAGACAAAACTCGAAAAGACCTATATCGGCGAGCGGATGATTCCCGCCGGGGATCCCAACAATCCCTACGGTCAATGGTGGATCGATTTGGGAGACAACGCCTGCATCCACGGCAGCCCCGCCCGCAGTCAACCCGGCCCCATCCGCGGCTGCATCAGCCTCAGCCCGCAAGACGCCCAGGACGTGGCGTCGATTCTGACCGTCGGGTCCAAGGTAGTGATTCGGTAGCGCGTGTGGCTGGCACTTCTCAATTCCATAGCCATTGCTGGACGGCTTGAGCGCCGTTGCCAGCCCTTCTCGCCTGGCACGCACACTTGCCTGTCACCGGCTTACAATGGGTTTTGCTCAGGGAAGTCCGGCCTGTTGGATCGAGCATCCAGATGTCTCATTACCCCAAAATCGCCCAGCTCAAGACAGTGGAAGCGTTCCGCGCTCGTCTGGCGGAGTTGCAATTGGACCTGCCGGCTGATGAACGGCCTCTGTCGGCAGCAGAGGGCTCGCCGCTGGCGGGGCCGTTGGAAGTGTCTGAGGGGCGCTGGCAAGTAATGGTCGGCAATCGCTGGTGCATTCACGCGATGGAAGGCTGGGACGCAAATCGGGACGGCTCCCCTTCCGAACTGACTCTGAGGCGCTGGCGTAACTTCGGCCTCTCCGGGGCCAAGTTAATTTGGGGAGGAGAAGCGGCCGCGGTGCAGGAGGATGGGCGGGCGAATCCGAACCAAACGCTGGCCACCGGGCAAAACAAACAGGGGTTGGCCGAATTGCTTTCGGTCCTCAAGCAAACGCATGAGCAATCCTGCGGATCGCAGGACGGATTGCTGGTTGGCCTGCAACTCACCCATTCGGGTCGTTACTGCAAACCCAACGACCACAAGCGGTTTGAGCCCCGCATTGCCTACCACCATCCGCTACTTGATCCGCGTGTGGGAATCGCGGCCGATGACAACTCTCGTTTGTGGACCGACGATGACCTGGAGCGGCTGATCGATCAGTACTTGGTGGCGGCGAAAATCGCCAGGGATGTCGGTTATCAATTCGTTGACATCAAGGCCTGCCACGGCTATCTCTTGCACGAGTTCTTGAGCGCGCGCGTGCGGCCCGGAAATTTTGGCGGCGACTTTGCAGGCCGGACCCGCATTCTCACCACCATCATCCGCCGCATCCGCGACGAGCTTCCGGACCTGCTCGTTGGCGTTCGGCTCAGCGCGTTCGACACGCTCCCCTACCAGCCCGGTGGCGAGGACGGGACCGGCGTGCCGGCGGAGTATCGCCACCTCCTGCCTTACCATTACGGTTTTGGAGCGAGCGAGAATGATCCGACGCAAGTGGACCTCGCGGAACCGATCAAGCTGCTGAAGCTGCTGAAAGAAATTGGCGTCTTCGCGGTCAATCTCAGTGGCGGCAGCCCGTACTACAATCCACACGTACAGCGCCCCGCCATCTTTCCCCCCAGCGATGGCTATCAGCCGCCGGAAGATCCGCTGGTAGGCGTGGCCCGGCAAATCCACGTCGCCCGGCAACTCAAAGAGGCAGTCCCCGGTTTGCCGACCGTCGGCACCGCGTACTCGTACCTGCAGGACTATCTGCCGCACGTCGCCCAAGGGATCGTCCGCCAAGGCTGGGCCGACTTTGTCGGGCTGGGGCGAGTCGTCCTCAGCTACCCCGAACTCCCCGCCGATGTCCTTGCGGGCCGCGACTGGCAGCGCAAGAAGGTCTGCCGCACCTTCAGCGACTGTACCACCGCCCCGCGCAACAGCCTCCCCAGCGGCTGCTATCCGCTGGACCCGTTTTATAAGGAGCGGCCGGAATCGAAGCTATTAGCGGAGGTGAAGGCCAAGGCCCGAATCTCCAACCCCTAATCATGCGCTGCGAAGAAGGTTACCTCTGCGACGTTTGCGGCCAGGATGTGGAGAACATCTGGGAGAGCGATCTGTACCTGCGCTATGTCATCGGCCTGATTGATCCCGAGACACTGCACACCACCAAGGAGCGACACATCGGCTGCAACCCGGCGCTGGCGCAGTTTATCGTCGCTGCAGAGTTCACTCCCGTGACAGCTATCGGCGATTTTTGCAAGGAGCTGCTCGATCCGCGGTTTGTGCAGGAACGGGAGATGCTCGTCACCCGCGGCTGGTGGCGATTGAAGGAGCTGGCGACGCTGGAAGGGCTGTCGATTCTGGAGTATCCGTTGGCGGAAGTGCGTGAGCGGATGACAAAAGATGCCGAGTAGCTACAGATAAACCCGCTTGTTGTAGACGTACCACTCGAAGATCAAGAGTCCGACGGCCCCGAGTAGGAGCCACTTCCAGATTTCCTGACGGGCGTTCTGTTTGCTGACTGTGGCTTTCACTTCCTCGTGCTGGATGTCGAGTTTGTATGCCGGGAAGAGGTCGCACTCCTGCTCGTCGAATAGATTAACGACGAATTTTTGGCTGACCTTGGCTCCGGTCCCTTCGCGGACGCTATAAACGCCGATGTCGTCGGTCTTGCCGAAGACGTAAGTGTTCTGCGTTTCGCGCGGCACTTCGAAGCCGTCCCCCCGCGGTGCATCCACCATCAGCTTGCCGACGGGAATTTCCGCCCGCAGGGTGACCGGCATGCCGGGGCGCGTCGTCGGAGCGTTCGCCCCAGATTTCACGCCGCCAAGATAGCGCACGGCGTTCATCACGAACACGGGAAAGCTCCGCTGCCGCATCCAGTCGGTGTTGGCCGCAACCTGTCCCTCCTTGTTAATGGAGTAGATTTCAAACCCCAGCACCGCGTCCTCAAAACCGCTGCGCGGGCCAACGCAGTACAGCGGACCCGAGTCAAAATCCAGCAGCACCGAGGTTCCAGGCGGACCTTTCAGCGGCGTTCCTTCCACGACCAGCACGTTGTTCATCCGCACCAATTGCGTCAGCGGGTGGACCTGGTCGGCATCGGTGAAAATCGGGCCGGTCTCTTTGGACTTCGCGGACCAGCCGGGAACCGGCGGAATACGCCCTATAAACAGCGTGTTGCAGGCCGGCATGTCCTTCTCGGCAGCCGGAGCGCACTGGTCGTAAATGACCAGGTCGAACGCCCCTTCCGCAAGCTGCTTTTGGATCGCCTTGTCCAACAGCTTCGCCGGCTCAACGATGGTAACTGTCGCCACCTTTTGAGCTTCGGAAGTGGAAAGGGCCAGCATCAGGGCGTCGTTTCCCGGCGTCACGAGCAGGACCTTGGCGGGATGGGGGGCGCTGACAACGGCATAGGCCTTGTTGTCTGCCAACAGGTAATCCTCTACGTCGCTAGACACGGGCTTGATTTCCAGACGCAGGATGCCGTCCTTCTCCAGTTCGGCCGTTCGCGCCAGTTCGAATTTGATGCCAGCCACGGTCGGAACCTGAGGGAGGATTTCGTCATCCCCATCGGCATTGCGACCCGTTTTGAATTGGCGAGCGGGAAGGTTGACCTTCTGGGCGTCCGCCAAAGCACCGTTGATGTAGAGCGATGCTTCCACAGCCGCCGGCTGGAAGCCAAAATTCTCGATGCGGGCGAAGGCCTCAAGTTTTTCCGGCTTGTCGGGATGGTGGTCGGTGCTGAAGGCGACGATGGCCACGTTGCCGCAAGTCAAGCTGCCGATTTTTTGGTAAACCGGGTCGAGGTTGCCAAGCTTGAAATCCTTGACGGAAGCCACCCGGCCATCGGTGAACATATAGAGCGTCGCGGGCATTGCCTCGGCGACATTAACGTCGGCGGGATTATTGGGGTCGCCGGTCTGCCCTGGATTTGCCAGGCCGGAAGCGGCGCGAAGAGCTTCGTTGAGATCGCTGGTATGGTTGGTCTGCGAAATCATGTCCACCTTCGTGCGCAGCAGTTTGCGATCGCCGGTATAGCTCTGATCCGGCGTGGCCCGGTTGGAGAAGCTGATGATCATGGCCTGGTCGCCAGTTTTCATCTGCTCAATCAGATTCTTGACTTGCTTTTTGGCCTCATCGAGGCGAGTCGGCCCCACATCACTGGCCCCCATGCTGGCCGACTTATCAATCAGAAAAATAAACCGATGGCCAATGAGCTCCGTTCCCTTCCAACCGGGACGGATCAGCGTAATCGCGAGGAGCACAATCAGCAGCAGTTGCAAAAACAACAGCAAGCTCTGCCGCAACCGCTGCCAGAGCGAATTGACGTGCAAATCCTCAATCGTGCGGCTCCAAAGAAACGTGCTGGGGACCGCCAGCGGCTGGCGTTTGAGCTTGAGGAAGTAGAGCGCCAGGATGGCCGGCGGGATGAGAGCGAGCAGCCCCCAGCCCCAGAGCGGTAGGGAGTTGATGATATCGGCAAAGAGAATGGGCGCGAGGGGCATTAATGGATTATGCGCCATTGCCAGGTGAAAATGTATTGGGGCTACTTCTTTCCCTTCTTCCCCTTCCCCGTCTGCACGCTCGTCCCTTGCAAATGCGGCAGGGGGGTCAGCTCGATCAGCTCGGCGAGGCCGGCGGCGGCGAATTCGCGGCCAGTGACGTATTTGCCGGGACGCATCCAGCCGGCCAACTTGTCCTGGGGCATGCCGAGCAGCTTGGCCAGCACTCTGTCCATCTCCGGTTCCAGGTGGCCGAAGTGCCGGGCCCACTCGGCCGCTTCGGCGATTTCCACATGCTCGCCGCTTTCCCATTTCATGGGATGAAAGAGGAGGATGCTATGCGGCGTGACGTATCGCCTTTTGCAAGCGGCTAGAGGCCAGAGAGCGGCTGAGGAACATTCGCCAGTGACGATGCCGGTCGCTTGCAGACCGCGGATGACTAGCAAGGACATCAGCGAGAGGGCCGCATACGCACTGCCGCCGGGGGAGTTGAAGTACAGAACGCACTCGCCGCCGACGGGGACGGAAAGGAGCTTGTCGCAGATGTCGGTCTCATGTTCGGTCAGCTCGCCGACAATGGGGATTTCCAGCAGCCCTTCCGGGTTATCTTCGTCTTTTGGCATGGTGGTCCAATTGTGCCGGTTTTGCGGGTGGAAGCAAGCTTCGCGCCTCGGCCGGCGGAGGCGTGTATAATAAAGGAGCGATTCTGATTTCCTGTTCCCTCGGGGCCTTCCCTTCTACCCACAAGATCGATGGGCATCAAGTTCCTCTGCCCCAACGGGCACAAAATGAATGTGAAGGCATTCCTGGCGGGGAAGCGTGGGAAATGCCCCAAGTGCGGCGTGTCGGTTCGCATTCCACAGGAAACTCCCGCCAGCGACAGCGGTGAGGACCTGCTCGGCGATGTCGGCGGTCCCGCAACTGCCACTCAGCCGGCGGTGAGCCAAGGAGTTGCCCGCGGCACATCCGTGGCTCCCGCCGCCCCTTCCTATATCGCAGCCGTTTCCGTCGCTGCAAAGACCGTGCAGCCAGTTGCTCCGTATGCAGCGCCGACGGTTCGACCTGTGCTGCCCGCGGGCGCTCCCGCGATTCCCACAGTTCCCATGATGACACCAGGCTATCAGCCGGCTGGCCCCGCGGTGATGCGCGGACCGCAGCCGGTTTCCGCGCCGCTGCCGATGGGAGTGGACCCGATTTCGCAGGCCCCTAATTCCATCTGGTATGTCCGGCCCCCGAGCGGCGGGCAGTATGGCCCGGCTCGCGGCGACATCATGCGAAAGTGGGTCGTCGAGGGACGAGTCAGCGGTGATTCGCTCGTCTGGCGAGAAGGTTTTCCCGAATGGAAAAGTGCCGCGCAGCTTTTTCCTTCGCTCGCCGGCGTGGGCACCCCTGCAGTCCCGGCTGCCGGACCGCCACCGCCACCAGTTGAAACGACGGAGATTCCCAAGGTCAGCCGCTCCGTTCGGAAGCTAAGTGCTTACGAAGCCAAAAAAAGCCAGGGAAATGGCACGGCCATCGCGATTCTGGTGGTGCTCGGCATCATCTGTGTGGCGCTGGTCATCGGCCTGGCGTTCGTGCTCAGCCAGGGCTTGGGGGGCAAGGACGGACCCAAGAAATCGGCATCGATTTCTGCCGCCAAGGGATAGTAACGGCCCCGTCGGTTGTGTTGGCTACATGCCTACCGAGCTTGAGGATAATGGGTCCGTTTTTCCGACTCGCTTTTGCCCGGATGAGGCACTAGAATGTTCCCGTTCTAGCCTGGCATTCCGCTCGTGCCGTTGCAAAAGGGTCCCTGGCATGACTCGCATTCTTCAGTCGTTAGTCATTTGGCTGTCGTCTTGCGCCCTGTTGACGACTTGCCTGGCTGCGGAACCCGCGCAAGAAGAAGATCCCTTTGACGGCCCGCCCGCCAAAGCCAAAGAATCGGCTTGGAAGAATGCCGCGGATGCCCGAGAAGATGCTCGCGGAATTCGCAGCCTTGCCTCCATTCCTGATAGTCAGGTGCAAATTGTGCAATCGCCGGGGGAAAGTCCGTACGTCGCCATTGGCGAAGACATTTACGATGTGATCCAGGGCAAAGTGATCGGCAAAGCACCGCGCGACAAAATCCCCAACGAATTTGGTTGGTTTGGCGCGCTCAGCCCCAACGGCAAGTTGCTGGCCTATCAGCATCGCGATAAGTCGAAGGTGCTACAACCAAAGTCGATCCGAGTCATCGACACTCAAGACCAACAGCAAAAACACGAGTTCAAATCCGCCACGGATAGCTCGATTGAGGTGCTCCACCTTTCGTTTACGCAATACAACCATTTGGTGGTAGGCGAGCAAATCAGCTCCGATGCACGCTTCCACATTGTGAATATGGAAACGGGAAAGGTGATGAAGAGTCTGTTTATCGAAAAGGAGAATTTTCAGGCGGCACGGATTGCCTTCAACCGATCAGGCCAGTACATGGCCGCAGTGGTCGGTTCCAAGCTTGTGGTATACGACATGACCCAAGGCAAGCCCGTCGCCCAGATGGAGTGTCCAGCCAGCGAACTTAAGACGGGGATTTACACTTTCGTCTCGGCTCTTGCTTTCTCGCCTGACTCAACCGAGCTGGCGGCGCTCTTTAGCACGGGTGAATATCGCCTTGTCATCTGGAACAAGACGGGACAAATCGTCGAGTCGCATGAATTGGGAACGACCGTGGCGAAGACCGTGAAGTCGTTGCAGTGGTCCCCGGAAGGGAAGGCCGTGCTGATTAATGATGACTATTTGCTGGACCGCAAGCTCAAAGCGGTGGCCTGGATTTGCCACGCCCCCGCCTTCCATAGCTTTTTCGCCCATCGCTTTCTCGATGGCGAGCACCTGCTTGCCACGCGAGGAGATTTCCAGAAGGGCGACTTGATTTCCGTGCGAATTCCCCGCCAGGGGATCGACGCGGCCGCGGCCGCCTTGGGAAATGGAGGCAAAGCACTCCTGAAACCGGGAGACACCGTTCGCCTGGAAATGCAAGTCGGCCAAACCTACGTCAGCGGCGCGAGTGTATCCCAGGAGTTACAGAAGCAAATTGGCGAACGGCTCGCTTTGGGAGGCCTGTTGATTGGTGATGGAGGGGGCCTGACGCTGCAAGTGAATTACCAGGAAACACTGGGAAAGCGGCTTCGCGTGGTGGAAAAGCCCAGGCTGGGCCAGCCCGGCTTTGCCACGGGCCAAACCGTGCAAGACACGTTGGGAGTACTCGAGGCCAAATTGGTCACCAAAGAGGGCGGCAAAGTCCTCTGGGAAAATAAATCAGAGTTTGGAACTCCTACCTACATTGAAGCTGCCACCGTGAACGATGCCGTCGTCCGCGAAAAGATGTTTGAAATGATCACCCATTCAATCAGGCACACGCCGTTTCCCTACTTTTTATCGGCCGATCCTAAAGCCCCCAGTTTGCCGATCATAGTCGATCTGAATAAGTGAAGCTGTCCGATGCAAGCGACACTCTTTTTGAGCTAACCGACTGGGTTCTTTCCCTCTTCCAGCAGTGTCACCCCGCTGCCATTTTCGGCGCTGTAGTGGCAGATGCCACGGATGACTTTGGCACCGTCGGCGATGTCCCTGCCAAGCAGCACTGCACCGTCCATATCCACGTAGTCGAGCAGCGGCAGAAGCTGGGCGATGGCGGAGATGCCGACGGTCGATTCGGTCATGCAGCCGACCATGATTTGAAGCCCAAGCTGCCGACCGCGGGTGATCATCCGGCGGGCAGGGGTCAGCCCGCCGCATTTCACCAGCTTGATGTTGATGCCGTGGAATAGGCCGGCGCACTTATCCACATCGCTTTCCACGATGCAGCTTTCATCGGCGATGATGGGGAGGGCTGATTCGCGGCAGACACGGCGGTAGTCGTCCCACTTGTCGGCCGGCAAAGGCTGTTCGATGAATTCGACGCCGAGATCCTTGAGGAGCGGGGCGTTGGCGATGGTCTGGTCCGCCGTCCAGCCACAGTTGGCGTCGACCCGGAAAGTTGCAGTGGTGTGCTGCCGGAGCTCGCGAACGATCTCGATATCGCGCGGGGTGCCCAGTTTGATTTTGTAGATGGGCCAGTCGGGGAATTCCTGCATCTTGGCGACCATGACGTCGATCTTGTCGATGCCGAGGGTGTAGTTGGAAGCGGGATTCTTGTCCGTCTTCAATCCCCATGCTGCATGAACCTTTTGTCCGCGGAGCTTCCCCCACAGGTCATAGGCTGCCTGATCCAGTGCGCACTGCGCGAAAGGGTTGTCCTTGAGATTCGGCGCAAGTTGCTCCCAAAACAGCGCGGGATCTCTTTCCAAGATAGCGGCCGCGGCCGTGATTTCACTTTCGGCCGACGCGATCGCCTGGGCCATGCTCTCGATGGTGTAGCCATAGTATTTGTTGGCGGTCGTTTCCCCGTAGCCCCGCTGGCCGCCGTGCTCCAGCTCCACAATCAGCGTCGGCTGGCTGGTAATGGACTCGCGGGAGATGGTGAACGTGTGCCGTAGAGGGAGGTCGTAAGCGTGGAGGCGGAGTTTCATTCCCGCTTTATCCCATCCAAGCCGACCGCGTGCAACTCTCCCCGCTCGTCCCCCACCACGGCATGCAAGCCATCGGGGGAAACCGCCAGCGAAGGCAGCCAGCCTTCGCCGACCTTCTTTTCAAAGACTATTTGGAGTGTTTGCCAGTCGATCACGCGAACTCTTCCATCGGCACAGGCTACTGCGATCAAGTCGCCACCTGGCAGCCAGCGTACCGATAGCGGCGGCGACGGAACGCGGGCAAACCGCACCAGCCGGCCGATGCTCGGCTGCCAGAAACGGACGGTTTTGTCCTGCCCGGCGGAAACAACCAGCGGCAGCTCGCCGTCTTTTGCAGGTCGCAGGGCCAGATCATTCACGGCAGCCGTGTGATTGTCGAGAGCGCGGATCGCGCGAGCCGTTTCCGCATCGAATACGCGAATGGTCTGGTCCCGGCCGGCGGAGAGCAGCAATTCCCGCTTCGCCGCTTCCGCAGTCAGCGGCACATAGAGCGCGGCCAGCACCGCGGCAGAGTGATCGGTGATGTCTCTGGTCTTACCGCTGGTCAGATCATGCAGCCGCACGGTCTTGTCGGCACAGGCCAGCGCCAGCGATTTTCCTTCGCCGCTCCAGGCGACGCCGTAAACCACGTCCTTGCCGGCTTCGATCCGCTGCGTCTCCTTCATTCCCGGCCACTGCACAATATGCACGCCCCCTTTCTCCTGCGGCTCGCCACCGGCAATCGCCAGCCGAGCTCCATCGGGCGAGAACGCCACATCGTGTAGGTGCGAAAACGGCGGCTTGGCCCGCTCCAGCAGCTTAAGTTCTGGCCAGGAACAAGTGGACACGCCACTTTGCGAAGCAGCGACGACAGTTTTGCCATCGGGGGCGAAAACGAGCGCGGAAACGGGCGTCGTCGGTTCGGCGGCAAATGCATCGGCGGCCAGGAGTAGCAGGATTGCCAGCATTTCTCCACTGTAGGGCCGACAGCGGAATTGACAAGAAGCTTGGGGGCAAGATTATCCGAGTCGCATGTTCGTTACTTACGATGATCTCAGTTTCGGCAGATAGCGCGGAAGTGGAAGTTTTGTTCGTTGTGTGGCTACCGGCGGCAATCTCTGTATCGCCGTGGCCTGCCGGATTGGTGATGGGCTGGAGGCGGCACGAGGAAGGGGAGTTGGACCGGTATCGGGAAGAAGTCCAGGAAGGGGAGCGGGGAGCGAGTTGGGGTCCTCGTCGGCAGCCGGAAGTCGCTGGGGCACATCCCCAAACTCTCGCGGCGGCTTGAGATTGAAAGAATCTTCCGCCGGCTCGTCGCTGCCGCCATAGCGATCGTCATTGGGAGTGGGCTGGTTGCTCTCGGGATAGCAAACGGGAGCGGCCAGGCGTCCCAGCGGACCGATGGAGCCATACCGCTCCTCGTATAGATAAACCCCATGCGTTTCCAGAATCGTTCCCGTTTGCCGCTCCAGCGTGGCGAGTTGCACGTTGTACTGGGCCAGGGCGCTGGCTTCGCCGCTGATGGTATTGCCCCATTCGGCAATTGCTTGCAGCACGTTGAGCAGAATGATCGGCTGATCGTTGCGGTCTTTGGCTCCCGTTTGGTAGCGCAGAATCTGGGAGTCCAAGTTCACCCGTGCCGCTTCGCGCGCCGTTTTGAAGGCCGCATAGTTTTCGTAGGCCGTGTCGAGATCGCGGACGTTGGTCGCCAGCGAGTGGATCGTGGCATGCATCCCCTGGTCGAGATTGGCCCGGTCGCGGGCGATGAGGAGCTCCACCCGCCGTAGCCCGGCCCGACCTTCTCGAAGGCCGATGGGGACAGAGAAATTGATCCCCAGCGTCCAGTCCGTAAACTCGCCCGCTCCGCTGCGGAGCGTCGTTCCATTGGGCATCTCCCCTTCCAAGCCATTCCAGCGATAAAGAGCAACCGCATCCAGCTTGGGAAGAGCATTGTTGTTGGCCTGAATGAGCAGCTGACTATCCGCCTCCAGAATCAGCTTGAGCTCAATCAGGTCGGGCCGCCGCTCCTGGGCGATTTGCACAATGCTCCGCCAGTCCGCCACGAACTGATCCGCAACCGGCGGCGTCACCGGCACATAAACCGTGTTGTCCGAAGGAAGAATTCCCAGCAGATTCCTCAAAGCCGCTTCGCGCTGCAGAACATTGGCTTCCGACGAAACAAGATTGGCGCGGGCGTTGGCCAGGGCCAGTTCCACCTGGGCCTGATCGGCCCGGTTGTCAAACGTCACTCCAACGCGGGCCCGAATCCGCCGGACTGCCTCGCGGAGCTGATCCACTTGCCGGCGGCGGGCCCACACATCCGTTCTTGCAAAGACGAGATTCCAATAGCCTTCGATGACGCTGCGGACCTCTTCTTGCACGGAGTCCTTGAGCTGGAAATAGGACCTTTCCGTGTCAATTCTCGCCAGCATGATTGGGGCGAGGTTGGGTGCCAGCCGGCCGCCCCTGAGCAGCGGCTGGGTGTATTTGAGGAAAGCGGAAGAGAGTGACGATCGGTTCAAGGAAGGTACGAAGCCGGGGGAACTGGGATTGGCACCGATACCTATTTCCGACGTTCCGCCGTAAGCGTTTTGCTTGGTTACGCCCACTCCCAAATTGTAATCCTGGTTCGCATTCCCCGTAATGATTGAGCGATTAACCGGATCAAGCGGATCCGGCGTGGCTCCCGGTTTTTCCTCGCGGTTGAAGCTCTGATCGACCCTCACCGTCGGATCGAACCGCGCGTTCACTTGATCGATGCTCGTGTTCGTCAAAGCTGCGTCATAGATTGTGCTCCCGCTGGCGACCGCGGTATTCCCCGCCAACACCCGCACCACGCGGGCATTGGCCAGCGCAATGCGGATGGCCTCATCCAGGGTGATGTAGCGCGTTTCCAGATCCTGAGTTCGGTTGGTGACAGTCGGCGGAGCGGGCGAGTCCGGCAACTCATACTGCTGCAGTTGCGAAGGATCCCGGACCTTGATCGTCCGCTGCTCCGGAAAGTACGTTGGCACGAAACGTTCATTGGCCGATAGCTGGGCAATGGCAGACTTTGCCGTCAGCGCAAGCTGGAACGATAGCGCAAAGAGCATGAGCGCGCTGGTCACAACCTTGCGAATCGTGCCGGTTTCCATACCTGTATCGTTCGGTTCGTTCCGAGCGATTCTTCCGAAGTATCCAGTCAGCGCGGATTTGTTTCACTTGACGGTTCCTCGAGTGGTTCCGCCTGTAACGCCTGGATCGCCTGGGTAAAGTCTGCCGTATCCTGGACGATATAGCCGTCCCGCAAAACGATGATCCGGCGGGCATATTTCGCCACGTTTTGATCGTGCGTCACCAAAATCACCGTAAGTCCCGCTTTTTCATTTAACTCACGAAACATGGCGATGACCTCGCGGCTCGTTTTGGAGTCGAGGTTGCCGGTAGGCTCGTCCCCGAGCAGAATGGCAGGCTCGTTCACCAAGGCCCGGGCGATGGCCACTCGCTGCTGCTGACCACCGGAGAGTTGGCTGGGATGGTGGTCCATCCGATCGGCCAGGCCGACGAGTGCCAGCTTATCTTTGGCCCGCTTATGCCGCTCCGACGCCGAAATGGCCTTGGAATAGAGCAATGGCAGCTCGACATTCTCCAAGGCGGTCGTTCGGGCGAGCAGGTTAAAATTTTGAAACACGAAGCCAATCCGCCGATTGCGAATCCGGGCCCGCTCGCTGGCGGACATCGTGGCTACCTCCTCGCCGGAGAGCTTGTAGCTGCCACTGGTCGGGCGGTCAAGACAGCCCAGCGTATTCATCAGTGTACTCTTCCCGCTGCCACTCGGACCGATGAGCGCGACATACTCCCCCGACTCCATCGTCAGATCGGTCTCTTTAAGCGCTTCGACCTGGATCTCGCCGAGATCGTAGGTTTTCTTGATCTTCTGGATGTCGATGAGCGGCACGCTCTAACTCCGGGAAAGTAGCCCGTTCTGTCCGTAAACAGACCCTCTTGTCCCGTATGAAACATGGGGGCACCCCAGCGGGTATGTCTCCACACGGCGGATGCACTCTATTATACTTGTAATATGAAGATATTGTTTCGGATTTTTCTGGTGGTTGCCATTCTCGTCGTGCTCGGCGTCCCGGCTTATTTCGGGGGGGGGCAGTATTACAAGGCGCTCACCAAGGTCAATTGGCGAACCGCCGAGGTGGCGCAAGGGAACATCATCTCGGTCGTGAACTCCACGGGCTCGGTCAAGCCCAAGATGCAAGTCACGGTCGGCTCCGTTGTTTCCGGCCCGCTGCTTCCCGAGCCCACCACGGACGAAGATCTCGCCGCTGCCGGCAGCGAGAATGTCAACGCGGCGGCTGCCTTGAACGTCGTCGCAGGACAGGATTCCACTTCAGAAACGGAAATCGATTGGAAGCAGTTGATCCCCGCTCCGGATACGATCGACCCTCGCGAATTCACCCGCCGAGGTGTGCGGCTGCCTGAATTCAATGACGAAGTGGAAAAAGATGCCGTGCTCGCGAAGATTGATCCGCTGCTCTACAAGGCCAACGTGGATCAAAACGCGGCGGCGCTGCAGAACCGGATCGCCGACGTGAAACGGGCCAAGGCCCTCTTGCAGCAGGCCCTCAACGACGAGCGGCGGGCACTCGACCTGCGGGCTGAGGACAAGACGTTCATCGCCCAGGCCGAAATGGACAAATTCAAGTTCTCGCGGATATCGCTGGAGGCTCAAGTCCGGGTATCGGAAACCGCCGTCACCCAGGCCGAAGCCACGCTCAAGAATTCGCTCGTCAACCTGGGGTACACGGTGATCCGTTCGCCCGTTTCCGGCATCATCATCCATCGCAAGATCGAGCCGGGACAAACGCTGGCCTCGCAGTTCACAGCGCCTGAGTTGTTCGTGATCGGCGTCGGGATGCGGGAAGAGATGCAGATCCATGCCGCCGTCGACGAGGCGGACATCGGCCGCATTCAGGCGGCTCAAGGGAGGAAACTGCCGGTGTCCTTCACCGTGGATGCCCATCCCGATGAACTGTTTCACGGAGCCATCGACCAGATTCGTCTGAATTCGACCTCAACGCAGAATGTGGTGACGTATCCCGTTGTGGTCAAGGCGGCCAATCCCGAGCTAAAACTACTGCCCGGCATGACCGCGGCCATCTCGTTTCAGGTCGATGAACGCAAGGGCGTGGTGAAGATTCCCAACGAAGCCCTGCGGTTCTTTCCCCTTCCCAGGCAAGTTCGCAAGGAAGACGTTCCCATCCTGGAGGGAACCGCGGTCAAGGATGACGCGGACGAAGCCCAGCAGAGTGAAACCACGCTTTCCGCCGAGGAGCGGGCCGAGAATCGCCGCAAACGGAACCGCCGCCACGTCTGGGTACAGGAAGGAGACCTGCTCAAAGCCGTCGAGGTCGTCGTCGGCCTGACCGACAGCCATTTCACCGAAATGGTATCCGGCAGCCTCCAAGTCGGCGAAAAGCTCGTCACTGGAATCAAGCCGCTGCAGTACGGGAGATAGAGGCGAGTGGTGAAATCTGAAATCTGAAAACTGAAAACTGAACTTGTCCTACCTCCTCATCCTCCGCATCGCCCTCCGCGCTCTTGCCAAAAACAAGATGCGAGCCGGCTTGACCGTGCTGGGGGTCGTTATTGGCATCGCGGCAGTGACCAGCATGGTTTCGCTGGGACAAAGCGCCAGCCATCTTGTGCAAGGCCAGTTCGAGGCGATCGGCACTAATGTCATAGTTGTCTTTCCGGGCAGCAAGCGCAGCAGCGGTGTCAGCCAGGCGAACATCCCCACGCTGACCGCACGCGATTCGGATGCCATCGCCAAGGAATGCAGCGCAGTTCTCGCCTCTTCTCCACTCGTCGGTGCCCAGGGGCAAATCATCTATGGCAATTCCAACTTCAGTCCCCAAGAGATGAATGGAGTCGGTGCCGACTACCTTACCGTCCGCAATTGGCCTTTGGCCCGCGGCGGATATTTTTCGGATCGAGAAATCAACTCGGCGGAAAAGGTGTGCGTCATTGGCCATACCCTCGTTGCCAAACTGTTCCAAACTACCAACCCGATTAACGAAACCATTCGCATCAAGAATATCCCCTTCAAGGTGATTGGGGTACTCGAGAAGAAAGGAGCCAATATGGTCGGTGCCGATCAGGACAATATCGTTCTGATGCCCTACACCACCGTCCGCAAGCGTCTGCAAGGGAGCGAGTTCGACAATGTCAACGCGATTCTGGCTTCCGCCCGCACCCCGGCCCTCATGTCCGCGGCGCAGATCGAAATCGACCAGTTGCTGGCCGAACGGCACCGGATTCATCCGGGGGAGCCGAAGGATTACGCCGTGCAGAGTACGGTGGAAATCGCCGCTGTCTTTGCCATCGTCACCGGCACGCTCACCATGATGATCACCTCCATCGCCGGCATCTCGCTGGTGGTTGGCGGGGTCGGCATCATGAATATCATGCTGGTT
>SXGT01027201.1_pt1 | contig 33902 bp, 25 predicted proteins | sample 3176221 | NCBI WGS metagenome assembly SXGT01 (sample SAMN11356862, study PRJNA531348) | freshwater metagenome | isolation source: freshwater sample F1-120 | place: China: Fuxian Lake, Yuxi | collected 2017-12-25 | reverse complement strand
TCCTGGACATCTCGCGGCTTACGTCCTCACTCCCTCGGTCGGCGCACTTCAAGTGCGCCTCGGTCGGTCGCTCCGGGCGCGCTCGCGATCTGCCTGCAGGCTCTTCGACCTCGCCGCGGGCGTGATTTAGCCACACCCTCTAAAAGAACGGGTACAGAAACGGCGCGATGGCACTGGTCTCTGCAAACACGATGAGCGCCGACAGTGCCAGGATCACAACCAGCAGCGGCAGCATGATGAACTGCCGTCGCCGGACGCTGTAGCCGATGAGTTCCGCCATGATAGCGATGCGTCGGACGCGCATGACTGACTCCTTGCTGGCTGGGTTCAGCGCGACCCGAGGGCCTTGTCGAGGGCGGGACGCAAGCCTTCGCCGACCACGTTGGCGAACTTCTCGGACCCGCTGGCCGAAAAATGGATGTCGTCGATGAACTCGGCCTTGGTGTACGCCATTTGCCGGGCCGCGTCGACCAGGGTCGCCCCTTGGTCAGCGGCGGCCTTGCGCAGCAGGTCGTTGAAGGCCTTCGAGTTCGAGCGCAACCCCTTGGCCGTCAAGTGCGGGCGGAAGTACAGGGCGGACTTCGCCAGGCTCGCGTCGGTGACCTCGATTTGCTGGTTGTTCTCCGCGACATACGGGTACACCTGCGTCACCAGTACCGGCTGAGCGCCCAAGCCGCGCGTCAGTGCGACAAAGCTGCGCACCGTGGCCGCAAACGCTTCGGGCGCGCCCGGCGGCAACTCGTCCTTGCGCTCGGCTTCGATGCCGACTGCGTTGCCGTAATCTTGCTGGCGGCCGCTCATGCGCCAGGCCTTCAAGCGCCGCACCAGCAGGCTGTGGTCGTGCAGCAACGAGGCAGCGCCCGGCGTCGGGGTCGGATCGGCGTAGCTGCCCTTGGCGGCGGGCTGCGACAGTGCGCTCAGGTCGTTGTAGCCTTGGAACAGCACCACCACATCCGGCGCGAACCGCCCGACATCCAGTGCCAGCTGCGCCACATTGTCTGCGGCTGTGTAGCCAGGAACACCAAAGTTGAGGACCTCGATGTCCCTGCCTGGATGGGCCTTGCGCAGCTGCGCTTCCAGCAGACGCGGCCAGGTACCCGCGTCAGTGAAGCCACCGGTGTCAAATGTCGTCGAGCCGCCAAGGCACGCCACGCGCAGCCGCCCCGCAGGCTTTTGCACCGTGGTCTCGGGGCCGCGCAGGCCATGGCTGTTGATTTGGACTTCAACCGGCTTGCCATCGCGCTCCGTCACCAGACGGCTGCCGGGCACCAACGCGTGCTTGAACAACGAACGCGGCTGGTAGATGGCCGGCTGCTCCAGCGCGGCGCCCGACCAGTTGCCGAAACGGACCAACTCCAGGCCGCGGGTCGCGAGCTCCAAGCCCGCAAACGCGACCAGGAGGAACACCACGAATGACCCGAAGGCATGCGCAAACCCCTGGTCCTCGCGCCGGCGCTCGATGCGCAGCTGCGGCACCACGTCCAGGGCGTTGATCTCTTCCATCGAGTACGACTGCACGTCGCGCTTGGTCGAGACCACAAAGTTGCCCATCACCAGGTGGTCGATGCCCGTCTTCTCGTAGCAGCGCACTGCGTCTTCTGGCGTGCACACCACCGGCTCACCGCGCACGTTGAAGCTGGTGTTGAGCACCACATCGACGCCGCTCTTTTGGCCAAACGCCTTGATGAGCGCGTAGTAGCGAGGGTTGATGTGCGGCTCGACCGTCTGCACGCGGCCGGTGCCGTCCTGGTGGGTGATGGCCGGCAGCTTGTCGCGCCACTGGTCACGCACCTTGGGCACCAGCAGCATGAACGGCGAGTCGATGTCGAGGTCGAAGTAGATGCCCGCCGATTCCTTGCAGACGCTCGGCGCAAACGGTCGAAACCACTCGCGGTACTTGACCTTGGCGTTGATGACGTCTTTCATCTCCGCGCGGCGCGGGTCGGCCAGAATCGAGCGGCTGCCCAGGGCGCGCGGTCCGAACTCCATGCGCCCCTGACACCAGCCGATGACCTGGCCCTCCATCAGCAGGTCGGCAGCGCGCGCCACCAGGCCCGCGTCGTCGTACTTCTGGTACTGGCAGCCCAGCCGGCGCAACGTCGATTCGACCTCCAGATCGTCAAAGCCGGGGCCGAAGTAGGCGTGCTTCATCTGGAACTTGCGCGGCAGCCCCAGCACGCAGTTGGCGACATAGAGCGCTGCACCAATCGCGGCGCCGTCGTCGCCCGCAGCCGGCTGGATGAAGATGTCTTTGAACGGGGTCTTCTCGATGATGCGAAAGTTGCCGACGGAGTTCAGTCCGACGCCACCGCCGATGCAGATGTAGTCCACGCCGTAGCGCTGGTGCAGGTCGAGCGCAATCTTGGTCATCGCCTCTTCGACGATGGCCTGACCTGAGCGCGCGATGTCTTTGTGGAACTGCGCAAGTTCGCTATTGGGGTCGCGGCGCTTCTGGCCAAAGTGGGTCTCGAATAGCTCCGTCAACATCGACGATTCGCTGATGTGGTGCGCGTAGTAGCGCATGTCGAGCGCAAAGCTGCCGTCCGGAGCGATGTCGATAAGCTCGCGAAACTGCTCGACGTAGCGCGGTTCGCCGTACGGCGCCAGGCCCATGACCTTCCACTCGGCGTCGTTGACGCGAAAGCCCAGGTAGGCCGTCAGCGCGCTGTAGAACAGGCCGAGCGAGTGCGGGTAGTCGATGTGCCGGTCCAGCCGAATCGAGTTGCCTTCGCCGATGCCGCACGCCGAGGTCTCCCACTCGCCAACGCCGTCGAGCGTCAGGATGGCGGCTTTCTCAAACGGCGAGGCCAGAAACGTCGACGCCGCGTGCGACAAGTGGTGTTCGCAGAACAGGATTTCCGCATCGGTCTGCAGGTGGTCCGCGATCTCCTGCTTGACCCACAGCTTGTCGCGCATCCACACCGGCAACGCTTTGCGAAACGCACCCCACGACCGCGGCCAGGTCGAGGTGTAGGTGGTCAGGATCCGGTCGAACTTGACGAACGGCTTCTCGTAAAAGACCACATGGGTCAGGTCTTTGGGCGTAATCCCCGCCTCATGCAGGCAATACTGGATGGCGCGCGCCGGAAAGGCCGACGTGTGCTTCTTGCGGGTGAAGCGCTCTTCGGAAGCCGCAGCCACCAGCTCGCCGTCCACCACCAGCGCTGCCGCCGAGTCGTGGTAGGCAAACGAGAGGCCAAGGATGCGCGTGGTCATGGTCGGGGTCCTGGGGCGCGGTGGTCAATGGGGGCCGATACGGCGGCCGTCGCAGCGAGCAGACGTCAGCCTTGGCGCCGCAGATCGCGCAGCTCAAGCGGGCGGGGGTCGCGGGGCTGCCAGTAGGTCTTGGCCTGGCGCTTGACCTTGTACAGCCGCAGCCGCAGTGGGTCGGCCAGCCGCACCAGCGAAAACACCGGAACCACCACGAAATACAGGATGCCAACCAGCAGCGCGGTCTGAAAGCGGCCAATGACCTGCGCCACCGCCAACCATTTTTGCCATGCGCGCTCGGACCACGACATCGTTCACCTCGGGCAGCAGCCACCGCGTCGCACCGCCGGCCGGCCAAAAAGGGGCCAAAAGTGTGCACCACAACCCTTGCGTTGGCAAGGCGTTGCGTTCGGGTGGCTGCCGTGGCACCGTCGGCGCGCGGGCTCGGGGCTTGCGGGTGGGCGAAAATGCAAACGAAATGGATGGCCGCGGCGCTCGCCGTCGTACTATGCGCCTGTGGCAGCGCGCCGGTGGCGCAGTGCCCGCTGGTGCCGGGCGTGGCCGGCGGCGTTCAACACCGTGAGACGACAGTCGCCGGCAAGGGCGGGCTGCAGCTGCGCGTGCAGGCGTGGTCGCCGGCCGTCGGCGCGCCCAAAGCGTCGTTCGTGGTTGTTCACGGCCTTAAAGACCACGGCAATCGCTATGCGGGCCTCGCCAACCAACTTGCGGCCAAAGGCTGGGCGGTGTGGGCCTTGGATCTGCGCGGCCACGGCAAGTCGCCGGGCGACCGTGTGTGGGTCGAGGCCTTCGACGACTACGTCGCAGACGTCGCCGCTGTCGCTGACACGGCGCGCGCCGCGCTGGCGGACAAGCCGCTTTTCGTGTTTGGGCACAGCATGGGCGGGGCCATCGCCACGCTGTACACCTTGGGCGCCAAGCCGTCGCCCGCGGGGCTGGTGCTGAGCGCCCCGGCGCTGATTCCAGGCGAGGACGTGTCGGGTTTCCTCATCTGGGTCACCCGCCGCATCAACGGCATCGCCCCGCGCAGCAAAGTCTTGGACTTGCCGGACGAGAAGTTCTCGCGCGACCCCAAAGTCGTGGCGGCGATTGCCTGCGACCCGTTGGTGCACCACGAGGCCGGCGCGGCGCGGACAGCGGCTGAGTTGCTCGGTGCGTTGGACCGCATTGGCGCGCAAATGGGCGACATGGCCGTGCCGCTACTGGCTTTGCATGGCACGGTCGACAAGCTGACCAATCCCAAAGGCAGCGAAGAACTAGTCAAGCGCGCCAAGGTCGCCGACAAGACGCTCAAGCTCTATCCAGGTGTCGAGCACGACCTGTTGCACGAACCGGAGAGCGCGGCCATCGCCAGCGACATCGTCAACTGGCTGGAGGCCCGTCTGCCGGGCGCGGCGACGGCGACAGGCGGCTGATTCGCCTTGCGCTCGACTCCTGCCGAGCCTACCCTGGCGCTACCGACCGGTCCAAGTCCCGGTCCCGATACCCGCCATGGCCTTTTTCGCTGTCACGCTCGAGCGCATCGCCGAAATCTATCCGCACCCCAACGCCGACCGGCTTGAGCTGGCCAAAGTTGCTGGACTCGCCTTCCAGTTCTGCATTCGCAAGGGCGATTACGCGGTCGGCGACGAGGTCCTGTACTTTCCCATCGACAGCCTGCTGCCGACCGCCATCATCGACAAGCTGGGCATCGGCAACATGCTCGCTGGCGCGCAGCGCAACCGGGTCAAGACCGTGCAGTTGCGCGGCCAGATTTCGCAAGGGCTGGTCGCCCGGCCGGCGACGCTGCTCGACGTAGACCCGCACGGCGTCGACTTGACCGCGCACCTTGGGGTCACCAAATACGAGCCGCCCGAGACGTTCGCGGCCTCGGGCATTCTGACCGTGCTGCCGACCGGGCTTGGCGTCTACGACATCGAAGGTGCCGACCGCTTCGTGCGCGCGCTAGAGCTGCTGATGGACCAGCTGGTCGTCATCACCGAGAAGCTGGAGGGCACCAACCACGCGACGGTGCTGACTGAGACCGGTGACAAGGTGGTGTGTCAACGCGGCAACGCGATTGTCGAGCTGCCCGATGTCGAGAACACCTACTGCAAGGTGGCGCGCGACCACGGGCTTTTGGAGTTCCTGGACCGCGTTCCGCATGGTCCCGGCCAGCTGGTGGCGCTGCGCGGCGAGCTCATCGGGCCGTCGATCCAGAAGAATATCTACGCGCTCAAGAAGCCCGAAGTGCGCATTTTTGACGTCAGGGTCGGGCACAAGTACCTCGATGCCGGGCAGTGGCTGGCCGTGGTGCCCGAACGCTGGCGGGTGCCAGTGCTGGCCAGTGGCGTCACGCTGCGCGAGTGGCTGAACGGGCGCACTATCCAGCAGGCGGCCGACGGGCCAAGTACGCTCAGCGCGCACCTGCGCGAAGGCATCGTGGTGCGGCCGATGACCGAGCAGTTGGCGGACTTTGGCGACGGGCACCTGCAGCGACTGATTTTGAAGCAGCGCAGTCCGTTGTATTTGGCGAAGGAAGAGTGAGCGCGGTGGCGGTACGTCCCTTTTCTTGCACCCAACCCGCCCCCCGGCCTACGCTGCGCCCGCGGCTGCTCTGACGCCGCGCAAGGCGACTGTGAAAGGCTACAAGCAGGTCATCGCCGAGCGGTACGACGGCCGCGAAGCCCAAGCGACCGCCGCGCCCTCGCGCTACGGGCTGCTGGCGTCGACCGGCTGGTACCTGTACGCCCGCACCCGCGAAGCCTTTGCCACCGCGGCCCGCCACATGCAGGGCCAGGGCCTCGACTGGCGCCAGGCCCGCGTGGTGGACCTCGGCTGCGGCGGCGGCGCCATGTTGCGGTTCGTGGCAGAGCTGACGGGCGACCCGGGGCGTGTCCGCGGCGTCGAACTCTCGCAGCACCGCCTAGCGGCCGCCCAGCGTATGCACCCCGGCATTGCCGTCCAAAGCGGCGACCTGCTGGACTTGCCCGCGGCCGAGCAGCCAGACGACGTGGCGATGGCCTGGACCGTGCTGATGCACCTGCCGACCCGCGCGGAGCTCGACCAGGCGGTCCGCGGCATCGCAGCGAGCCTGCCGCCCGGCGGCTGGTTTCTTTGGTACGACACGGTCGCTGCCGATCACTTTCAGACCCGCCCCGACGACGAGGGGGCTGGCTTTTCGCTCGATCAGTTCCGCGACATTGGGACTGGCGCCGGCCTGCGGCTTGAGCAGTGCCTACCAGTGCTCAAAAACGTGCTGTGGCGCTGGAATTCCGGCTACCTGCCCGAGCGCGGCTGGCCGGCCTGGGCGGTGCGCGCGGCCGAAGCGCTGCTGCCTGGCACCCCTGCGTCGGCGCTGTGCCTCTTTCGCAAGCCGCCCTTGCCATGACCGCCGACCGCGCCACCCTTGAGCGCCAAATAGGCGCCGTGCTGTTTGGCCGGGTGCTGGTGGCGGCGCTGGATTCGCTGCGCGCGTTCATCCTGGCGCGGTTGCTCGACAAGGCCGGGTTTGGCGTGCTGAGTGTGGGCTTGACCTGGTACGGCCTGTGCACCGGTCTGGGCACGCTGGCCTTGCCCGACGCGCTGATGGCGCTGCTGCCGCGCTGCGAAGGCGGTGGTCGCCAGCTGGTCAGACGAGCGCTCGGCTGGCTCAGCGCAGCGGCGGCGCTCGGCGGGGTGCTGGTGCTGGCTGTGTCGCTGTCGGCAAGCGGCGAGACTGCCGCGGTGTTGCGGTGGGCGGCGCTGGCGGTAGCGCTCGACCTGCCGGGCCAGGTCTTGCAGGCGGTGTTGCTCGGCAGTCAAAGGCACCAGGCGGCGGCGCTGTCGGGCTTGCTGCTGTCGGGCGCGGCGAGTCTGGCGCTGCTGGTGCCGGCGGCGTTGGGCCTGGGCGCGCCGTGGCTGATGGCCAGTTTTTGCGGCGTCGCGGTGGTGCGGCTTGCGCTGTTGGTGCGGTCGCTCCACGGCCTCGATGCAACGACCCCAGAGCCTGTGCTTGCGCGCCTGTGGCCGACGGCGTGGCCGCTGTGGCTGACCAGCGCGACGGGCATCGCCAACCGCAGCCTGTCGACGGCGGTCGCCAGTGCGCTTTTGCCGGCGGCGGCGTTCGCGGATTTGACCGTCGGCAGCCAGGAGCTGCCAGTCGTGACGATGCTGCCCAACGCCGTCGCGGTCGCGGTGTTGCCTTACCTGGCGCAGCACGCGGCCGGAGGATCGGCCTCTGCCGCGCTAGAGCTCTGGCACGCTGGTATTCGCCGTCTGGCGCTGGTGATGCTGCCGCTGTGGGTGGTGGCGTCGCTGGAAGCTGGCCCGCTGCTGGAGCTGCTGTACGGCAGCCCCGCGTGGCGTTCGGCAGCGCTGCCCTTTTGCATTACGGCATCGCTTTTGCCGCTGCGGGTGACGACCTACGGCACCATGCTGCTGGCGCTCGACCAACCGCGGCATGTGCTGTGGTCGCAAGTGGCCGGCGTCGCGGTCAATGCCGCGCTGGTCGGCTGTCTCGTGCTCGTGCCCGCGGACAATGTCCAGGGCCGTGTCGGTCTCGCGGCGACGGCGGGGACCCTTGGGCAAGCCGTCGCCATCGCTTGGATGCTGTGGGCGATTGCGGTGGCGACGCAAACGACCCTCGGCGCGGTCTTTCCGTGGCGCGATCTGGCGGTGCGCGGGCTTGCGGCGGGCGTCGCAGCGGTCCCCATCGTCGCTATGCGAACCTGGTCAGGCGAAACCCTGGCGCTGCCCGGGCATGCCGGTCTGGCCTTGGGGCTGGCTGTGCGCGTGGCCCTGTATCTGGCTGCCTGGCTCTTGCTGCTGCGGTTAACCGACTGGGTGCCCGCGCAAGACTGGCAGACGCTGGGCCGCTGGGCGCGGCTTGAGCCGCTGTGGCGCAAGCACGGCGGCTGAAACCAGCCAATCCGTCATTCGCAACTTTGCCCGCAAGCCCCCATACTGCCCCGCGCGCGCTGACCGCGCCATCGCCGCCCGTGAAACGACCCGCCCCGCCCAAGATGCTGCCCAACCCAGTGCCCGACTGGCGTTCGGCTGACCCGACTTCGCCGGTGGTGACGGCGATCCTGGCTGAGCCTGGCCACGCCTCGCCGCCCGCGGGCTTCGACTGCGTCGAACCGGATGGCCGCGCCGTGCTCTACGACTTCTGCCTGATGCCCTATGCGACACTGGAAAATCCATACCCGCGTTTGCAGACCCAGAACTTACTGCGCTGGACCTTCGACCGCATGGATGTGGGCCAGCAGGGTGCGGCGCTGGTGACCGGTCTGGAGCAGGCACTGGGCCCACAGTGCACGGTTTGGGGCGTCAAGCACCGGCCGGGCAGCGACGAGCTGTGGTGGGAGTTCTACTTCTACCGTCGCGACCACGTGCCGGCCGCGTTGTCACTGCAGTTGGTGCGCCCCGCGTTTCCTTGCGTCATCGACGCGCGGCCCCCGTCTGATGTGGCGTGGACGTTTTTTTCGGTCGAACTCACCGTTGAGCACCTGCGCGGCCAGCGCCCCGCCCACGTGCGGCTGTACCAGGAGGGCTTGGATCTCTCTTGGAAAGTGCAGGGCGATACGGTCGAACTGGAAAACCACTACCGCCACTTTGAAGTTGATGGCCAGGTGGTCTCGCTGGTCGAGGCGCTGCGGTCGAGCGTGCACGCGCCCAAGCACCCGCTGACGCTGGCCCGCCTGGTGCCGCCGCAGTTGCTGCCCGCGTGGCGCATCTGGCTGGCCCGCAAGCGGCGTGCCGACACCGTGTATTTCCAGCGTGTTTCGGTGGCGCAGGCGGCGTGGATGGCCCGAAAGCACGGCTGGCCCGCGGACTTCTGTGCGACGCTCGACCAGGGCGCGGCCTACATGCAGCACGCCCTTTTTGACCTGGGCATCGACTTCTGCCGCGGTGAAACTGCAGCGCCGGGAGAGCCACCTATCACGTTTGGCAAGTCGGGGATCTATGCGAGCTTCTGAGCCCCGCGTGGCTTTGATACCCCCGCCATCGTGGTCGGGCGGTGCGGTCAAGTGGGGCCCCGATGAAGCCCCCAAGCTGGCGCACACCGAAAACCTGCTCATCACCTTCGGCTTTCACTGCAACCTGGCGTGCACATTCTGCCTGGTCGAAGACGGCCTGGACCGCTTGCACGGCATCACGCCTGAGACCTTTCGCAGTTGGTTGGTGCAACCGGACCTGTTTCGCGGCGTGTCGCGCATCATCCTGTCGGGCGGCGAGGCGACACTGGAGCCCGCGCTTTTCGAGTACATCGCGATTGCGCGCAAGGTGCCCGGCGTGGAGCACGTGCGCATCCAGACCAACGCCACGCGCCTGGGCGACCGCGACTACTTGCAAAGGCTGCTCGACGCCGGCGTGGACGAGTTTTTTGTTTCGGTGCATGGCTGGGATGAGCCGAGCACGGCCAAAATCACCCAGCGTCAGGGCGCGTTTCGCGCCATCGTCAAAGGCATGGAGGCGGTCGCGCAAAGCCAGGCGACACTATGGACCAACACTTGCATATGCGCCGATAACTACCGCAATTTGCCCGACATCGTGGCGCTCATCGCGCCGCTTCGGCCAGAACTGCTGTCGTTTTGGACCCTGCACTTGCGCGTGGACCGTCCGGATACCCGGCTGGCGCTGGCGCGCGTGGGCGACGTGCAGCCGTACCTGTTGCGAGCGCTGGATGCTTGCGATGCCGCTGGCGTGGCGTCGCTGGTCAAGTGGTTTCCGCGCTGCCTTTTGGGTCCGCACGCCGGCAAGCACGACGACAGCCAGCCGACCACGCTCGTTGAACCGGCCTTCTGGCCCGCGGTGCCGCGCTATTCGTGCCTGTGGCGGACGGCTTGCGAGTACGGCAAGCAGGGCTGCAACGGCCTGCAGCACCCCTACGTGGACGCATTCGGCTGGGAGGAGGATGTGCTGCGGCCGGTCACACCGGGGCACCAGCAGGTGCCGCACGGCGACCAGGATTTGCCGCTGGAACCGGCAGCGCAGGCCAATTGGGCGCAAGTCGTGGCTTCGCTGGGGCTACAGTCGCTGGTGGGCGGGCAAGGCTGGACGCTCGCTAGGGCAGGGCGGCGCGGGCGAGGGCTACAGCAGGTCGTCGTCCATCAAGCGAGCGGGACGACGGCGACGCTGACGTTTGAACCAGCGCGGCCGGGGCCAGCACTGGTGACGACGGCCAGTTTTTCGGTGAGCCACGGGCCGGTGCCGGCGGGTGCGCAAGAGGCGTTTTCAGCGCTGTTGCGGGCATTGAAGCGAGAACTGCCCGCCGCGGATCTGGGTGGCTTGCGGGTGCCGTGGGCTATTTGAGTGGCAGCCGGCCCAGTTTGCCGGCACTCCTCAAGCGGCAGTGCCGCGCGGCAGGGACTGTGGCGGGTTGCCGCGCCTTGCCGCAGTTGGCCAGCGCGCTGACCCCGTGTGCGCCATGCGCTGCATGACAAAGTTGTGACAATCGAGGGGCATGTTCTTGCTAGTTGGCCTTGACTTTGCAGGGGGGGCCTCGCCGCATGTCCGCGAATTTGCGGAAATCGGAGGGGAAAGTGGGACGAATTGTGCACATCGTGGAAAATCAGCAGTTTGACTTCAGCCAGGTGCCGGTGACGGGCACGGCAAGGGTGCTGTTGGCCAAAGGCGTTGACCTTGGCGACGCGGCCAAGGTGCGTGCTCTTGTGCGCGTGTATTCCTCAGTGATTCCCTCCGGCAACTTGGAGGTCCAAGTTTTTCAAGCTTGGCCTACTTCGGTCGATCCGAAGGAACTCTACGAATTGGTAGCCCCTGGCGGTGCGTCACGCGCGGTCATTCTCAAGGGTCAGCTGCCCGTCGTCAGTGTGACGCCATACCCAGCGGTGTATCTCACGTCGGACGGCACGACAGGCGGCGCGGCGGTCGCTTCCAATGTCGGCCCGACGCTCGACTTGTTCCTGGTTGCCACCGTAGGTGCGACCGTCGGCCTGACCTGCGGCATCACCGTCGCCCTTGAACTCTGGGACGCCTGATGCCCGCCCCGCGCAAACCGCTACCGTTCGCGCCCGTTTCCGCTTGCGCGTCCGGCCGCCGCGCGCCACACTGCCTACCGGGCGCCAATGTGGCGCCACAAGCAGGCCAATGGGCGCCCGGTGGCCAGTGAGCGCAGAAGCAGCGCAACGCGGCAAGCGCTGCGCGTGCGGCGGCGCATGCGGTTGCGCGAGTGCCTGCGAGCCGTGTGCTGCCAAGGCCAGCCAGCCGCGCGCGGCACCGCCGCCTACCGCTTGCGGCTGCGCGGACACAGCGCGCGAGCCTGCTCCATTGACCGCCGCCAACCGCGAAGCCGGTCCCGCACCGCCACGCGATCCCCTGCGCGACCGCCCACCTCGGCGCCAGTTGCACCGCGAAGCCACGCCCTGGCTCGCGCGCAAACCCTGCTGTGGCGCCTCGCCCAACGCAGCCAATGACCGCTATGGTGGCCACTGCTGCGCCGCCGCACAACGCGCGGAAGCGGCAGCGCTCTTTCGCCGGGCCATCGAAGTCCGCGCCCACGACGACGACACCTGGTCGTGGGAGATGGCGGCGCGCATGCTCGGCGCTGTGGTCGGCGACCCGCGTGTGGAGACGCGCCGCCCGGTGCCAGTAGCGCTTCGCGAATTGTGCCGACAGCGGTTGATCGAAATCCGCCGAGCGCTGGCCGAGCGGCCCGAGGGCGCGCCGACCTACCGCTGGAGCTTTCGGCCGCCACGGATCGACGACCGCAGGATCACGGAGCGCGATTGGGCGGAGGTGGACTACCTTTTCAGCGAGGAGGACCGCTGGAGCCACCTGCGGCTGACCGGCGAGGACTTGGGCGGGTGCAAGCCAAGCAAACTGCCGCCAAATGGCGGGCAGTATCCGGGACCAGGTGACCTGCTGCTCAAGCTTTCACCTTGCGGTGGCATCTCGGTGAAAACACGGATTCCCAAGGACTGGCCGCATCGTTGGCCCGTTGCCGCAGGCAGTGCGCAAGGCAAAACCTGGTACGTCAATGCCAGCGCCAAAGATGCCTACAGCGATGGTTCCTACCTGCATCCATTCTGGGATTTGCGTGCGTTCGCGAAACTTGATGCCTATGGCAAGCCCCTTCTACAGGCCGGCGACCGCGTCATCTTTGCCCAGGGCACCTATTGGGTCGGCCCGTCGGCGAACCCGGCGCTGGGCAAGAAGGCAGACACTGGTGAGAACATAGCCGTCTGGCTGCCGCACGGCAACGAGGAGCACACGTCGGTCACCTTCGAAGCTGCACCGTGCGCACATGTTGTGCTTCACGTTTTGCCGAAAACCCCCAACTACGCCGGGTACGGTCTGGTCTTTGCGAGTCCCGAAAAGTGGCCGGGCGATGCCCTGGGCGTCAAGCCCGCCCAAATCGACCTTGTTCTGACCAACTTGCATTTCGCGGGCAGTGCGTTCGCCACCGATTCTGATCAGTTCGCGGCAAACCGTTGCGAAAACATGGTGCTGTTTCGCGCCGCGGGCGTGTACTTGCAGGGCTGCACGTTTCGCGGTGGCGGCGACACGCTCAAAGATGCAGTGACCACGAACCTGGTGACCAGCGAGACCACCGTCGAGCCCGGCAAGAACTTCGTGAGCGGCAACCTCTATGGCACAGTGCAAATCGCCGATGCTGATCACGGCGTGGTCATCGACTGCGTCTTCGACGGTCGCCTGCGCACGGTGCCCTTGAAACCCGGGGGCAGCGAGCCCAATAGCCACATCGTGCCTGACGAATACCTCAAAGTGTGGCGCAGCCAGGACATCGTGTTTGAGCGCTGCGTGGTGATGAACGGCGGACACTTTGGCATGTACGTCCTGAACAGCGAGCGCATCGCCATCCGCCAGTGCTGGTTTCGCAACCGGTTGCACACGTGCCTTGAGTTCCAGCAATCCAAGGATTGTGTCGTTGAGCGCTGCCTGTTCGCAGGATGTGGCGCGGCGACCGAAGTCAACAAGTCGAGTACGCCTAAGTCGAACCTCATCCAGTGGCAAGCCGGTGGCACCGGTCACCGCATTCGCTTCAATGTGCTGCACGGTGACGCCGGCGCTGCCACGACTGGCTACCTTCAAGATTCGGCGCTGGGCTTTGTGACTGACAAAGTGCCGCATCCGTTTCCGTCGCCCAGTTTGCTGCCAAAGCTGACCGATTACAGCGAGCGGACTCAGACGGGCGGCGACGTCAAATGGACGATTGGCGGCAAGGAGTACTCGACCAAGGGCACAGAGCCAGTCTGGCAGGTGCTGGCCGCGAAATACGTGCCTCGTTGCCTGAAGCGATCAACGTGGGAGCAGTGGCACAAAGTCTGGTTCGACATGGTCAAGGCGACAACCACCCAATCGGGCAGCGTTTACAACACGATCCCCGGATTTGCGGATAGCCTGCCGATCGGTGTGCTGAAACCGGGAGAGACGTGGACGTTCAAAGCGAGCGATCCTTCGCAATGGCCGGCGGAGTACCAGGAAAGCCTTGCCGCCCTGCCGAAAACGACCTGTATGGGCGACCCGGCCGAGGGACCCTTCGGCTGTGGGCAGTCAAAAGGCCCGTGGCCGATTTCAGCGTGGTGCAATGGCAAGGTGGCCAGCGGTGACGTTTGCAAAGACGGCGGTGAGCCGGCTCGCTGTCCCGACGGGTACGTCCGAGTGTTCGTACGGCAGGACGCGATTGACGCCAAGTTGAAGCTGTCGCCGTTCGACTACCTCAAGAACTACACGGTCACGAAGGTCGACAATGGCCCGGGAAAGGAGCCGACCCGCGTCAGCACCGGGTACCAGGCGCCGCCGATCTTGCCGGGTTCACTGGTTTGGCCTGACACCACCGCGCCTGAGACCGCTTTGCACAGCGACTTCGCGCCGATGCTGTACGCCGATTGCCAAGTGTACAACAACTTGATCCTCGACATAGGCGAGCGGGCGTTGCAGATGGGCAGCCAGACCAAGGGCACGCCGATGGACCTACAGTCGTTGTATTGGAACAACTGGATCGGCAACAACATCATCTACGGGCAGCGCAGCGATCCGACCCGCAACTTTGAGAAGTGGTTTGGCTTCTGCGGGGGGCAAAACTCCGATCTGCCGGTTGTGGCGAACGTGCAAGTGCAGGACTCGGACTTGGGTGGCGCGCCACTTGTGGACCTGTCGTTTCCCGGGTTCTACGACGGGTCGAGCGGCAATCGGTTCGTGGACAACGTGATTGGGCGGCGGCCTGATGATGTGCTGCATGTTTGGGTGCCGACGAATGTCGAGGCCTGGCTGAAGTTGGCAAAGATTTCGGTGCTGGCGAAAGCGGGCCAGTTCACGTATGGCTATCAGTTCCAAAGCTGGAAAGTGGAAAAGTTCGCGGAGCTAGAAAAGGCCGCAAAGGGCTACGAAGCAAAGAAGAAATGGTGGGCCGGTTCTCCATTGACCAAAGGCTTCGAGTCTAAAGTGCCCGAGTGCATACACGTGCCGTATCAATGCCAGGATAAGAACAAGCCCTGTCTGTTCTACACACAAGGCCTGCTCCGGCACAATTCGCAGGTGTACTTTGCCGCCGTCGCAAATTCGGAAAATCTCAAAACTTGGCTAAATTCTGACGTAACGCTCGGTGGCCCCGGCAAGTCGGAGTTTGGCTACATGGCGCCACAACCGCTCTCGGCGCTTGAGGTGTATGAAAAAGTGGGTTTGCTGGCAACTGCATGGGGCTTCGGACCGCCCTGGCTGCAAGCTATGACGGTCGGAGCCGTCGACGAGCCAGACGCACCAATGGCTAACGGTAAGCTTGCTTACAGCGCTGCAGTAGTCGCGCACACCGACTGGACAGTGCGGCTGCCACGTGTTGTCAATTCAGCCCAAGTTGCCTGGACATGGTCTTGGGCGGGGCAATTGAACAAAACTCTGAAAGTTGGCGCCGGCAACACTTCAGCCATCGGTCTTGCCGCGATTCTGGGGCAAAGCGGCCAGCTTGCCTTGGGTGCCGGCAAGTCAAGCTTGGGTCCGTCCAACACAGCGAACCAGCAGGCTGGACCCTGGTGGCCGCCGGACGCGATGCAACCGAATGCAGAACTGTCCGCGTCCGAATCGCCATCGGATGTAAAAGCTACTGGTTTGGACTTTTTTGGCCTGCCGATCAACCTGGATGCCCCTTTTCGCGGCCCGTTTGACCTTGCGGCGGTGCCTGCCGAGACCGCGACCACCATCGACCAGAATTTTCCTTGGGCGCCAGGGGGGTAGCGTCTAATGCGGCGGCGGCGGCCAATTGCGCCTGGCACCAGTGGCCTTCTTGCGGCAGTCGGCATCTTAATCAGTGCCTGCGCGCCAGCGTCATTTCCGCTCCCCGGTATCGACGCTCTTGGCGATGACGGGCCCGTTTTGGCAGCCACCCAAGACAATGAATCAGTCGACGACAGTGTTGGTCTGCCACAGGTCGATGCCTTTACCGGCCACGCCGAACCCCCTGAAACGCCGCAGGTGATCGAAGCCACTGGGGTGCCAGATGTCACGCCTGACCTCCCAGAGGAAGCGCCAGTCCCAATGGTCGACATGAGCGCAACAGCTACCGTTGCTGCGAACATTGGCGCCCTGCCAACTCCAACCTGTGCGCAGGCATCCCCGGTTGTCGCCAGTGCCACATTTCCGACCAACTGGCTACCCTGCTTCGAGAAACCCTGGCCAAAAGCTTACGGCAGTTTCTCGCCATCGAACGTGATTTCGTTGCCCAAACAACGAGTCCTACTCATCGGCGCCGACGCCATATCGTCACTGCCCCACCGCCTGTTGATCGTAGATTCGAACTTGACGCCTGCATGCCAGCCGGACTTACCCTGGAAGACTTTGGCGAAGGCCGAAGGCAACGCTTCTTCAAGCCCCGTAGACATCAAGTCGCACATTCGGTTCGTGCGTGCTGCAAAGGACAGATTATTCGTCGCCTACGAGCACGCCAACTTGTACAAGCCTGTTATCGCGGAATACGACTTCGACTGCAAGATGCTGTTTCTGCGCAAGGGGTACGTCGAGGATGGGTGCGGCGACTGCCCTGGCTATCCCGGGCCTGGGGTCGCCTTTGCGTCTGCAAAGGAGGGCAGCACACTGACCGTGACCGCGTATGACCGCAAGGGCCAGGTCGTGTGGAAAACTGCAGTACCGAGCGGCGTCGAGGGCTCACTGCTGACGCTCGGATCGGAAGTGGCAGTTAGGCTCAAGAATGGGTCGTACCTAGAGCTTGGCCAGAACGGCGACGTCACTCAGGTTTTCCCTGGGGCCATTCTTGGGGCGGACGACGCTTCGTGGGCTGGGTGGGGCATCGGTTCGGACTTCATTGCGCTGGGTTCGTCAGGCGCCATCGCCAGTGGCCCTAAGCATTACGGCGCATGTGGCCTGCTGCAGTGGTCGCGAAACTTCGAGCCGTGCGGCAATGGCGTCGTGTTGTGCGAAGTATACGACGTCTCTTTGCCCAGCACGGTGCACACTTATCTTGCCGGTCATGACGACTTTGGTTGGCGTATCGTGAGCTACGCATCGGCTTACGAGTGGGGTGGCACGACGTACGCGCGCTCAATTTCGTCGATCTCGCCGCACGGTCGCCTCTCAAACCGTGTGGATGTGGCATACGGAGGCGAAATCCCGCGCGGTGGATACTTTCTCAATGACGGCAGCAGTTTGACGATGAACGAGCTTGGCCTCATCCGCGCCAACCGCCTCGGCTCCACCACCTGCAAAGGCTGCGGCCCCCCGGCCCCCGACTGCAGCGACAGCGACCCTTGCACCAAGGACAGCTGCGACCCCTCACTCGGCGACTGCGTCCACGAACCCATCGCCGGTTGCGTCAAGCCCAAGGGCGCCTGCTTCACCACCGACGACTGCGACGACGCCAACCCCTGCACGACCGACACCTGCGACAAGCCGTCAGGCGCCTGCAGCTACGCCGCCAACGCGGTCGAGAACTGCAAGACTGGCGTCTGGAAGACGGACGCCGAGCTGGCTGGCTGGGTCAATCCACCTGACTGGTACCCCTCCGATGGTTGGCTTAGCCCCGTCAAATCCGTCCGCCCGCAGTTGCACGAAGCCCCGGACGGCGGTCTGGTCGTGGTCGACGAATGGGAAGTACGCCGCTACATGCAAAAGGGCAAGCAGCGCTACACCCGCGCGCTGCCCGAGCCCGCGGGCGCCTCCGCACTCGCGCCCGACGCCGGCGTCGTCCTGTACGTCCGCCAGCCCGAAGGCAAGGAGGTCGCCGGCAAATCGCGTTTCCTGCGCCTCAAGCCCACCGGCCAGATTGCCCAGGACGCCACCATCGACAGTGGGCTGGTCGACTGGATCCTCCCCGACACTTGGATGGAGCGGAAACGCTGGCTGCTGGCCAAGCCCGGTGGCGGTGGCTACCAGTTTGTCGGCCGCAAGTCCTGGACAAGCGACACCTGGCACGCGCGGGTCATTCACCTTTCCGAGGCGTTGACTGCGACGGCGACCGTGGAGCTTGCCCTGCCGGGCATTGTCGGCGGCGACGTACCGCAAACCCGCGGCATCGAGGCGCTCTGGGCGGGCAAGGATGGCGCGCTTTTGGTCGGTTGGCGCAAGAAGGGCGCAAAGGGTCCGGAATTCGGCGCGGCGGCGTTCGATGTCGCCGGCAAGCTGTTGTGGTCTAAGGGGTTGCTCACCGGCAAGGTTGCTGTGGACGCTGGGTTCGATCTTTGGCGGCCCCAGGCCTTCGCGTCTGCTGCATCGGACGACAGCGCTTACGCCTCGATCGACCCAAGCGGCCTGGTGCACGGCAAGCCGCTGTTCATTTGGCCCGCCAAGTATCCGCTGGGCTACGAGCAGGCGGTCGACCGGCATACTTCGTTCAGCGCCGCGCCGGGGGGCCTGGCGTTCCGCGCGTCGTTCACCGCGGAGCCGGGCAAACCGCCTTCGGCGAACGACTGGAAAGCGTCGCTGCAGCCGAGCCCGCAATGGCTGGTTGTTGCGGAGCAAGCGAAGAAAAAACTAGTCGAGTTCAACAAATTGTGCGAGCAGATCGAAAACGAATCTGGACCGTGCCCAGGTGGCCCAATTGGCTGTTGCAGCATGAACAATGTGCCATTTAAGTGCAACGAGCCCATCGCTACGATCCTCGCGCGCGACAACCATGCCATCCTCGACGTCCACGTGCTGTCGACCGGGTGGACGGCGCTGCTCGTTGGGTCGTCGCCAGCCTACCCCAACTATGGCGTGGTGGTAATGCTGGACAAAGATTTTCGCTTTGCTAGCAGCGGCGCCACCTTCCCAGCATGGTGGCTAAATTGGACCGCAGGCGGAAAATTCATGTCCGGATGCCATCCCACCAAAGGATCGACCTGGGACGTCTGCTGCGCGCAGTCAGACTGAACACGCGCTGCAGCGCCTGTGACCCACGAAAAGCCAAGCGCCGCCCGCTCGTCAAATCGCCGCCCCATCCGTACACTGCCCGCCCGCACCCCGCGGCAGCGCCAGCACCGATGAACTACGCCTTTCCCCACATCACCCACCTGTCCGAAATCCTCGACGCCATCGCCGGTAGCCAGGCCGACGAAGGCGGCGAGTTCGCGGTCGCACGGCGACCCTGGGGCACGGTCGTGCAGTACCTGTTCATGTACGACCAGACTTTTCCCGACCCGGCCACCGCGCCCGACGAACGGACCGCCCGTCGCTGGGCCTTGCGTCGCGAGTGCCGCGGCATCGTGTTTGACCCGCAGTCGGGCGACATCCGCGCGCGGCGCTACCACAAGTTTTTCACCGTCGGCCAGCGCCCGGAGACCGAGCGGCAACACATCGACCTGTCGCGGCCGCACGTGATGCTCGACAAACTCGACGGCTCGATGGTGTCGCCAGTGCCGGTGCTGGGTGGCGGTCACTTGTGGCTGACCAAGATGGGCGAGAGCGACGCGGCCAAACAGGCGAGCGCGTTCGTGCAATCGCAGCGCGGCAAGCGCGACTACGAGGGCTTCGCCAAGGCGGAAACCGCGCGCGGTCGCACGCCGATTTTCGAGTTCATGGCCGACGCCAACCGCATCGTGGTGGCGCAGCCCGAACCGCAGCTGGTGCTGACCGCCGTTCGCGACATCCACACCGGCGCCTATGCCACGCTGGACGACATGCGCGGGCTGGGCGACCAGTTTGGGGTGCCCGTGGTCGGCGTGTTTCAGGCGCCGCGCGGCGACTTGGGCGCGCTGCTCGAAGCCGTGCGCACCCTCAAAAACGCCGAGGGCTGCGTGGTGCGCTTCGACAGCGGCCACATGCTCAAGCTCAAGGGCGAGTGGTACCTGCAACTGCACGGTGCCAAAGACGCCCTGGCCCACGAGAAAGACGTGGTGGCCATGGTCCTTGCCGACAACACCGACGACGTGCTCGGCATCCTGCCCGCGCAGGGCAAAGCGCAGCTGCAGGCCTTTCACGACGGGGTGCTGAGCGGCATCGCGGCTTCGGTGCAACGCGCGCTCGACATTGCCGCCGATGGCCGAACGCGTTTCGGCGACGACCGCAAGTCGTTCGCCGGCTGGCTGCCGGGCGAGCTCAAGCGTGTGGACGCGACGGAACTGATGGACGCGGTGTTCGCGGCCTACGGCGGCGGCGATCCCAAGGCCGTGCGCGAGCGCATTGTCCGCCGCATCGAGAACCACCTGGGTTCGGGGCCGCGGGTAGCGCTGGTGCGCGGGCTGTGGGGCGGGCAGCCGTGGGTGCCGTTGGCGTTTGAGGACGACGCGGCTTGAACAGAGGGGGGCTTTGTTCAGACCCATGGTTTTGTTGCCGTTTTGTCGCGAAGACCGCAGCTGCTTGACCCGGCGGAACGCAACCACCACGATGCCCTTGTCGGTGTTCGCTGCGCCGACCGGAGGTTGCCTATGCCGTCCCAATTCTGCTTTCGACACACCGCCCTGTGCGTGCTCGTCCTTTCGCTGCTAGCCGTACCGGCTTGGGCCGCGGTGCCGAGCGCCATCAGCGTCGACGGTGCGTTGCTGTCCAACACCGGCGGTCCGGCGGCCGACGGCGTCTACAAGCTGACCTTTAAGCTCTACAAAGACTCGTTCGGCGGCGCGGCCTTGTGGTCCGAGGGGCCAGTGTCGCTGTCGGTGGGGCAGGGCGGCTTTCACCACGCGCTCGGCTCGGTCGCGCCGCTCGACGCCAAAGTGCTCGCGGGCCTGCAGACCGCCTGGCTCGGCGTCACTGTCGAGTCCGAGCCCGAGTTGCCGCGCAAGCCCATGTTGAGCGCACCGTTCGCGTTGCGGGCCGGCGTCGCGGATGCGCTGGAGTGCTCTGGCTGCGTCTCGGACAAACACCTCGATCCGGCAGTGCTGCAAGGCCTGGTCAAGGCCAGCGAGCTGTCCAAGGTTGCGCAATCTGGGCAATACGCCGATCTCGCGGGCAAGCCCGACCTGTCGGGGTTGGTCAAGGCGAGCGCGCTCAAAGACGTGGCGCTGACGGGTCAGTACTCAGACCTGCTAGGTCTGCCGGTGCTGCCCAAAGTTGGCGCCAGTTGCGGCACCGGGCTGGTCATGAAGGGCCTCAAAGCCGACGGCAGCTTGGAGTGTGTTCAAGGCGGCGTCGACGCACAGAGCCTGCCCAAGGACGGCCTCGATGAGATCAGCAACGGGCTTTTGACCAACCAGTTCACCGAGACTTTTGCCAGCGCCAAGACGCCGATTGCCATCACGGACGGCCTGGGCGCCGGCGTCAGCGACACCGTGACCGTGCCCGATATTGGCCTGGCGCAGAGTCTGTCGGTGTCGGTGGACCTGAGCAACAGCGATATTTCAAAGGTCCGCGTGACGCTTTTCGCCCCCGGCGGCGCCAGTTACGTGCTGTACGACCAGGGCGGCAAGGGCACCGTGCTCAAAGGCACCTGGCCAAGCCCTGACACCACGGTTTCAGGCGACCTCAGCACCTGGGTCGGCAAGAATCCCGCCGGGCTGTGGTCGATCAACGTCGCGGACTTACAGAGCGGCTCTGGTGGCGCCGACGGCAAGATCAACGCGTGGTCGATTTCGGTCAAGACGATGTCCAACAAGAAAGTCGGCCTGACCGGCGGCCTGCAGTTCTACGCCTCGGCAACGCATCCAGTCACCTGCACTCCCACGCAACTGGGCTACACGTACCTGAACAGCAGCGACAACACGCTGTACATCTGCAACGGCGCCGGGTTCTTCCCCATTGCGCTAGTGGTCGCACCCGGGTCGAGCAAAGAAGCCGCGCTGCCCAGCTGCAAAGACATCCTCGCCAAAGCGCCACTGGCCAAAGACGGCGTCTACTGGATCAATCCAGGCGGCGGGCCGGCGTTCCAAGCGTTTTGCGACATGACCACCTCCGGCGGCGGCTGGACCCGGTGCCTCGCCCACCGCTACATGCCCAAGCTGCCGGCGAGCTACCAGAAGACCTGGATCAGCACCACCTGGAACACCGCGGGCTCAACTGTGCTCGACGACGGCCCCGCAGGGTCCAACTACGGCAACTTCTGTCCCGTGCTTGCCGGCGCCGCCACCCAGATTTACGGAAGGGCGCGGTATCCGTCTGGCTTCGGCGGCGACTTTGAGACCAACCCGCTGGCGCTGCCCAAGAACTTCTTTGACGCCACCAGCCAGGTCGTCGCCAGCGGCGCCGGCAGCCACGGCATCGGCAAAGACAATGGCATCAACGGCCAGGGCCACAACGGCATTGGCTGCACGTCGTCGTACACCGGCAACAAGAACCAGGGCATCCACGCCCTGTGCCTGTCGAATGGTGCCAAGTATCAGGCACAGCACACCGGTTGGACCTCGGGTCAGTACCCGGGCAGTTGCCCGGATTCGGGGACTCAGCCGTGCACGTGTACCCAGGGCGACTACTGTGGCGGCAGCAACCCCAAGGAAATGGACATTGTGATGGCGTTGTATCTGCGGTAGGCCAGCCGTACCGTTGCAGCGCTGCTGGGTGGGCAGGCTTGACGGCAACACGACTCGCGGCGAGTATCGGCGTGTCCGCAGCAGCGGAGCGAGCCTGCCATGCGTGGAGCCGTTCCTGACCGACAGTTCTGGGGCAAGCTGGCGCCGCGCGGCGTTTGGCCGGTGCAAGCGTGGCACCCGCTGGCCGACCATTGCTGTGATGTGGCGATGGTGTGCGAGGCGCTGCTGACGCGCACTGTGCTCGGGAAGCGATTGGCGACTCTGGCTGGCCGGGCCGAATTGGATGCGGTCACGGTGGCGCGGTTGTGCGTGCTGGCGGCATTGCATGACATCGGCAAGTTTAATCATGGGTTTCAGGATAAGGCGCTTGAGCAGCCATTGCAGACCGCTGGGCATGTCAAAGAGATGCGGGCGGTGCTGGACAACTGTCCGGACGGTTGCGCCATGCTCTACGGCCCTGGCGGGTTGTCGAGTCTGGACGATTGGGATAGCGGGCAAGACGAGGCGATCAACCTGCTCATCGCATCGATCAGTCACCATGGCGAGCCGGCCCTGAAAGAGCCCATGAACTACCGCCTCTGGCAACCACGTGCGGGCCGCGACCCCATGGCGGGGATTGCCGCACTGGTCCAGTCGTGCCGCCTGTGGTTTGCGGCCGCGTGGCACGAAGGCCCGCCGCTTCCCAAAAACGCGCAGTTCCAGCACGCCTTTGCCGGCGTCGTGGTGCTGGCTGACTGGCTGGGCTCCGATATGCGCTGGTTCGCCTTCAGCGAGGCCGGTCAAGACCGGGCGGCGTACAGCAGGGTCCAAGCCACCACTGCGGTGCATGCGCTGCACCTGGACCCGACGGATGCGCGGGCGGCGTTGGCCCGCCGCGACCTCAGTTTTGCCGGGCTTACGAGCTTTGCCGCGCGCGGGATTCAAGAGGTCGTGGCTAAGGCGCAATCGCCAGCGCCGGGCAGTGTCGAAATCGCTGAGGCGGAGACAGGTTCAGGCAAGACGGAAGCGGCTTTTGCCCGCTTTATCCAGCTCCACGCGGCAGGGCTGGTCGACGGCATGTACTTTGCGCTGCCCACCCGCACCGCGGCGACGCAACTGCACAAGCGCATGGATGGCCTAGTCCACAGGGCATTTGGCGACGGGCCGGCCAAGCCTCCGGTGGTTTTGGCCGTCCCGGGCTACCTCAGGGTCGATGCGGACGCGGGGCAGCGGCTGGCCGGGTACGAAGTGCTGTGGCCGGAAACGCCGGGTTGGCCAGAGAGTGCCTCGCGCTGGTCTGCGGAGCAGCCCAAGCAATTCCTGGCGTCCGCCATTGCCGTGGGCACGGTCGATCAGGTGCTGCTGGCGGCGCTGCAGGTCAATCATGCGCACTTGCGGGCGGCGGTTGCCTTGCGGCATCTGCTGGTCATCGACGAAGTTCATGCCTCTGATCCTTACATGGAAGTGCTGTTGCGCCACGTGCTGGCTTGGCATGTCCAGGCAGGTGGGCACGCCTTGTTGCTGTCTGCGACGCTGGGCGGTGAGCTCCGGGCCCGGCTGATGGCGCCAGGCTCGCGGCGGGTCGCGACGCCAAGCCTGGCCGAGGCGATGGCTGTGCCGTATCCCCTATTTTCGAGCGCAGTCGGCACCGAGCCAGCGACTACCGACGGGTCGCCGAAATCGGTGGCCGTAGAGGCGCTGGGCGCTATCGGTGATTTCGACGCAGTGGCCAAACGGGCGGCCCTGGCGGCGCTCGTTGGCGCGAAGGTGCTGGTCGTCCGCAACACGGTGGCCGCGTGTCTGGCGACCCAGCAAGCGGTGGAGCGGGAATTGGCCGGCAATCGGGACCTGCTTTTCGGGGTGCAGGCCGATGGCAGGTTGGTGGCTGCGCCCCATCACAGCCGCTATGCCGCGCAGGACCGTACCCTCCTGGACCAGGCGATCGAGAGGACGTTTGGCAAGAACAGCGACCGCAGTCGCGGGTCCGTGGCCGTGGCGACGCAGACCGTCCAGCAGAGCCTGGACCTGGACGCCGACCTGCTGATCAGCGACGTGTGCCCCATGGACGTGCTGCTGCAGCGGATCGGCCGCTTGCACCGCCACTGCCGGCAGACACGGCCGGCGGGATACGAGCAGGCGCGGGCGGTGGTGCTGGTGCCTGCGGATCGCGACCTTCGCCCGTTGATTGGCAAAGACAAGAAAGCGCATGGCCCGGCGGGGATCGGCACGGTCTATGAGGACCTGCGGATGATCGAAACCACATGGCAACAGATCGAGCGACACCCGCAGTGGCAACTGCCGGCGATGAATCGGCAGTTGGTCGAGTCGGCGCTGCACTCTGCGGCCTTGGCAGCGCTGGCCGACGCAGATCCGACCTGGCGGCTCCACGCCCAGCACTGCGCCGGCGCTGTTGGCTCGCAGCGCAGCATTGCCCACTCTGGCAAGCTCGATTTTTCGCAGGCATTCGAGAACTGCGCCTATAGCCGCGACGACCTGGCCAGGTGCGCCACAAGGCTTGGCGCCAAAGACCGAGCTCTACAACTAGCGGCCCCTCGCAAGAGCCCGTTTGGCGCAACCATCTCCACGCTGAACCTGCCGGGCTGGCAGGCCCAGGGCATCGGTTCCGAGGTCGTGGCCCTTGACACAGTGGAACCCGGCGGTACGCTCCGCATCGGCTTTGGACCCCTGCAACTGCGCTATGACCGCTGGGGTTTGCGTTTGGCCACCGCTTGGGCGGCCAGTGAGGAGCTCGATGGCTGACGGCATCCTGCACAACTTCATCACAGAGCCCCTTATCAGCGTGCGCCTGCCGGCTGTGGGGGATACCGCATTGACCTTGCCCGGAGTTCTGCGGCAGCTGGCCGATGGCGAGATCGAGGCGTTTGCTGCGCTGCGCCGCCACCAGCGCCAGCCGTGGTTCTGCTTCTTGGCCCAGTTGGGCGCGATCGTGCTGGAGCGGCAGGGATTGACGACCGATGAAGCGGCGCTGGCGACGGATGGCGACTGGGCGGCTTGGTTGCGGGATTTGACCGACGGCAGGGACGAAGCTTGGTCGCTGGTGGTGGCGGACTTGGGCTTGCCGGCGATTTTTCAGCCGGGGTTGCCGGAAGGGCGCTTCGCCAAGGTCGCCAAGAAGGGCGACGACAAGGCCTGGGACTTCAAGCAATCGCCAGACGAAATCGACTACCTGGTGACCGCCAAGGTCCATGACGTCAAGCCAGCGACGGCGGTCTTGGGGTCGCCCGAACAGTGGCTATTCGGGTTGTGCAGCGTGCAGACGTCCGATGGCTTCGGCGGCGCTACGATCTATGGGATTGCCCGTATGAACGGCGGCTATGCCAGTCGCGCCAGCATTTCGCATGTGCCCGATGGCGTATGGGGGGCGCGCTGGCGGCGCGACGTGGCGCTGTTGATGGCTGCGCGCGAGAAAATCGCGGAAGAGCAGGGCCTTCTGGGCACAAAGGCGCTGTTGTGGGTCGAACCGTGGGACGGGACTGCCAGCCTGGATCTGGGCGAACTCGATCCGTTCTTCGTGGAAATCTGCAGGCGGATCCGAATTGTGGAGCAGGCCGGCACCCTGCGGGCGCGCACGACAGGTACCGAGGCGAAACGTCTCGCTGCAGAAGAGCGCAACGGTCGCCTGGGCGATCCGTGGCTACCGGTCGCGCTGAAGGACGGCAAGGCGCTGACCATCGGCGAGCAGGGTTTCGACTACAAGAAAGTTGTCGACCTGATGTGTGGCGGCTTATACCAGCATGGTGATGCCTACGCACCAGTAGCGGGCGACGTAGCGCTGCAATGCCAGGTACTTGCGCGCGGCCAAGGCCAGACCAACGGGCTGCATGAGCGCCGGGTGCGGATTCCAGTCAAGGTCCGCGGTCGGCTCAAGGGCCTGGCGAGCGGCGATCCCCTCGCTCAGCGGGCCCGCGACCGCGTAGAACTGGCTGGGCTGGCGCGCAAATCGGTGCTGCGTCCTGCACTGCTCAAGCTGCAGCAGGCCGGGACCGACAAGCTCAAGTCCGACGCCAAGACCGCGGATAGCTGGACCGGTCAGTTCGACCAACGCGTCGACCAGGCCTTCTTCGAACAGCTTTGGGACGATGCCGACCTGGACGGGCAGGCCGCCGACGCCAACTGGAAGGCCTGGCTGCTAGCCAGTTGCGAGGCAGTCCTCGAGGCCGCCATCGCCGCCACCCCCTATTCCGGCGTGCGCCGCTACCGGGCCATCGCCGGGGCCGAATCCATGCTGACGGCCTGCGCCATCAAGCACCACTTCAAGGAGTCCACCGCCAAGGTGGCCGAGGAGACTGCCCGATGACCACGGAAACCCCGGTATCTGCTCGACCTTCCGCCACCGACGCGCCTGTCAAACCCGGCCTGGCCCAAGTCGTCCGCCAACTCGTCTCGGCGATCGACCGCCTGGGCCCCGGCGAATTGGCCCAGCTACGGCGCGGCGAGCCGACCGATCCGGCGCGTCCCGCCTTCTGGCGGCTGCTGTTCGCCGTGGTCGAGCCGGCAGGGCTGGTCGCCGCTGTCGAAGGCGAGCGACGCGACGCTGACGAAAAGGCATGGTCGGTGCTGTGCTGGGCGATCGCCACCGTGGGTGCCGACCAAGCGCGCGGCTACGGGCTTGGGCGGGCGCTGCGCCGCGCCGGCGTCAGCGAACTGCGGTTCGCCCGCCTGCTCAGCGGCAGCCCGGAGCAGCTCCCCGACTTGGTCCGCGGCGTGATTGGCCAGTTGGCCAGCAAGGGCGAGCCCCTTGCGGCGACGGACCTGGCGCGGTTGCTGGGCCTGGGCGGTGCCAGCCAAGACCGCGAGGGTGTGCGCCGCGACCTCGCCAGAGACTACTTTGCCGAAGACAGGCGGCTGGGCTGAGACCAGCCAGGCAAGCGCCAAACACCCGTAAGTTCACATAACCTTTGCATCACAGGAGCGCCGCGATGACCACCCGATTCATCCAAATCCACACCCTGACCCCGTACCACGCCAGCCTGCTCAACCGCGACGACGCCGGCTTTGCCAAGCGCATTCCGTTTGGCGGCGCGGTGCGCACCCGCATCAGTTCGCAGTGCTTGAAGCGCCATTGGCGGCGGCATGGGTTGACCAGCGAAGGAATTCCGGACGGTGTAACGCCCGATTCTCTGGCTAACATCAGCGGCATGGACCTGGCGATTCGCAGTCGCATCACGTTCGACCGCGAGATCAGGGCACCCCTAATCGGCCTGGGCGTGAGCGCTGAGATTGCAGAGGTTGCGACGAACTGGGTGCGAGACGCCGTGTTGGGGGAATCGGGCGAATCGGCGCCACCAGCAGAGGAAGGTAGCGCCAAAGGGAAGAAGACAAAGGAAGTACGCGACCAGCCAAGTGCTACCGAGCAGGTCACTGTCTTGGGGAAAGTGGAATTGGCCTACCTGCTCCACGTTGCAGCAACCGTGGCCAAGCTGATCGGTGAGGGGACGGCTCTGCAGACCGACAAGAAGAAGCGCGCCAAACAAATCAAGGACATCATCAAGTCCGAAATCGATGCTGGCAACCTTCAGGCGCTCAAGCGCGGGGCGGAAGGCTTGGATGCGGCCGTCTTCGGACGCATGGTTACGTCCGACATTCTCAGCCGCACCGACGCCGCAGTCCACGTGGCCCACGCGTTCACCGTGCACGCCGAAGACTCTGAAAGCGACTACTTCTCTGCGATTGACGACCTGACCGCTGATGCCGGCGAGCTGGGCAGCGGCCATATCAACTCGACAGAACTCACCACTGGCCTGTTCTACAGCTATGTCTGCATCGACCTGGGCCAGCTGCGCAAGAACCTGATTGGCGTCAACCACGACGACGAAACGGTCGCCGAAGTCGTGCGCCGCCTCATCCACACCATCGCCAGCGTCAGCCCCGGTGCCAAGAAGGGCTCGACGGCGCCGTTCAGCCGCGCCCACTGTGTGCTGGTCGAAGTGGGCGACGCCCAACCGCGCAGCTTGGCCAACGCGTTCTTGAAGCCGGTCAGCGAACGGCCCGACGTGCTGGCCAATGCCTATGCCGCCCTTGGCGGCCACCTGGCCGAGATGGACGGCATGTACGCCACTGGCGAGCAGCGCAAAGGCGCGGCGATCGGTCCCAAAGGCAAGCTGGGACTGCCCGAGGCAGCGCTCGCGGCATCGCTGGCAGAAGTGGCGGACTTCGCAGCTCTTGCCACGATGGAGTAACCCATGCGCGACATACTCGTTTTGCGCTTGGATGCGCCACTGCTGTCGTTTGGCGCGCCAACCGTCGATTCGCTGGGCAAGACGGCGCCCCATCCCAGTCGGTCGATGCTCACGGGCCTGCTGGCCAATGCGCTCGGCTGGGGTTATGGACGTGCCGACCTGGAGAGGATGAAGGGGTTGCAGACCCGACTGACCTGGGCCGCGCGGCGCGACCGCGCTGGCGAGCCGATGACGGAGTACCAGACCGTCGACCTGGGCCAGCGCCATCTTTGGGCCATCGGCGGCAAGTCAGAACAAGGTTTTGGCGCTGTATCTTGGACTACCCGCGGCGCTATTGAGGAGCGCGCTGGCGCGCCGGCCAACGCCACCGGCACCCACCAGCGCTGGCGAGACCACTACGCCGACGCGGTGTACGCCGTCGCCATCGGCCTGGCCTCCGGCGACGGCCCCACCATCGCCGAGCTGGCCACCGCCATCCAACGCCCAGCGCGCCCCCTGTTCCTGGGCCGCAAGTCTTGCCCGCCGGCTGCGCCGCTGTTCGTCGCCGTTGTCCAAGCCGAAACCGTAGTCGCCGCTCTGCTCCCGGCCAGCGTGCCCAACCAAGCCTGCCGCCGCGACCGCCCCGGCTCTAAGCCGGCGCAAGCGGGCCAGTTTGCGGCGCTGTGGTGGCCGGGCGAGGAAGACCATCCCACGGGCGACCGCCAGTTCGAAGAACTCTCGGTGACCGAAGAGCGCGATTGGCTTAACCAGATCCACGTGGGCGAGCGGCGGATTCGCCACGGTCGCCTGCCCATGACGGAGGCCGCATGACCCACACCCCCTTGCATTTGCTGGACCTGCGCTTTGACTTGCCGGGCTTGTGGCGCGCCGTCCGTCACGACGGCAAGGCTTTGGCCGACGCCGACCTTGGCTATGCCGTCCATGCCGCGCTGTTTGCGGCGCTGGGCCCGGACCATGCGCCCAAGCCCTTTGCTCTGCAGCCGATGTTGCCGGGCGCAAGGCAGTTGCGGGTGCTGGGTTACTCGCTGCACGCCGCCCCGGACCTGTTGGCGGCGCGTCCGCGGGCGATGGCCGACGGCGCACTGGTTCACTTGGACAGCAAGCCGCTGCCGGAACCAAGCCAATGGCGGGTGGGGCAACGCCTGCAGTTCAGCGTGCGCGCCCGGCCGACGGTGCGCGGCCACAAAATCAGCCCCGACGGCAAAGAGCGCGACCTTGAGCTCGACGCGTATCACGCTGAAGTAAGGCACGCCGGCATCGACAGCGCCAAGAGCCGCGAAGAAGTCTACGTGGCCTGGCTGGACAAGCAGTTCGCCAACCTGGGCGGGGCCGCGCTGGCGCATTGCCGGCTGGACGGCTGGCAGTTGGCGCCGGTCTACCGCAAAGGCACGCCGGTGCTCGGGTCACTGCAAGCGCGGCGCGGTACCCGGCTGATGACCTTGCCGGAAGCCGAGTTCAGCGGCGAGCTGACCGTCAGCGATGGCACGGGTTTTCACGCGCTGCTGGGCCGCGGGATTGGTCGCCACCGGGCCTTCGGCCACGGCATGGTGTTGGTTCGGCGGGCGGCGGCGGCGTAAGCTGTTGGGCGAATCCAGCCAACAACGCGTGGGTTGGTCGAGGCGACCATGAAGCGAGCAGCCAAGACGGCAGAACGGCGCACCATCGCCGAAATCAAGCGGGTCATCGTCGGCAAGTTCGCGCCAGAGCAGCTATTGCTGTTTGGCAGTCGTGCCAAGGGCACGGCATCGGCAGATTCCGACTACGACTTTGCGGTCATCGTTGCCGATGGCCAGGATCCATGGCGGCTGATGATCGACATCCGCATGGCCTTGTTGGGTCTACGCGTACCAATTGACGTTTTGGTGTTCGAGTCGTCGCGTTGGGAAAGCTGGTCGAATTGCAACGTCACGACAGAGCACGCCATCCGTTCTTCGGCAAAGGAACTATACCGTGCAACCGCTTAGCAAGCGCCGTATCGGCCAAGGTTGGTTGCAGTTGGCGCAAGACGACCTGGCGGGTGCAGCAGTTTTGCTCCGCAATGCGGCGTTGCACAGCAGGCTTTGTGGCTACTTTTGTCAACAAGCCGCTGAAAAGGCGCTGAAAGGCGCAAATGCACAGACGGGGTCCACGCCCGACAGAATTCACGACCTCGTTGAATTGGCTGAGCTGCTTGAGTCCCGTGGTGCCGTGCCGCCGATCACCGCCCGCCAAAGGGTCACGTTGTCCCTTCACGCCGTCGTGTTCAAATGCGCGATGTTCATCGAAGCCGACAGGTACCGCGCCGACCTGGCCGACCACCTCGCCGCCGCACAAGCTTGCGTCACCTGGCCTGAAGCCCTCATCGCTGCCACCCCCGAATAAGCATGCTCGCCGGACGCCTGGGCCTTGAAACCGCGCGGGTACCGCACAGCGACCGCGCCGGCCTGCTGTGGCTCGGCCGCGGCCGCCTGACCGCCGAAGACGGCACCTTGCATTTTGCCACCGCTGGCGACGACGACCTGCCGGCCGGGGCCTACGACATCGCCTACCAGACCGTGTCGTGCATTTTGCTGCAACCCGGCTGCACGGTGTCGCACGATGCGCTGCGCCTGCTGTGCCGGCATGGCACCGCGCTGCTTTGCGTGGGCGAAGACGGCGTGCGGCTGTACGCCAGCATGCCGTTTGGCCCGGACGATAGCCGTCTGGCGCGGCGCCAGGCGACATGGTGGGCCGACCCAGCGCTGCGGGTGGCGATTGCGCGCAAGATGTATGCGCTGCGTTTGGGCGAGATTTTTCCGGAAAGCGACTTGGACACCCTGCGCGGCATCGAAGGCGCCCGGGCCAAGGTTTCGTATCAGCGCATCGCCGAGCGCGTGGGCATCGTTTGGCGCGGCCGCAAGTATGACCGCAACAACCCCGATGGCGACGACCTGCCGAACCAGGCGCTGAACCATGCCAGCACCGCGGTGGTGGCGGCGGCGCAAACGGCGACCGCGGCGGTGGGCGCGCTGCCGCAGTTGGGGTTCATCCACGAAGACTCGGGCTATGCGTTTGCTCTCGACATCGCCGACCTGTACCGCGACGCCATCACCTTGCCAGTGGCGTTTAGCGCCGCCAAGGCGTGCCGGGCCAACGACAGACTGTCGCTGGAGCGCGAAGTGCGCCGCCTATGCGGCCGCGAGTTTCGCCGCGTGCAGTTGGTGACGCAGATGATTGAGAAAATCCAGTACCTGCTGCGCGCAGATACCCTGGACCCCAGGCGCCCGGCGCCCGACGAATTGCAGGCGCCGCCGCGCGCGGCTGAGCCGGACGCGCCGCTGCCCGAGGAGTAGCCCATGCCGATGACGGTGGCGGTGACCCGCGATGTCGCTCCGCGGATTCGCGGGTTTTTGGCCTCTGTCATGGTCGAAGTTGCGCCCGGTGTCTATGTGGGCCCGCGGATGACCCACGGCGTGCGCTGGCGCATCATTGAGGTGCTCAACGACTGGCAAATGGCCACGGGTGGCGCGGTGACGCTGATTTGGCAAGACAACCGCCAACCGGGCGGCCTGGACACGCTGGGCTTTGGCGTGCCGGCCCGTGAACTGCACGAAGTCGACGGCCTGTGTCTGTCGCGCACACCATTGGACGGCGAAGAACTGGTCAAGCTTGGTCTGCGCAAACGTTCTTTGAAAACCGAATCCAAAACAGACGATAAACCCGTATTGCCGTCGCCCGGCCGGCCAACGGCACCTGGGCCGGCAAAGCAGGATGGCAAGCCGCCGGGTGGCTGGCGGTGATGGCGCCACCGCCATGCCCGGTGGCGGTCACGTGTGCGGGTATTGCCCGTTCGGCGTCGCCGGCAGGCGTTGCGCGAGCGTATGGCGCCAGTCTGGCGCGCAAGACCGCATGCGCCGCCGTGCGCAGCGTGTTCTCAACTGCCGAAATCGCGCTGATCCGCCGATCCAGCCCGTGATCGGGTGCCGATCAGGTGTTGCGCGAACACGTCGCCCGACCCGCCGCCGCCACGCAGGCAGCGCGCCGACACCTGGCGCGTGGCGGGCTGGTCGCGCACAGCCCGCACCAAAGCGCAATGGCTGCCGGGGCCGCCGCAAGCCCAATACCCGGCAACTACTGCGCGTCGCCATGCCTGCGTGGCATTTGCGCGTGGCGGCACATGCCGTACCATCGTCGCCGCGGCGAGCTTGCCGCGTCTCAAGCGCAACAAGGGGGATCCATGAACGGTAAGCCCAGTGCCCGGGTGGCGGCACGCATCCAGACCGCGCGAGCGGTGACCAAGGCCATTGACCTGCACGCGCCGCGTGTGGTGGTTGCGCTCGCGGCCACTGCGCCCGCGCTGCCCGGCGAAGTCATCACTGCCGTGTTGGCCGGCGCCAGCGCGACGCTCAAGACCGCCACTGCCAGCTTGGAAGGCGCGGAGCAACTGTACGCGGCCGAGCAGGCGGACGACCAGGGCCCGCGCGAGCGTCGCGATGCAGCGACAGATGCGGGCGTCACGACCATGCAGTTGGCGCGCGCCGCGCTCTTGGCCGGCCTGGGTGCCGGTGCGCCGCAAGCCTACGGCGTGGCCGGCGAGTTGCGCCGCGACCCGACCCAAGTGCTGCCGGCATTGCGCAACGCTGCGCGCATGCTCAACGACAAGCCGCAAGAAAACAAAGACGCCTTTGGCAACGTCTTTTCGACCGCTGGCGTGCTGGTGGCAGTGAACGCGGCGGCGCAAGCGCTTGACCTGGCCATGGACGGCGTCGCGACGGAGGCGCGTGAGTTGCAAGGCGCGCTGGTGGACCGCGACAACGCGCTGGCGGCCTGGCAGCAGGCGTACGTGTTCGCGGCCGGTATCGGCGAGCACTTCTTTCGTCTGGCCGGCGAAGTGCGGTTGGCGGAGTACCTGCGGCCGACCGTGCGCAAAACGACCGGTGAAGAGGCCGCGGCGCCGGAGCCGCCGGTGCCGGAGCCGGTGCCTGTGCCGCCGGTGGAGTAAGGAGACCGAAGACAGAGCGGCAGCGGGATCGTGCGATGGAACGGCCTGTGGTGTAATACGCCACAGGGAGCGCCCCGTGTACGCGGGGTTGGACCCATTCGGCCATGTGGGCGTTGTCGTTGCCGTACGAGCGCCCCGTGTACGCGGGGTTGGACCCAAATTTGGCGCGACCTGCAAAGCGAAGTGACAGAGCGCCCCGTGTACGCGGGGTTGGACCCTTCTTGCCCAGGCCCACTTGGCCGTTCGCCGCGAGCGCCCCGTGTACGCGGGGTTGGACCGGCGCCACACGCTTTGACGGCGACTCACCGCAGGAGCGCCCCGTGTACGCGGGGTTGGACCCCGTGCCCGAGTTTGTGCACCTTGCGCGGTTGCGAGCGCCCCGTGTACGCGGGGTTGGACCCTGTTGTCCGGCTTCCCCGGCCGCCTTGCGTTCGAGCGCCCCGTGTACGCGGGGTTGGACCCCTGGCGCCAGGCCTCGACACCGCCCGCCGCGCGAGCGCCCCGTGTACGCGGGGTTGGACCGGTGGATCGTGCGTTGCACCAGGTGCATCGTGCGAGCGCCCCGTGTACGCGGGGTTGGACCCAGGATGTGTCGGTTTTGGTGAACGGGGTCGCGGAGCGCCCCGTGTACGCGGGGTTGGACCTCGCCCAGGGGGGCGCCCTCGACACAGTCGCAGGAGCGCCCCGTGTACGCGGGGTTGGACC
>SXGT01745080.1_pt1 | contig 33904 bp, 28 predicted proteins | sample 3176221 | NCBI WGS metagenome assembly SXGT01 (sample SAMN11356862, study PRJNA531348) | freshwater metagenome | isolation source: freshwater sample F1-120 | place: China: Fuxian Lake, Yuxi | collected 2017-12-25 | reverse complement strand
GCCCGCCGCTTGGCGATTGGGGCCTTGGTTGGGAGGTCTGGCTAAACGGAATGGAGGTCAGCAAGTACACCTACTTCAAGCAGGTCGCCGGAAAGACCACCCGTCCCGTTCCCGTCGAGTACACCTACGGACTCGAACGGCTGACCATGGCGCTCCAAGGCGTCGCATCCGTCTACGACATCGAGTGGGTTCGGGGCGTCACCTATGGCGACATCTTTCACCGTCACGAGGTCGAACAGTCCAAGTTCAACTTCGAACATGCCGACGTCGAGGGGCTGTTCGAGGGCTTCCGTCGCGCGAGCGACGAATGCAAGCGATTGACGGCATTGGGCCTGGCGTTGCCAGCGATGGATGCCGCCATCGCTACCAGCCATCAATTCAATCTCTTGCTTGCCCGCGGCGCAATCTCGGTGGCCGAACGGGCCGGCTACATCAAGCGGATTCGCGAACTCGCCTGCGGCGTCGCGGAGGCTTGGTTGGCCGGTGAACCCGCCGCCAGCTCGCCGCCTACCCTCGTCTCTGGCACCACAGACGAGGCCTTCGTCGCCCCGACCCGACCCTCGGACCTGTTCATCGAGTTGCACTGCGAAGAGCTGCCGGCTCGCGTGGTTGCTGCGGCGTCGAAGGCCCTTGCGGATGGCGTCGTGGGCCTGCTGGAGGGACTACCTCACGGCGCCATCCGGTCGTACGCGACGCCTCGGCGCCTCGCCATCGCCGTTTCGGACCTTGCGTCCGAGCGTCCCCCCACCGAACGTTGGGTGACGGGTCCACCCGTTGAACGTTGTTTTGCAGCAGACGGAACGCCCACGGCCGCGGCGCTTGGCTTCGCCGCCGGTCGTGGCGCGCGGGTCGATGATCTGCAGCGGGTCGACACGCCCAAGGGTCAGGTCGTCGCCCTCCGCGTCCAGGAGGGTGGGGAGCGCGCCTGGAAGCGCGTGGCCGACGGACTCGGCGCTGTCGTCGCCAGTCTGCCCTTTCCTAAGTCCATGGAATGGGGCGACGGTGGGGCCAAGTGGGGCCGCCCGCTGCGCGCCGTCAACGTCCTGCTTGGCGGCAAGGTCCTTCCCTGCGCCGTGTTGGGACTGACGGCGGGTCGGACCACGTCGGGCCACCGAGAGGCGGACGCCACCGGCTTCGATTTCGATGGGGAAGCGGCGTGGCTGGCCGGGCTGCGGAGCCGTTTCGTCGAGCCCGACCGCGGCGTACGCGAGGCCGCCGTCCGAAGTGCGCTCGACGCCGCGCTGGCCGCGGAAGGCGCGGATCGCGCGGTCGACGAGGGCCTGTTGCAGGAGATCGTCGACCTCGTGGAGTGGCCGCGCGCGGTCGTCGGCACCTTTGACCCCGCCCTGCTGGATCTCCCCCCGCGCCTGCTCGTCGAGACGATGCGACACCACCAACGGTACGTCCCCGTCTCCATCGACGGTCGGCTGACGAACCGGTTCATTGCGGTGGCGAATGCCCCGTGGGGCGACGACGCCTTGATGGCGGCGGGTTTTGCCGCGGTCCTCCGCGCCCGCTTCGACGACGCCCGGTTCTTTTACGCCGAGGACCGAAAGCAGCGACTTGAGGAGCGGTCGTCTTCGCTTGAACGGATGGTCTGGATCCGGGGCCTTGGCACGATGTCGGACAAAGGTGTTCGCGTGGCCGCCCTGGCTGCGCGACTCGCGGCCACGGTGGGTGCCGACCCCGCGACGGCGGCGCGCGCAGGGGCGCTCTGCAAGCTCGACCTCGTCACCCAGATGGTCAACGAGTTCCCTGAGCTGCAAGGCCACATGGGACGCCTCTACGCGGCCCACCAGGGCGAGTCGCAGGACGTGGCCGTCGCCGTCGAGGAACACCTCTGGCCGCGATTTGCCGGCGACGCCTCACCGTCCACGCGCGCGGGCCTCGCCGTCGCTTTGGCGGACCGACTGGACACGTTGGCAGGCACCTTCGGCATTGGCATGGTCCCGAAGGGCAATGACCCCCAAGGGCTCCGGCGCGCGGCGCTCGGCGTCGTGGTGGGCCTCGTCCGCAGCGGCGTCCGTATGTCCGTCCCACAGGCCATCGAGGCGGCCGTCGACGGCTTGCATGCCTCAGCGCTGGCGAGCGCTGGACCCGCTTTCGACAAGTGGCTTGCCGAGCGGGGCAAGGACACCGTCGCGAAGGGTCGGGCCGCGCTGGTGCAGGACATCGCCACGTTCGTCGCCGCGCGGCATCGCTCGAACGTAGAAGGGCTGAGCGGCGACCTCGTCGACGCCGCCTTCGCCGTCGGTGCCGCAGACCCCGTGGAAACCGAGGCGCGCGTCGAGGCGCTTCGCCGTCTCGCCGTGGACGCCGACTTCGACGCCACACTGCAGACGTTCAAGCGGGTCGCCAACATCACGAAGGGCGTGACCCTTCCGCCGCCGGATCCGGCCGGCTTCACCGAGCCATCGGAGCGCGCCCTGGCCGACGCGATCGCTGCGGTGGAGCGGGAGGTTCGCGAAGCCGTCGCCCGGCTCGACTACTCGGCCGCGCTGGCGCGGGCGGTTGCTTTGCGCGGACCGGTGGCGGACCTGTTCGATGCCGTGCTCGTCGACGCCCCTGACCCCGCGGTTCGCGCCGTCCGGGTGGGTTTGTTGGCGCAAGTGGCGTCCCTGTTCGGGCAACTCGCCGATTTCTCCAAAGTCTCGACCCGGGGGTTGGCGTGAAGCCGTGGATTCTGAGCTTTCACGACGGCGCGGCGGCTGCGTCCGACCGGGTGGGTGGACCCGCCGCCCGCGTGGCTGCCGGCCTCCCCACACCCCTCGGCTTCCGGGTGGAGTCGGAGGCGGCCGCGAGCTGGTTGCGGGATGAACGTTGGCCCGACGCCGTCAAAGACGCGCTCGCCGCGGCGGTGGCCAAGATGGCCGCGCAGACCCAGGGGCCGCTTGTGTTGTGGGTTCGAGCGGCTGATGTCGGGCCGGGCGCACCCGAGCCATTGGAGGGGGTGGGCCTTCATCCCGGGGTCCTTCCGGCGCTTGAGGCGTCGTTGGGGGAAATCGCGGCCAAGAGCTTGTGGGTGTCGTTTCTCCGCGCGTGGGGCGAGGGGGTCATCGGCATCCACGCGACGCGCTTTCAACGGCTGGATGGCGTCCGAGCCGAAGCGTCCGACGGGGCAGCGCTCTCCGTCGTCGCGACGGGGCTGATCGACCTCATCCACAGCTGCCGAGGCTCGGTTCCGGGCGACGTGCTCGGTCAGGTGACGCTCGCGATCGAGTCCGTGTGGCGGGCCCATGGCAGCGCGCGCGCCAAGTACCAGCGTCGCGTCCACGGGGTCGCCGAGACCGATGGGCCCGCCGTCGAGGTGATGGTCCTGCCTCTCGACGGGTCAAACGAAACCCGTGGCACGGGGACCGTCTGGAGCCGGGATCCGACGACAGGTGCGGCAGGACTCCGTGGCAGCTGGCGCGAAGGCGGTTGGACCGTGGCCGATAGCGGGAGCGTTGGCACGCTGCCGGATGCCGTGGTGCACGCCTTGGCCCCCTACGTCGCGGGGTGCGAGAAGTTGCTGCGCGATGGCGTCGCCATCCGCTACCTGATGTCGGGAGCGCGGGTTTGGGTGCTGGACGCACGTCCGATGCCCCGCGCGACGCTCGCGGCGATTCAGGTCGCGGTGGACCTCGCCAATGAGGGTGTGATCGACCGCAGCGAGGCGCTCATGCGCGTCGATCCCGCGTCGCTCGAGAGCCTGCTGCGACCGACCATTGCGCCGGGTGCCATCCGGCGTTCGATCGCCAAAGGCCTCGGTGCGAGCCAGGGGGCCGCCACGGGCCGCGTCTGCTTCACGGCGGACGAGTGTCTGGCGATGCGGGAGCAGCGCGAGCCCGCCATCCTCGTGAGGGTGGACGCGAGCGCCGAGGACATCGTCGGTTTGGGTGTGGCCGCAGGCATCCTGACGACGCGTGGGGGGCAGACCTCCCACGTAGCGATTGCAGCGCGCGAGAAGGGCCTTCCCGCCGTGGTGTCCTGCAGCGAGATCACAGTCGACTACACGCGTTCGCTCCTGTACGCCGGGGACAACATCGTCGGCCGCGGCGACTGGATTTCGCTCGACGGTTCTACGGGCGATGTGTTGCTCGGGCGCGCCGAACTCGTGGAGCCGCCGGGCGCCGGCGATGCGCTACGCGTGCTGCTCGGCTGGGCCGACAGCGTGGCCAGAGTTGCCGTGCGCGCCAATGCCGACGCGGCGGCCGACGCCGCGCGGGCGCGGTCTTTCGGCGCCGTCGGCATCGGTCTGTGCCGCACCGAGCGCATGTTCTACGAACCGGACGCGCTCCGGGCGCTGCGCCGTGCGATCTTGGCGGAGGACGGCCGTGCGCGCGCGCGGGCCCTCGCCGACGCGCTGCCGCTCATGCGCGAACAGTTTCGAGCCCTCTTCTCCCAGATGGCGGGCTTTCCCGTCACCATCCGGTTGCTCGACCCGCCGCTGCACGAGTTCCTGCCCCGTCGGCCAGAGGACGTTGCGAGCGTCGCCCTGGAACTCGGGTTGCGCACGGAGACGCTGGCCGCGCGCGTGGAGCAACTCGCCGAGGTGAACCCGATGTTGGGCCTTCGCGGCGTCCGCGTTGGCATCACCCGTCCGGAGATCTACCGGGCCCAGGTGCGGGCCATCTTTGAGGCGGCCTGCCAGCTGACGGCCGAAGGCGTTGCCGTGGCGCCGGAGATCCTCGTCCCACTCGTGAGCGCCGAGCGAGAACTGAGGCACATCCGCGCGATCATCGTGGAGGTCGCCGAACAGGTCGTCGCCGAGCACAATGTCCCGGTCACGTACCAGGTGGGGACGATGATCGAACTGCCGCGGGCTGCGCTGCTCGCCGATCGGCTCGCCGGGAGCGCGGACTTCTTCTCGTTCGGGACGAATGACCTCACGCAGATGGTGTGGGGGTTGTCCCGAGAGGACCAGGGTCGCTTCATCCCGCTCTACTTGGCCGCGGGCGTCCTCGAGGGGTCGCCGGTGGCGCGCTTCGACGTCGACGGCGTTGGCGCCCTCGTACGCATCGCCGTTGAGAAGGGGCGGGCGGCCAAGCCTCGCCTAGGGCTCGGGGCCTGTGGAGAGCACGCGGGTGACCCAAGTGGCATCGCCTTCTTTCACGACGTGGGGCTGGACCACGTCAGCTGTTCGCCGTTCCGCGTTCCCGTGGCCCGGCTGGCCGCGGCCCAGGTCGCGTTGGGCCGGCGGGCCGCCAAGGCGCCCTGAGCCTACCTGGCGGCAGCGCGATCGACGCCAAGGACGTCGCCGCATCGCAATTGGTGGCAGCTTCGTCACCGTCCCGTCGCACTGCGTCCGGACACACCCGATAGTCGCGGCGTCCATTGGGAGGTCGTCATGCGTGGGTTGCTGGCCGTTTCGCTCATCGCTTGCGGGGGCTCCGGTGGCTCGGGAGGGGCCGAGGAAGCGGCTCGGCCCGTGATTCTTCAGGTCAAGGGCTCCGACACGATGGTCAACCTGATGCAGCGCTTGTCGGAGGCGTTCACTGGCGTGGAGGCGTCGGTCATCGTCAGCGTCACCGGCGGTGGCTCCGGCACAGGCATCAAGGCCCTCATCGACGGGACGACGGACTTGGCGGCAAGCTCGCGCGAAATGAAGGAAGCTGAGATCGAGCTTGCCGGCAAGAACAACGTGACGCCCGTGCGCCATATCGTCGCGTTCGACGGGCTCAGCGTCTACGTTCACGCCGACAATCCGATCTCGGAAATCACGTTCGAGCAGCTCAAGTGCATCTACTCGGTGGACGGACCTTGCCACAAGTGGTCGGATCTCGGGATTGCCCTCGACTGCGGTGGGAGCGACAACATCATCAAGTTGTCGCGGCAAAACAACTCTGGCACCTATGAGTATTTCCGCGAGGTGGTGCTCGGCTCCACAGGCAAGTTCACGAACACGCTTGACCAGTCGGGAACGCAGCAGGTCATCGACGTCGTCGCGACCAGCAAGTGCGCCATCGGCTACGGCGGTATTGGCTACTACAAGGACGGTGCCCGTTCCGCCTGCGTGAAGAGCGACCCCGCCGCTCCCTGTGTTGTCCCCTCGGTCGAAACCGTGAAGTCGGGAGCCTACGCCCTTGGCCGCAGTCTTCAGGTCTATACCAACGGAGCCCCGACGGGCGCCCAGCAGAAATTCCTCGACTGGGTTCTGTCGCCGGCGGGCCAGGCTGTGGTCGTCGACGCCGGATTCGTCGACCTCAAGAAATAGGCCTCGGGTCGGCGCCTTTGGCCACTGCGGGCCCCTCCCCAATTGCGGGGACGGGGCCCGTTCTGCGTTCTGGCGTGGCCGATGATTTCGCCCGGTGACGAACGCGAAACGGCGCTTGTTGAATGTGACGGGACAGCGAAGAAACCGTCATCATCGGCGTCGAGGCGGCATCCCTAGGGTAAGACAGACGCCAAGGAGGTCGTCATGATGTTCTGGCTTACAAGTGTGGCGTTAGCGGCCGAGGGCGCGCCCGCGGATTCCGGAAGTGCCAACGCCGAGGCCAAATCGGAAGGGAAGGGCGAAGGCAAGGCGGACGGAAAGAAGGCCGAGAAGCCGTCGGTCAAAGTGTCTGGCGTGCTCTACGCCAACTACGGCGTCGATCTCAGCGAAGGCGCTGACTTCGCGAATGCGTTCGATCTCGAGCGTGCCTACCTACGCGCAGACGGTACCGTGTCGGATGCGTGGCGCGTGCGCCTTACGCTGGACTCCAACCGTCAGAAGGACGCCGAGGTGGAAGTCCCCGACGGCCTTGGCGGTTCGTCGACGGTCATCGTGCCGGCCGACACGCGCTTGCGCACGTTCGTCAAGCACGCCTACCTGGAGTGGCGTTCGCCGGAGGCCAAGGGACTCCGCGTTCGCGGCGGCATCGTCGATACGTCCTACATCGGCGTTGAAGAGGACGTCATGCAACTGCGTTGGGTCGGCAAGACGGCACTCGACCAACTCAAGATCGAGGACACCGCCGATTTCGGCATCACCGGAGGCGGCAAACACGCCAAGGGTCTGGTGAGTTGGCAGGCCGCCATTCTCAACGGTGAGGGGTACACGAACCCTGAGGTGGACGCCGGCAAGGCGTTGCAAGCCCGCTTCACCTTGGACCCGCTGGCCTCGGGCAAGAAGGCCCAGCTGCCCATCACCGCCTTCGTCGAAGAGAACTTGCATACCGGCGCGGATCCGACCCTGACGTGGGCCGGTGGCATCGGGTACAAGCAGACTGGAGTCGCGGCGTACGCCCATGTCTTTGGTCAGTCCGAGGGTGCGATCTCTGGGCTCGGGCAGGCGATTGCCGTGTCTCCTGAAGTGCCAGAGGTCGTGCGATTTCTGGCCCGCCTCGATCGTTGGGACCCCGACGGCGCGACGAACGACGACGGCGAGATGCGTCTCGTCGGCGGCGTGTTGCACGACTTCGCGGAGAAGGTCTCGCTTGGCCTCACCTACGAGCACCTCATGCCCGAAGACCCGGCCGCGTCTGACGAGATGGCCGCCTTCCTGCGGATGCAGGCGGGCTTCTGATTCAGCGCGGCGGGTGCGCCCACGCATCGGTCTGCGTTGCCGAGGACGGCCTCAGGTCGGGAAGGTCACCGAGGGCTCCAGGCCGGGGTCGCTTCGGAGCCCGCCGTCTGCCCCTTGGCGCTTGACCCAGCGGTGCCGGTCGATGTCGATGGCAACCGTCGCGCCCGCCCGCGTCGCCGCGTGTAGCGCCTCGTTGATGAGCGCAAATTCCTGTGGGCTGAGGTCGTCGGCCTCGACCAGCAGAAGATCGAATGTGGATGAGGCCGCCGCCGCGTCGACCAGGATCTGAGAGGGCGTCGGGGCTCGTGACGGCAGGAAGCGAGCCAGGGCAGCGACCCAGCCGAGGGCGGGCCAGCGAAGCCAAAGCGGACCGTGCCCGGCCGGGGCAGCAGAGGCCAGCGCCAATGCCATCCGGTGGCTCCCCGTAAAGTCCACGGGCCGGAGCGGCGTGGCCGTCGCGGGTCGACCTCGACCGAAGCGGATGGCGCGCGCTGGAATCGGGACCTGCGGGCGCCCTCTCCCGGTGAGCCACACGAGTGCAGGCCACCACGTGGCCACGGCGCCGACGGCCGCAAGTTGCAGGATGGCGAGGGGTTCCGACCAGGTCGTGCCCATGACGCGAAGGCCGGCGATCAAGCCGGCGGCGGCCATGGTCCAAGCCGCGACCCTGGGCTGGCGCGAGGAGGCGAGCGCGAGGGTCAACGCAAGGAGAACGGCGAGGATCGCGGAGTCGCGGCCCCGCCAGGGGCCGGGCAGCGGGCGGTGACTGATGGCGTCCAGACGGGCGACGCCAACGGATGTCTCGACACGTTCGTCGGCGATGTTTTGGGCGAGGCCGCGCAAGGCGAGGGCTTCGCGATGGCGGCTGGCCAGGCCCGACATTTCCGTTCCGGGCGGGGTGGCCTCCAACCCATCTGCCAAGGTCCGCAGCTGGCGCACGACGAGGCCACGTGACGCTTCCGGCAGCGGTCCCAAGCATCGGACGCCGTCGACGTGCAGGCAAAGGGGTTCTGCGGATGGCTGCAGGAGAACCGCGAGCAGGAACACGGCGGCGAGACGTGCGGCCATGGCGTGGCGTGTCCCGGCGGGCAACGCCGCGATCCGCGGTACGATGTCCCGCGCGGCCTTGAGCGCAAGGCCCGAGAGCGCGATGCCGAGGTTGCGCGCCAGATTTGCCGCGTCGGAGGCCCCTTGGCGGGCGGCCTGCAGGAGCTTTGATCTGGCCGTCATCGGCCCCCCGATTGATCGCTAATGCAAAGCGTTCCACGGGACGGAGTTCGACTCTTCGGCGGCGCGCGCAACGATCCAACCGCCGCTCGCGCCGGCTCGGGGGTCTGGTGCGGACATCGCCTGGAAGATGCTGTCCACACCGACCCAAGCGCTCGTGTACACGTGGACGGCTGGATCGACGACGAGGAGTCGGTCCGCACCCTCGTTCAAGGCTGCGACGGGGGCGACGTGCCAACCGCCAACCTCGCCGAGAACACCGCGATCGTAGACCGCCAACAACAGGTCCGAGCGGTCGGCAACCGTGTCGACGAGGGATGCGCGCAACGCCCGCGGATTCGCGTCCGAGGCGTAGTGCACATCGACGGCGAGGCCGTGCATCTGCAGCAGCCTGGCGACCTCCGGCAACGTGAGTCCCCGCCAGGTCGCCCGAAGGGGCAACATGGGGTCCGGCACGTCATCGAAGACGGCGTCCTGGCCAATGGAAGCGCCGGATTGGATCAACGCGTTGCGGGCGATGGCGATGGAGGCGACGCCGCCCCACTCTGGGCGTTGCTGGGGCACGAAGTGCTCGGAAACCACGTCGAGATCGCCGCGAATTGCGCTTGCGACCAGGGCCTGACCCTCTAGGCTCTCAAACGCCGTCAGGCCGTCGGGAAGTGGGTGTCGCTGGTCGTCCGGAATGCTGAACAGGTCAATGCCGCGTTGAATCGGCAGTGCCGCCGCAGCCCCTAGGATCATGGCCAGCGCAATCGGGCCTTGAATGTGGGCCATCGTGGCGCCTCGTTGTCCGAGAACGTAGCCGGTGAATCATCGGACGCGATGACTCAAGTCTGAAGTCGTGATTGGATTGTCGGCCTCGATGGCCGCGTCGCAGGGCGCGAGGTCAGCGAGGTTGGCCGCGTGCTGCGCGCAGGCCGCCCGGAAGGCCGACCGGCCAACGCCGTTGTGACGGGAGACAAGAGCTTCTTCAAACGCCCATAATTCGCAAGAATTCGCGGCATCCGCGGGACCAGCGTAGCCCGCACTCTCCCAGTCCAGACCCTCCTCCGCGAGGCACGCAGCCAAGGCGTCGACCCAGGGTGTGCAGACGATCGCACAGTCGTCGGCGACGGGACCACAGGCTGCGAGCAGGACCGCGATCATGGCGAGATCAGATCGTAAGGGGGCAGGTCGGTCGGCACGACTGCTCCCGCTTCGCAGCTCTCCGGGTCGATGGGCCAGAGCCCCGCCTCGCCGGGATCGACGCCGAAGCCTGGGCGAGCCGCCACCCAGGCGCGACCGTCGATCCCCGCCGCGACGGACGGAAGGAACGCGGGGTTGCGGGGTCCCTGCACGACCTGGTTGCCGTCGATGCAGGCGACGCCCCAGGTCCAGTCCAGTGTCCGGGTGATGATGACGGCGCGGCCGCCGACGACGGCGGCGCGCCAAGGGATGCCCCCCAACGCGTCGACATCGAGCCAGGGCTCCACGCCCTCCTCGGTCCAGATCGAAAGGCCGGTCTCGCTGCCCACCCAGGGCACCGCGTCGGGCCCGGAGAGGAGCACGGGGTTGGGGCCTGTCTCGTGGACGTGGGTGACGACGGCCGTCGCGCAATCGACGGTGACGACGCGCCCTACCGGGTCGGGCGCCCAGCCCGCCGTTCGATCGAGCCGCTGTAGCGCCACGAGTGCAGTGTCATCGCCAAGCGGCAGCGCCGAGGCGGCCTCGGGCAGGCCATCGGCGTCGGCCTCGGCGGCGACGTCGACCTCGGCGAGAATGTGGCCGGTTGCGGGCGAAAGGAGGGGAAGGGAGGTGCGCTCATAGAGCGGAACCAGCCACCGCCCCCCGCACGCGACGACGGTCTGCGGGTTGGAACGCTCGCCCGTCGAGAAAGAGAGCCGGACGCTCCGCGGGTCATCGCTGTCGAGGACGTCGATGGTGTCGATACCGAGTCGCTGCAAGAGGAACACGTCGTCGCCATCGGCGGCGAGGGCGGGGTCACCCGACGTTGTGCGGAACGCCGGCTCGAGGTGCTCGTCGCTCGTCGAGAACGACGTCAGGGTACCGGCGCCAAAGTCCGAAGCGACCGTGGCGACGAGCAGGTCGCCGGTCACCGCGTCGGCCTCTGGCGGCGGGGACTGGCAGGCGAGCCACAAGATCACGGCGGGCTCCATGTGACGGTGGCGCCGAAGCGTCGTCCGGGCAGGGGCCAGCCTGCGTGGTCGACGACAGCCGCGACGCGCTGGCCGGCCGCGGCGTCCAGGGGGTCCACGGGGACGACGGCGACGGCGACGTCGCGAAAGGGGTGCCGCACGGCGCCGGACAGGTGCCACGCGGGCGCCGGTTTCCAGCTCGCGACAAGTCCGATGTCTGCCCGAGGCGGCGTGGAGCGAAGGCCGATCGAATCGAGGGCGACGCCGCCGTCCGCTGCGGCTTCCACGCCCGCCGAGGTGGCCGCAGGCAGTCCGACATCGAGCCCGCCCGTGAGTCGCCAGGGGGGCAGGCCTGGAACCCGCTGGCCGACCGTGTCGGGCGCGCCATCGTGGACGACGGCAGAGGCGACCGTCCCGGCGAGCCGGGGGCTGAAGCGCCCCCAACTCCCGCTCGCGCCACCGTCGACGCCCGCCATGACCACACGTCCAAGGTTGAGCGGCACGAAGACCCGTTGCGCGTTTTGGGACCAGGCGATCGCGTCGCGGACGACGCGGACGTAGCTGCCGCCCGCGACCTGCAAAGGCCCAACGGTGGCGATGGCGTCCACCCCCCCACCAAGCGACCGCTCAGGCCGAAGATCAGGGTTGCCCTGAAAGCTCCCGCGGACGGCATGGCGTTCGTCGAGATCGGGCAGGCGGTGTCCACCCGCAAACCAAGCGCCGACCGCGGTCGTGCGCGTGCGAAACGTGGCACGTAGGCGTGGAACCGCCGCCCCGACCGGAGCCCCGTCGGATCCCCCGGTGGCCTGGACCCCGCCGACGAGGCTGGCGTGACCACCGTCCCAGCCGGCGTCGACGGCAGCGGAACCGACGCCTCGGAGCGCGCTGGCGGGCACGTCGCCGTCGACGGCAAGCGTCGCCAGGTTGGCGTTGACCGCCCCTTCCACGCGCCATGGGCCCACGATGTGCCGGTGGTCGGTGGCCAGGCCCGCGTGTGCAGAACGGGCGGAGGTTGCCGACGGTGCCCCGTCCAGGGAACCGAGGGGGTCGTCGAGTTGCTCCTCTCGCAGGACCGCGGAGGCGGTCGCACCCGTGTTCGGAGAGGCCGTCCACCGCAGGCCCGCAAGGGCCCGTCGGGTGCGCAGGCGAACGCCGGGCGTGCCCGCTCCTTGCGCGCCGGGCACACCTTCGTCGGTCCAGGCGAGGTGGCCGAGCGTGCGCACTGGCCCGACGCCGTGGCCAGCCAGGAGCTGTCCCGCCGTTCGGTCGTTGTTGGCGCGGCGAAGGATGGCGTCGTCGAGGCCGGCGGATGGGGTGCCGGCGTCATCCAGCAACGGAAAGTCGCCGTCGGTGTGTTGGACGAGGGCAGCGACCCCGTGATGTGCGACGGCGAGGCCCATCCGGCCGAAGCTCCCGACGTCCCAACGCAGCCCAGGGACGTCCCACCGCGAGGTCATCGTGACGGCCCCGCCGATAGGCGCGGAAGCGAGCGCAACGGGCGGCGGGCCGGGCGTGAGCTGGATCGTTTCGATCCAGCTGGCGGGCCACTCCGACAGGTCCACGGCGGCCGCGCCGTCAGGATTGAGGGGGATGCCATCGAGCCACATCCCCACGTGACGGGGCGAAGCTCCCCTCAGCGATACGGTGGCGTAGTCGCCATCCGCCCCGAGTCGGAGGACGGTCGCGGAGGCATGCCGCTCGAACACGTCGGCAAGGTCGACGTCGGACGGTTCGATGTCAAGGTCGCGGCGATCGGGTGGGGCACGTTCCCCCACGACTTCGACTTCGGCCGCGACGTCGCTCACTCCCAGACCAATACGCGGCCCCACACTCCGTCGATGTCGGCGCCGTTTGCGACGGGATCGGTCGGCCAGGGCGCACCGGTGGCGGGATCGTCGACCGCGGACGCGGACCGGAGTCTCACGGCGGCGACCCCGTGTTCGAGAAGCTCGGCGACGTCGGGATCGGAGGGGTCGAGCGTCCCAAGATCGAATCCGTCGCCGCCCGCGGCGTCGGCATCGAAAGGGTCGACGGCGTTCGCCTCGGCATGAAGTTGAACCGGCGTGAGGCCCGCGAAGCCCACCCAATGGGTCGGATCGTCGCTCGGCTCCGCCCGGTTCTCGTCGATGCGGTCGGCGGGAAAGTCGATCCACGTGACGCCGTCGATGGACACGCTGACGAGGGTCGGATCCATGAAGTGGTGGCCGGGGCTGACCTCGAACGCGTTTTCGAAGACGACGAGATCGACTCCGGGGCCGTCGAGCAAGCGGCGATCGGTCCAACGGACGATGAGCGCGGCGCCTTCGCCTTGTGCGTCCAGGGCGTAGACGTCAATTCCCCCGGCCGACGTTCCGCCGCCGCGGACGCCGTTGATGGCGTACGTCGGGTCACCGAAAGGCAGGTCGTCGGCACCGGGAGCGGATTCCACCTGGTCAGCGGCCGCAGGCAACGGGTCGCCGGCGGGGTCCGTCGGGATCGTGGTTGGCGCGGGGGGCGGGGTCGACGGCGACGTGCCCGGAAAGGTGGACGTCTGCACGTCTTGAACCGTGGCAGACGCATCCGTGTCGGTCGTCGGTTCCGCGCAGGCGAGCCAGAACATCATGGGTCGAGGCGCGTCCAAGAGAAGCCCGAACAGCCGGCCACGAGGTCGGACGCGTCTGCCCCGGCTGCGGCCCGGGCCCGTTGTTCGCTGGCCGCGTTGTACACGCTCTGGCAGTAGTGAAGGGACCCATCCGCGTCCCACGTCCAGTCGAAGCGGCTGTAGACGCCGGGCCAGAACGGGTTCAGATCGGCGTTGTAGGCGACCACCCAGCCCGCGTCGTGATCGGCGTCGAGCAGCTCGAAGACGTTGCCCCAGCTGTCCACCCAGGTGTCTTCCTCGATCTCGTGGCTCGTGCCCCAGCTGTCGGTCCACGAACCTGCAACAGGAAGGGGCGAGGGGTCGAGGCGGGTCCAACTGAAGCCACTGCAGCCCGCCGCCAGGTCGGTTTCGTCTGCGGACCGGGAAGCGAGGGCTTCGGCCTCCGTTGCTGCATCGTAGACGGACTGACAGTACCAGGTGGCGCCATCCTGGACGGAGACGTCGAAGCGGCTGAACTTGTTCGGGAAGAACGCGTTGTGCAGGTCGTTGGCCGCGACGAGCGTGGTGTCGTTCACGACGGTGGTGATCCAGAAGGCGTTGGACCATCCGTCGACCCAACGCAGGCCGTTGACGTGGTGGGATGTGCCCCAAGCGTCGATCCAGTTCCCCGCGCCGGGCGGCTCGGAGGGCGTCGTGAATTCGGTCTCGACCACGGCGCTGAGCGCAACGTCGATTCCGCTCCGCGGGGCCACGGCCTGCCAACTCAACGTTTGGCCCGGCAGGGGCCGCGACGGCATCGGGGCGTGGAATTCGGCGACGCCGTGCGCGTCGGCGACCGCCTTGGCGCCGGTGTGGGGCGTCGGAAGGTCCCAGCAGGTGCCCGCCCAAGCCGGTGGGCAGGGCCCAGCGCCAGGGACGTCACGGGAAACCGCAAGTTCCACGGCCTCGAAGGGGGCGGCGCCGGTCAGTACGGCGACGGTGAGACCGCCGGCAAAGGGGGACGAAACAAGCAGGGTCATCGGAGGCTCCAGTGCGGCAGGGGCTGGCGCCGCGGGGAGCCCGCACACACCTCTGCCGCGGAGGTGGTGACGAAGAATCGATCGGAGCAGATTTCCCGGCTTTCGGCCGTCGTCCCCGCCACCTTCCCGAGCGAACCCGGTGGCCTCGGCGGGGCATGACCGATCACGGTGGCGGGACCGCGCCGGATTTGCACCGGCTTCCCTGGCGCCCGTCGACGACGGGCTCTCCGACCTTCAACCTTGGCGGGTCGGTATCGCCCGCGGAGGGCGTCGGCCATGGTGAGCCGGACCATCGCCAATGCGGCCCCGGTCACGTAGGGGTGTTCATGGACGCCGGCCAGCCGATCACGGATCCAGCAGCGCTGAGCGCTCCGGCGGCGCCCGCGCTGTTGGGGGCCTTACCGGGGACCCTGCCGACGGTCGAACGCGCCCTGGAGGGGTCGCCCGAACGCATCGTGGCCGTCGTCGTCGCGCCGGGACACTCCACGGCGGACGATGCGATGACCTTGTGGGCGCGTTGGCGGGTGGACCCGGCCTTCGACCCCCAGACGACCCATCTCATCGTCGTCGACCAGCGAGTGTCGTCGATCGACGTGCTGCTCGGCGTCGCGGTCGAGCAGGCCACAGGCCTGACGGACGGCGACATGCACCGTTTGAGCGCGCCATGGGTAGGCCGGCCGCTCGATGTGGCGCTCGCGGCGACGATCCACGCCGTCGGGAACGAGGTGGAGCGTGCTCGAGCCCGCCAGTCGGACCAGCGGCAGGCGGCGGATTCGGCGCGAACCGTCGTCCCCATTTCGGCGGGCGCAACCGCCCTGGCGTTGCTGACGGCGGGTGCAGGTCTCGCCATTCGGCGCGCTCGCCGGGCCCGCGACTTGTTCAACGAAGACGTGGCTGCATTCCGGCTCCGCATTGACCGTTTGCGCCGGTCCCTCCGAGACATGGAGGGCGACGCAGCCGCTGAGCGCGCCGTGGACGCGTTGCACCGGTCCGGTCCCCACACCGCCCGCCTCGTTGCGGAAGTGCTGCGGCTGCGCGTGGAGGTGCGGGAGGGTGTAGACGTCGTCGAGCATCGCATCAGCCGGATTGGGCCTCCGCAAGGGGCCTTCGCCGCGGGCCGGTGGGTGGCCGCGCGCGCCGCCCTGACCGAGCCCTTTGCGGCAGTGACCGACGATGGCGAACGGACATTGGCGGAGCGGCTCGACGTGCTCGCGTCGGCCGCCACTGCGGCGCGGGCGGGTTGGCTTCGCGCGCTCGACGGCGCCCGCGCCCAGCTGCGGACGGCCGCGGCTGACCTTGGCGCCGACGCTTTCGCGGAGGCGGGAGCTCGGTTGCACCGCGCTGGCCTGCCGTCATCCTGGTTGGCGGGCCACCCGCTGTGGAACGCGGGGGACTCCGTGCGCAAGTTGGACTTGCTTCGGCAGGAGGACCCGATCGCGTATTTGGAGGCGGTCCGTACAGCGCTCGCCGCTGAGGAGGTGGCGCTCGATCGCGTGGCCGTCGTGTTGGAGGAGGTCCAGCGGGTTCGCAGTGCGCCTGCGACTGCCGCGGGAGCCCCAGCTCGACAGGCCTTCGACAACTCCGTCATGGCGGGGAGTGCGCTGGACGGTGTTCGAGATGCGGCGGACGCGGTCGGGTTGGCCGAGGGCGGCGTCCGACCGCCCGTGGAGGATGGCGATGACCCGCCGAGTCAGGCCGCGCGCCGCGTGGCCTTTGCCTTGGCCATCGCTGAGGAACGACGCGCCCGCGACGCGTCTCGCCGAAACGCGCTTCCCGCGACCTACGCCTCCTTGGCGGAGGGATCGAGGCGCCGCGCGGTGCGCGCTGACCGTCTACCCCCTTGACGGCGGGTCGCGGTCGCGGCAGGCTAGCGGCCTGGAGGGCGCTTGTTGCTCATGATCGGCTGGTTCGGCTGCCTGTTCGGTGGCGGGAACATCGAGGGCGATGAAGCCGGGGAGTGCGCGGACGGCGCCGACGACGACAAGGATGGCGCGTTCGACTGTGACGACGAGGACTGTGCTGGGTCGCCGGACTGTGATGAGCCGGCTGGAACAACCCCGTCGACGACCCCAACGACCGATGACGACTACCCTTGCGGGGTCACGCTCCAGGAGCCCATCGAGGGCGGGTCCTACGAGTTGGACGAGGGGTGCGGCGTCGACATTCTCTTTGAGGTCGTCGTCGAGAACTTTACGCTGATCGAACCGGCGGGACAGCCGGATGCCATTGGCGAGGGCCACCTCGAAATGTGCATCGACAGCGGCTGCGCCGATGTTTCGACGAGCCAGACGACCTTGACGGTGAGCGGCATGGTGGCGGGCGACGTCGTCGCCTCCGTGGCGTGTAAGAAACACTCGGGCCAGGACGCCGACGCGGGCGAGAATTGGACCGACTCCGTGACGATCACCTTGGTGGATCCCTCTGGCAACTGCGCCCCGTAGGGCGGTCCGAAGTTAGGGCAGCGCCCCTGGAGGGGTCATGCTCGTTGCGCTGTTGTGGGCCTGTGGTCCGGATGAGACGTCGGACGTGCCGAGCACAAAGACCGATACGGGCACGGTCGCTGTGGCGGACCTCTGCGACGAACTCGGCCTGACTCGGCGTGACTGGGTCGAGGGCCCCTACGAGACGAAACTCAAGGGCATCGCAGACGATTTCACCGTCCGCACGACGAATGGGAAGTGGACGTGGTCCGAGAACTACGTCGGCTGTGAAGTGCTCCTCTTCATACCGAGCGTTCGCTCCCAGGAGGATGGACCGAACGCGCTCTGGTCGCTCGATTTGGAGGCGCTGGTCGACAAGCTGCCGGCGAACGCCCGCGTCTTCTGGGTTCCGACCGGTGACGAGGCCGACCTCGACATCATCCAAGGCGAATTCGATGCTCTGCCGAAAAAGAAGCGCACCGCGTGGGAAGACCGCTTTCACTTCGTGAAAGACGCCGTCAGCGACGTGGACGGTTGGGTGGGGGACTACCTGGCTGACCCGGGATTTGGGTTCGCGATCGACCGGTTCCAGCGCATTCGCGACTTGGGGAGCTTTGCCGACGGGGATCGGTACAACGCGGGTACCGGCTGGTTCGATCCGAATCTGTCGTTCGCCGCCAACGACGCGATCTTCTACAACTTCGAGTCCGATCGGCAGGATGCCATCGACGCTCTGCCTTCGGTCGTCGAGGTGCCCGTCTACACCGGCGGCCTCATCGCGACGGGATGGTCCTTTGTCCCGGCCAAGGCGGTCGCCAGCTTCCCCTCATCGGCCGAGATGGCGGGTTTCAATCGACTTGATTGGGACATGACGATGACTTGTGACGGCGACGGCGAACTTGGGTTGTGCCCGGCGTGGGACCGCATCGTCAGCGTCTATGCCTGCTCGGAACAGACCCCGGCCGTCGAGAATCCCTATGAAAGCCAGGCGTGCCAGCCCTACGTGCCAGGCATTCCCGAGGTCGTAGAAGTGCTCGGAACCTGCATGTGGGACACGGTTTCGGCCGATGTGACATGCCAAACGAGCGATGAATGTCCGACCGACGCCTACGGCGTGGCCAGTACCTGTGAAGGGTACACGCCCCCCGTGTCGGGGGTGGATGCCATTCCGGCCGACACGCAGGCGTGTACGTGTGAGCGCCCAGAGGGAGGCGAGGTCGCAGCGGTGCATTCGTGTGACGCCGACGGTGCGGGCTACGGGGAGTGCAATTGCCCTTGCGACAGCGAGCCGGCGCGTTGGATCACGACCTACCATCGCGAAGGTCGGTGGGTCGTCGACGGCACCTTTGCGTTGCCGTGGTTCCAGGACGGCGGCGACGCGACATTCGCGCTGTACAGCATTGATCCCTACGAGTTCACGTTGACGGCCCGCCTGTACAACGATGGTGTGGGTCCGACGCCGACCGAGACGTTCCGGCTGTTCAGCGGCGGCGATTTCAACCTGACGTACAACGACAAGTATGAGCCGCTGACGATCGACCTGCCGTCGTCGGCGTCCAAGGTGGAGCTCACCGTACTCATCTCTGGCCACGGGGGAGCCGATCCTGGCAACTGTGCTGAGTTCTGCAGCACCAACCACCATTTCACGGTGAACGGAACGGAAAATCTCGTCGATTTTCCGGAGGCCGGCGCAGCGACGGACTGCCAGGATCGCGTGGGCGAGGGGGTGGTACCCAACCAGTACGGAACGTGGTTCTATGGTCGCAGCAATTGGTGTCCGGGCCTGGAGATCGTCCCCGTCGTGTTTGACGTCACCGGCCAGGTCACGCTCGGCGGCGCGAATACGTTCACATACAGCGGCGACTACCAGGGCGACCCGTACCCGGGTGGGGCGTCCATCGCGATGAGCAGTTGGCTCACGGTTTACGAGTAGGGCCGGTAGCGCGCCTGCGAGAAGGCTGCGGCGCTCTGCGGCAGCCTGCTAGGGTTTTGGGACGGGCGGCGCGGCGGGCGCCTCGGCTTGCCTTGGCGCCAGCGCGTGCAACGTCATCGAATGGACGGTCGCGTAGACGCCCGCTGGCCGAATCTCGGCGACGACGGCCGTATCTTGACCAACGGCCAAGATGACCCATCGCAGCTCCGGAAGCAGGGTCCCGGGTTCGACGACGACCTCGCGTCCGTCCGGCATCGCCAACACGGCGCGGGGCGGCACGGCTTCGGGCACTGTGGCCAGCAAGCGGGCACCCCAGCCGTCCGAGGCTACACTCGGGGCAGGCGGTGCCACGGGCTGTGTCGTCGGGGTGGTTGGGACCGGCGTGACGGGCTCCAGCGCCTCTTTGCGGGCGTCGGCCTCGAAATCGAAGTGCTCCTCCGACGACGCGGGGAGCGCGGGCAGGGCCTCGGCCGCAACCGGGCGAAACGGCTGGCCCGACGGCTCCATGGGCTGGCAGGCGAACCAGAGGCACCACATGGCATCGACCTACCGCGCGAGGCCCTACCAGGCCATCGGCCAGCCCGTTGGCAGGTACCAGGCCATGAGTACGAGGAGGGATGGAATCGTCAGAATGGCGCCACCGATGCGCCACGGCGACGCCATCAGCGAGCGCCACGTTTCGCCGGGCTCCGCAATGAGGAGCGCCAGATAAACGGTCCACAGCGGCTCCAGCGGCAACCGGAATCGCGTCATCCCGTACATGATCGCGATGGTGGCCACGGTGTACAGCGTGGTCCCGACGGCCATGACGCCAAATGGGCCGCGGGCGCGCGCCCAGGCGCTCAAGGTGCCAAGGACCATGATGGCGGCGGCGTGTACGGCGGTGAAGAGGACGAGCGCCTCCTTTCCCCACCACGGCAAACCGTGCCAATAGCCCCATCGGAGGTGGCGGGTGAAGAACGAGTGTGGATTGACGAGCTGAGCGACCCGCATTGGCATGCGTTCGATGAACGCTCCAGGGTGGTCGCTCACCCACTGGACGGCCTCTTTGACCTCGCAAGCCGACGACAAGACCGGGGGTTGATTGCGGGGGCAGGGCGGGCGGCCTTCGCGCAGCCAACGGGCGTAGAGCGGGCCCGTCAACATGCCGTTGCCGTAGTCAAAAGTCAGGGGTGGGAAGTCGTTGTTGCCAAGGTACAGGACGTGGCCGACTGTGGCGTCGGAGACGAGAAAGCCGCCGTGCCGCTGGCTAGCGACACGGCTGTAGGGTGCGACGACGAGCACGGCTGAAAGCGTGAAGGCCAGCGCGATCGGCCATCGCCGGCCGGCTTCCGAAAAGAGCGAGCGAAGGGTCGGCCGACCCTCCATTGGCATGAGGGTGGCGAGAAGGAAAATGGGTGGAAGGTAGGTGGCCACGCCTCGGAACAGAACGGCGAGTCCGAGCCAGATGCCAGAGATGGCTGCGGGTCCGACACGGTCCTCGGACCGCGCACGGAGCAAAGCCTCGATCGAGGCGAGGAGTAAGAACAGGTAGATGGTCTCGATCCACAACGTGGTCGTGAACCAGGCGGCCGTCGGGTTGATCGCAAGCAGCCAGGCGGCAAACATGGCGGTGCGACGGCCGGCGACCCGGTCCGCGATGACGGCCAACCAGGCGACCGACGCCGTGCCGATGAGGACTTGCAGCCACTTCACGGGTTGCATCGAGCCTGTCAGCACCTTCGAGAGGGCGAGCAGGTAGGGGTAGCCCGGGGCCGGAAGCCACCCCTTCGGCGAGACGGTCAGGCCCTCGCCTTCCACGATCTTGTTGGCGACGCCTCGGTAGATGCACTCGTCGCGGACGCAGTCGAGCTGGGGCCAAACGGCGAGTGGGACCACGCGCAGGATCAGGGCGACCAGAAGGGCCAACTGGACGCGTCGATCGGCGCAAATGGAGCGCAACGCCGCGATCATGAGGACCCTCTCCGCGTCGGGCGCTCATAGCGCGGCAGCCGTCAGGGGTCAGGCGTGGACGCGACCTTGCGGGTTCGCCATTCGACGAGTTCTCGTGCGCGCCGTTCGTCGTCCTCCAATCGCGCCATTCGTTCGTGGAAGCGCTTGCGACGGTTCCAGCCGACCGCCACGAGGAGAAGGCCGCCGGCCCCCCACAGCAGGTTGGGGTCGAGGGGCATCCCGGAGAAGGGCGATGGGGCCCACGAACTCCGCCAGTCCGATTCGACCGCCGCAAGTCCCTGACCCGTCGCGCCAACGAACGCCGCGTCGAGGTCGCGGCCGCCGATCAAGCCCTGGACGAGGCGGCGGGTCGCTTTGGGACCATAGGTTCCGTCGAACCAGGCAATGAAGGCGCCGCTGACGTCGTAGGCGGCGGACGCGTGGGCGGCCTGATTTGGGAAGCCGGCTGCGAGCTCGTGTAAGGCTGGGACGGTTCCCAGCCGCGACACGCGTGCCATCGTGTCCGGGGCCACCTGCCCGGCCGTGAAGCGAGCGAGGCCCTCTTGCAGCCACGTCGGGGGGTCACCGGGCGCAAAGGCGCGACCGAGCAGAATGTGGACGAGCTCGTGGACGAACACAGTCTCGAGCGGCTTTTCGGTGGCCCCGCGAGCGGAGGGCACGCGCAAGAAGATCGCGCCCTGGGATGGCCATGCCGTCGCGTCTGCCCAGGTCGGAGGACGTCCCGCTTGAAGCGATCGGAAGGTCTCATTGTCCGGGGCGAGGAAGACGTGGATCGTGTCGCCCACCGGAACGCCGAAGTGTTCGGAGAGTTCCTTGGCGCGCGCGGCGCCGACGCGCACGAGGTGGAGTGCGAGGACGGAGTGGTCGGGTGGCGAGTGGACGCGGAGGAAGGGCGCCCATTGCGTCTCCCAGCCTTCGGGGACGGGCGGCAACCCGACGTTGCCGGGAAGCTCCGAAGGGTCGGCCGCACGCATCTCCGCGGCGGAGACGTCGGGAGCCAATGCGAGCAAAAGAGCGAGCCACCAAGTTGACATGGCGTCTCCTTTGGGAACGGGCCCAGGCGTCGTCAACCTCTTGACGATGGCCCGTTTGGATCCCATACCGCGCGCAATGGGCGTCGCGTTCACCGTGCGCCTCGTGGCGCGGCTGCAGGATCGGGCGGTGGTAGCCGTCGTGCTCGATCCACGTGAGCCCGTCGACGTCGAGTCGGTGGCGCTCGAACTGGTTGGGCCCGACGGCGCTGCGCTCGGTGCCCGGCTGGCCCTGCCCGTGTCGGGTCGATTGACGACGCGAACGGATGTGCGCGCCGAACTGCGGTCCGTCGACGGCCTGCCCGAAGGGTCGACCATCGTTGGCCGCCTCTGGCAAGACGGGGCGGTGACGGCGACGGCGACGTGCCCGGCCGATCCCTGGACCGAGCTCGAGACCCACGCGTTGGGCACGACCGCGATTCCGCCGGCCGGTGCGGACGTTGAGTTGGAGGAGGTCGGACCCCGAGGACGCGCACGATTGCTGGCGTTGTGGCCTTGGCTGGCGCGGGCGCGAGTGACGTCTGCCGATTCCGGGATGCTGGAGGGAGCGGACGGCGACCCCATCGACGGCCTGAATCTGGATCCGGAGGAGGAGGCCTTTCTCCGTGACTTGCTTGAGTCCCCGTGAACCCCATGGGTCGTCAAGCCGGCTAGATCGACCGCAGGAGGCCGCGTGAAGTTCAACGATCCGGCCTGGCGGGCGCGCCGACGAGAGCGTGGCGAGAGCACGGACGAGGTACTTGTGCCGTCGGTTCACGCGCCTGTTGCGCGCGGCACGCCACCTGCGCCTTCTCGCGGTGTCGGCCAGGCGCCGGAACGCGGTTCCGCCGCGCAAGAAGCCCCGGGTTCTCAAGGTCGTGCGGGCAAGCGCACTTGGATCGAACCTTCCATGGCAGCGGCCTTGCAAGCGATCCATGGGGCGTCCGACGTCGACGAGTTGGCGCGGAAGCTCCTCGGCGCAGTCATGGAGGCATGGCGGCCGTCGGTAGCCGTCGTCGTCGTCGAGCGCGACGAACAATGGAAGATGACGGTGGGCCACGGCGCCGCCGAGGGGGCAGCGAAGGCGCGCATCCCAGGTGACGGTCCCCTGGCGGAGCGCATGCGTGAAGGTGGCGTCGTGCATGTCGCAGACTTCCGGGGCGAAGTGATTCGTTCGTTCGGCGCCGCCGTTCTGGTCCCCTGCGCAGCCGACGGGCGTTGTCCGATGGCGGTGTTGACGGTCGCCGGCGAAACCGAGCTGGGTTGGATCAAGGCGCTCGGGCCCCATGTGGCGCTGGCGCATCGGCGACTGCGGCGCAGCTCTTCGGCGTCCACACCGCCGCCGGCGCCCCCCCGGCCCATCGAAATCGTCCGCGAAGTGGTCGTCGAGGTCCCCTCTGGGCCCGACGTGGCGATCGCGTTGCCATTCCTCCGCCCCCTGTCCGAAACCGAAGTGCTGAGGGAGCTGTTGGAGGTGGCGCGGCGCGTGAGCGGCAGCGCGAAAGCCTCGGCGCTGTTGTTCGACGCCACCACTCAGGAGTTGGTGGTTCGCGGCGTCTCCGGGCTTGGCGACGAGCGAATGGAGGCGCGCATCCTCAGGGGTGAGGCGCGCGTTCCGCGGCTCCGGCCCGGCCAAGGGGCCGCGGGCAAGTGCTTCGCGACCGGGATCGCCCAGGACGTGCGCGAGGCCGAGGGGAGGGTGGTCTCCGTCCCCATCGTTGCCGACGGGGACCGGCTTGGCGTATTGCAATTGTCCGAGCCATCGGCGGTGGAGTTCGTACCCGACGACGGTGGCAGCATGGGCCTCCTTGCCCAGGTCGCTGGTCTCGCGATCGCCCGTGGTCGGGTGCTCGACAAGGCCGGACGCGATCCGGAGTCCGGCTTGCCGCGGTCTCAGGTTGTCGAGGCCCTGGCCGAGCGCGCCCTTCGCGACGGGGCGACACCAGCGACGGCTTTGTGGGTGGCCCTCGGGGGAGGGGATGGCAAAGGGCCTTCGCCGCAGCGCATCGCCAAGGTGGCCTCCATGCTGCGGCGCGCTCTTGCTGAACACGCCGAATTGGCCACCCACGTGGGGGCGGGGATGTTCGCCGCCGTGCTCGTCGGCGTGGACGGCCCCTCGTCGATGCGTCTCGCGTCCCGGATTTGCGGCGAGTTCGGCACGATGCACTACGGGGAATCGACTTGGGTGTTTTGTGCGGTCGAACGGGAAGCCGCCGAACGGCCTGGGCCGCTGCTCGCACGTGGACGCACGGCGATTCTGGAGGCCGTGGCGGCGGGACCCGGAATCCGCTTCGTTCTCAATGGCCAGGAGGTGGAACTGTGACGCCTCCGGCGTTGCTCATGTACGATGGCGATTGCGGGCTCTGCGATTGGTGGGTCGGCTTCGTGCTTGCGCGCGACCCGGGCGGGCGCATTCATTTCGCGCCCCTCGCGGGACCCACTGCGGCGTCGGTGCGGGCCCGGCATCCGGAATGGCCCGAAGGCTTGGATTCGCTCGTCCTCGAAGTCGACGGACGTTTGACCTGGTGGAGCGACTCGGTCATCGGTCTTGGCGACTTGCTTGGCATTCGATGGCTCAGCGCGATCCGATGGGTCCCTCGACCCCTTCGCGATGCCGGGTACCGCTTGATGGCGTCGTGGAGAATCACGATCTTTGGTCGGCCGACGAGCTGCCGCATGCCGACGCCAGGCATTCAGGAGCGCTTCCCCGACGGACTCAGCGTGCCCGGGTGAAGCGAGCGAGATCGCCGAGGTCCCGCAAGAGGGGACCGAGGTCGCGCAGGGGAACCGCAGAATCGCCGTCACAGGGCGCGCTTTCTGGGTTGGGGTGGGTCTCGAGAAACAGGGCGTCGATACCCGTCGCGATGGCCGCACGGGCCAATGCGGCAGTCGCCTGACCGCGACCCCCCGTGGCGCCCCCCCGTTGGCCGGGAACCTGAAGGGCATGCGTCACGTCGAAGCTCACAGGGACACCGTGCGAAGCAAGGTCGACGAAGGAAAGCGGGTCGACGACCAGCGGCCCGTAGCCGGCGCGTAGACCACGTTCGCATACGATGACGCCACTGGCGCCGAACGCCCGTGCCTTCGCGACGGCGGGGCCCATCTCGGCAGGTGCCATCGACGTCATTTTCTTCATGTGGAGGGGCCGGCCGGTGGCCGCTGCGGCGGCGACGAGGTCCGTCTGCCGCACCAAGAAGGCCGGGACCTGGAGAAGGTCGGCGACGACGGCGACGGGGGCGGCCTGGGAGGGTTCGTGGATGTCTGTGAGGATGGGCGCGCCAAGCGACGTCCGAAGGTCGGCGAGGAGTTCGAGGCCGGCCTCCATTCCGGGCCCCCTCGGGGCGTCGTGGCGGCTGCGGTTCGCCTTGTCGAAACTCGCCTTGAAGACGAGCGGCAGGCCGGCGGCCTTTGCGGCTTCGGCGACGGCGTGGGCCGTTTCGCGCGTCGCAATGGGGTCGAGCAAGACGTTGAGGCCGCCAAAGAGTGCCATCGGATGACCGCGGCCCACCTTGACGGCGCCAACGGCCACACCCCCCGAGGTCGCGGGGGCGAGGAGGCGATCGGCGACCTCGGACATCACACCTTTGCCGCCCGCGGCCCGGGTGACCCAATGGGCCAGGCTGCGGACGGCCCGGTGGGCATCAGACGGCGCGATGGCGAGGCCGGCGCGCCGCATGGCCGGTAGGTCAATGATGTCGTCGCCTACAAACGCGATGTCCGACGCCGGAAGGCTCCAGCGCGTAGCAATGTCGTCGAAGGCGGCGCCCTTGTCGGCGACGCCGAGGTGGACCTCGCGCAGCCCAAGACGCTCGAAACGGGAACGGAGCAAGGGGCCGTCGCGGCCAGACACGACGCCCAACGAGATCCCGGCGCGGGCGAGGGCCAGCAGGCCCGTGCCGTCGCGGGCGTGGAAGCGGGCGCGCGGTTCGCCGCCGTCGAAGGTGAGGCGACCGTCGGTCATCACGCCGTCGATGTCGAAGAGGAGGCCTCGGATCACGCAGTCCCCGCGGGCGGCGACGTACCACGGACGACGGACGGGGCACGCGTTGCCCTTGGCGAGCTCACCGCGTCCCGCGGCCGTCCGCAGCGGCTGTCGGTTCCAAGGTCAGCACGAACGTCGCAGGCGGCCCGACTTCGAACGCCGCCCCACCCCCGTGCGCCTCGCCCACCGCGCGGACGAGCGCGAGACCGAGGCCGGTTCCACCGGCGTCCTCCCCGTGACCCTCCGGTCGGAAGAACGGCGTGAAGATGGCCTCGCGGAGGTGGTTGGGGGGGCCGTCGCCGACGTTGGCGACCGCGATATGGGCGGGGCGCTCACCGACGTGGACGCTGGCGACGCCGCCGCCGTGCCGCCGCGCGTTGTCGAGGAGGTTGCGAACCGCGCGCCGCACCAAGGCGGCGTCGACTTTGGTGTACGCGGATCCGGTCACGGACACGTCGGGGTCCACGTCGCGCACCAATTGGGCGAGATCGGCAGCGCGGAAATCGAGCGCGCGTGCGGCGCCACGCGTCGTCGCCAGCAACTCAGCGACCAGTTCGTCGATCGCGCCGACGTCGGCCTTCGCCCCGGCGGCGTGCGAGCTTCCGTCATCCAGTAGTTCAAGCGCCATCCGAATTCTGGCCAGCGGGGCTCGGAATTCGTGGCTGGCGCCGGCCAACAGGCGACGTTCGTCGTTGAGCACGTCCTGCAGTCGCTCTGCCGCGGCGTCGAAGCGCCGTCCCAGGTCCGCGACCTCGTCGGTTCCTGCGAGGTTCGATCGCACCGACAGGTTTCCCGCCTCCCATTGCGCTGCCGTCTTGCCGAGGTGCTCGAGACGCCGCGTGATGCGCCGCGCGACCAGCCACGTGCCCGCAGCGACGACGCCGAGTGCGCCGAACATGATGAGGCCATGTTGGGTCCAGTGCCGACGCCCGTGGCCAGGGTCCAACCAGACCAGGCCCAAATCTCCGTTGGACAGACCCACGGCGATGCCCGGCCCGATGCGCGACCAGAACATTCCCGGCGCAGTGCAAGGCGGTTCGTGGGGCGTTCCTGGGGAGCCCGCCACCCGTTGGCCCGCCGCGTCGAATCGAGCCAAGGCGACTTCGTATTGGTCTGCAGCGGCGTTCAGATCGCCTTCAAACAGGGGCGTCAGGTGCGCGACGAGGACAGGTGGTGCTCCTGCCTCTTCTCGCATCGCCACCGCGACCGACGCGGCCAACCACATCGCGAGCAGCGTCGTCGCGAGAAAGGTGAGCCAAATCTGAAACCAGAGGCGCGCCCTCATCGGGGTGCCGCGAACGTGTAGCCGGACCCACGAAGGGTCTTGACGATGTCCGCACCCTGGTCGCCGAGGGCGGCTCGAATTCGCGCGACATGGACGTCGATCGTGCGCTCCGTCACGTGCAACTCGCCGTGATGGAGGCGCTCGAGGAGAGCCTCGCGGGACCACACCTTGCCTGGGCGTTCGGCGAGCACGGCCAAGAGGGCAAACTGGTGAGCCGTCAGGGGAACCGTGCGGCCGTCGAGCGAGACGCGAAGGGACTCGGGGTCGACGGTCAGTCGACTCGGTGCGACCGTCGCTGGCTTGGAACGGCGCAAGACGGCTCGCAATCGCGCGAGCAACTCTCGCGGGTTGAACGGCTTGGCGAGGTAGTCGTCGGCGCCCAATTCGAGGCCGACGATTCGGTCCACGTCGTCGCCTCGGCCTGTCAGCAGAAGGATGGGGATGTTGCTGACGCGGCGCGCCTCCCGAAGGAAATCGAATCCGTCACCGTCGGGCAACATGGCGTCCAGGACGATCGCGTCCACTCCGCCGGCCGCAAGGGCCGTCCGCGCGCCGCGGAGATCCGCGACGACGCGGTTGGGCAGGCCCTGATCGGCGAGCCAACTCGACAACATCGACGTGAGTCGGCTGTCGTCGTCGACGATCAGGACCTCCACGTTCAGGGCCGGGGGCCGTGGAACATGGCGCCAAGGTCGCGGACCTTGGCGCGCTGGTCCGGCGTCAGCACTTCATGAAGGCGGAGCATCGCGTCGATGGCGTCCCGAGAGGCGCGATCCGCAAGCTGAATCGCGTCGCCGCGCAGGCGCTCGACCTCGTCGCGGTTGACGGTGTCGGCTGCCAATTCGTTCGCGAGCGCCAAGCGAAGGTCCGTCCCTTCCTCCCGGTGAATGTCGAACGTAGGGGCGACGTCGCCAATGAGCGCGTCGACCTTGACCTTCTGGCCGTCGCTGAGACCGACGACGGGTCCGATGTGGTCGGCCGCCATCCGCATCTTGGACGCGGCATCTCCGGGCCCGTGGCAGCCGGGTCCGCCCCAACCACCAAAGCCGCCCGCCATCGCAAACGGTGCCGCCACGGCGGTCAGCGCAAGCACGGGCACAAGGCCCAACAGCAGCCAACGACGGCCGCGGAATCGATGAGCCATGAGACCTCCTAGCGGGACCTGCCCCGCACCCTACTCCTACGCCCGGCACGTTGCCGGTCCGTGGCGCCAACGTGAAGAAGTGTGAAGTCCCCGGATGCGGTCATTCTGCCGCATGGTGTGTGAGAGTCGGCGTTACTTCGTCGGATTCGGTTGGCACGTTCTCTGAAAAGAGGGATGTGCTCCTCATGTGACCTCTGTTCCATCCACCGTCTCCTCCGGTGGGCTGGACGCCCGGCCTTTGCCGGTACACGCCGAGATCGGCGCGTGGTACGGACTCGACATGATGCCCGACGGGCCCGTTTCGCTGGCCGATCTCACCCGCATCGGTCGGTACCGGATCGTGCGACCGCTCTCCAAGGGCGGCATGGCCGTGGTGTACGAGGCGCGACGAGAGTCGCTCGCCGGCGTCAGCCCGCGCGTCGCCATCAAGCTGATCCTGCCCGAACACGAGGGCAGCGAGGCCTACCGGGAGCTCTTCGTCAACGAGGCGCGGCTCGGTGCGGTGATGGAGCACCAGAATCTGGTGCAAATCCAGGACTTCGAACAGGACGGCGAGCGGCTGTTTCTCGTGATGGAGTACGTCGAGGGACTCACGCTTCGGCGGATCGTGGGCCTCGCCCAACAACACGACATCCCGTTGCCCCTCACCGTCGTCGCCGAAATCGGTCGGCAGGCTTGTGAGGGGCTGCACTACGCCCATCACGCGACCGACGAGTCGGGGCGGCACCTCGAGTTGGTTCATCGCGACGTCAAGCCGTCGAACTTGATCCTGACGCCCCACGGCGTCGTCAAGGTACTCGACTTCGGCATCAGCAAGGGCCACCTCCGGCGCGAACGCGAAGGCGCGGTGAAGGGGACCTGGGGCTATATGGCGCCCGAACAGGCGCACGGCAACGACGTCACGCCGGTGGCCGACGTTTTTGGACTCGCGGCCGTGTTGTACGAGATGGCCGCTCGGCGACCCATCTTCCAGGACAAGCCGAAAGAGGAAATCCGTCGCCTGCTGGCAGACGACCATGGTGCGCGGATGGCAGCCACCTTGGACCCCGCCTACGCCCCACTCGTGGGACCGCTTGTTCGAGCGCTCCAGCGCGATCCGCTCGCGCGCCACGGGAGCGCAGAGGAGTTTGGCCGCGCGCTCGGCGCGCTCCTGACCGACCCCATCGCGACCCGCGACGAACTCATCCGCTTTCACGATCGCATGTCGACGCTGGCCGAAGGCCGCGGGGGACGCCCCGGTGAAGGGGCCACCGAGCGCGGCAGCATGGGATCCTTGGCAGCCCGTTCGGTGGAAACAGCGCCCGCAACATGGTGGAAGCCGATGGTGGGCGCGGGCATTGCCTTGGCGGTGGTCATCCTTGCGACAGCGGCGGCAACTTGGTTTGGGCCAGGGGCGGAGGTCGCGGTACCGGAAATGGGTCGCTCCTTGTCCGAGGCGGACCTGCCCGTCGAGGGTTCGGTGACCCCCCAAGAAGTGGCCCCCGCACCCCCTCCGCCGGTTCGCGTCAAGGTCGACCGAACGTCGCCATCGGTCGCGTCGACCACGGCAGGTTCGCCCGCACCCCAGCCCCTGCCCGAGCCGGAGGCGCGGGTCGACCGCCTCGTGGAGCCCGCGACGGGTGAACCCGTTGGCACCTTGTCCGTCGGCAGCCGCCAGCCCGCCGAGGTCTACATCGCCGGCCAATTTGTTTCCGCGGCTCCGGTCAAGCGCCGCCTGTCGCCTGGTCGCTACGCGGTCAGCATCGTCGCGTTGGACGGTCGTCGTCGGACGATCGAAATCGACCTGTTGGACGGCAAGACGAAGAGCCTGGTCTGGGATTTCGATCGCGGCGCCTGGCGTTGACGCCGCCGCTCAGGCCTTTGCGTCTAGGGGGCTCGGGGTGGCGCGGGCCAACCAGTTGAGAACCCCTCGATCGAGGAGGTCGCGCGTCTTGCAGTAAGTGCGGTCGAACCACGCGCCGTACGGGTCGTCGATCTCCTCTACGCCAGCGAGCCAGCCGAACAGAAGCAGCCGCTCGCCAACCTTGGGATGATGTTCGCGGAGCCAAGACGCGTGGGCCTTTTCCATGACAAGGACATGGTGGGCCAGGTCGATGTCCTCGTCGGAGACCGGCGCGGACTGGTGGGCCGACAGGTCGATGCCGATTTCCGCCAGCACGCGAATCGCGGCCGGCGACGCGGGGTCGCCGACGCGGGCCGCGGTGCCGCGAGACCACGTCTCCAGCTGTGCACCAGCCGCCGCCGCACGATCGCGCAGCAGCGCTTCGGCCATCGGTGACCGACACAAGTTGCCGGTGCAGACGAAGAGGACGCGGGAGGTCACCACGCCGGGCTAACGCCCCGGGGCGGCGAGCCGTCGGCGCGATATCGGCCGCCCCCGCGGACACGACCGCGGCAGGAGGCAGGATGGATACCCCCGCACCGGCAGTTCAGGTTGAAGGTACCGGCAAGCTGATGGCGCGCTTCGTCACGTCTTTGGGCCCAATTGAAGCCGAGCTGTACGAGAAGGAGACCCCCCGCACGGTGGCCAACTTCGTTGCCCTTTCCACGGGCGCCGTCGAATGGACGCGGCCCAACGGTTCGAAGACCAAGGACCCGCTCTACAAGGACCTCGTGTTCCACCGCGTGATCCCCGATTTCATGATCCAGTGCGGTTGCCCCCAGGGCGACGGCCGTGGGGGCCCAGGTTGGCGCTTCCGTGACGAGATCGTGGCGAGCCTCAAGCACAGCAAGCCAGGCCTTTTGTCGATGGCGAACGCCGGCCCGAACACGAACGGCAGCCAGTTCTTCGTCACCGAGGTCCCGACCCCGTGGCTCGACGGCAAACACGCTGTGTTCGGCGCTGTCACGACCGGCCTCGAGCTCGTGCCGCGGATCGCGCGCATGGGCGACCGCAAGGTCAAGCTCGAGCGCATCGAGATTTACCGGGCCTGAGGCCCCTCGATGCGGTCAGGGGTGCAGTCCGGGGGCGCGGCCACCGGGTTGCACGCAACGCCGTCGGGGAGGGTCACGACGTAGCCGGACGTCGGGTGCGGCGTCGGAAAGTCGGTGCTCACGAAGTGGGCCCCTGACGCGAGCGCGGCGTCGCGCTGCGCCGTGTCGTTGTTGGCCGCTTCGTCAACGTCGCCATCGGCCCGCGTCCGCACGATGCCGCCAGCCTCGACGACCGAAGCGATCGACGGGTTGAACGGGTCGTTCATGGCGTGGAAGGCCGCCATTCGGACGGACGTGTCGCCGGACCCGTCCGCCCAGAGGACCGCGCCCGCAACGGAGGTGTCGTTGTCGGTGTAGGCGTCGCGCCACGCGCCGTCGGCGTGCAGAATCGCCCACGCCTTGCCGCGCACCGCTGCGAGCCGTGGCCAGCCGGCCTCGGCGGCTGCCGCCAGGTCCGGGGCCTCGCCGAGCAGGTCCTCGGGGACGAAGACGCCGAGGGGACCAAAGGCCTGCATGACCGCGGCATCGAGGGCGGCGAGACGGGAAGGGCCGTCGTCGGGGTCGTAGGCGTCCTTGACTTCGATCAGGATGGTCAGGGGGATTTGGTCGGGTTCGATGGCCCCCGCCAGATCGGCCAGACAGCCCGTCAGACGCAGGCAGTTGACGCCCTGGTCGAGGATGGGGATGTGGTAGACATCGAAGTCGCCTAGTTCGTTGTCCCACCAAACATCGAGTTCGAATTGGCGCACGCCGAGCGCGACCTGTTCCGCGAGCGGCGGGTGGGTGAAGTCCCATTCAGGACGCTCCACCGTCTCCACGTGGCTACTGTTGTGGGTCCCGATCGCGAGGACCGCGTTCAGGGGCAGGTCGTCCACCTCCACTGGGTCTGCGCAGGCGAGCCCCAGGATCAGGAGGCCGCTCCGCGCACGATGGCATCCACCACCGACGGGTCGGCGAGCGTGCTCACGTCGCCCAATTGGTCGGGCAGGCCCTCGGCGACTTTGCGGAGAATGCGTCGCATGACCTTTCCGCTACGTGTCTTCGGCAACCCGGGAACGATTTGGAATCGGTCGACGCGGGCATGGGCCCCGATCACTTGGCGAACCGTGCCGTTCATTGCACCTTCAAGGCCGGGCGTCACCGGCGTTCCCGGTTGCAAGACGACGAAGGCCCAGACACCCTGGCCTTTCAGGTCGTGGGGGTAGCCGACGACCGCAGATTCCGCGACGCCGGGGTGGGTCGCCAACGCGGATTCGAATTCGGCCGTCCCCATGCGATGGCCTGAGACATTGATGACATCATCAACGCGCCCGGTAATCCAAAAATAACCCTCCTGATCGCGACGTGCTCCATCGCCGGTAAAATAATATCCGGGATAATTTTTAAAATAGGTATCGATAAATCGTTGATGATCCCCGTAGACAGTACGGGCTTGTCCGGGCCAGGAACGACTAATGACCAAGATACCTTCGGCCGTCCCTTCTAATAGACGACCTTCATTGTCCATGATCTCCGGTTTGACACCGAAAAACGGCAATGTCGCCGAACCCGGTTTCAATGGAATTGCTCCCGGTAAAGGCGTGATTAAAATACCGCCGGTTTCGGTTTGCCACCAAGTATCGACAATTGGACACCGGTCATTGCCTACCACATGGTAATACCACTCCCAGGCTTCGGGATTAATAGGCTCTCCCACACTACCGAGTATTCGTAAGCTTTGCCGTGAACAACGAGTAACAAACTCATCGCCTTGTGCCATTAATGCACGGATGGCCGTCGGTGCGGTATAAAAAATACTCACCCGATGCTTATCGATCACCTGCCAAAAACGGCTGGCATCGGGATAGGTCGGTATGCCTTCAAACATCAAAGTGGTTGCTCCGTTACATAGCGGACCGTAGACCATGTAAGAATGACCGGTTACCCAACCAATATCCGCCGTACACCAATAACTGTCATCATCATGTACATCAAAAATATATTTGTGCGTCATCGAAGCATGTAATAAATAGCCGCCGGTACTATGCAAAACACCTTTGGGTTTGCCGGTTGAGCCGGAGGTATAAATCATATAAGCCAGATTATTGGCGGCAACGGGTGTTTCTGGTCTTTCGTTGCTGGCGGTGGCAATGGTTGCCCAGTCGCTGTCTAAATAAATTCGCTCTGCATGACTCTGTGGAATTAAATCAGCCAAATGCTGTTGGGTGAGCAAGAGCGCTGTTTGAGCATCTTCCACCATAAAAGCCAGACGTTCAGTCGGATAGGTCGGGTCAAGAGGGACATAGGCCGCTCCAGCTTTTAGTATACCCAGTAAAGCAATCACCATTTCGAGTGAGCGTTCAACGCAAACACCCACTAAGGTGTCGGGTTTAATGCCTTTGCTTTGTAAATAGTGCGCGAGCTGGTTAGCGCGTTGATCTAACTCACGATAAGTTAGGCTATCGTCTGCAAATTCCACGGCAATAGCGTCGGGCGTGCGATCCACTTGGTCTTCTATCCAGTGGTGCAAGCATTTGTCCAGTGGATAAGCCGTTTGTGTGGCATTCCATTCGACTAAAATTTGATGGCGTTGTGCATCGGTGAGTGTTTCAGTTGAGGTGATGCGAGATAAATCGGCATCCAAATGTTCTTGTCCGTTGCTTTTCATGGATAACTATTTAAGGTCAGTGGATTATTTGAAAGATAGGAGTGGATCATTATGAAGAAAATCAGGTATTCACCGTATAAACCCAAACTTGCAGATTGACTTCAGGATGGGCTTGAAAGCGTCCGTGGAAAGGCTCTGTAACATG
>SXGT01898802.1_pt1 | contig 33905 bp, 32 predicted proteins | sample 3176221 | NCBI WGS metagenome assembly SXGT01 (sample SAMN11356862, study PRJNA531348) | freshwater metagenome | isolation source: freshwater sample F1-120 | place: China: Fuxian Lake, Yuxi | collected 2017-12-25 | reverse complement strand
GATTCCCTGTAGATACCATTCATTGTACAACGATTACCTGCTGTTTCGCGTCACTGGACAGAGATTCCCTGTAGATACCATTCATTGTACAACGATTACCTGCTGTTTCGCGTCACTGGACAGAGATTCCATGTAGATACCGCGTCACTGGACAGAGATTCCCTGTAGATTACATTCATTGTACAACGATTACCTGCTGTTTTGCGCTGTATGGACAGAACGCGGGTTAGGGGCGCAGGAGGTTAGGCGAGCGCTTTAGCGCCGCGTAACCATCCGTGAGCTCCTAGCTCCCAAAAGTGATCACTATGGATCCTTACTATGGGAAACACAATACGCCAGAATATTGTTGATGAGTCTCGGTTAAACACAGCTGAAGAAATTATGGAACAAATCGATTATAATATCTCGCATAAACCAGAGTATATCGGTATGATAGTTGATGCTAAGATGAGCGGTAATCTAACTGAGCTGTTAAAGTTTGTGAGGTTAACCGCCTGTGCTAGTGGTCGCAAAATAAACAGAGTATTGACAAGTGTGATCGATGTAAAGCCGATCTACGATGGGCATCATTGTCGATGGAAGCCCAAAGTGAGATAATTGAAGCTAGTCTCCCGTCACGCGGTTTTAAGCCATTACTACAGACATCTACCAGCGATACATTGCAATCATTCAATGAGAACAATGAGGGCTTATCTCACCTGGTAGGAGCTCACGGCTGGAGTGCCTGCGGCGCCTAACCCGCGTTCCTGAGAGTTAGACAACCAAAGTCCATTAAATTCCCACAGAACGCAGGAGGTTAGGCGAGCGCTTTAGCGCCGCGTAACCATCCGTGAGCTCCTACCTAGTCCATGGTAGACAGAATCTCATCCTGAGCCTCCTTAGACAGTAGACCCCAACAGATCCCCGCTGTGCGCATGGCGCCACCTCCTGGTTCTACTTCCCCATGAACTCTCTGGAACATGTCATCAAATGTCATCTCCACATCTATAATATCTTGCAAGTTCTTATCGAAAAAAGCGAAAGACTTGGTATCCTTCTTCTTGTAATGGTCACCAGGTGTCACCATTAGATCTAGGGGTTTACCGGCCTTAGAGTACTGACTACAAAATTTAACAAACTGCGCGTAGGGTCGCACAGCTTTCTCCTTGTCGCCATCAGCGGACGCTGCCTTGGATACAGTCTTGGATGCGGAGGGCTTTGATGCTGAACTGGAGCCGGAAGATTTAACAATTCCTTTGATATAATCTTCAAGTTCCTTGATGTAGACCGCAGACACTTCAGCTTCGACGTCCTCGAAGTGGCTATCGAACATTGTTTTAAGTGCAGTTTTGTAACTCATTGATATTGTATTGTATAATGCTACTTCAAGAGGGGCGTACATCATTTTAAAGGGGAGCCTAGGTTCCGCATAAGCCCAGGTCACCAAATAATTTGATGCATAAAATGAAATATAATGTCCAAGAGAACTGCCGATGATGACATATCAAACATGCAAAAAAAAGAACGGATTCAACTCCCGTGGGAGATTTGGAAACGCCATCTGACCGCCTCTTGGCTTATTTTTCTCAATCCAAAGATATACTTGAGCAGCAGGAGTACCCTACAACCGTTAAGAATGACCTTGCAACGCTGCGATGTCAGGATCATGCCGCCTCCACTATACCTCATACGATGAAATGCAGGGTGCAATGCGTAATAAGACGAGTTATGTGTGGCATCACTTACTATTGAATGAGTTGGCCAAAATGCTTGCGGAATATTGGCAAAGAGATGTTGAACTTATTAGACAACAGACAGGATGCAGTACGTGCCACAGTGTGTTTCAATACGTTGCTGAACGCGGAGACATCGTTAATGCTATCATGGCATTAACGATGTGATACAATGGAATCCCCTCGTCATTGGTTCTTGAATGTATTATATATGATATATCTCGTGTTAAAAATAACACGAGATATATCATATATCAAATGTCGATAGTCGTTCGTCAGCCATCAGGTAAAAAAGTAGATCTAGAATACAGACATATCAAGGCCATAACATTATTTCAGGAAATTTTCCGTCTAAAACGAGCTATAGTGCAAAGACTTAACACTGATCTGGAAATCATCTATAACACTTTGGTCTCAACATCCAATAACATCAGTAATAACTACAATAGCCTAGTTATAACGCTAGAAAATTACCAAAAATATATGACTCAAGCTGATGCCTTGCTGCAGACATTTGGAGATTTACCTCGTCCTATTACAATCTCGCATCTGCAAAAACATCCTTTAGTAAAATATTCCATCACATACCTAATGTATCAGATAGTAGAATTGGTTAAACTGTGTGGTGCCAGCACATGTTACGATATCTTCCGTGTCATGTCAGGTAAGGACTGGGACTTAGCTATCAAGCCGCAATATAGTAAGCTCTTGAATCTGTATAATATTATGTTTGTACCCATCAATGTCAAAATCAGTGGTGCAGACCCTCATGAGCTAAAAGTATTAAAATATAGTTCATACACAGTATCACTGTTATTGAAAGTGCACGGAGCTGAGGTTACTGTCCCTTTTTACGATAAGACACTTATTATTAAAGGATATTTCCGGGATGACCCATTGAATATCTCTCGTACGGGAGGCACACTGGAGAAGAAATATTATGATGTAGTTGAGACAGCCAATGTTAAATTCGGGAGCAATCCACAGTTCTTATCCAGATATATTGAGCAAATATCTTTGCGGGACTTCCTGTGTTCAGATATACAAATCATCATGAACATGATGGCCACAGACTTATCGGATCTTGAGGTCATGAGAGCCAAGCCCATCGGACATGTCGTAGAGGAATTTCTTAAAGCGAAGACGAAGCGCCAGTATAATATGTTGACACTCCTGCTGTTAGACGATGCTACTCATGAGCATGCCAAGGGCATAATAGCAACAATGATGTCACAACATTCGGAACAGCTTACGGCGCTCTACCGTATATTACATTGGAGTGTGCAAAATATCTTTGACAGAGTATCTAAGAATGTGGATAAGAGCACTGATATAGGTATGGATGAGAGCTCCTTACCTTATGAGACACGTATCGAAAGCATAAAATGTACAGAAAGTATCAAGAAACGCGCAAGAGAGAAACTCAAGGAGATCAAGATGGCACGTGATGGTAACGACAAAGCCACCAAATATCTTGATGGTCTATTACAGGTACCCTTTGGTGTTTATCGCAAGGAGAAAATTTTACGTTTTCTTGGAGAATACCGAGAGAGACTCGACATTATGGAACATGCTCTCAAAGATCATATCTTGCGTATAAGGTGTCTCCATGATGAAGGAGAAACGGTATGTGAGTCAGATATATTATTGGAAACTATTTATGCTAAGATGCATACCGAGCACGATACCGAGAATCAGATAGAGAATCTGCTGTGTAGCATGAGTAAGGAACGTAATCTCCTTAGGAAAGCTCAGACAATGTCGGATTATGCGGAAGATTTTATCATTGATTTTGAAAAACTATGGGAGAACTGGGAGGCGTTTAAAGTAACACGACGCTCCTATTTAGAACATGTCAACAAGTCATTAACAGGATGTATATATGGTCAAGATGATGCTAAACGTTCCATAGAATCCTTAGCGGCACAGTGGATCAACGGAGAGATGTCTGGTGTTGTCTTTGGTTTTCAAGGATACCCAGGTACTGGCAAAACCACCCTGGCTAAACAAGGTCTAGCAAAGTGTCTAGTAGATGAGAACGGAGAACCCAGACCATTTTACTTTATCTCTCTCGGGGGCAGTACAGGAGGTAATACTTTAGAGGGTCATAGTTATACTTTTGTCGGATCTCACTGGGGTAAATTAGTTGATTGTCTCCGCGAAGCTAAGGTTATGAATCCTATCTTATACTTTGATGAGTTGGATAAGGTATCAGATACTCCCAAAGGTGAGGAGATCATACGCATTTTGACACATTTAACGGATCCAGAACAGAACGATAGAGTGTCTGATAGATATTTCGACGTTGATTTTGATTTTTCCAAGGCTTTGATCATATTTAGTTACAACAGTAGCCAAAAGATAGATAGGATCTTGATGGATAGGATCTATGAAGTCAAGTTTAAGCAATACAATATGAAAGAAAAAGTTATCATTGCTCGAGACTATATCCTACCGAGAATCCTAAAGTCTGCAGGTTATCGCACGGATACATTGTGTTTTAGTGATGAAATATTAGCTTATGTTATTGAGAACTATACAGCAGGAGCTGGCGTCAGAGACCTAAAGGATATGTTAACGGAGCTAGTGAGGGAGATTAATTTACGTAGGATCTATGACGAACTGAGATATATGCTACCATATAATGTAAACACTGAAACCGTTGATGATATTTTAAAGAGCTGTCATAAGATTCAGATAACCGAGATACCAAAGAGAGCACAGATAGGATGGGTGAACGGACTTTATGCAACACAGATAGGGACTGGTGGCATTACTGTGATTCAAGTATACAATACTCCGAGCGACCAGAAATATTCACTAGAACTAACGGGCTCGTTGGGCGATGTTATGAAAGAGAGTGTTAGATGCGCTAAGACCATAGCTTGGCGTATTTTTAATCAGGAGGACAAGAAAGCAGTCGATGCCGAGTGGAGAGAAAACGCTATACATGTACACTTTCCAGCAGCAGGAACTAGCAAGGACGGTCCCAGTGCTGGCGCCGCTATAACTTTAGCTTTGATATCTTACTTCAGTAAATTACCGGTTAGAAATTACTTGGCTTTGACAGGTGAGATAGACTTGTGTGGCTCAGTCAAAGCCATAGGTGGATTACAATGTAAGTTGGAAGGCGCTCAGAGAGCCAATGTGAAATTAGTATTAATACCAAGGGAGAACGAACACGATTATAAGGAGATACAACATGATTACAGTATCAAAGTTGTGCCAGTGGACAATATATCACAAATTATACGGGGAGGTCTCGTTGGGGCAGAAACCAAAGATTTTAAGTATCCGCATGACATTAGCGATGATGAGACAGTAAATACTATATTACGATATATAACTGAGATTGAAGGGGGAGATTGCTCTACACAACAGAGCGCAGAAGCATTCTAGTGTGGCTGTGGAGCGCTTGCACTGAGCAGTGCACGTATGTTGCTGAAATCATTAATCTTTTTACTGATAAAACGTGGGTGACCGCGTGTTTGTAGCTGTGCATGCATATATCGTTGCAGTAATCATACCGCAGTGCGCATTTAACTGACAAAACTGGAAAAGTACTTGTTCTCCTCTATAATTTACCACGGGGTTAACAATGGGATCAGATAGAAATATATGTCCATAACTGCGTTTTTTGAATTATACTTGCTACATGTTTAAGCATCGCGGGATCTATATCAAGTGTGCTACAGCATACTTGATGTATTGTTTCATATCCAATGCTGTAGCCACCCGTCCACCAACTGGCTACAGCACACAACCGGCCGTCGTGTATTTCATACTTAGTAACACGTATAGTACTATCCTGGACATTAACAGGAGTCCAGTCCATGCTGCAGAAACCTCGCGCCAAAAAATCAGCCATTGTATTTAGAGCTAACTTTCCGGGTGTAGCCATCATAAATGGTTGAGCGCAGGAGAGCTTGCAACAAATAATTCATTTTTCCCCAGGTCAGCGCATGAATACCCCCACATAAGGATTATATAATATATGACGCGGCGGTGTGCTACTGCCGTGCTACTGCCGTGCCTACCGTGCCTACCGTGCCTACCGTGGCTATATCATACTAATATAATATAATATTGCATGATATATTATATATGTATAACATAAACGCATTGACCAATACATTAGCAGGTACACTGGCCATCAGTGTGGCTATATTATTAAGCAACATTGGGGCACGTCATATCGTAGCGGACGTAGAACATATCGCCCTGTTTGCTCACCCTTACATGTGTTATGTGTATGTGTATTGTATGGCATATATAGGTACTAGGGATTATATTGCGGCACTTGTTATTGCTATGCTTTATGGGGTAGTCAAACTCCTGGCTGGCCCCAAACCACCAAAGCCTATACAAAAGGAACAACACATACAAGAGCAACACGGAGGCTACCCTTATGGTAGTCTTGGATCACTTACTCTTGTCGGGGCAACCTAAGCACAACGCGGGGCTCATGAGCGCCTAAAATGATCCAGCATCAACTGTAATGGCTCCAGAGACGTTGCATCTCGAGGAATGTACAGAGGATTATATTTGGCGCACGGTTACACGCGCGCAATATTCATGTAACCGTGATAGCGATGGCAATTGTGATGTTTACGAATATTCACGGATAGGCAATGACACATTCATACTTTACGTGAATATCAAGGGAGAGATAACGATACATAGCAATGAATCTGGTTATATACTATACGACATCAAAACTGTTGTCTCTAATTTGAGGGAGACAATGCAATCCGGAATTACCGTCTTGTATCTGTAATCAGTCCGAATGTCCTTGCATAGAAAGTTGATTTCAGATATCCCGGTATAACGAGCAACACGTGACTTCCATATGCCCAGTGTTACCCAAGAGCAGATCTCTGATGCAATAAAAAACATGTTACAGGTTCTGATGTAGACGCACTAGCATCATGCATTTATGCCGAGTAGAACGACCTCAGTATTTATAATAGTCCATCATCACAAAGAGATATCATCAAATTATGCATTCATGAGGAGTGTGTCTTATAAGGTATATTGATGACTTTGTCATCTTGGAATTGCATTGACAAGGCCACTGTATCCAGTTCCTCCTGAGTTACACTGATGTCATCGGTACATAGTGGTTCACCGATATGGAACATACTTAACCCAATCTGCATATCAATATTAGTATGTACTGAATCGTCCGTGTATGTTAGCGTTATCTCTTTGGCTGGAGCTGGCGCTTTATCTATTAGGATGACCAGATGCAATAGTTCATCATCTGGTAAATAAACGTATTCAACCATACCTACAATCTGATGATCAGATGAATTAAAATGTATCTTACGCGACTGCTCCACAGGATCCTCTATTACTGTGGGTAATCCAGATACATTAAGTTCTGTGCTGACTAAGGGCTCTACAGTGGCATCCTGTGGTACATCTTCCGTTACGGCAGCGTCCTGTGGTACATCTTCTGCTACAGCGTTCTCTTGCACTGGTACATCTTCCGTTACGGTGTCTACGGCGCTCTCTTGCACTGCCACGGTGTCCTCTGCTACGGCGTCCTCTTGTACTGGTACATCTTCCGTTACGGTATCCTGCGCTACATCTGCAGCGTCCTGGTGCACTACTACATCTTCTGCTACGGCGTTCTCTTGTACCGGTACATCTTCTATTACGGCGTCCTGCGGTACATCTTCTACTACAGTGTTCTCTAACATGCTGTCTGCTAGTGTCTCTGCGCCATCATTGGTGCTATCATGTATAAAATGTGCACCAAACCTCTGTCCTCGAACGGAGCTATGTACTGCTGGAGCATTGTGTACTGTGGGCTTAGTAGTCTTATTCAGTATCTGGCCTCCATATGTTCTGATAGAATAGACTCCGTTAATAAATAATACATCGTTGCCGGGTCCCTGTTTGGAGTCATAGTTGTATTGTATAGTTGATCTGAAAAACAACCCATTCTCGAACTGAGCACCTTTAGGTAAAACAAAGTCTCTGTGCTGTCCAGCTGGAGTAGCAAAATTAAAACGGACAAACTGATTGTATCCGCTGAAGTCCAAATTATAAGAGTCTGGATTAATTAGGAAGGCAGGATCAATAGCACCTACAGAAAGATCGTACAACTTAGTCCATACTGTAGTGGGACCATCGTTGTATGTAAAAAGGTTGTATAGGTCGACACTATTAGCAGATAAGTCATCAAAGCTGAAAAAATTTTCCGTTATACCATACTCAACTTGTAGTTCGTTGATGCCCACGGTGGATGTTGATGTAATTACATGAAGGGGATTCTTAGCGCTAATCTTTGCTCCGCTCGAGTCAGCTAATGTGACATATACTGAATTCTCCTGAAGCTTATTGGCGTTAAGCTGATCCAAAGGAGCACGTGTCGTGGACCAAGAATGAGGGACAGCTCCGTTGTCAGCTCCAGCAAGGTATAACGCAACACCTGGATGCTTTGCTCCAGATATATTTATGGTACTGGCTTGAGAATGACCTGCCGCATCACTGGGATGTACATATATGTCATGCGTCAGGGTGTCTGTAATCTTATTGTTGCAAGTGTCACGCAGCGCAACAAACAATGTAGAGACAGAGTTATCATATTTATATGCAAGAGATAACCCTGAAGAATCACCCAGGGTTGTATATATAGCTGTATTTTCATATGACTTGTCATTTGATGTGCCAATGAGACCACTACTGATATCAGATAAGGCAATTTGATATGATGATTTTACTGCCCCCCTTACTGAGGCAACTCCGGCACTACCGTCAGTTATCTTCTGTGTGTCGGCAGCAGTCTTATACAGTGTCTCGATATTTAGTGATATATCGCTAAAAGATGCAAGACCATTGTGGTCATATAACAATCTAAACCATCGCCCGCGGTGATCCCATTCCTTAGTTACTGCTCCGCTACAACTGTAATAAAAACTGTCACTTGCGATTATGTCTGCATCTGAGGGAAATTTTCCTCGTGTGGGATTGGACCACTGTAGTGTGCCGCTGCCGTCAATCGGAGCTTGCATAGTAATGACAACGGATACATAATCCTTGGTATCCTCCCAAACTCCATTAAAGCTAGTGTCGCCATTTCTTATTGAATTTCTCAGACTGGCCATAGATCTTTAGCTAATGTATGTGGATGGTTTTAACATCATATAATATTAATTACACATCAAACTGAAAGTTGAGCAGTTTCAAAATACATGAAAGACAATAAGAGGTATGTTTCATGAAAAAAATATCGGTTCAGATAACGAAAAAAATAGAACCAACCGTGGACACCAATGTTGAGAAGGGCTCATCCAACGGAGCAGACGTAGACTTAAAGGAACCCGATATGAAGGATGCTAACGAGGGCAATGAGAACAACGAGAACAACGAGCACGGTGATACGGTTGTGCATGTCAGTGACGACAACGAAGAAGGCAACGATGAAGAGGGTAACGAAGAGGGTGATGGTACGGAAATTAGCCCAGAACCGAAGATTATCATCAAACAGAAGATCAAACCAATTAGCTGCGTGAAAAAAACATGCAATGCTAAAATTGAGGAACCCTTGCGAAAAAGAGCAAACACGATACTTCTCACCCACCTGTCGAAATATTTTACGGAAGAAGAGCTGGAAACCCTTGAGGAGTCCATACACAGACGCGCTGTATACAAGGCAAAAGTACAGGGCGTTCTAGAGACATACAACGCTAAATTTTTATCGATATACAACAGTGTACTGAGCACATGTTGTATACACCTTGATCCGGAATCCTATGCAAATAACACATATCTGCTTGCGGCTATCAAAGCAGGCACTCTTAAGCTCACGGACGTACCAGCTATGTCACAGCAGGAACTATACCCAAAAATGTGGGATAAACAATTACAATATAAAAAGGCACAGACGCAACAGTTATCCATAGGAGCCAAAGTAGTTACATCTAAGCTAATTAAGTGCGGTCGGTGCGGTAGCGATACAACTTACACTGAGGTACAGACACGCTCATGTGATGAGGCTATGACCATCAAAGTTCAATGCCCCAAATGCGGAAACCGCTTTAACATATGAGGCACTGATCCTTCAGCTCGTCACCCTCAAGCTTTGCCATTATCTCCTCCGCGGACTTAGGATGATGCAAATCATACATGTTTCTCTTATGGCGAGAAACAAAACTGCTATCCAGTCCCAGAGAGTCCACATAGGCTGAGAACTCTTCAGTATGCTCAGGTGATGTCCAGTACAGATAACGCATGTAATCCTTATCTACCTCATAATTGTCGAGAAGAAATTCCATTGGTATATCTTCCTTGCTACATTGAGCCCCGGCTTTCATGTTGCACCACGCAAACCTTGCAGCCAACTCTTTCGTTACATACTTATATTTGTTCAAATACATATTTTCCGCAAATGTCTGATATAAATCCAGAATATCAAATGTATAGCCCTCCGTGCATGGATCCAACAGCATACGGAGAGCTTGTCTGCGGATTTATGAAAAAACTGGAACCGATCCATTATATAATATAATATGTCAATTTACGCCGTAAATTGAAACAATATATATATATCATATGCTTAAAGAGAGCGCAAGGCATTATAAGTACGGAGAAGATCTGAAACGCGGACGTACACATAAAACCTTTCAGTATATGAGCAACAATGACGTTTTTAAGCTAACTGAGGATATATGTAAAGTTCTTATAATGTCAGATATTCATTCAGCTACACCATTCGTAGTCTGTGACCTAGTGGATAGTGGTGTTATAGATCAAGAGACTATTGCCCTGACATGCGGAGACATGGCCGGTAACGGAAAGATGGGCGGCAACGCTGACCCCATAGCTGAATATAAAGCTATCTTAGATGCCGCTCATAGATTTTATTTTGTGCAAGGTAATCATGATGTGTATTACAAGGAAGCCTTACACTTAAAAAACTCTGACGGAACATATTGTTGCGTGGATGGCAGACTGGTTAACACGCCGTTAGGTACAATAACCGGTGTTAGTGGCATTATAGGCAATAGCAATCCAGAATTGCATATATATGACGCAGTGACATATAGGGAAAAATATCGCAAAGCAGTAGCCTTACAACCGGACATATTGTTGACACACCAACCGCCGCCTGAGCCTGATGTTGATAAACACAAATATACCACGCCCTTAATCCAAATATGTGGTCATTGGCACGCGGAGGATGATGCATTTCAGATTTTACATAACGGTATATTACGGATAAACTCTGACAACCGAATATTGTATATTCACTAGATAAAATGATTACAGGAAAATAGTAATATGGAGACATACGAGCGGCTTACCGTGGAAGTTATTAGGGAACGCTTCTGGGATCCTGTTACAAAGAAGGGAAACCTTTCAGATGGTTTTCCGAACAGGATTTTGAATGCGAGGACGATCATGAATGGCACACATCAATAGCAACGGGCGTACTCATTGCCAACGGAGCATATATCGCGGACTGGCTCAGTGAGAATGATGACGGTCCCTATCGTGACTCAGAGGAAGATGGCCGTACTTTTTATTTGCAACTCGAGCCGCCAACCGACCCAGAAGGGTACGATCGTCTCCAGATCGAATGGATCGGCGATGAAGGTGATGTGAACAACTACCTCACAACGAGTGCGATAAATGCCGTTGACTGTTGGATTGCGACTTAGCTACACTACGTCAACTTTAAACACAACAAATTGTAGATGACATTTGTTACAAAACCCATGCCCATTATAATTGCACTTTTCTCCCACTGGAAAGTTATACGTCTCATTGAACACATGACCATTCTTGCAATTGTAACAGTATGGATAATAACTCTTCTTTACAAATACTGCAGGATGCTGGTAGTAGGGAACATTATTAATTTTGACGAGCTCTATGGCTGATGGCATATTAGAAATGGCCATGCTGATCCTCGGTGAGGGTTTCGTTATTGTTGTTCCGTCGGGCAGTGTGGCAGTGCAATCCAACAAATCCATTACAAACATAATCCAATCATTTTGGGGAGCTCGCGTGCTGTAGGGTCACCTTATATCTACTGCAATCTACCGCAGGCTTGGAGGAGACGTTCCCCAGCCGTGAGCATTACGTTCCGGAGACTTCAGTCATGTTTTCTCTTATGTGACTGAAACGTAGCCATGAGCCCATAAAAACACGAGGGTGGTATTGGTATTTCTGGATTAATATGCTCCAAGCCAATAAGTGAGAGTCCTTTAATCTCTATCTGGTGCGTGTCATTATAATATATACGGCTGTTTCTCAGTTGAGTGCGGTCTACTTTGTCAGAAAACCGGAAACAATTATTTTTTTTGCAATCATATGTATATTTGATCTTGGGAGGACACCCTATTTTAGACCAGGCATCGATGAGTTTGCACTGAGACAATTTTTTCTCGCCATCTTCTCGGTAGTTATAAATATTAAAGTCACCTACGAGTATAAAATGCTTTAATGGTTTTAGCACCTGCTGGATCATATTTACTTGATCTGCTCTGATGTGGTCATTATCCGGTGTTTTATCCAATTCAGTTGCTACTACATGTACTTTGTTGCCAGTAGACTTAATTAGAACCTCTACACCGATAACACAACCGTAAGCAAAGTTATAGTCATAAAAATAGGGTTGATCAACAATATCTACTGTGGCCTTGTTGCAAAAAAATACTGCTCCTGCCTTGTTACCTTCCTCAATAAAGCCCTGAAATACAGTATAGTATTTCTCTAAGGCCTCTTTTAGCATACCATATTGAGACTCATTAACATCTAGAAGGCACGCAACATCCGGTTGTAGTTCACGTAGGATCTTTATTACTGAGCATGTGCGTTCCTGCCAGTAGCTCCGGTTGTTCCAAATATTATATGTCATTACCTTCAATAAGTGTCGTGCTTCAGTTACAACATGAGGCTCCTCTTGAATCTCGCGCCGTTGAGGAGCTCTCATAATGAAGGGTTGCCGGGGCTCTTCTGTGTCAGTATCCTCTGTCGTCTGTTCACGCTCAGGTTCATGTATTTTTTTATGTTCCATTATTGAACGAGTACTTTGCATATATAACATATATGTTTCACAAATTATATATCATGTGAACGGACACTATTGTGTTGTATAATATAGAAACTTATCATGTACACAATATATGTCCTTATTTCTAGGAAAAGATTTTAAACATTATATGTCTTACAGTGTATCCAAGGAAGACAAGGAAAAAATGGCAATAGTTTCAGGTGTCACTATTGACCACATAAGAGTTGACGACATTGTGGAACATATCTACGAGTTGCTGGATCCAAAGAATGATCTTCATAATTTTACAGTCAAGATAGCATTTGACGCACTTCCTGAGGAAAACAAGATGTTCTTAGCCACAAGTATGTTTATCTATAGGTATTGCATCCATCGAGTGCTGACATTGTTCAAGATTTATGATATCGATAACTGGCAATATCATCTGACCGACGACTACTACGCCCAGGAAGTAACTTCCATCACACTCAAAACGGAGATCGCTCATAAATTGGACATAACTTTGAGACATATGAGCACCTTTGCTGATAACAAAAAGATAGAATATATCCTCAAACTAGAATTTAACCGAGTTTTACCCGAGGCATACAACAGAACTTGGCATATCGCTACGGTGGAACATAGCAGTTTGTATTTCTCAAATATGAAGCTATATAATAAATGTTTGGAATCGGATCTGCAATATCTCAAAGATTATAAATTGCCCCGCGGATTGTGCATTATGGAATCTATAAACGGCAAAAGTTACCGTGTCATTGATGGTTATCACCGCCTCGCAGGCGTAGAAAAGGACAAGAAGAAACATTGCTTAGTTATCTACACTTAGGAGCTCACGGATGGTTAGGCGAGCGCTAACCACCTGCGCCCCTAGCCCGCGTGCGTTGGATTGCGCTGGGCTATAAAAATGAATGTCTGGCCATGTCAATGGCATACGGACAATCATATGAATGTTTCCCCTATCACAAGTTTGGGATTACAGCAGAACAATGGCTCGCACAGCCTAGTAAGACACGCCTGATATTGAAGGTTGAGCGCCGATTAGTGCTTCATGATGGTTACTGTTCAGATCCTGGCGAGGATGTCGGTCAATCAGAAACCGTAACAGAGAGATACAAAGTATCACAAACCTTAATTGATCTTATCACAACTGGAGATGCACTGAATTTGGAATATCTCAAGATGTGTTTCGATAGCGACAATCTGGGCTGTGGGTGTGGCAGCAACTATTGTGGCTACGAAGGCTCAGTCAAACTCTTGAGCGCCCGTGTCCTACAGTAAACTCAACAACACGCGGGTTAGGAGCTTCTAAAAAAAATGAACATCCGTATTGATTTAATGTTGCGCTTTATCAAAACTGGAACTACTGGTGTCGTTCAAACTTTCGGTAGATTTACACGGTTGGCCAAGCCAGGTATTCAATTCTATGTTCCTTTTGTCCAAATTATAACACCTGTTTCCAATCGTGTATGCACCAAGGAATGTAAGATGCAAGTACGTACCAAGGATAAGGTTTTTCCCACTATTGACTTAGCTGTACAATATCAGGTTAAGCCAGAGGATACAGAGCAGGCGTTTTTCGCTCGTTACGATCCCCTTGGTGATATGGCATCGTTTATTGACAACACTGTACGTACCCGAGCTTCGTCGTTGACTCTCGATGATCTGTATGAGTCTCAGTCGGATGTCGCAAAAGCGGTTATGATAGAGGTTAGTCCCAGTATGCTTAATACCGGGTATACTCTCCTCAACGTATTGGTACGCGATGTCTCCCCTCCAGACTCGGTTCTCAAAGCTATGAATGACATTAATGCCTCAGAGCGTCGCAAGATTGTCGCCAAGAACGACGGAGAGGCACTAAAGATTCAGGAGGTCTTGAGAGCTGAGGCTGATGCGATACGCAAGGAGCTACAAGGGAAAGGCCTTGCAAACATGAGAGACGCTATCATGAATGGATGGACGGAAAGTATCTCTAAGATGTCGCGTGAGCTCGATATGAAGGAGTCTCAGGTTAGTGCATTTATGCTTAATGTATTGCATTTGGATACAATTGGAGATATCGGACGCAAGGACACAACCAAAACTATCTTCCTTAACCATAACGCAACCTATACAGATGCTACATCGGCATCGACATTGTCAGCACCGGCATTGACATCAAATATAAGAGATGCCATATTGCAGGGAGCTGAAGGCGTAACGTCAGGAGCAACGAAGAAATGATACATTTATATTATATAATGGAGAGGAGCAAAAACGTACAGAACTACGGGAGCTTGATTGGCATGACTGTTGAGGAAGCCAAACAAATATATCGGAAAATACGAGTGGTGAAAGAAGACGGCGTTTCACTGTGTGTTACTGAGGACTTCCGTATGGATAGATTGAATGTGGCAACTAGCGGCGGTATTATAACTGAATTAGTTGGTTTCTCTTAAAGCTGCGTTATCTATGTGATAGTTTTATATTATGTCTCTATTATACAGATGTATACTAGGGATATATACAATAAAGAGATCCTACTGAAGGGCACACAGCAGGTTATGATGGCCTGGGAAAAACCGTATATGGAGGCATTAATTGACAAGCTGGATATTAAGCCGGAGCATGATGTACTGGAAATCGGCTTTGGATTGGGCTATTCAGCGGAAGCTATACAGTATTATAAGCCTAAATCACACACTGTAGTAGAGATCGATGAAGCAGTTATAGCTAAGATACGAGAACTTGACTGGACTAAAAATATTACAGTGCAACACGGAGCATGGCAAGACTTAATTAAGGAGGATGCAAAGACATACTCCAGACTTAAAAAATATGACCGCATCTTCTTCGATGATTTCCCTATGTCCGAGGGTATTGATTCTGATTCATTACATAGACTTTTAGAATTTGTTGATCGCGTAATGCAGTTCCACTGTAAAACTGGAGCTAAAATCTCATTTTATCTGGAAAATACACTACACGATATTATCGCTAAGTCAAAGAAATACAGATATGATGAGGATCGTGTTTTTGTGCACGTGCCGAAAAACTGCAGATATATCACACCTGGGGTAAGAGCCATGTATCTACCCTTGCTGACACTGGAGGTATAAAACCTTAGACAAAAAATGAACCGAACTACTGTCACAATGTAATCATTGGATTTTCTGTTTCATAAAGGGCTCATAACGGAAGATCACCGTCCTGTGCCGCTTACAGAGCCGTTAAAAGTAGTCAGCAACGGAGTTATATTTCAGTCCTCGTGTTATAATGGTTTGCGTTATGACATTGCTGTGAGCTGGTTACAAAAATCTATAAGGAGAGGTTATTTAATGGAAGCATTGTACTGTTGTTATCACATAGCTGAGCTCGGTAAGATTTGACTTCTTGTTACATGGCTCTAAATTAAATAATTTAGCTCCACAGAGAGGAGAGATGGAGTATACCGACATGCTGTTGCAGAAACATACTATCTCTGTAGACGTTTCCGTTCCGCGCCCCTACCAGAGTGCAATAATCGATAAATCTGCGCAATTCTTACGGAGCAAAGGTAAAGGTTGGTTAGTGATGGCTTGAGGCACTGGCAAAACAAAAACGAGTTATTGGATTAAAAACAAGATACTGTGTGGTTTAGATTCCTATCTGGTCGTAGTTGTAGCCCCATTTTTGGAAATTTTAAAGATCTGTACCAGTAACCAGCGCCTGCGTAAGTTCCTGCCGTTCGCCCTCAGTATATGCTACTTGCGACATACTTTGCTCATGCGTTGGGAGAGATCGATGCCGACTCACTGCGTTTGCCATGGTAAACATAACCTGTCTTGTATGTGTTGCATCATTGCTATAACATACAGATGCTGTGCGGTCAATACCAATACGAGCAGCTGCAAGACAGGCGTCCTGATCGGCTCCGAGAAATGTAAATTTCCAACCAGCGGCGGAACATTCTGTAATTGTATTACGCAAGCGTTCAGCCGACGTGCGTCGGCTACTGTTTTCGGCTCCGTCTGTTTGAATAACAACAATGACATTTATGTTATATTCAGGATGGTCTACAATGTAGAGATCGACCCCAGAGATTAGCTTAAACACTGCGTCATACAATGCAGTCATTCCGTATGGCTTATATTGTTCTTCCGTCAACGGAACAAACTCCTTAATATCAGTAAATACATACGGGGGTTCTGTATCCTCTTGAGGTTGAGGGGGCACATCGACATTAAAAACCCCTGTTGGCGTTTTCCATGTTGCAACTGTGTCGAACAAGACCATACCAAACAAGGTCTTGCTTGGCGGTAGTGTTGTGTTGATTGATGGATCCTGGGATTGCACAAACTCATTTGTGCCTGAAATGGCAGCTTGCCACAACCCGGATGTAGATCCCATTGAGCCGGACTTATCGAGGGCAAAACATATTAATGTAACGTTTTCCTTGCTCTCTGCGTTGCTTACTATGCTTACGTTGTTTACGTTTTCTTGGCTGTCTTGCATGATACGATATCGTTATCTGAGGATGGGCACTAAATTTTCGGTGTGTCATTTTTAAGCGCCGACATAAGTATGTCTTGCTGCTCCCACATGCCAGAGCTACCTGGCACATTCAATTTAAGGTTAACCTGGAGTGAGAGCTCCGTTGCACGAGCTAATGCCTTCTCTGCAGTCTCCTTGGCCTTCTGTGACAGCAAGATATTGAGTGGGTTATCAGAATAGAAAGTACGAGTTTGCATAAAATCACTTATCCCGTATCGAGAAGTATAAAATGTACAACCGTAAGAGAACCGCTCTGTGGCACACATTGTTGCATATTTGTTATCACCGAGTGTCATTGTCATGAAGCACGATTCGCAAACAGTATGGATCCGAGAAGCGGAAATGGGGAGAGTGGCCATTGCCGCTCTCAGCGATTCATTTTTCGGGCATTTCCGCGGTGAGTACTAAAATGATATATTATTCATACCATATGACCAAAGTATTCCTAGTGAGACACGGATACGCCATCACAATAGGGCAATAAAGACAGACAGGAACGCTTATTTTGACGAACAGTGGCGGGATGCCCCGCTCATTGATCCGCATGAGACAGGCAAACTAACTCATGCCAACCTTTTGGCGCACGGTATCGATGTGCGCGTTCCCAGGGAAGACCTTGTAGTTTTGGTGTCACCGTTGACACGCACAATACAAACAGCCATGAGTACACCAGCTAACAAACATAACTTACATGGCCACGACGAATTAACCGAGAGACAAGGACATGGACATGTTTGTAATATACGCAAGAAAGCATCCGAACTGGCTAATATCCACACTTAAAATTACATATTGGGGAACACCAAGTTCATGTTTCTAAAGTAGAAACCCCCGAGGAAATAAAAGCACGCGTACTAGGGATCCTCAATAAGTACAAACATATACGCAACATTGTTGTGTTTACTCATTGTAGAGTAATACATGGGGGGGAAGAAGAAGTTGATAACGGAGCTGTAAGGATACATAACATGTAACTATCTAGTCTTTATATAGTCTTCTATTTGCTTTTTTTCGGCACGCAAGAGTCGCGCATATTTATCTTCTGAATATTCCTTTAAATCTATGCTTTCCAGAGTTATACAGGCATCACCTGAACAGTTTAATTTAAAGTCATCCGCACCTCCGTATGGCTTACCGTTAACTACGGTTAAGTTACAACTTGCCGCTAAAGTATATACCTTATCAATATCGCTTGCAGGTATTTCAATAATATAATGTGGCACACCGTGGTATTCTATGTAGAATATGTTATATTTACCGTATAGCTCAGTATCGGGCGCATAGTTGGTATATTCAAGATATACTGCAAATTTCAAGGCACCCAGCCTATGCAAATTTGCTATGATATAAATGGAACCTTTTTTAGCATCTACCGCATCTACCGTATCCATTATGTTATGTTACGTAATATTATGTTATATTTATATCATTGTAATTAATATATGAATAATATACCTTCTCTCCTCCACCGACATTCAGGAACTGACCTCCTTGACCGACAGCGTTAAACCATTCAGCCTCAAGCATCAAACAGTGTGGCAGAAGACGGTTGCAACGCCGGGAGCCACGGCGCACTTTGTTTTTAAATGCCATTTACTGGGCGATGTATATTATCGTTGGACAATTCGATTAGCTGGCTTGAATGCACCTGAATTAACTTCGCATGATCCTGACGAGAAGGAGGCTGCTCTCAAAGCAAGAGATTATCTAAGTAGCTTGATATTAAATAAAATTGTTACCGTGGCGTGTGATGATTTTGATAAATACGGACAGTTGCTCGGTACTATATACTGTGATGGCTTATCAGTCAATAAGATGTTACTGGATGGGGGTTATGCTAGGAGCTTACGGCTGGGAGTGCCTCCCTAAACAGCACCCTATTAGTTTCCATAACCAAACACCCTATTAGTTTCCATAATCCAAAAATCAATGATACCATAAGTTCACAGAGTACAAGATAGATCGTTTTTATTCCTGGATAAAAGTTTTGTTTTAATGCATCCTATGCGGCAACTAAAATTTTGACACGTCAATATATTATGATGGGAAGTTACCAAAGACATGTAACCTAAGGGCACGCTGTGCCCCAGCGAGCTCCTAAAAATACCTACGGAACGCGGGCTAGGGCGCAGGCATTCTGTGCGCTTTAGCGCCCCAGAAGCGCCGTGAGCTCCTACCTAGTCTATAATATAATAGCTGACACATCCAGCAGCTGCAGTTATGAGATATACAAATGGTTCATCGGCTAAGAGGACAAAAGATAATATAACCACGTTAATAAGCAGATAATATGGACGATCCGTCATCAAGTATAGCTTAACCATTAAGATACAGAACTGAGTCGTTATGGTCATATATACAGCCTCTGCGTCTGTTACATATATCCATATACCTAATAAAAATCCAGCGAAACAACCCTTTGACATTAATCTATAAGGGTAAAAAGAGTGGGTCACGGGGTTTTCAGTATAAGTATACAGTGCCATAACGAGACATGTAGCACCATTAAATATAGCCATAATATAGGGTCCAACTGGATCTTTAATATTTTCATAGAAACTAACGAGTAACATACTGAGCAATGTGCATCCCGTCAGTATATGCTTCAACATTACCCACTGTATTACATTATAAATGATATGTTGCTTTGACCAAAAAGCTTGCAAAAGCTGTGGAATCTTAGTCCAATTGTCAATCACCACATCCGAGACACGCTGAACAGTGGCTGATTCACCAACTACACCAACACCAACATCTGATTGCATTATGGCGGAGACATCGTTGGGTCCATCGCCCACCATCATCACCGAAGCATTGTTGCGTTGCATGTAGGAAACATACAGCTGCTTGACATGCGGTGACGCACGATATATAACGATGTCCTTAGCATCCCGTATCCTTTCATCTAAACTCTCGCTAAAACTCTGGGACTCCCGTTCGAAATCCTGACCTGAAATAAAACATGAGGTATTCATTCCCACAGAGCTTGCTACAGCCTTAGCACTAACGATACTGTCACCTGTCAACAAGGTCACCGTGTCACATAAACCATGTACCTGATTTATAGCATGCTTTAAACCAGGCACAAGATGATCGTAGAATACATAAAAATGTAGATTCGTCAATAGTCCACCTTCTGTTATGTGTGTAAATTTACCGTTAACTATAGCATTAAATATGTCCTCAGTAATTATACCGTTGCAGTACGCAATTACACGGATATATGTATCCTGAGGCACTTTTCTATTGTATATCATATCAAGCTTTTCTGTACCCGCTCCGCAATAGTGGATTAATGTCTCCGGTATGCCCTGTAGATGTAACTTATATGTATCAGATGTAATTTTAATTATAGCTAGTTTACACCCGATGTCTCTGTTGAATCTCCGCTTATGTTGTACATGAGGTATGTTTATACACTGTAGGAGATCCTTAACTTTCTCCTCCATAGGATCCCCCTCAAGACATACGGACATATCTACTCTGAGTTCAGTATCAATGAGATGCCCATTAAGTCCATAAATTCCATCCAAACTCAGTTGGCCTGTGGTTAGGGTACCAGTCTTGTCAGTTACTACATGTACAGGGTTATGTTGGAAAGACTGTAGGCCACCTGTGTTAAACCGTACATTTAGTTCCTTTGAGATACGTTTGGTAATGATAATACACGCCAAATTAGAGAAGAACTGAAGGCTCAAGGGGATCAATGTATTCCCAAGAAGAATTACACTGACAGCATTCTTAATGAGAGAGGTTTGTCCAGATGATTGTTCATATAGGATAAACCCTATAGTTATAGATAACATCGCAAGTATTTTTAGGTTAAATGTACACATCTCTGTTATCTGCCGGTGTAGCCCAGTAGGTCTCTTATTCATATCATAGTTCAAACGGTAAATTTGGCAGTCATTGCCAGTCTCAATGATCATCCCGTATGCTTGGGTAGTTATGTATGGTGTCGTTCCTCTAAATAACATATTGTCAGCCGTATAATGTAGAATATCTGAATTACATAATGTTATGTGTCCGTTGTTCTTATGATGGTTGACTACAATTACAGCATCTTCTAAGGCTTCAATACCCTTAGGTATGCCTTGTTTGGATAGTATAACTGACTCTCCCGTCATCGCTAATTCTGAAACATTATGTGTCTGATGACCAATTAATAATATATCTGCGGGCACTTGATCCCCTGGATACAATTCCACAAAATCGCCACGCTTAAGATTTTTCATGCGGTCTCGTCTCTCCGTGAATACTCCATTGTCGTATCTCAGAGATGCAACGCGTGTCCCGTTAATATGGATCTGTTCTTTGATATTACTGTACGTGATATAGAGATATCCCAAGGTGGAGATTAGCGTAAATGTGGATAAGGGGACAAGCGTACGGTACTCCCCGTACATAACTATCTGGCCAGCAGCGATACATAAACAGAACAAATTAATCAAATCGCTATAATACAAATAACATCCATATATCAAGTGTACCAAATATAAGCCTACATGATCCAGTTTAAATCGTGTTAAATATACAGCATTCGTATCTACGAGCATGTCTGACTTGAACCCTAAGAGCTTATCAACTGTACGGTAATTTTTTTCGATAGTCCTCTGTGTTTTATGCGAATGCCTATGTTGTATATAATTTATTATTTTGAGGATAAGCAGAAATATTGTTATAGCAATAGTAATTTCGGCAATGTGTTTCCAGACACTCTGAAAACTGAACAACAATATGTCCGTTATCATTAATATATGAGGTTGATTCATTTTTAGGAGCTAGGAGCTCACGGCCGAGAGTGCCTACAGCGCCCCTAACCTGCGTACTGGGGAGGTCAGCTGTTACCCGCGTACTGGAGGAGTTCACCGCTGGGGAGTACCTAAAGTTATGTTATCGCTTCACGCATTGGTGGCATGGCTTCCCGCAGAAGTGGCTCCAGCAGATACACAAACGCGCCCAACCGAGCCTCCTCCTTGCAACGTATTACTGCGGCCTTGAAGATATCTGGGCCAATTTGCAATTCTTCAAAAAGCTCGCTAATGTGCCTCTTGAAGAATTTCTGTGTTTCCACGGCATCGTCTTCGGTTACTGTCATATTCAAGGCATTTGCAATATGCAATTCGGTCTGGGCACTGCGAAATGCGTAAAGCATAAGTTTGCCCTCGTGGCTCTGTGGTACGGAGTCACGATGGTAGCTCAATATAAACGACCGATACCGACCGATAAGTTGTATCATCTTAGTATCTGCATCGACTACGTTCGCTTCTGTTTCCATCAATGTTTTCGTGGTTTCAATTTTCTTTTATGCGGGTTGCCCCTTGTAGATGATCTTGAGTGGCTCAAATCCAAAGCTTGGGATATCTGTATACCCAAGTTGCTTACAGCGGGTGCAGATCGGAGCGTTCCGTACTGGTCTCGTGTGGCATTGATCCTTTCGAGTTTAAACCATCAAAACGCCGAGAATTGAATTATTGGCAGGTGCTCACTATCAAGGCACGAGGGCTCAAGAGTTAAGGTTGCATACATGAATGTCATAAGTATTATTTGTATCTTTGCTAAATGCCCTGCGCCACATGACGTACCTAAATCGGCACTGTCGCCCAAGACGACAAAAATGAAAACACGTGTCTTGTAATGAAGTGGTATACTCAGAACATCCCAACATTGGGCGAATCAGTTATGTGCACAGTACTTAATTATGTTGAAGGTACAGGCTTTAATGTTACTCTTGACGAGTACGATGGTTACGAAGCCTTGTTGATGCTCCGTGACTTACATAGCAAGAAGATCAAGAAGAATGTGGCCAGTTTCCTGAAGGTAGGAGAACAGCTCCCGTTGACAGTCACCAACATTGATGATGAGCGCGTATATGTATCGAAAAAAGATATTAAAGAAGGGGAGATTGCTATATGCAAAACATATTTTTCCCAAACATCCAAATTGTTCTCCTTAGCGAAACGGCTGAGTCATGTCAGCAGTTTCACTGAGCTTCAGTGGCATGAGCAATTTACGATATTGATTATGGATTATTTGGATAAATGCTCAGACAAAGGCGAAGATATGGATACACACCCCTACGCCATGTGTATTGACAAATCCACATTAAATACTCTCCCGTTGAGTCCCCCATACATGGAAGTCCTGGAGCTCAAGCATATTGACTTGTTCGGTATTCAAATTTGCACAATCAAGAAATACTTCAACATACAGTCATATCAGATTGATGGGAACGAAAGAGTAAAAACTATCCTCTTGAGTGCCCTGGCTCTATATAAGAACGACAAGACATACACAAATCAAGAACTGCATGACGATCAAACATTATGTAATGTAACTCTATTACCTATCGCTGTACCTAAGTTCGAACTGCATGTTCAGTGTTACCTCCCAAAATATGGAGTAACTGTAGCACAAAAGATTTTATCAAGTATCGCAGGATCAGGTCTTGATTACTACAAAGAACTCACGGAGACACCGAAACAATAATATGTGCTGAAACTGGCGATGGCATAAATTGATTGCGGATGTGTCGCAATGCATCAATTAGAAAAAGCCGTATCCTATGCAGTATCTGTGTGGAAACACAAGGCTATAGCATTGGCACTTCGCAGAGAAAAATCAATAACAGTAAAACTGGACAATCTTCTTGTTAAGGAACCTATTCCTATCCTCAATGGAATAATCCACGATCATCTCCGATATAAGAGTTTGCATATATGGGACATCCGATGGGCACAGAAAAATACACAGACGTATGATCTATACTTAACATTTGGCGCAAGACCAAAGGAACAAACTCCGTGATATATTGTCTTAAGGGGAGCAGTGGTATATCTCGTATATGGACACTTATATCGAAAAAATATACATAGAATGTCTGAAGGAGCTGGGCACTGACGACGCTGATATGATTGTGGATGCAACTGATCTAAGGAATATCGAAGATATAGCCAAAGATAGATTAAAAGTACTTTGTAACACAGATCACCAGCTAGCCTCGGCTATCAAGAGTGATTACATACATAACCAGGAACTAAATGTCTATATATTTCACATATTATATGATCTATATGCCATATATGACAGGATGATGGGATCATCATCTATATTGGATAAGTTTATCCAGTGTCTCAAGAACTATCAGCGGTACAACAGTATTGTGACGAGGAGAGAACCACCATTTTTGTCATATATTATCAAAGGATTGGAAAAAAGAGAGAGCAAAGAAGCAATACTGGAATATTTCGATAAATTTTTATCCTCTGGCACCGAGGAGGATCATAAATTCATATCAGCATTATGTACCATACGTTATGCTTGACGTTCCTTTCTCACCTTCCAGAAGGCCGAGGTCATGTATGCTAACTGAATGTCTACGTTGCAGCCGATTCTGGTGTTCTTGTCTATCGTACTAAGCACACCTATAAGGAAATGTTTATGCGATACGTCTAAATCCAAGGTTAAGACTCTTTTCAATATAAAATGCACCATATCCGTTATGTTGATGTTATTATCTTTGTTAAGATCCAAGAGATATTGGTATGTCTCAGTAAACGTTCCCGTAAACAATGTGTTAATCATCATATCTACCGTTTCCGTTGTGGGTTTACCCATATAGCTATAGACGCTATCCTGGTCTATATTTTTGCCCACAGCTCCATAATATGAGCTCATACCCTGGAGTACATTCAACAGTTGACGGAAGTCTTTCTCCAGACAAATCATAGCATCAATGCCCTCCTCGGTTATATCTATTTTTTCTTTGAGAGCAATATCAACTAATTTTACCTTAATAGCTTCCGGTTTCAAGCAAGAGAAAACCATTTTAACGCAACGGGATTGCAAGGCAGGGCTGATCTTCGTAGCATCATTACAGATAAGACAAAATCTACAGTATTTAGAATAGTATTCCATGACACTCTTCAGTGCTCCTTGTGCCTCTCCTGTTAAAGCATCAGCCTCATCCAAAATTACTAGCTTAACCATGTCTGAGCGATTTTGAATAAAATTAACGACACACCCTCGTATAGTGTCAATACCACGCTCACTGGATCCGTTAATCTCCATAATATACTTGCGATATTCTGCTCCGTAAAGTTCCCTGGCCAAGGCTAATATAAGTGATGTTTTTCCGCTACCAGGAGGACCATAAAACAACAGGTGCGGTAGTTGATGCATGGCTATTAGTTGCTTGAGTGTAGTGATCTTCTCCTCGTGATCAATAACATCACTGAGGAATTTCGGCCGATACTTCTCTATTAACGGTAATTCAGTAGTCATTAATAGCAATACTAGTTCATTTTATATATCAGTTACTATATGCTAGAGCACCCATATCAGACATAATACGCAATATATTATAACTAGGTGCATAGAACGTTGTAACTTGATTATCTCGAGCTTCCCTTAGTGTCTCCTCTGTTATCTCATATAAGTCTATGATAAAATTATCGAGAGCACTGTTGTCAAGACGTAACTCATACGGCGAGCCTCGCCACTTTAAATATATAATAAGAATACGCTGTTGTTCTTCGCTAATCCTATATGATGCTGGATAGAGACACGTGCATGTACGACATATATTTTTACGGCACAAGGGACAAGTATTACTCCTAAGCACCCACCTGTCAATACAGTGTTTATGGAAAGAATGAGAACAGCTGTTCAAGGGGACAAGAGGTTGTTCTGTGCTATCATAGCAAATAGCGCATTCTGGACTATCACTAGGTGCTATGGCACAATCATCACATGATGTATCCGGTGACACAATTGTATCATGTACAGCACCCACCTCCTCGTCACCATCGTCGTCATTGTCATCGTCGTCATGATACCGGATATTGTTACAACGGCAGGTTCGGTTATTAAAGTTACGAACAGCATTAATAGAGCCAAATAGATGCCTTTCCGTATCATAAAATGTGTGAAGCTCCGGGTTGTCAGTGTCGTTTATATTAAATAAAACATCCAGAAATCTAGTCATTATATAGTATATGGTGTTGTATATAATACGAATAAAATATATATGTCATGTCAATGAGTGCAAATATACTATGTAGCGTATCTACATCCATTGATACCCTTTTAGACAAGAAGTGGACGGAGAAAGAAATTCTCTTCTACGAGATGTTACTCAGTAAAATATCAAAATATAAACATCTATACAAAGTACCAACTGTACATACTGATTCCGATAACATCATTAAAAATATACGGGAGCAACCGTTGTTTGCTAAATGTAAACATCCTGATCTACTGTGCTCTATTGTATCTGGTCTTAGAGTAGTCTCCCTCAAAGAGACGCCAGATCATTATGATCTCAACATTAAACTCAATGCGCCAGCACATTTTATAGTGGAGTACTCTAAAAAGCACGGAGACGTAAGGTATCGTGTCTCATTCAGAAACGAAGCAGACACTGAACACGGATATGTAGCATATATGTCAAGTACAAGCAAAGCTCGACATTTACCAGAATATGAAAAAATATCAAAGGTTCTACCAGACTTAGACAGAGTAGAAATTATACATCTCGCGACAGAACTGCTGACTTATTATGATGCAAACGATATTATATCTAACTTAGATATTGGGGTCAAATATCCAGTTAGCTTAATTACCCTGTCCCGACAAGCGAGCGAGGTTTGACGTGCTTAGAGCTGCTCTACACTTCTTGGGGCGTTACTGCGTCCACGCTTGCTTGACCGCTTTACAACCTCCCAGCCTTGTTGCTGTTGCTGTTGCTGTTGGCGAGGTTGCTGACGCTGTTGAAAGCCAGCTGGTCTGTAGACTGTTCCGTTGGCATAAGGCTTACCCGCATCATAGTTCTGCGACATAGCACCCAACTCAGAGAATGCCGCACGACGCCTATTTGTGCCAGTCGCTGCGCGGCCACGAGCAAGAGCAGCCAGCTGAGCTGAACTACGGGGCTTGCGCACAACTGAACCAGCATCAACACCAGGATAATCCCACTGACGAGGACCGCTAGGGCTCAAGTAACGAGAGTCAGTGATGATCTTACGGGGGTCACGACTGTGATTAATATCATACGTACGAGCAGCCCTCAGACCCCGAGTAGAGGCAAATACAGGCGTACCCTTGCGAGGGCCACGGCGCACCTTGTTAATCTTGGAGTAATATTTATCAAAAGCAGCCTGAGCCTCAGCCTGAGTAATCTGGCGTGGCTTCACACTGTGTGTTGCTCCAGAAATAATACGGAAACCTTTCTTTCCGTTGGTAAGTGTAAACATGGCACCGACGGCACCGTTGGCGAGGGTCTTCCGTGTGCCGGGAACTTCATCTACCTTAGTAGCGCGGGGACCCGCGCCTCCTGCTTGACTAAAAGGGCATGACATTATAACATATCTTAGATTATTTTTGAATCTTATTTTAAATAAACGCATGATGATCTTTCTGCACAACACATGCTTGAATAAAAAACTTGAACCTTGAAAATCTATTTAGAGAAAAACAGTAAATATTTATATATGAATGGAAAAAACAAAAGCTAAAAAAACAAGCTAGTGGTACCGTGCAAACTAATGGCTTTAATGTCACCTTACTTTTTACCAAATCAACAACTAAATCTACCAAGCTCAACACAGTTAAACAAAAAATACAACAGGAACTCAACCTGGTTGGTTGTGATCCAAATAAGTATGATCTGCTCTATATGACAGACGGTGTTCAGACTTTACGATATAGCAAGGGACGGCGCCGCCATGAAGCTTATGGACAACGCAGCGAGGAGATCATCTTGAAAGAACGACACAAACATGGCATAGTAGCTATTGAAAACGCTCTTAGTAATCATAACGCTAAGACAACTGAGCTCAGTTCCTATCTCTCGTATCTAACGCAAAAGCATATCGTGGACGATCAGGTTACTGATTTCTATGAAAACATGCTTTTCAGGAAAATGGCTTGGCGCCGTCATATACAAGGTGAGTGGAGCGATAAGAAGCTTGTTGATGAGATACGGTCTAAATTTGGGGTCTGTAAGATTGGTTTTGGTGATTGGCCTGGTGCCAACAAACATCTGAAGGGTTTGCTATCTATGAATTTCCCTTTAGAGACTATTGATGAGTATAATACTAGTGCTAAATGTCACAACTGTTTGAGTGATACGGAGACCTTCCTCAAAGTTCCCAAACCTCGTGCCTGTCGTCAGTGTAAAGCATTGGGCAAAACACTCTGTCAAGCGGCCTGTCGCTGGGGTCAAGTTAAGGTTCATGGCTTACTACGTTGTAAGAACGGTTGTGGTACGTTATGGAATCGTGACTTGAACGCGGCATTGAATATAAGGCGTTGTCTGTAGTGGCAAGAAAGCGGAGAATTGGTCTTGCGTGAGGCCTTTCGTGATTGCGGAAAGAAACGCCGCTCCATGAACACATTCTCAAACTTAACGGTGACTGAGTTGGCAGAGTTAGGTTTGGGGGTGTTTAGACATTTCTGATTTGAGCTAGAGACGCATGTTTAAGGTCCAAAAATGAAATGATCTCATATTTTATATCAATGACAGAGGAACGCTTAAGTGATATCCTAAAGCAAGCATATGATGCTTATCCTGAGACAGTAGCCGTGCCAAATGAGGTAGAATTTTCCATAGTTGGCTACCGTGTTAAGCCCGATTCCACAGATCTGGTTTATGATGATGCTTGGAACCTAGGGATATCCAAATTTAGTTCTATACTCAAGAGTTTCATCAAGGGTGCACCCAAGCCTGATCCTCAAATAATGCTGACGATCGGTGTACCAGATGATAGCGAAATCAAAGAGGCTCGTGTCCGTATCATGGATTTAGATGACATCCGAGTGTTCTGTATGAACAACAAAATACCCACAGGAGCGACATATGAGACAAAGCATAAGATTAAGAACCGAGGCAAGAGCAACGATTGCACAGAATATGGCGTGCGCATCAACTATAGCGTTGAGGCTCCCATTACGGATGCTGAAATTAAGCGCCGCATCTCAGAGATCGTTGCGGACAGGAGTGTTAGGAGAAAGAACTACCGCTACGCTCAGCGTTATTCTGTAGTATACTCCGATAAGCTTGGTTCTGAAGGCAAGGGTCGACTCCGTGTTGATTTCACCTCAGTACGTCAGGGATTGGGTAATGATTTCCGGAATGCTAACCTTACTACCGCAGAGGCTGTAGAGAAATATGAGATCGAAATTGAGCTTACTGATATTCGTAAAGAAGATCTGAAGGAGGGTACAGATTGTTATGATCTAGTCCGTGACTGTCTCCGAAGAATCCTAGTTCCGGTACATGGTGGTGTTACTATTGGCCAACATACGACACGAGTGCAAGCGATGAAGGATTATGTTGCTCTATGTAACAAGCTATGGAACCTGGGACAACCACGCGTACCTGATCTCTCGGCACACACGATGGAGACTCTCTCTGGGTTTTTTGTAGCACCAAACATCAGCACCATGGATCGCGAGGTACACGTCAAGTCTCGCGTTATGTTGCCCGATGAGACAAATAAGGATAAATACTATTTTTTTACAGACAAGGCTGACGGACAACATGCTGTCTTATTCGTTAACGCAACGGGGCAGTGTTTTATCATTGTAAAGTCCCCCATTTCTGATAAGCAGAAGAAATCTTATGATGTGCCACCTGCTATCTATCAGACGGATCTGACACTGCAGGGGTATCGCAACTGTATACTCGACGGAGAATATATGAGGGATAGCGGTGGCGCAGGTACAGTATATTACTATATGATTTTTGATATCTTAGCTGCCGAGATTCAGGGTAAAGCTGCAACTGATGCTGTTAGCTCCTGGACTCCATTAACAGATTATACTAACAGCAAGTTCTTCTCTGTGAGACAGCAGTTCTTCAGTAAGATTAAGGGGAACAATGCGACGTTCTATGTCCGCCCGAAGAAATTCCACAAATATGACCTAAGCCCAGAAAATAACACATTTAAGAAGTTTGTCAATGCCTTAACCCTAACTAAACTACAGGACTCCAATGAGATAGACAAGATTCAGCATCAAGACGAAGGCCTCCTATACGAACTTGACGGATTTGTATTTCAGCCCAATAATGATGTTTATCCAAAACCCACCGGTAAGCATAGTACCTGGAGCACGACTCTGAAGTGGAAACCAAAGAGATTCCTGACAGTTGATCTCCGTGTCTCTGCCCCACGTAAGGGCGCTTCAAAAACAACGGCTATGGATATCGGCCTGATAGCAAACACTGAAAACGCGGAAAATCCAGAGTATGCTATATTCCAAGCAGAGTATGTTGATCAGGGAAGAAATATTGTGTCCGATTACCCTCTGTATGCTAAAATCCGAGAAGTATCCAGATCTGACGCAGACGAGCCGATACGTAACGGAGACATTGTCGAATGTAGATTCTCATCTAAGGGAAAGATCCATTGGGAACCAGTGCGTGTTCGTTATGATAAGCAGACACCCAATGGTCGTAACGCATACTATTCCACTGTGGAGCTTATATTTAATCCAGTTACTATGGAAAGCCTCCAGGAGCCAGGTGGTGGGCTTGGGGCAAACAGAGCAGTTAATGATATAAGCCGATTTCTCAGTAACGGCAATATCAACTATCATGTAGCACGTATCGACGAGCCGATCAAAGCCTTGGATCTCGGCTGTGGTGCGGCAAAAAGTGGCACTGCATGGAAAAACCTGCGCTTAGCTCGTATAGGGGAACCTTTCCGTGTTACTGGAGTTGACAAGGTCGGTCATGATAATTTCGCACCAGCGACGCTCTTCATGAGTAGGCTGGCCGACTCCACAGGTGCACAGGTATTTCGAGAACGTGAATATGGTTTTTACTATGGTAACTTTACTCTTCCGTTGCATGAAATAAATGGCGTCAATAGTCCAGAGCTTGTAACTGAATTACAGGAGCCAGAACAGTATAATGCCATAGCTTGCGTGTTCGCCATACACTATGCAATGAGTAGAGAGGATACTTTCCGAACATTCCTCGCTAATGTCTCGCGTAATCTCAAGTTGGGTGGTCTTTTTGTTGGTTCATATATGAATAAGCCCAGAGTCTTGGAGTTGTTCGCCATGGCATCTAGCGCTGCCGGTAAGAAAAAAGGCTTGTCCAAGAAAGATAACAAGGTTTATGCGGTAGAGGATAAGGAGCAGATCTGGAGCATTACTTATGATGCAACGCAGCATCAACAGACAGACATATTTGGACACGAGATTTCTGTGGAAATACAGAATCTATATGGAGAACAAGCAAACAAGGAATACCTCATCGACCTGAAAGATGTTCGGCTCTTAGCCATCATGAAGGAATACGGATTGGAACCTTTAGCTGGGGCTCACAAACCTTTTTCTACTAAAGATGTAAAGGGAGCTAGAGCTAGACTTGTGCCGACGATGACATCGGAGCAAGACTTGTGGTTTGGTTTACAATACAATTTTGCCTTCAAAAAAGTCAGCTCATTTGTTGATTACGGAGTTTTATTCAGCGATATCGGCAAGGCTGTACAACACAAGGACACTAGCAGTGCCGTCGGCAAACTTAAAAAGCCTGCAGCAACATTACGTGCCGCCAGTAAAGCACCTGCTGCGGCGCCTTTACCGACTGGTAAGCCCATACCAAGGAGCAAGGTAGCTGATAAAAAAATCAAGGCCACACCGAGAAAGTAGGTGCAATTTATATAGAGCAAAGCAGAAGAAGAAGAAGAACCAAGAAAGTGGTTTATATTGAGCTGTAACAATACTCATTAGGCTCCCAGGAACGCAGGAAATAATATATCGTCGGTGTGCCGTTAGTATCAACTGTTACTTTTATGCCAAATGTACCATAACTGTGACCCTCATTGTCCTGCATAATAAAAATACCCTCATCAAGATCAAAAAAGATATTATCATAATGCAAGGGTACTTTGGATAGATCCTCGATAACGGTAAATGTTGCTTTGCTACAAGCACGTTCTGCCTCATATTTATAGTCTGTCTCAAGAGTAAACCGAGAGAGATCCAACGTGCAATCTTCGTATTGCACACCACCGCAGGCTGATCCCAGAGGGCACAAGGACTGGAAAGTAAACGGTAATACAGACATATATATATATCATATTGGCATTCATTTTATAGTATCGAATATCGAATGTTTATCTGTTTTATTTGATGCTATCCTACGCTGAAACTGATCTTTATCTTTGGTCATGTGCCGAGCAACGGTAGCTTCGTCTATGAGTCGGAAACTCTGCTGAAAATCACAAACATTCCGAACATAGCAGCCGGTATCATGGAAAGGATAGATATGCCGATATACTATCCTTCCTTCACCTGTCTCGTGATCTGTAGCTTCGGTGACCATCTGATAAATACCTCCGTATTTGTGCTGATAATACGCCATTAGATATAGGGTTGGTTCACTTTTTAGAGCTCACGGATGGCTACGCGGCGCTAAAGCGCTCGCCTAGCTCCTGTGCCCCTAACCCGCGTAATATGTAGGTTAGTCAGTGCATCATGTTTTGGTCGATGCTGTAGGAGAGGCGTCATCATTGTTACGCGGGTTAGAGGCGCCGCAGGCACTCCCCAGTTGTGAGCTCCTAGAAGCAGAGGCAGCCACCGGATTTAGGTTTGATAGAAATATCCTTACCAAAAGTAACAAACAAGTCAACGAGCTGGCTGCTAATAGTATCAACGTAGGTAATGAGTGCCTGCTTCTGGTCATCAGGAATATTAGGGGATCCTGAGATAACTTCACGCGCCACCGATAAGACCATATCTTTTTTCTCCAGACCAGCTAAATTTTTATAATAGGCCATAAAAGTCACCGCTGAGGCTAGCAGATCTATTAATTTTGTCTCCGTGAAAGGCTTCTGTATATTCAAATTCATATATTTAGCCAGTGCTGCATGCTCTGTGCTACCGACATAATTACCTAGTGTCTGAGCGCGAGCATGCACTAGGGGCACTGAGGAGGGCACCGTAGCCTTCTTCTTGCAAGGCCAATTACATCCGCCAAGCTTACCCACTATGAAAGTTTTAGTGTCTGAGGCAAAAGCCAACAACTGGCCGATAACAGCGTCACCAAACAGATCAACCGTAGACAGCAATTCTACCTTGAGCTCAGGTGTTATTATGGATGAATTGCTTATAACCTGCCTTACAGCATACAATGCCAGGTCTGTCTTTTGAGGTTCGCTCAAACCCTTAACTACGGACAAGAACTTTATAGCAGCGGCTAACAGGACTAAGACACGCGATACCCTTACGGGACTCTGAATAAGCAAGGCTAGCTGTTGTACCATTAAGTTATATTGTGCCAGGACATCATCACTCAAGTTTGAGGGAGGCCCTACGGGAGCTGGGGTAGGCGGTGCTGGAGTTATGTCTGAGGACATATATTATATATTATATTTTATTTCTAAAAGCCTTTATTTATTTATGATGCACAGTATGAAACGCAGTAATTAAATCATACTCTATCCAGGATAAATTATCCTGGATAGAGTATGATTTAATTACTGCGTTAAAATAATATGTATGTGACATTATATTTATGACATTTGACGCATTTGATGCATTTGACGCATTTGACGCATTTGACGCATTTGACGCATTTGACGCATTTGACGCATTTGACGCATTTGACGCATTTGACGCATTTGACGCATTTGACGCATTTG
>SXGT01661714.1_pt1 | contig 33906 bp, 28 predicted proteins | sample 3176221 | NCBI WGS metagenome assembly SXGT01 (sample SAMN11356862, study PRJNA531348) | freshwater metagenome | isolation source: freshwater sample F1-120 | place: China: Fuxian Lake, Yuxi | collected 2017-12-25 | reverse complement strand
GCGCCGGCAAGTCGACCACCATGAAGGTGTTGACTGGCTACCTGGCACCGACCTCGGGTGCAGCGCGCCTGTGCGGCATCGACGTCGTGCAGGACCGCGTCCGCGCCGTCGCCAGGCTCGGCTACCTGCCCGAGAACGGCCCGCTGTATCCGGAGATGACGCCGCACGAGTTGCTGACGTTCTTCGGCGAGGCGCGCGGCATGTCGCGCGGCCGGATCGCCGAGCGGCTCGATTTCGTCACCAAGGAGTGCGACCTGCCGGAACTGCTGCACAAGCCGATCGGCACGTGCTCCAAGGGCCAGAAGCAGCGCGTCGGCATGGCGCTGGCGCTGTTGCACGATCCCGAGGTGCTGATCATGGACGAGCCGACCACGGGCCTCGATCCCAACCAGATCCGTCACGTCCGTGAGCTGGTCAAGAAGCTCGGCGAGACGCGCACGATCCTGCTCTCGACGCACCTGTTCCAGGAAGTCGAAGCGATGGCCGGCCGCGTCCTCCTGGTGAACGACGGCAAGCTCGTGTTCGACGGCACGCCCGCCGACTTCAAGTCGAAGGGCGGTGGCCAGATGGACAAGGCCTTCCACTCCCTGACCACGCACGCCTGAGGCATCGACCCATGAACAAGAACGTCGTCCTCGCCGTCGCCAAACGCGACCTGCGCAGCTGGTTCGGCAACCCCGCCAGCTACGTCTTCATCATGCTGTTCGTCGGCATCGCCTGCGTGGCGATGATGTGGACGGGCGCCTTCTTCACCAACAACCTCGCCAACCTCGACACGCTCAACGCGTGGTTCCCGATCATCTCGGCGCTGTTCATCGCGGCGGCGACGATGGGCATGTGGACCAGCGAACGTGCCAACGGCACGCAGGAACTGCTGTTCACGCTGCCGGCGACGGACCTCGAACTGCAGCTCGGCAAGTACGTGGCCTACGTCGCGATCTACAGCGTGTCGCTGGCCTTCACGCTGGTGTTGCCGATCGCGTTGACGTTCCTCGGCAACCCGGATTGGGGCCAGTTGATCGCCAACTACATCGGCTACTGGTTGTTCGGCATCACGCTGGTCGCGATCTGCACCATCGGTTCGCAGATCAGCAACTCGGCGACGATTTCGCTGATCGTCTCGGTCCTGTTGTGTGCCGCCTTCCTGTTCGCGCCGCCCTACCTCGGCGTCTCGCGCTGGAACGTGAACGGCCCGATCGGCCAGTTCCGGTTGTTCGCCGGCGGCGAGCTGCCGTTCTCCGGCATCCTGCTGTTCCTCGGCATGACCGTGGCGTTCTTCTGGCTCGGCCTGTGCCTGCTGGCGCGCCGCCACTGGCGCAGCGGTGTCGACGGCGTGCACGGCATCGTGCAGTCGGGCGCGTTCGCCGTCTGCGCGTTCGCGCTGACGCTCATCGGCGTGCATGCGTTGCCGCGGCCGGATGCGACGATCGAAGGCATCCACAGTCTCGGCGAAGAGTCGCGCAAATTGATCGCTGGCCTCGACAGCGAACGTCCGGTCTACGTGACCGCGTACGTCAGCGAAGAGGTGCCGGAGCAGTTCGTGCAGCAGAAGAGCTTGTTGCTCAACCTGATCAGCCAGTTCGACCGGCTGGGCGGCAACGCGGTCGAGACCAGCATCAAGATGCCGGAGCCGTATTCGCCGGAAGCGCGCGAAGCCGAAGCCAACTTCGGCATCCGCGCCATGGGCGTGCAGATGGAGCTGCCCGGCGGCGGCATCGCCGAGAAGCAGATATTCCTCGGTTTCGTCGTGCAGGCGGGCACCGAGGAAGTGGTGACGCCGTTCGTCGAGCCGGCCGTGCCGCTCGAGTACGAGCTGATGCGAAGCATCCGCACCGTTGCCAACGCCAACCGCAAGAAGATCGGCATCCTCAAGACCGACGTCGAGTTCATCGGCGGCATGGACTTCCAGACCTTCCGCCAGAAGCAGCGCTGGATCATCGCCGACGAACTGCAGCAGCAGTACGCGCTCGAGAACGTCGACGCCGAGAAGGACTACCCCGAGGGCCTCGCGTGCCTCGTGGTGCCGCAGCCGAGTTCGCTGCAGCAGGAGCAGATGGATCGCCTGCGCGATTGGATGCTCGCCGGCAACCCGACGCTGCTGCTCGAGGACCCGATGCCGATGGGTGCGCCAGGCACTGCGGCCGACGACCAGAAGGGCGGCATGCAGGCGCGCATGATGGGTGGTGGCGGCCCGCAGAAGGGCAACTTCACCGCCTTCCTGGCGGCGATCGCACTCGCGCCGGCGACCGCGGAAGTGGCGTACGACCACTCCTACCGCCGCTTCCCGTTCGGCGCCGAGAACCCGTGGCTGCAATGGTGCCTGTTCTTGCGCGGCACCAGCATGGCCAAGGACAGCGCGATCACCAACGGCCTGCAGAGCGTGTTGTTCCTGCTCGGCGGCCACGTGAAGTCGGTGGCGAAGGACGGCTTCTCGACGAAGACGCTGCTGAGCCTGCCCGATCCGACCGTGTCGCGCGAAGCGTGCGGCATCGTGAAGAAGGAAACGCTGTTCCAGCCCGACTTCTTCGGCACTGGCGCCCAGCTCAGCCCGAGCCCGCGCCGCATCCCCAGCCGCAGCGAGCTGGTGCTGGCGACCCGCGTCACCAGCAAGCCCGTGGATGCGCAGCAGAAGGCCGTCGACGTGATCTACGTCGCCGACCTCGACGTGGTCAGCAACACGTTCTTCCAGATGCGCCGCGGCATGGTCGACGCGAACCTGCGGTTCGACAACGTCACCTTCGTGCTCAACTGCATCGACTCGCTGGCCGGTGACGAGAGCCTGATCGAACTGCGCAAGCGGCGCCCGATCCTGCGCAAGCTGGAGACGGTCGAGAAGGCGCAGCTCACCTTCGAAGAGAAGTGGACTGCCGACAAGGAAGCGGCCGAAGTGGCGGCGCAGAGCGCGCTCGGCGAAGCCCAGGGCCGTCTCGACGAAGCGGTCAAGAAGATCCGCGAAGACGGTTCGATGGACGAGCAGGCCAAGGAGGTCAAGATCGTCGAGGTGCAGCAGGTCGAGAACCGCAAGTTCGAGAACGAGAAGGCCAAGATCGAGGAGGCCAAGCGCCGCAAGCTCGAAGAGGCCACGCACGATCGCGACGCCGCGAAGCGCGGCATCAACTCGACCTATCGGCTCACCACGATGGTGTTCTGTCTGGCGCCGGCCCTGCTGCTCGCCGTCGCCATGTTCGTCCGGCGCAACTCGCGCGCCGCGGCGATCGTTCCGCAGAATCGCAAGGTATCGGCCCACGCGGGCCACGGAGGTGTCCAGTGAACCAGGTTGCCATGACCGGGATCGCCGTCGGTGCTGCCGTCGGCTTGTCGTTGCTCGCGCTGTCGATGGGGCCGCGCGAAGTCCGTCTCGATGCGTTCGATGACCAGGGGCAGCAGTTCTTCCCCACGTTCACGGACGGTGGGGCGGTCACCGAGCTCGAAGTCGTCGAGTACCGCGAAGCCGCGGGCGCGCCGTACCCGTTCGTCGTCAAGCGCGACGACAAGGGCCGCTGGACGATTCCCTCGCACGGCAACTATGCGGCGGACGCCAAGGACCGCATGGGCAAGGCGGCGGCGATGATGATCGGACTCGTCAAGCAGTCGGTGATCGGCGACGTCAAGGGTCGCCACGTCGACTATGGCGTGGTCGATCCGCTCGATTCGAGCGCCGAGACGAAGGGGCGCGGCAAGCGCATCAAGATGAAGGACAGCGCCGGCAACGTGCTCGCCGACCTCGTCATCGGCAAGGCCGTCGAAGGCAAGATGCAGGAGTTCTACGTGCGCGTGCCGGACAAGAAGCGCGTGTACCGGACCAAGATCGACGGCGAGCTGTCGACGAAGTTCGCCGACTGGATCGAGACCGACTTGTTGAAGGCGCAGTCGTGGGACATCGCCAAGGTGATCTTCGACAACTACTCGGTCAACGAGCAGGGCCGCACGCTGGCCGAGGCGATCGTGCGCGGCGACAAGTTCGTGCTGCGCAAGGACGACGCCGGCAAGTGGACGTTCGACGGCATCGATGCGACCAAGGAAGACCCCAACGAGGACAAGCTGCGCGAGATCGGCGACACCTTGGGCCAGATCAAGATCGTCGGCGTGCGCGGCAAGCCGCCGGGCCTGACCGCGCGGCTCGAACGCGCCAACGGCATCGAGGAGCAGATCCTGCAGAACGAGCTCGGCCGCAAGGGCTTCTTCCTCGTCGATGGCAAGCTCTACAGCAACGAAGGCGACCTGTTCTTCGAGACCAAGAAGGGCGTGCGCTACACGCTGCGTTTCGGTGAACTCGTGCTGGGTGACGGCGACGAGGTGTCGGCGGGCACGGCGACGACGACGGAGAAGCCGAAGGAAGGCGATCCGGCGAAGGCCGCCAACAACCGCTACCTGATGGTCACCGCCGAGTTCGCCGAGGACTTGCTGACGAAGCCCGCGGGCGCGCGGTTGCCGGCCGACCAGCTCACCAAGCGCGCCGAAGCGCGCACGCAGATCGAAGCGATCCAACGCGCCGTCGAGGCGTTCCGCACGAAGAACGAGAACAAGTTGCCGGAGACGCTAGCGAAGCTGACCGAGAAGCCGGCCGAAGGCGACGCCATGCTCGCCGAGCTGAAGAAGGACCCGTGGGACAACGACTACCAGCTGGTCGTCGTCGGTGACGCCTACGCGGTGGTGTCGTTCGCGGACGGCAAGGTGGAGGGCGGCGAAGGCATCGCGATGGACGTGCGCAGCGATCGCCTGCCGCTCGAAGACGAGCTGAAGAAGACGGCGGACACCTGGACCGAGTACGACGGCAAGGTCAAGGAAGGCCAGGCCGAGGCCGACAAGCTGACCAAGCGCTTCGGTCCGTGGTACTACGTGATCGACCAGGCGCTGTTCGCCAAGCTGAAGCCGGCGCGCGCCGACCTGGTGAAGGTGAAGGCGGCGGCTCCGGCCGAGGCGCCGGTGAACGGACCCGGCAAATAGCCCATCGGACGGGCGTACGGCTGGGGCGCGGCGGGAAAGTCCGCGGCCGGCTCACCGATTCGGCGGGTGGCTCGTAGCATCCGCTTCGCATTCCGTGAACCGTTACCCAAGGAACCCGATGACGAGGACTGTTCTCGCCGCGCTGTTCCTGCTGTGTCCGCCGACATTTGCCATCGCGCAAGATGCCGTTCCGGTCGGTCAGCAGGATCCGCAAGCGGCCTACGACGAGCTGGTCAAAGCCTTCAACAAGGCGATCAGCGATTGGCAGACCGAGGCGCGAGCCGCGGCCGAGAAAGCGCGCGCCGAAGGAGCCAAGCAGCTCCCGGCTATCGCGATGAACCCGCCGACGAAGGAATACGTCGCCAAGGCGCAGGAACTGGCGTCGCAATACGAAGGCACGGACGACGCCGTGCGCTTCCTCGGCTTCGTGCTGAAGAACGCACGGAACGAGCGCAACGCCGTCAAGAAGACGATCGAGACGCTCGCCCTGATGCACGCGAAGTCGAACGCGATCGCCGACGTGCTGCCGTTCCTCGCCAGCGGCGTCCGCATGGGCGCCAAGAAGCAGGTGCTCGACCTGCTCGGCGACGTGGCCGAGAACCACGCCAACAGCGAGTGCAAGGCGCAGGCGCTGATCACGCGCGGCGGGCTGATGCTCGAGATGGCGCAGAACGACGAAGAGCGCAAGGCCGCCGAGAAGGACCTGCGTTCGATCGCTGCGATCACGAAGGACGAAGCGCTGCTGGCCCAGGCCAAGGATGCGCTGTTCGAGATCGAGAACCTGCAGGTCGGTTGCAAGGCTCCCGACATCGTCGGTGTGGACGTGGAAGGCGCTGCGATCAAGCTCAGCGACTACCAGGGCAAGGTCATCCTGCTCGACTTCTGGGGATTCTGGTGAAGCCCCTGCGTGGGCATGATCCCGCACGAGCGGTCGCTCGTGGAAAAACTGAAAGACAAGCCGTTTGCACTCCTGGGCGTCAACAGTGACGGCACCGACACGACCGAAGGCCTCGCCACGTTCCGCTCGAAGGCCAAGGAAATGGGCGTGACGTGGCGCAGCTTCCGCGACGAAGGCAGCACGCCGCGGATCAGCGAGACCTGGCGCGTCCAGACCTGGCCGACGCTGTACTTCATCGATCACGAAGGCGTGATCCGTCACAAGGACATCCGTGACGATGCCGCGATGGAGAAGGCGATCGACGAGCTGATCGCCAAGGCCGAAGCCGCCGCGAAGGGTGGCAAGCCCGCGGCCGACAAGCCCGCGCCCGAGAAGGGCAAGAAGAAGTGATGCCAGCGCGACCGGCGGGTTCGTCCCGCCGGTCGCCGCTCACAGGAACGCCGACAGTTCGGCGAGCGCGCGGCTCAGGATCGAACGCACCGCGACTTCGGTCTTGCCGAGTTCCTGCGCGATCTGCGTGTGCGTGAGCCCCATCAACCGCGCCATCAGGATCACTTCCTGCTTCTCCGGCGCCAGCTTGCCGAACGCCGACTCGACGCGCTGCAGTTCTTCGCGCGCAGCGGCCTGTCCGCTCGGCGACCAGATGCCGGCGAGGCCCTGGGCTTCTTCTTCGTCGAGGCCGGCGCGCTCGCGGCCGGGATTGCGTTTGTCCGCCCGCCAGTGCTCGGCGCGGTCGGCGATCTTGCGCATCGCCGTCGTGAACAGCCACTTCCGGAACTCGGCTTCGCCGCCGAAGCGGAACCGGTCGGCGTTCTCCAGCACGTCGCGGCAGACCGATTGCGCGAGGTCGCTGCACGACTCCTTGGCCAGCAACGTCGGTCCGGCCTTGAGCCGCACGAACGCGCGCAAGGCCGGCAGATGCTGCTGCAGGAGGGTCGCGACCGCCTGGCCGTCGTGCCGACTCGCAGCTTGGAGCAGAGCTTCGAGGTCCTGCGTCATGCCCGCACATTACCATCCGCAGGCTCGCATGGGCGTCCACCGCGCGGCTCAGCCGAGGCTTCCGCCCTTGGGTTGCGGACGCGCCGCGGGCGTCACTGCGCCGCCGCCCCGGCGCGCGCCAGCGTGGCGCTCTGGATGAAGTGGTTCGGGATCACCCGCCATTCGCCATCGCGTTGCCGCAGCAGGAAAGGGATCTCGCCGTTCGGAGTCAGTCCCGACAGCACCACGATGCCGAGTTCGACATGCCGCGCGTCGACGAACTGCATCGCGTTCGGCACCGCGAACGCCTCGCCGAGGCCGAGTTCGATCAGGCTCATCGTCGCGGCCACGTGCGCGAGCTGGTCGTGTTCACCCGCCGGCGGCGACGCTTCGGCGAGCACTTCGACGCCACGTGGGTCAAACGACAGCGTCTGCAGGGCGGCGAGATCGCCGAGCAGCATGGCGCGGTAGAAGGCGCGCGCCACCTGGCTGCGTTCGTCATCCGAACGCTGGAAGGCGAGCAGGTAGCGAGCATCGACGCGGGCCTCGTTGCCGCGCTGCTGCACCACCAGCAAGTGCACCATGCCGCCGAGCGGCGCCTGCACGAGCCAGCGGTCGCCGACGAGCGCCGTGCCGTGCAGTGTCACCCGTTCGATCTCGGCCAGCACCGGCGCGATGCTGGCCAGCGGCGGCCGGGTCGGCGCCAGCTGGGCCAGCTGCGGGTGGGGCATCGCGCAGCGCTGCAGCAGGGGAAGGTCGCCGGTCAGCATCGCACGCAGGAAGGCGCGCGCGGCCACGGTCACGTTGACGGGCAGGTCCATGGGGCTTCGTTGTCCAGAGGGCGCCGCAGGGAAACCCTGGGGCGGCGACCCTGGTCATCCGGAAGCCGGCGGATTCGTGGCGGCGATTCGCCAGAAGTTGCCGCCGCCGGCCGCCTGGCCGTTCGCGCTACTGCGCGAACGACACCCGGCCGTAGCGCCAGTAGGCCTCGAGGCAGAGCACCATCATTGCGGTCGAGTAGACGCGGCCGCCGTCTTCGCCCCACGCATCGACCGGATCCCATGACCCGCTCGCGTTGCCCTTCGCCACCTGCGTCCTCACCACCGCGTCGGTCATCTTGCGACCCCACTGTTCCCATTCCTTGCCGCCGTGCTGGTAGAGCGCGTAGCTGGCGTAGTACCAGTAATACATGTCGATCGAGCCATCGGCCGGGTTCCACACCGGCGGCTTGGCCACCAGGGTCTTCGCTGCCGCAGCCATCACGGGCACTTCAGTCGGCTTCTGGTGCAGCAGGTGTCGGCACAGCAGCGCCACCGCGGTGAGCGATTCGGTCTTCGCCGCCGGGAAGCGGTCGATCATGGCGGCGTTGCGCGAGGAACCCTCGCCGGCCTTGGTGTAACCCGCCGAACCGGTGACCGGATCGGTCACCGAATCGAGGAACACCAACGCGGTCTTCAGCGCCGCGTCGTCGATCTGCAGCTGGAACGCGCGCCCCGACAGCAGTGCTTGCACCATCCAGCCGGTGATCGAGGTGTCGCCGTCGTTCTCGCGCGGCTGGTAGCGCCACACGCCGTACGGGTTGCGGGCGTTGGCGATGTAGCTGATCGCCGCCTGGGCCGGCTTCTTCAGCGGGCGGTGCTCCGACAGCCCGTAGGCCTCGCACAAGGCCACGGTCGCGATCGCGTGGCTGTAGGCGTAGGACTGCGACGAGTTGGTGCCGATCAGGCCGTTCTCCTGCTGCTGCTCCAAGAGCCAGCGCACGCCCTTCTGCACGACCTTGCGATGGGGGCCCTGCTTCATGGTGTTGCCGTCGCCGAGGAACGCGATCAGGGCGAGGCCGGTGACGCCGACGTCGTTGACGCTGTTGCCCGGACCGGTGCACGGCTCACCTTCCTTGTCGTGCTTCATGAAGTTGGCGCAGTCCCAGCGGCCGTCCTCGTCCTGGTGCTTGCTCAGCCAGTCGAGACCGTAGGTCACCGCGTTCTCGAGGCGGCCGGATGTGTTGCTGTCCCCCTTGCGCTCGCGAATCCCGCGCGGGCGGCCGCATCCGGTGCCTGGTTTGGTCGAGGGGCCGTTGCTGAAGTGGCCAACCACGCCGACTCCGATCGCAGTGGCTCCAGTGTCCCCGCTCAGCTTGCTGACCATGTCGCTTTCGAGGGTGGGCGCGGTCGGGTCGCCCACTTCCCCGCCATCGTTGGCATCGATGTGGAACTGGTGGAGCAGCTCGTTCGGTTGCGCCTCGTCATCCCGGATGTTGGGCAGTTCGTTTCTGTCTTCGATGGGCACCGGCTTGATCGCCTCGGTCTCGGGCGCCGCCCCCCCGATCGAGATGTGCATCGGCACGTCGTCGTCGATCGTGGTTTCGTGCGCGTAGTAGAGGATCGACGCGATTGCGATGCCGGCGACGTGCAGCATGATCGCGATCATCAGCCAGGGCGATTTGGTCGCGAGGGATCTGGCTTCAGGCAATGGGCGAGGCGAAGTCATGGCAGGGGATCTCCACGAAGGGTCAAGGTTTCCCGCACTGGCGAGCGGCGCCGGGACGACGGCGGCCAGGCTCTCGTCAGACAAGTGTCCCAACGAGGCGTGGTGCGAACGGGTTCGCTCGCGTGCCACGATTCTTCGAATCGGCGCCGCCGTGAGGGGCTCGCAGCGCGCGCCGAGGCGCCCTCTTCGACCGGCTCAGCCACATCCTGCGGGGCGAGCAGGGAGAGAAAAACTGGTGGGCAGAGCCAGGGTTGAACTGGCGACCCCGGCATTTTCAGTGCCGTGCTCTACCAACTGAGCTATCTGCCCAACCAGTGCCGCGCCCTCCGGGAGGACAACGGGGCGCGGAACGCTAGCGAGGTCGCCAACGGTGCGCAAGCGCGAAGATGCGGCTCGTCGGTGGCTTCGTTGCCACCGCGGTTCTGGTCAACGGCGCCGCAGCAGGTAGTGCGAAACCAGCCACTCGCGGCCGCCGGCGTAGTTCCAGAGTTCGGCGCAGGCGAGGAAGAACACGCGCCACAGGTTCGCCATCGCGTGGGCACGCGGGCCGTAGGCCGGCGCCAGCACCGGGTCGAGTTCGCGCCGGTGCCGATCGAAGTTGGCGAGCCAGGCTTCGGCGGTGCGGCCGTAGTGCTGTCCGTTCACTCGCCAGTGGCCGGCCACGGCAAAGTGGTCCTGGAAGTACAGCATCTGCGCGTCGGCCGGCATCTGGCCGCCTGTGAAGAAGTGCCGGGCCATCCAGTCGCCGTCCCCGTCGACGGCGAACGGGTAGCCGACCGTGGCGTGCGTGAAGACGTGCACGAACATGGTCCCCGCCGGCTCGAGCCAGCTGGCGGCGCGCTGCAGCAGGGCGCGCCAGTTGCGCGTGTGCTCCATCATCTCGATCGAGACGATGCGATCGAACGTGCGGCCAGGCGTGAACGTGTTGGCGTCGGCGGTGACGATCTCGACGTTGCGCAGGTTCTCGGCCGCCGCGCGCGCCAGGATGTCGGCGCGTTGGCTCGCCGAGTTGCTGACGCCGACCACGGTGCACTTCGGGAACTGGCGCGCAATCCACAGGGACGCCGAGCCCCAGCCGCAGCCGAGGTCGAGCACGGCGTCGCCGTCGCGGATTCCGGCCCGGGCGCAGGTCAGCGCCAGCATCGCGGCTTCGGCCTCGTCGAGGTCGCGCGCTGTCGTCCACAGGCCCGAACTGTACTTGCGGTGGCGACCGAGAACCTTGGCGTAGAACGCCGCCGGCACTTCGTAGTGTTGTGCGTTGGCGGCGCCGGTTTCGATCGCGATCGGGCTGCGGTCGCATTCCGCGACCCAGCTGCGCAGCCGTTCGGCAGCGAGTTCGGGGTCGTCGGCATGTTCGGCCACGAGCCGCGCGCGCAACAGCCGGCGGATGCCGAGTCGGATCATCCAGTCGGGTAGCAGGCCGCGCTCGAGCCAGCGTTCGGTGCGTGAAGCAGTCATGGGGTGTCGATGCGGCGTGGCCACCAGGGCACGAACGCGCTCGTCTCCTGCTGGTAGCGGCGGTAGTCCTCGCCGCGGCTCTTGCAGGCCTGCAGCTCGGTGAAGGGCACGCCGCTCAGGTAGCGGACCAGGACGTACATCACGGCCGGTTGGACCAGCGCGAGCCAGCCGGCAGCAGGTGCGGCGATCAGCGCGATGCCACACCACGTCGTCCACTCGAAGAAGTAGTTCGGGTGGCGGCTGTATCGCCACAGGCCGGATCGGCAGGTGCGGCCCCGCTGCGCCGGGTCGCGGCGGTGTCGTTCCAGCTGGCGGTCGGCCAGGCTCTCGCCAGCGACGGACACCACACACACCGCGAGTCCGCACCACTGGCTCGGGCTCAGGGCCGTCGCTTCGTGCGCGGCGAGCCACCAGAAGGGCAGCGTGAACACCACCGCCGCACCCGCCTGCGCCTGGTAGAAGAAGAACAGCCAGAAGTTGGCGCGGGCACCCCAGACCTCACGCATCGCCCGGTAGCGGCCATCTTCCGTTGCGTGGCCGAGCACGCGGTGGGCGAGCAGGTGCCAGGACAGGCGTGCACTCCAAGTGCCGACAATGCATGCGGCGAGAATGCGCTGCAGGGGAGATCCGCTGCCGAAGACCGCACACGCGAGTCCAAGCCCACCGATCGCGATCGCCCAGGCCGCATCGACCGAGGTCGCGTTGCGTGTGCGGGTCTGACGCCACCAGAGCAGCGCGAACGAAGCACTGGTGGCCACAAGAAGGAGGAGAGTCACGACTTGCTGGCTTTGGTTTTCCGATTGTGGAGTCGAAGATTGACGTGCCCCGGCCGGAGCCGGTTGCATCTTCCCTCGCCAAGGCGACCCCTCGAATGCAGTCGGACGAACCAGACACTCACACTACCACCGCTACGCTCGAAGCTCCGGAGATCGAGGTTGTGCACGAGGTGCCGCGGCCGCCGGCGCGTGGTGTTGGCGAACGCATTGCGTGGGGCCGGATCGTGCCGATGCTGGTGCTGCAGGCCACCTGCGGACTGGTGTTCTTCACCGGCTGGAGCCCGGTCGCGGTCATCGTGTGCGTCGCACTGTACCTGGTGCGCATGTTCGGGATCACGGCTTTCTACCACCGCTACTTCTCGCACCGCACGTTCCGGGTCGGGCGCGTGATGCAGTTCGTTGGCGCCCTGCTCGGCTCTTCGGCGACGCAGCGTGGACCGCTGTGGTGGGCGGCACACCATCGCAAGCACCATCGCTTCAGCGACACCGACATGGATGCGCATTCGCCGCATGCGCACGGCTTCCTGTGGTCGCACATCGGCTGGATCGCTTCGCCGCGGCACCACAAGACCGACCTGGCCCAGGTTCCGGACCTGGCGTGTTACCCCGAGTTGCGCTGGCTCGACCGCAACGATCTCGTGGTCCCGTTGCTGCTGCTCGGCGCGCTGCTCGGCCTCGGGGCTGCCCTCGAAGCGTGGGCGCCGTCGCTCGGCACGGACGCGCTGCAGATGGGCGTCTGGGGCTACAGCATCTCGACGACGTTGCTGTTCCACGGCACGGCTTCGATCAACAGCCTCGCCCACCTGATGGGCAAGCGCGTGTGGCCAACCAAGGACAAGAGCAAGAACTCGTTCCTGCTGGCGTTGATCACGCTGGGCGAAGGTTGGCACAACAACCACCATTGGTGCCCAGGGACCGTGCGCCAGGGCTTCCGTTGGTGGGAGATCGATTGCGCCTACTACGGCCTGCGGGTGCTCGCCCTGTTCGGCCTCGTGCATGAGCTGCGGCCGCTGCCGGCCCGCGCCCGCAACGACGCCCGTCGCATCCGCGGATGATGAAGGCGGCGGCGGCCCTTGGCCCAGGCCGCAAGCGCCTGGCGATCATCGGCACCGGCATCGCCGGGTTGGTCGCTGCCGAGCGCCTGGCCAGGGTCCACGATCTGGTGGTCTTCGAGGCTGCGGATCGCATCGGCGGCCACACCCACACCGTCGATGTCGCGGGCGCCAGCGGCCCACTCGCGGTCGACACCGGCTTCATCGTCTGCAACGACCGCACCTATCCGGGCTTCCTGGCCCTGATGGCGCGCCTGTCGGTGCCGCTGCGGCCGACGACGATGGGGTTCAGTGTGCGTTGCGAGCGAACCGGCTTCGAGTGGAACGGCGGCAACCTCGGCCAGGTCTTCGCGCAGCGCCGCAACCTGTTGCGCCCTTCGTTCCATCGCATGCTGTGGGACATCGTGCGCTTCCACCGGCTGGCGCCGTCGTTTGCCGCCAGCGAGGCGCCGCTCCGGGAAGTGCTGGAACGTGGCCGCTTCGGGCGTCGTTTCGCCGAGCACTACCTCATCCCGATGATGGCGGCGATCTGGTCGGCCGAACCGGACCGCCTGTTGTCGATGCCCGCGTGCTTCTTCGTCCGCTTCTTCGGCAACCACGGCATGTTGACGGTGAACGACCGGCCGCAGTGGTTCACGGTGGTGGGGGGCTCGCGCAGCTACCTCGGGCCACTGACGAAACCGTTCGCCGGCTGCATCCGACTGCGCTCGCCGGTCGAATCGCTGCAGCGTGATCCCGATGGTGTGCAGGTGAAAGTGGCAGGGCAGCCGGTCGAGCGCTTCGATGGTGCGGTCGTGGCCACGCACACCGACCAGGCGCTGCGCATGCTGGCTGACCCGACCGAGCCGGAACGCAACCTGCTCGGTGCCATTCCGTACCAGGAGAACGACGTGCTGCTGCACACGGACACGCGTCTGCTGCCGGTGCGTCGTCGCGCGTGGGCGGCGTGGAACTACCACCTCCCGGTGGTGCCGCAACGGCGCGCGACCGTGACCTACAACATGAACCTGCTGCAGGGGCTGGCCGACCCCGCGGTCCACAGCGTCACCCTGAATCGCAGCGACGCGATCGCTCCGGAGCAGGTGCTCAGGCGCTTCGTCTACCACCATCCGGTGTTCGACGCGGCGGGCGTGCGGGCCCAGGCGACCGTTGCGGCGGTCAACGGCAGTGCGCGAGTCTGGTACTGCGGCGCCTGGTGCGGCTTTGGTTTCCATGAGGATGGCGTGCAAGCCGGGCTCGCCGTCGCTGCCGATTTCGGCCTGCGCGAGCCCCTGCCGCAGGAGCGCGCGTGACGGCGGCGGCGGCAGGCTCGCTGCACAGTGCGCTGTACGTCGGGCGCGTGCGGCACCGGCGGTTCACGGCCAAGGAAGACTGTTTCTCGACCCGGGTGTGGATGGCGTGGCTCGATCTCGACGAAGTCGAGCGCGCGTTCGCCGGACGCTGGTTCTTCTCGGCCCGCCGACCGGCGCCGATCCGGTTTCGGCGACGCGACTACTTCGGGCCCCCGGACCAGCCCCTCGCCGAAGCAGTGCGCGATGCGGTGGCGGCGAAGCTCGGCACGCGGCCCACGGGGCCGGTCCGCATGCTGACCAACCTGCGTTGCTTCGGCTACGTGTTCAACCCGGTGACCTTCTACTACTGCTTCGACGACCACGAACGCGTCACCGCGGTGCTCGCCGAGATCACCAACACGCCGTGGGGCGAGCGGCATCACTACGCGCTCGGCGCTGCCGCCGGACAGGCCGACGGCACCCTGCGGGCGACGTTCCCGAAGGCCTTCCACGTGAGTCCCTTCCAGCCGATGGAACTCGGCTACCGTTGGTCGTTCACGCCGCCGGGGAAGCACCTGTGCGTGCACATGGACAACGTGCGCGCCGACCAGGTGGTGTTCGACGCCACCCTGAACGTCGAGCGGCGCGAATGGACTACGGGCAATCTGTGGCGGGCGCTGCTGCGACATCCGTGGATGACCGCCAAGGTGTCGTTCATGATCCACTGGCACGCCTTCCGGCTCTTCTGCAAACGCGCTCCGTTCCACGTGCACCCGAAGAAGCGATGACCGGTTCGATCCTCATTGCCGACGGCCACGCCGCCGGCGCCGTGCGCTCGCCGCAGCCGACCTCGCTGCAGCGACGCCTGCGCGCCGGTGCCGTGGCGCAGCTGCGGCAATTGCGTTCCGGGGCGATCCTGCTGCGCTGTGCGCACGGCGAAGAACTGCTCGGCGACCCCTCGGGACGGTTCGGCACGATCCAGCTTGCGGTGCACGATGCGGCGACGTGGTCGGCGCTGGCGTTCGGCGGCGACGTCGGCGCCGGCGAAGCGTTCGTGGCGAGACAATGGTCGTGTTCGGACCTGGTCGCCCTGCAGCGGCTGTTCGTCGCCGATCGCGACGTTCTGCTGGGCATGCACCTGACGCCCTGGTCGTGGCCGCGGCGCCTGTTCCTGCGGCTCGGGCAGTTCCTGCGGCGCAACAGCCACACCGGCAGTCGTGCCAACATCCGCGATCACTACGACCTCGGCGACGATCTGTTCGCGCACTTCCTCGACCCGACGATGACCTATTCGTCGGCGTGGTTCGAGCACGCGGGCGAATCGATGGAGCAGGCGCAACAGAACAAGCTGCGCCGGCTCTGTCGCTTGGTCGATTTGCAGCGCGACGAACGGTTGCTCGAGATCGGCAGCGGCTGGGGCAGCCTGGCGATGTGCGCCGCGGCGGAGTTCGGCGCGAAGGTGACGACGACCACGATCTCGAAGAACCAGCACGAGCACGCGAAGCGCAACGTGCTGCAACGAGGGCTGGGGCATCGGGTGCAGCTGTTGCAACGTGACTACCGCGATCTCGACGGCACCTTCGACAAGCTGCTGTCCTGCGAGATGGTCGAAGCGGTCGGCGCCAGGTTCTTGCCGACGTTCCTGCGGGTGTGTGCAAGCCGGCTGCGGCCGGGCGGCCTGTTGGGGCTGCAGGCGATCACGATCCAGCACCAGCACTACGACGCGGCGCTGCGGATGGTGGACTACATCCGGCGGCACGTGTTTCCCGGCAGCTTCATTCCATCGGTGCAGGCGCTGGTGTCCGCGGCGTCGGCGCACACCGACCTGCACCTGGAGCACGTCGAGGACTTCGGGTTGCACTACGCGACCACGCTGCAGCGCTGGCGCGAGCGGATGCTGGCCGCGCCGGACCCGTTCCTGCTGCGGGGTGGCCCCGCACTGCTGCGGGCGTGGGAGTACTACTTCGCCTACTGCGAGGCAGGCTTCCGCGAACGGCACATCGGCGTGTGCCATCTCCGCTTCCGTCGCGCCGGCGGGTGAAGGAGATGAGTCGTCGCGACAGCCGTCTGTGGGCGTGGTGGCAGCGGTGGAAGGCGGAGCCTGAGGCGTGGGCTCGACAACCGTGGCAGCTGCGTGCCTGTGGGCTCGTCGCCGAAGGCTGCGTCGCCTTGGCGGTGGTGCTCTACTTCCTCGTCACCTGCGCGCCGGAGGCGGAACTGCGGCGCAGCCTGGTGTGTGGGGCGCTCGCCGTGGCCGGAATCGGCGGCATCGTCGCGCGCCGGCCCGCGGCGTCGCCAGTTCTGCGACGGTGGGGGTTGTTGGTGTTTGGCGTCGGCATCGCGACCGTCGTCGTCGTCCTCGCGATCGCCTGAGCCGGCGCCACACGGCGCTCGTCACGTCTCACGCGCGCAGGGCCAGCCGCGCCGCCGCCACGTCCGCAACGATCTGCGCCTGCAGTTGAGCGACGTCGCCGAACTTCTTCTCCGCGCGCAGATGCAGCCGGAATGCGACTTCGAGTTCGCGCCCGTAGAGGTCGCCGGACCAGTCGAGCAGATGCACTTCCAGTTTCACGTTCGTCCCGCTGCCGGCGAACGTCGGTGCCACGCCGAGGTTCGCGACCGCAGGCAGCACCGCACCATCGACGATCGCTTCCACCGCGTAGACGCCGCGCGGCGGCAGCGCGCAGGCTTCGGGTTGCAGGTTGGCGGTCGGGAAACCCAGCTGCCGCCCGATCGCGTCGCCGGCGATGACGGTGCCGATCACGCTGGGGAAGCGGCCGAGGAAGCGATGCGCGAGGGCCAGGTCGCCGAGTTGGATCGCATCGCGGATCGCCGTCGACGAGATCGCCTGCCCATCGACTTCGAACGGCGCCCCGGTGCGCACCTCGAAGCCGAGCTCGCCGCCCAGTTCGCGGAACACCGCCGGCGTGCCAGCGCGGTCCTTGCCCAGCGCGGAGTCGTAGCCGAGCAGGAGCCCGCGCGTGCGCAGCGACTTCGCCAGGATGTCCTCGGCGAACGCCCGCGGCGTCATGTTCTGCAGGCGCGGTTCGAACTGCAGCAACACGAGCCGCGCCACGCCGGCGCGGCGCAGCAGGCGCAGCCGGTGCGGCACGCTGACCAGCGGCGGCGGTGCTTTGCCGTGCAGCACCTGGTCCGGATGGTTGGCGAACGTCACCACGGTCGGCAGGCCTTGCAGCACCGACGACATTTCCAGCAGCTGGTGCAGCAGCCGTTGGTGCCCGAGGTGCACGCCGTCGAAGACGCCGATCGCGACCACCGAATGGCTCGCCGGCGCCTCGCCGTAGAGCGCGGCGAGATCCAGCTTCTGCAGGGCGTCGAGGCCTTCGATCAGCCGCATGGCGATGCGAGTCCGGCGCCGGCTAGCGCCCGAACTCGGCCTCGAGTTCCAGGAGCTTCGGCTTCACCCGCAGCTTGTCGGTGGCGGTCAGCCGATCGACGAAGAACACCCCGTCCAGGTGGTCCATCTCGTGCTGGATGATGCGCGCCAGCCAGCCGTTCGCGGCGAGGGTCTGCGCCGTGCCAGAGAGATCCTGGTAGCTCACCGTGATGTCCACCCAGCGTTCGACCTCGGCCTGGATGCCAGGGAACGAAAGGCAGCCTTCTTCGCCGAACTCCCGGCCCTTCTTGCGCGTGAGCTTGGGGTTGCAGAGCACCAATTCGCCGGAGCGATCCTTCTTGTCGCCCGCCGGGTTGAGCACGAGCAGTTTGTGCTCGATGCCGACCTGCGGGGCGGCGAGGCCCACGCCGCCTTCCTCATACATCGCCTCCATCATGGTGTCCGCCAGCTGGCGAAGGGCGGCGTCGAACTGCGAAATGGCCTTGCCGCCGCGGCGGAGGACGGGGTCGGGGTAGACGAGGACTTCCATTCGGTTCCAGGGCGTGCCTGGCGATCGGCGGCGCCGGGTCGCGGCGCCCGGCCGGTTCGGCCGTTGCGGCGCCTTCGGGGGGGAGGTAGATTCTTCGCCCCTTTCGTCGGCGTCAAGCGCCCGACTCCGACGACCCCCGAACTTCCGGCATGGATCTCAGCAAATACCTCGAGCAAGCAGCAGATGCCGCCAAGCGGCGCAACTTCGCCATGGCGGTGAAGATCTACGCGCAAGTGCTCGCGATCCAGCCCGACTTCGGCGAAGCGCGCGCCGGTTTGCGCAAGGTGCTGTTCCAGAAGGTCGCGCAAAAGCCGCCGTCGAAGGCGGTCGCCATGCTGCTCGGTGGCGTGCACCTGCTGACCGGTGGGCTGTGCCGCATGTTCGGCCAGCACGGTGCGGCGGCCCGCGCGTTCGAGCGCTACCTGGTGCACGATCCGCTGGCGGAGTCGCAGAACCTGGGGCTCGGCCGGGCCTGCGCTCGCGCCGGCTGGAAGCGTTCGGCCCTTGCGGTCTACGCCGCCTACGCCGAGCACCAGCCGCGTTGCCTCGACGCCTGCCGTGCCGCCGGCAAGCTCTACCAGGAACAGGGCAAGCTGCCGGAAGCGCTGGCCATGTACGAGGCGGCGCTGAAGGTCGACCCGCGTGACCAGGAATCGCTGAAGGCGCGCAAGGACCTCGCGGCCGAAGGCGCGCTGCGCAGCACTGGCATCGACAAGGCGTCGAGTTCGCGCGACCTGATCAAGGACAAGGAGCAGCAGCGCCAGCTCGAACGGCAGGATCGTCTGCAGCTGTCGGCCGCCGAGATCGAGGACGAGCTGACGCAGGTCGAAGAGAAGCTGCAGTCGGCGCCCACCGACCAGAAGCTGCTGCGCCGCGGCGCCAAGCTGCGCGAGATGGCCAAGGATCTGGCCGGCGCGCTCGACCTCGTCGAGCAGCTGATGCGGCTGGCGCCAGCCGACGGCGAAGTGCAGGAGCTGGCCGGCGACCTGCGCTTGCGCCTGCAGGAGCAGATGGTGCAGAAGGCCGAGAAGGCCGGCGACCAGGCCGCGGCCGGTCGCGCCCGCCAGGCGCTGCTGCAGATGCGCGTTGGCGAATCGCGCCGCCGCGTGGAACGCAATCCGGCCGACCTCGCCGCCCGCTTCGACCTGGGCCTGGGCCTGCTCGCTGCCGGCGACGTCGACGCCGCGATCGCCGAGCTGCAGCAGGCGGTCAAGGACCCGCGCAAGAAGAACGAGGCCCTGTTCGCGCTCGGTCGCGCCTTCCAGCAGAAGAACCTGCCGGACCTGGCCCTCGGCCAGTTCGACAAGGCCCTGGTGGCTGCCGGCAGCGGCGTCTTGGCGAAGGAGGCCCTCTACGAGATGGGCGCCATCTGCCAGACTCTCGGCAAGCGCGAGGACGCGCTGCGCCACTTCACCCGCATTCTCGAACAAGACATCGGTTTCCGCGATGTCGCCAAGAAGGTGGAGCAACTGAAGGCCTGAGTGCCGTTGCCCGCCTGTTCCTGAACTTCCCTCCCGAACGAACTCCGCAACCAACAAGAACGCAGCGATGGCTCACAGCAAGCAAGCACTGAAGCGTGCCCGACAGAGCGAGAAGAACCGCGTCGCCAACAAGGCGAAGATGTCGCGCATGAAGGGCGCCGTGAAGAACCTCATGGCCTTGATCAAGGCAGGCGACAAGGCGAAGGCCACGGCGCAACTGACGACGGTCTGCAAGATCATCGACAAGGCCGCGCAAGGGCACGTCATCCACAAGAACAACGCCGCGCGGCACAAGAGCCAGGCCACGCGCGCGGTCGCCGCGATGAAGTGAGCCGCCCGCCCGCGGCCGTTCCGGCCGGGTGAGGAAGCTGCGCCGACGACCCGCGCCATGCGCGCAGGGTCGTTTCGGCGCTTAGCCTTGCAGCAGCTGCAGAGCCGCCTGCGGTTGCGTGTTGGCTTGCGCCAGGATCGAGATCGCTGCTTGCTGCAGGATCGAGTTGCGCGTCAGCGCCGAGGTCTCGACTGCCACGTCCACGTCGCGGATGCGCGATTCGGCGGCACTCAGGTTCTCGGACTGGATCTGCAGGTTCGCAATCGTCGTCGTCAACCGGTTCTGGGCGGCACCGAACTGGCCGCGAACACGGCTGACGGCGTTGATCGCCGAGTCGAGTCGCGTCACCGCCAGCGTCGGGTTGCCCGCCGAGCCGATGTCGAGCGTCGACAGGCCGAGCGTGCTCGCCAGCGTGTTCGACGTGCTCAACTGGATCGTGTCGATGCCGCTGATGGTGCCGGTGCCGACCTGGAACGTGATCGTCGAGCCGGTGCCGTCGAGCAGTCGCACGCCGTTGAAGGTCGTGGACTGCGCGATGCGGTCGATTTCGTTGATCAGGTCCTCGAACTCCTGGTCCAGCGTGGTGCGGTCGGCAGAGCTGACCGTGCCGTTGCTGGCCTGGATCGACAGTTCCCGCATGCGGATCAGGATCGAGCTCACTTCGTTGAGTGCGCCTTCACCTGTCTGCGTCAGCGAAATGCCGTCCTGCGCGTTCCGGATCGCCTGGGCGGTCGATCGGACCTGTGCGCGGAAGCGTTCGGAGATCGCCAACCCTGCTGCGTCGTCCGACGCCGTCGAGATGCGCAAGCCGGTCGACAACCGTCGGTAGTTCGCCTGTAGGCGATCCGTCGTCGTCGACAACGAGCGCTGCGCATTCAGGGATGCGATGTTCGAATTGACCCGAAGGCCCATCTTTCCTCCTCGATTCCTTTGCCGTGACCGTGCCGGACCGGAGTCCGCCACCTTGTTGGCGAATGCATCGGCCGTCGCTTGAGTCCTACTTCAGGAAATCTCGCAGATGGACACTCGCCGGAGCGGTCGGCGATGGCATGGGTGGCACGCAACCCCCGGTTTACTGGCCGTTCTCCCTTCGCGGGAATTCCCTGTCGGAGAGTGCGACGAAGCGTGTTCCGAAGCGAGAACTTCGACGTCGGAGCGCCCGCCCGGGCCGCGCCGGGGTCAACGCACGAGGCGCGTGTAGCGGTAGTGCGCCTGCAGGGTGAGCGTCAGGATCGCGGTGCTGTAGATGCGGCCGCCGTCTTCGCCCCAGGCGCAGTCGGGGTCCCACGAGCCGTACAGGTTCTTGCGGGAGCGGTCGCGGTGCTGGGTCTTGACCACCGCGGCGTCGAGCTTCTTCTGCCACTCGTTCCAGTGCGTGCCGCCCTTCTGGAACAGGGCATAGGTGGCGTGGTACCAGTAGTAGTGGTCGATGGTGCCTGCCCGGGTGTCCCACTGGGGTGGATGCTGGCGCAGCAGTTCGGCCGCCCCGCGCATGACCGGCGAGTGGCGTTCGTCCTGATGCAGGAAGTAGCGGCAGAGCAAGCCCACCGCCGTCATCGCCGCGGTCTTGTCGGGGGGGAAGCGCGCCTGGTGCACGCCGGGCTTGCGCGAACTCATCTCGCCGCGGCTGCCGTAGCCGTGCATGCCGGTCGGGTCGGCGACGGTGTCGAGCCACTTCGCGCAGTCGGTGAACGTTGCCTCGGGAACCTGCAGCCCGAAGTAGCGGCCGGATTCGCACGCCATCAGGCACCAGCCCGTCACCGACGTGTCGTTGGCGCCGCCTTGCGGGCGATAGCGCCAGCACGCACCCGGGTTGCGATGCAGTTCCAGGTAGTCGAGCCCCTTCTGGGCGCAGTCGCGCAGCAGGGGCGAGTCGGACAGTCCGTACGCCTCGCACATCGCGTAGGCCGCGATCGCGTGGTCGTAGATGAAGTCGTTGGCGGCAGCGCTGCCGAACAGGCCGTTGGTCTGCTGCTGTTCGCGCAGCCACTTCGCGCCGCGTCGGATCGAGTCCTTGTAGGTGCCGTTGCGCGCCGAGTGGCCGTCGCCCAGGAAGGCGAGCATCGCCAGGCCAGTGACACCGACGTCGTGCATCGCGTTGCCGCCGCCGTCGCAGATCGGTCCCGACGGATCGTCGTGCTTCATGAAGCGGTCGCAGTCCCAGCGACCATCTGCGTCCTGGTGTCGCTGCAGCCACTGCAGCCCGGCATCGATCGCTTCGGCGTAGGGTTTGGTGGTGGTCTTGCGCGCGCTGCCCGCGGCGCGGCCTTCGTAGCGACCGCCGGTGCCGCCGATGCCGCCCGCGCCACCACCGTCGCCGAGCGCCAGGTTCCACTGCAGCGAGCCGAACGCCGGGGACGCCGCCATGCCCAATCCCGCGGCCTCCGCCACCGTCGCCGGATCGACGGGGTCGGGACCGGTGTCCACCGATGGCAGCCCTTCGGGCAAGGCGATGGGTTCGGTCACTTCCTCGGCAACCGCGGTGGGGGGCTCGGGGCTCGGCTCGGCGACCACTTCGTAGGTTGGCGGCGGCACCACGTTCACCGCATCGAAGGGCAGCGGGCGTTCGCGGTCCGGCGACAGGCCGACCAGCGCGAAGCCGGCGGCCAGGTGGATGCCGGCCGAGACCAGCAGCACCAGCCCTCGCGCCGACAGGCTCGGGCCCGTCCGGTAGCCCTTGGCTTGCGGCGGCACCGGCGGCGCCGTGGAAACACCAGATGCTGGGTGGGCGGGCATGGGGGCGGGAACGGCCAGATCGTCCCGGGCGTCAACGCCAGGATCCACCCTAGGGTTCAGGTCGGGTCCGCCTTCCCGCCGGGGCGCGAACTGCCGATGCCAGGCTGCCTTGGCGCGTCAGCGGCGCGGGGAATCGAACATGCGCCAGACCTCGGTGCGCTGTTTGGCACGTTCGAGGTATTGCTCGCGGAACTCGTCGATCACCTTGCGCGAGCACATGGATCGCAGTTCGTCCTGCGTTGCGGGGTCCTCGAACGTGGCATTGCGCGCCGGCCGGAACTCGCCGACGCGGGCCACGCGCCAGGAATTGCCGAACTTGATCGGCGGCGACACCGCTCCTTGTGGGCCTGCCAGGGCGAAGGCGCGGATCTCGGCCAGCCCGCCGGCGAGCTCGGTGGTCAGCATTTCACCGACGGCGATGGCGCCGCGGTCGGTGAACTTGTCGGCGACCTGGCGCGCCGTCATCGGCTGCAGACGCCACGTCGTCGACGCCTCGGTCGCCGCCGTTTCGGCATCCGGTCCGGTGAACATCACCTGCGTGACGCTAGCGAGCGCCGGCCGTACGAACTGGTCGCGGTTTTGGGCGTAGGTCTCGCGCAGCATGCGCGGCGTCAGGAACAGGTTTGTCTGCCGCGCCAGCCGCTGGCGCACGCCGAGTTCTTCGGCGATGTCGAACAGCTTGTCGATGCGCTGCTCGTGCTCGTAGGTCGGCCAATCGCGGCCGCGTCGCTTCAGCTCACGGCTGTAGGCGTTGATGCTGCCGATGCCGCGGATCTGCTCCTGCTGGTCGCGTTCGAGCTCGGACTGCACGATCTGGTCGATCTGCTCGGGCGTGAACTTGCCGATCGACTTGGCGGCATGGGCGAGGCTGTGGCGTTCGATCTCGGAGTCGAGCGCGCGCTGCATCTCGGTCTCGATCATCTGGCCAGTGAGTTGCCCGAATCGCTGCTGCAGTGCGTTCAGGCGACCGTTCGCCTGGGTACGCACCGTGGTGATGAGGATCGCACTGTCGTTGACGGTGGCGACGACGCCGTCGACCAGTACCGGGCGATCCGAGGCGGGCGCCTGCGCCGGGGTCGGCGTCGGCGTCGGCGTCGGCCGTTCCTGGGCCAGAAGCAGCGTGCTGCACAGGACCATCGCGAGCAGGGCGCGCATCGCGGCGATGATGCGCGAGGTGGTCGATTGGGACAAGCTTGCTGCGGCAGGTTGCAATCGGTCCACTGCCGCCGTTTCCTTCGGGCATGTCAGAACGCAACGGAACGTGCATCGTGGTCGGCGCTTCGTCGGGCATCGGCCTCGCCGTCGCGCGCCGGTTGCTGCAGAGCGGCCGCAAGGTCGCGATGCTGGCACGGCGCGAAGCCGAACTGCGGGCGCAGGTGCACACCGCCAACGACGTGCTCGGCAAGACGCAGGCGCACGCCTACGTGCACGATGCCGGGGATCTCGACAGCGCCGAGCCGCTGTTCGCCCGCATCGAACAAGAACTCGGCCCGGTCGACGAAGTGCACTTCGTCGCCGGCGTGATGCCGACGGTGGCGATCGACGAGTTCGATCTCGACAAGGACCGGCACCAGGTCCAGGTCAACCTGCTCGGCTGCATGGCGTGGGGCAATGCCGCCGCGAAGCGCTTCCTTGCGCGCAAGGCCGGTTGCTTCGTCGGCGTCAGTTCGGTGGCGCAGGATCGCGGCCGCGTCGGCAAGCCGGGCTACCACGCCAGCAAGGCCGGCATGGACACGTTCCTGGAAGCACTGCGCAACCGCCTGTGGCGGCATGGCGTGCAGGTCACCACGATCCGTCCGGGCTTCGTCGAGACGCCGATGACGCAGGGTCTCAAACTGAAGGGCGCGATCAGCGCCGACAAGGCAGCCGAACTGATCCTGCGCGCGCGCGACCGCAAGGCGACCATCGCCTACGTGCCGTGGAAGTGGCGCCTGATCATGTTCGTGATCCGCAACATTCCGTCGTTCGTGTTCCGTCGCCTGTCCATCTGACGAAAGACCGCTGCCGCCGGCGCGTTGCAGCATCGTGCAGCGAGCCGCCTGCCGCGGTCGAAACAGATTCCTCGTCGTCCGCCGCACCCCTCCGACCATGACACAGACAACGTCGTTGCCGTTCCGCGACGAAGACGTGCGGGGATTCGGCATGTGCATCGGCGGCCCGGCGCCGGTCTTGCGGCCGACGACGACGGAGCAGATCGCCGATGCCTTCGCCGAAGTGCGCCGCCGCGGCGGTTCGATCGCGCTGCGCGGAGCCGGCTGCAGCTACGGCGATGCCGCGACCAACGGCAAGGGGCACGTGCTCGACCTCACGAGCATGAACCGCATGCTCGACTTCGATCCGGCGACAGGTGTCGCCATCGTCGAGCCAGGCGTCACCGTGCGCGACCTGTGGCGGCGTGCGATCGGGCATGGCTTCTGGCCGAAGGTCGTCAGCGGCACCATGGCGGTGTCGATGGGCGGCGCCGCCGCGATGAACATCCACGGCAAGAACAACTTCGCGCTCGGCAGCTTCGGCGAGTGCGTTCGTTCGTTCGAACTGCTGACACCACGCGGCGACCTCGTGCAGTGTTCGCGCGAGCAGGAAGCGGAGCTGTTCCACGCGGTGATCGGCGGCTTTGGCATGCTCGGCTGCATCACCAGGCTGGTGATCGAGACGAAGCGCGTGCATTCGGGCCGGCTGCGGGTGTGGGGCCTCGTCGCCAAGGACCTCGAACACAACCTGCAGATCCTCGAAGACCTGCGCGGCAAGGCCGACTACCTGGTGTCGTGGCTGGATCTGCACGGCAAGGGTGCCGGGCTTGGTCGCGGGCTGATGCACCGCGCGGACCAGATGCAGCCGGGCGAGGATCCCACGGGTCTGCGTTACCTCGATCCGATGCTGCAGGACGTGCCGCCGAAGTTGTTCGGCGTGGTGCCGAAGGGTTGGCTGTGGCCGGGCATGTGGGGGGCCGTGCATCTGCGCCAGGTCGGCCTGGTCAACTGGCTGAAGTTCCAGGCGGGCTTCCGCGAGCAACGGCAGTCGCCGTATCTGCAATCGCACGGCGCCTTCCACTTCCTGCTCGACTACGTGCCGCGCTGGCACTGGATGACGAAGCCGGGCGGGCTGATCCAGTTCCAGCCGTTCGTGCCGCACAAGGAAGGCGCGCGCGTGCTGCGCACGCTGATCGAGAAGTGCCACCAGACGCGGTTCGTGCCGTACCTAGGCGTGTTGAAGCGACACCGGCCGGACCCCTTCCTGATGACGCACGCCGTCGACGGCTACTCGCTGGCGATGGACTTTGCAGTGCCGTCCGGCAAATCGGGGCGCGAAGCGCTGTGGCGGCATTGCCGCGACATGGCCGAAGTCGTGCTCGGCGCCGGCGGCCGCTTCTACTACGCCAAGGACGCGGTGCTGCTGGCGTCGTCGTTCGCGCAAGTGCATGGCGCCGATGTCGTCGACCGGTTCCGCGCGTTGAAGTCGCACCTCGATCCGGATCGTCTGCTGCAGACCGACCTGTCGCGCCGCCTCGGCGTGTGAGCCCGCATCGGCCACGGGTCAGGCGAAGGTCCGACTAGGGGTTTTCCCTGCGTTGGAGCCCCCTGCTCTTGGTCGATCGGGGACGCATGAAGGGCGTCGTCTTCACGGAATTCGTGGACTGGGCCGAGTCCGTCCACGGCCTCACCATGGTGGATGCCATGCTGGCGCGGGCCAGCCGGCAGCGCGATGGCGCCTATGCTGCGACCGGCGCCTACGACTGGCGTGAGTTCGCCGACCTCGTCACCGCGCTGGCCGATCTGAGTGGGACCGCTGCTCCGCAGTTGCTGCGTGGCTACGGCCGCCATCTCTTCGGCGTGCTCGCCGGCAAGTTCCCCGCCTTCGCCGCCGGCATCGAATCGTCGCTGACGATGCTGGAACGCATCGAGTCGTTCATTCACCCCGAAGTGCGCAAGCTCTACCCTGACGCCGAGCTGCCGACGTTCTATTCGGAGCGGACCGGCAACCAACTACGCCTCGTCTACTCGTCGCCGCGCCCGTTCCGCGATTTCGCGCTGGGTCTGATCGATGGCTGCGTGAAACGCTTCAACCCTGGCGCCAACGTCCAATGGACCGGCACCGAGAACGCGTGCGAGTTCGTGATCACCGTTCCGGAGGGGGCCGCGTGTCCGACGACGTCAATCCGCTGAACCCGATGCTGCGCAAGGTCGGGCGCGAACGTCGCGCCCGTCTTGCAGCCGAGCTGCTGCTCGAGTCGAAGAGCCGCGAGGCCTACGAGGCGCGCGAGCGCCTGGCCGAGGTCAACCGCCACCTCGAAGAACGCGTCGCCCAGCGCACGCAGGAACTGGTGCTCGCCAAGGAGCAGGCCGAGGCCGCCAATCGCGCCAAGAGCCAGTTTCTCGCCAGCCTCAGCCATGAGATCCGCACTCCGCTGAACGGCGCGGTCGGGTCGCTGGAACTGCTGCGCAGCACCGCCCTGTCGGCCGACCAATGCGACCACGTCGAGACGATCACCTTGTGCGCGGACACGCTGCTCGAGCTGATCCAGTCGGTGCTAGACACCGCGAAAATCGAGTCGGGCCACATAGAACTCGCCAACGAGCCCTGTGACCTGCGTCAGCTGGTGCGGGATGCCGCGACGTTGTTCCGCGCCCGCGCCGAACAGAACGGAGTCCATCTGGAAGTGCTCGTCGGCGGTTGTACTCCGGCCGTCGTCTTCGCCGATCCGGTGCGAATGCGCCAGATCGTGCACAACCTGGTGGGCAATGCCGTGAAGTTCACCGCCGCGGGGCAGGTGACGATCGAGCTGGCGACGCAGCCGATGTTCGACGACCGCATCGCCGTGACGGTGCAGGTCATCGACACCGGGCCTGGCATCGCCCGTGAAGACCACGAGCGCGTGTTCACCGAGTACGAACAGGTCAAGACTGCGGGCGGCCAGCACAACCTCGGCACCGGGCTTGGCCTGGCGATCGCGCGGCGGCTGGCGCGCTTGATGGGCGGCGAGATCACGCTGTCGAGCGAAGTCGGTCGCGGTTCGACCTTCACGCTGGCGCTGCTCATGTTGGCGGCGCACGTGGAGCAGGATGCGCCGACCAGCCATGCCGATCGCGACCGCCTGCGCGGCCTGCGCATCCTGATCGTCGACGACAACGTGCAGAACCGCCTGGTCGCCTGCCGCATGCTGCAGCGCCTGGGCTGCGAACCGACCACGGCGGACGGCGGCGACATCGCGCTCGTGCTGCTCGAACAACACGACTTCGACCTCGTGATGCTGGATGGGCAGATGCCGGGCATGGACGGCGACGAGGTTGCCCGCCGCATTCGCGCCGAGCGGTCCCCGGTGCGCGATCGTGCCATCCCGATCCTCGGCACCACGGCCGACGTGATCGAGGAGCGCATGCGTCGGTATCTCGACGCCGGCATGGACGAGATCCTGCCGAAGCCCTTCCGGATCGACCGTCTGGTCGATGTCATGGTCGCCCTGCTGGCGCGCCGCGGCCGCAACGGCTTCTGCCGTGAGGCCAATCCCGTGCCTGGATTGCCGTCTGCCGACCTGCGCCCTTGAGCCAGCGCCCGTCGCTCCCTATCCTGGCCCGCCGTCGGTGGGTGCCCGGGCACCCTTGCATCGGCCGGCCCTCGTCGGGCGTCTCAAGTCAGGACGAAGAAGTGCCGATGCCAGGGACGTTGTGCAATTGCACGACATGTGTCCGGCGATGCCACGCCTGTCCGTCACTGCGGGCTGACCACGAAGGTCGGCCACGTCGCGCCTGTCGCTTCGTGGCAAGCCCCACCGTCATTGATCCCACGTCCGGCGGACCCCGTCCGTCGGCAACGAGTACGAACGAGTGAGTTTTGCTTCCCTCGGGCTCAAGGAGCCCATCCTTCGCGGCGTTCGCGCCGCGGGTTACGAAACGCCGACCGAGATCCAGTCGAACGCGATCCCGAAGATCCTAGGCGGCGCCGAACTGATCGGCCTTGGCCAAACCGGTAGCGGCAAGACCGCCGCCTTCGGCCTGCCGATGCTCAACAAGCTGTGCGGCGGCCCACCGGGCCTGCGCGGCGTCATCATCGTCCCGACCCGCGAGCTGTGCGTCCAGGTCGCCGAGAACCTGCGCGTCTACGCGCAGTTCGCCGGCCTGCACGTGTGCACCGCGTTCGGCGGCGTCGACATGTCGATCCAGGAATCGGCGTTCAAGCGCGGCCTCGACATCGTGGTCGCCTGTCCCGGTCGTTTGATCGACCATCTCGAACGGCGCAACATCAGCTTCGAACACGTGCAGATGGTCGTGCTCGACGAAGCCGCCCGCATGCTCGTCATGGGCTTCATGCCGCAGATCCGGCGTGTCTTCCTGCGCTTGCCGCAGGAACGGCAGAACCTGCTGTTCAGCGCGACGATGCCGAAGGAAGTCGAAGGCCTGGTCAACGACTTCCTGCCCAACGCCGAGCGCGTGCAGATCGGTTCGCGCAGCCAGTCGGCCAGCACGATTGCGCACCGCTTCGTTGCGGTGAACGCACACGACAAGCAGGAGGCGCTCGAACGCCTGCTGCAGCGCGAATCCGGCCGCGTGCTGGTGTTCGTCAACAAGAAGATCGGCTGCGAGAAACTCGGCAACGCGTTGAAGCGTGCCGGGCTGCCCGCCGACTCGATCCACGGCGACAAGAGCGCCGAGGCCCGCTACGCCTGTTTGCAGGCGTTCTCGCGCGGCAAGACGCGGTTCCTGATCGCGACCGCCGTCGCCGCGCGCGGCATCGACGTCGACGACATCGAACTGGTCGTCAACTTCGACTTCCCGCTCGCCCTCGAGGACTACATCCATCGTTCGGGCCGCACCGGGCGCGCCGGCAAGTCCGGGCGCGCGCTGTCGCTGGTGGCGCCGATGGAGAAGCGGCTGTTCGCAGTGGTGCAGGGGCACCTGCAGGGCAGGGAAGTGGCGAGCGTGCCGTCGGCCGGGCGCGGCTATGGCATGCCGAAGCGACGTGAGGGCGGTGGCGGTGGTGGTCGCGGCAAGCGGCGCGACGGGCGTTCGCGGGGTCGCACGGCCTCGGCGCACTGAACGAGCTGAGCGGTAGCGCTCCCCGTGTGACGTCGCGGCCGGCGGTGCATACTGCGGGCATGCGCCTCGTCTCGTCGCTTCTCGCCGTTGCCGGACTAGGCTCGATCGCCGCGTCGCAGTGCGCGAACGTCTGGCAGCCGATGGGCGGCATCCCCGGCGTGAATGGCATCATCTGGGCCACCGCGATGCATGATCCGGACGGATCAGGTCCTGCAACGCCGGTGGTCATCTGCGGCGGTGACTTCAGCATTGCAGGATCAGTCCGTGCTGCAAATGTGGCGGCGTGGGATCCAGCGACCGGCTTGTGGTCCGCCTTCGGGGCGGGCGTCGACGGAAGGGTTCGCGCGATCGCCAGTTTGCCGAACGGTGACTTGGTCGTGGGGGGGCCCTTCACCATGGCTGGTGGCGTTGCCGCAAATCGGCTTGCGATATGGTCGGGCGGTGCATGGGCGCCTCTCGGAAGTGGTGTCGATTCCGACGTCCTCGCACTAGCCGCAATGCCGAGCGGTGATGTCGTTGCCGGGGGTTTGTTCACCTCGGCTGGTGGCGTACCGGCTGCAGGACTTGCTCGGTGGAATGGAGTGGCGTGGACGCCGCTCAACACCACTGCGATCGGCGGCATCAACGCGTTGCAAGTGATGCCGAACGGCGATCTCGTTGCTGGCGGCAGCTTCACCTCGCTCGGCGGTGTCGCTGCGGACAAGGTCGCTCGATGGAACGGAGTCTCCTGGTCCTCGATGGGACTTGGCTTCGCTGGCTTTGTGCGGACGTTCGCCTTGATGCCCAACGGGGACCTCATCGTCGGCGGGGACTACATCACTGCTTTCTCGGGCGGGGGCGTCGCACGATGGAATGGGGCGGCATGGGTTGCGTTTGGTATCGCGCCAAACCTCGGGGTCTACACACTCACGGTGCTGCCGAATGGCAACATCATCGCGGGCGGTACGATCCAGAACACGTTGCCGACGGTGTTCAGCTACCTCGCAGGTTGGGATGGCTCGACGTGGGCGCCAGTGGGCGCAGGAGTCAACGGGCCAGTGCTGGGTTCGGAGTTGTTGCCGAATGGTGATGTCTTCGTGGCTGGCGGGTTCCACTCGGCTGGCGGAAACAGCGCTCATCGTGCCGCTCGTTGGAACGGGATGTCTTGGTTGCCGGCTGGGCCTGGGGTCAACGGGGCAGTGAACACCACGTCAGCGTGGTCGGACGGCACGTTCGCCATCGCCGGCACCTTCACCACCGTCGGCAACATCGCGGCCATGCGAGTCGCACGCTGGAGTCCTTCGGGCTGGTCTGCCCTTGGGTCAGGCTGCAACGGTCTGGTTGCGAGCATCACTGCTTTGCCACAAGGGGAACTGATCGCCGTCGGCGACTTCACTTCGGCCGGTGGTCTGCCTGCCAATCGCGTGGCGAAGTGGAACGGAGCCTCGTGGCAGGCTCTCGGCAGTGGAATCACTTCCTGGGGGGCGACTTCCTGTGTGCTGCCGAACGGCGACATCGTGGTCGGTGGCTCGTTCCAGACGGCGGGTGGAATCGCCGCCAATCGCATTGCTCGATGGAACGGCAACGCATGGTCGTCACTCGGTGCCGGTTTGGGTGGCGCCCCGACCGCGATGGTCGTCATGCCGAACGGCGATTTGGTCGTCTGCGGCTGGTTCTCCACTGCCGGCGGTGTCACTGCCAACGGCGTCGCCCTTTGGAACGGCACTTCCTGGCAGCCTCTGGGTGCGGGCTTCCTCGGGCTTCCGTATGCGATGGTCCGGCTGCCATCCGGCGACCTGGTGGTTGGCGGGTACACCCAAACGAGCCCAGACAAATTGCTGCGTTGGAACGGAGCGTCGTGGTTGTCGATGGGTTGGCCGTACGGCGACGTCTTCGCCCTGCACGTCTTGCCAAATGGCGATCTGCTCGCTTCGGGCAATGGTGCCCCGCTGCAGCGTTGGAATGGGGTTGCATGGAATCCCGTTGTCGATGACGTGGCCAACATCACGACGATGACGACCACGGCCGACGGCAGCGTGATCGGCGCTGGTGGCCTTCTCCTTTCCACGGGTGCGGTGCTGCATGGAGTCGCTCGGCTGACGTCGTCGTGTCCCGCCAGCACCGCGCAAGCGGGAGCCGGCTGCCCGAGCAGCGGCGGCGCCAACACGTTGACCGCTGCGTCGCTGCCGTGGGCCGGCGCGCCGTTCCGTTCGCACGCGACGGGCTTGCCCACATCGGGGCTCGTGCTTGCGCTCACCGGGCTGTCTCCCGCATCCACGCCGCTGGCGACCTTGCATCCGGCCGGACAACCCGGCTGCACGCAGATGGCGTCCGCCGACGTCGTGCACTTGCTGCCGAGCAGCAACGGCACTGCCAACTACACGTGGACGTTGCCGAACACGCCAGCGATCGCCGGCATCACGTTCCGCCACCAGATGATCCCGATCGAGTTCGGCGGCGGCGGCGCGATCACAGCGATCACCGCGACCAACGCGCTGCAGCTGACCGTGGGCTGGTTCTGAGCGAACGAACTCAGCCGCGCGGCAGATCGTGCGGGTGAAAGCCGAACACCACGTACATCGCCAGGAAGCCGAGCCCGAACCCGACTGCGACGCGCCAGCCATGGCGCAGCCAACTGCCGACCGAACGCGCGGCGGGGAACACGCCGGCGAAGTGGGCTGCCAACGGCGCGAAACCGAGCAACAGGCCGGCGAGGTTGGCCAGCGCGCGCCATTCGTGCTGCAGGTGCAGGACGAAGTCGAACTCCGGCAGCGTGAACTGCACGGCGAGCATGCCGGGTTCGCATCGATCCGAAGGTCGGCGTTTCGGGTAGCCTGCGGCGCCCCCGCACCCGCGTTCGAGAGGTTGCCGTGCCGTCGAAGCTTGCTGCGCTTGTCGCGATCGCGTTCGTTCCCATGCTCGCGGCGCAAAACGTGCCCGCGGGGTTCGTCGTCGACACGCTGGTGCCGAGTGGTTTGCCGACGCCCCACGACCTGTGCTTTCTGGCCGATGGCCGCTGCCTGCTCGCGCACAAGGCTGGCGAAGTGCGTGTGTACGCGACGGGTGCGACCGCGACGGTCGGCGTCGTACCCAACGTCGAAACCGACTACGAACGTGGCCTGCTGAGCATCGCTGCCGATCCCGCGTTTGCGAGCAACGGCTTCGTCTACGTCTTCTACGCGCACACCGCGGACGCTTTCCTGCACGTCGATCGCTTCACGTGCACTGGCGCGCTCGCGGATCCGAACAGCACAAGCCTGCAGTTCGCGGCGGCGAGTCGGCGCGTGGTGCTCGGCACGCTGGCGGACCAGTCGACCAACCACAACGGCGGTGCGTTGCGGTTCGGGCCGGACGGCATGCTCTACCTCGCCTGCGGCGATGATGGGGTGCCGTGCCAGTCGCAGAACCTCGCGTCGCAGGCGGGTTGGTTGCTGCGCTTCGACGTCAGTGGTCTGCCGGCCGGGGCGAGTGCAACGTTGCCGTCGTTCGCGGTGCTGGATCCTGGCGACAACCCGCTCAGTGCGAACAGCGACCACACGCAGCTGATGCTCGCGCACGGCTTGCGCAATCCGTGGCGGCTCGAAGTCGATGCGTTGACCGGGGACGTCTTCGTCGGCGACGTCGGCGAGTTCGTGCAGGAAGAGATCTCGGTCTACGTGCGGCCGTCGGTCGGAGCACTGCCGCTGCGCAACTTCGGCTGGCCATGGTTCGAGGGCACCGCACCCGGTGTCGGCTGCGGCGGATCACCGCCGCCCGGGCTCGTCGGCCCGATCGCCACGGTGCCGAACAGCCCGTGGGCGGCGCTGCTGGTCGGGCCGCGCTACCGCAATCTCGGCGGCGCGATGGCGTTCGGGGTTGGCTACGAAGGGCAGCTGTTCTTTGCCGACCACTTCACCGGCGAGATCCGGCGGCTCGTCGACAGCGGCACCTGGACGTCGCCGCCCGCGGTTCCTGGCCAACCGACGGCGACCAACTGGGGCCAGGGCTTCTTCGGCATCACCAGCCTGCGGCAAGGGCCCGACGGGGCGTTGTACTGCACGCGGCATCCCGGCATGTTGCAGCGCGTGCGGCCGCTCGGTGCCAACAACGGCATCGCCGCGGTCAGCGGCAGCGGGCAGCGCGTCGCGGCCGGCGAAGCGTTCCCGTTGCCGTTGGTGGCGCGCGTCGTTGGGCCTTCGGGCAGTCCGCTGGTGAATGCGAGCGTGGCGTTTGCGGTGACCGGTCCGGGCGTGGTGACGTCGAGCAATCCGACGCTGACCGATGCGCAGGGGCTGGCCAGCGTGTCGATCGCGGCGCCCGCATCGGCGCAGGGTGCCATCACGGTGACGGCGACTGTGGCTGGCGCGCCGGCCAGTGCGCTGTTTGGCGTGTTCGCGCGGCGTCTCACGTCGTCAGCGAGTGCATCGCCCCTCGTGCTGACGCTGACGAACCAGACCGACGCGGTGCCGCCGTTCGTGCCGTACCTGGTGCTGGTGTCGTTCCCCGGCTCGCCGCCGTTGCCGACGCCGTTCGGCACCCTCTGCGTGCACCCGCTGTATCCGTTGGCGCTCGTCATCGAAGACGCCTTCGGGCTGTTTGGTGGCGTGTCGTTCTC